>Ga0213828_1001105_pt1 | contig 23221 bp, 24 predicted proteins | sample MC6MC0897MG_FD_180664 | JGI IMG/M metagenome (GOLD analysis project Ga0213828, IMG submission 180664) | Enriched soil aggregate microbial communities from Iowa State University, Ames, United States - MC6-MC0897-MG | ecosystem: Environmental > Terrestrial > Soil > Unclassified | place: USA: Iowa... | reverse complement strand
AAGTTTCATTAGAGGATATACAAAAGTTTTTAAATGATATTACTATTTTTCAAGGGAAGATGTGCCTTCGAAGCATCGAACGTGCAGAATGGTTTGTGAAAACGTATTATCAAGAAGTACTTGATTTCTTCATGGATCCGTTAAATATTTATGCCTATCATAAATTGGCGCAAACGTTAAAGTTATCATTAGAAAAAAAGGTCCTTACACTCTCCGATTTTCTTAAGGAAGATAATGAACTAATTGAACAGATGAGATCTTCAAATGATATTCAAGTGCAGAGTCTATTAAAGCAACTTCATCCATGTGTAAAATTGAGGGTGGATCATACAGAATTTGATATTCATCAAAAAAATAAAGTGCGACTGATTGATCCTTTACTTTATATTGAAAATAAATTACTAAAGGCAAGTGATTTATCAGAAGAAGTTAAAAAAATGAATGCAGATGCTAAAGAAAAATTCAAACAGGGTATGTTTGTGAAAATACTTTGATTTTCTCGATAAATCACAAAAAAGTTTCGATAAATCATATAAAACTCTCGATAAATTAACAATATTAGTCGATAAATTCACGAGTTTTCTCGATAAACGAAGTAGAAGGGGCTGCCAGTCGACAGCCCCTTCGTTTTATGCAAACATCGACATAATATACTTACCTGATAACATAAAAACGGCGTAAACTGCGAGTGCGCTAATTACAGAAATGCCAGGTTTAAACCAACTTGTTAATAAAAATGCTAGAACCGTAAAAAGTAACATGCCTACAGCCCCAAACACAGTATTTTGTAAAACGCTATGGAAAGTATCTTCCTTCATATTTTTCATCTGCATGCCCATATTGATTAGTGTTAGGATAGGCAATGCCGTAATGATGCCTGATAAAAACAAATATTTTGATTGGCTTAACAGTAATGCTAATACCATGATAGAGCCGCCCACTATAAAATATAGAATATATAACATATGAAACCCTCGATCTTGTGTTCAGAATAGTATAATAATACTGTGCGAAATAACTACTTACAAGTCCCTGTTTTGCGTATTTAGCAAGAAGATAAGAAAGATAGGTTTTTATCAAAAATAACGAGAATATTTTGATATAATAGGACATGTCTTTTTTCTGCTATTAAAAAACTATCTGAAAATATAAACTTTATCAAATCTCTTTTTATATATCGTGTTATACGATATAATCGAATCGAACGATATATTGAAGGAGTAAATTTGATGATTACAGACATAAATAACTATTTTACATCAATTTTTTATCATCTACATACCGCACATGAAGATGTGATTTCGCATCAAAGCGTTCGTATTTTACAGATGATTCAGAAGGAAGAGGAAGTAACAGTTCGCGATATCGCAGGGTTACTGAATATTTCTCAAAATACTGCCTCTGAGCACGTAAAAAAGCTGGAGCGTAACGGCTGGGTGAAAAAAGAGCGAGACGTCGATGATCAACGCAAAGTAAATCTGCATTTAACAGCGGAAGGGCTTCAGATTGTCAAGAAAAACACAGAATTAGATGATGACAAACTACAACATGCATTAAATCAATTATCAGAACAACAACAACAAACGATTTTACAGGCATTTCGTCTATTAAGCGAGGTGTCTAAATAATGTATACACTTGTGAAAATTCTCTGCTCAGCAGCTATAATCGGTATTGTAACAGAGGTTGCGAGAAGATTTCCTTCCTATGGTGGCATGATCGCAGCACTACCTCTTGTTAGTATTTTAAGTATCATTTGGCTAACAGTGCAAAGTGAGTCGAGTGAGCATATTCAGCGATTTACTTATGGTGTAATCGTTGGACTACCAGCAACTATGTTCATGCTATTTGTAATATATATGGCGATGAAATCATCGATCCATATTGTTTTTGCCATTGGACTAGGAATCGTTTCGTGGGCGGTATTTCTTGGGGTTCAAAAAGCCATTGCTGGTATTTTTAATATTTCTATTTAGTTAGGAGAATAATAGATGACAGTAATTTCTATTCAACAGTTACCTCAAACGGATGTGTTGCAGTTTTTTACAGAGCATTGGGGAAGTACAGAAATGGTTATTTCTAGCGGAGTTTATGACTGTAGCAAATTACATGGTTTTGCCTATGTAGATAAACAAAATACTATTTTAGGTCTTATAACGTATATTATTCGTCAAAAAGAATGTGAAATTATTTCTCTTGACAGTATTGTAGAAGGAAGAGGGATTGGTTCATTGCTTGTACAAGCTGTTGAACAAAATGCATCCGAACAAAACTGTACAATGATTACCCTCATTACGACCAATGATAATTTACACGCGTTGGGATTTTATCAAAAACGTGGCTATCACTTAGTCGAAATATTACAGAATGCTGTAGAAAAAGCACGAGCATATAAACCTGAAATTCCATTAATCGGCAATGACGGGATTCCAATACGTGATGAAATACGACTAGAAAAGCAATCTGGCTCTTAATGAGTCAGATTGTTTTTATCTTCATTCAGCGGATCTTTTCTGTGCGAAAGCGAAGCGACAGCAACAAATGTTTTCAGTAGCGAAAGCGAAGCGTCAGCTACAAGTATTTTATGTAGCGAAAGCAAAGCGACAGCTACAAATGTTTTCTATGCGAAAGCAAAGCGTCAGCTACAATTACGCCAAGGCGAAATTGATATTCTAGGTATCATCAGCTGCCATTTCTCGCTATACTTGATGGAGAGCTTGAAAGTGAGGAATTTAAATGAAAAAAATACTATTTGTTTTATTATTTAGCGTTCTTATGGTGGGAGCGGGCTTCATCATTTATTTAAAAAGCAATCCACCACTTGTCATGAACAGCTATACGAATCCTACTGATGATTCAACTATTAGAATTGTTGAAATCGAGAATAAAGGACTACATGAGATTCAGCTTCAGCAAATACTCGTCAATGATAAATTGCCTGAAAATGTCGAGCTTGTCGTCAGTAAGTCTGAAGCGTTTGAAGCGGAAACGAAACTGGAAAATAACCCGAATATTACATATCATAAGTTAAGACAAATTAACATTTTTCCTAGTAAATACATAGATCGCGAAGCCGTTGGAAAGCAGCCTCAGCATTATGCTGTAAAGGTTGAGGCACCAAATATTAAGACCATAACGATTAAGTACAATTATTTAAAATTGCCATTTACTCTTACAGCAGAGTTACAAACTAAAAAATAAAGTGAAACGATAATCAGTGGGGTTCTTTTCCCAACAGATTATTAGTTTTCACCAATTGGGCTTTTACGGGGAGTTAATGCCGGAAAAAGATTTAAGTGTCTAATGCACTATATGCTAGTTTTTTGTCTTATCATTTATGCCCGTGTCATTTCATAAGATTGTTTGGTGAAAAAATACTGTTCCTCCTAAAACATGATAATCTAATAGTAACAGTAATGCAGTGTTAGGAGGGACCCGATGGAATTTGTCGTCATCATTGGTATAGTACTTGTTATCTGTATATTCACTGTGATTTTAGTGGTTATTCGGAAGCTTCCGAAGGGTGATGTTATGCTGACAGTAACATCTACATATGAAGGAAAAAATGAATTAGATCAAGCAATAATGAAGATATACTTTACGTTTTCAATTGGCAAACTGGCGCATCGTAAAAAAGACATAATAGGCAGTATTGATTGGTCAGAAGGATGGATGCCCGTTTGCTATAATTTAAAGGAAAATGGAGCCTATCACGAGAAACGTTTACTCACAGCTACAAATGAAAAAAACTATACAACCTTTGAAATAAACTCTCCAAATGCAATAGATCATCTTGGTCGGGGTGAGGGGTATGTTGTAATAGTACTTGAGGGCTCTATTTCTACAGATAAATCTAGAGCAGGTGTGATTCTTGCGGTAACCGCTAATATGGTGACGTATCAGCTGTCTGATTCAACAAGTTGGCATAATGACTTTGCTGTTCAGCATTAAATACTGACGAAAGCTATTCATTGGGAGAAAAGTCCTGATGAATAGCTTTTCTATTTGACAGGAAAATAAAGGAACCTATTAAAGTGGATTTCGTAGAATATAAAAAGGAAGGGGTGTCTATATTGTATTCATTACTATACTATAAGGAAAAACCTTGGGAGATTGACAATGAGGAGGAACTTACTCAATATGCCCAAAAGCTTCAAAAGCACATCGCTATCTTAACCTATGGTAATAATCTAGATGAAGAAGCCTTTGATGAGCTGATTGCAAACTATTTAACAGAGGAAAGTAGCGAAGATCCAACTAAATTTAATATAAGATATGATACATATGATGCTAATGTGGGTAGTCCCCATAGGAATAATTGGCTTTCGGGTATTCGGATGGATGATGAGCAGTTTTTAGCGTTTGAAGCGGCTATCCAACGTTTAGATGGGACGCATGTCAGAATTAACCATAGGAGTAGAGGCCATTATGAAGTGGGAATTGATGGAAAACTATATTCCACAAGGGTTTATCGTACTAGAGATTGCTCGAAGGTTTATCGAGAGCCCGTAGAGGGGAGATACTTACTTTTTATCGACGAGGAGTCCGAAGATAATGAGTTGTTAAGAAGTAAGATGCATACGATACCAGAAAAATTGCAATCGCTCTCCTTATCAGTGACAATTCCTTATGAAGAGTGGGAAGTATATGTACGAGATTGGATCAAACGATTACTCAATTTCATACAAGAGTGACAGCCAATCAACAACAAAAAAAGAAGGTAAAAAACTTTGGATATTTTGACAGATAAATTAATAATGATTGGTTTGTTTATTCTCATCATTCATTCAATAGAAACACTTGCGTATGCAGTTCGATTATCAGGTGCACGTGTGAAATTATTAGCCTCTGCACTATCCTTGTTCAATGTCATGGTCATGGTTTCAAGGCTTGCAAATATGATGCAGCAACCTTTTACTGGAAGTTTGACTGACACAGCACCAAAGGAAAACACACTAGCATTTGTGGAGCAGCAGTTTCGCGTACTTATTGGCGCCGCTTCACTAGGTACATTGGTAGGCATTCTTCTATTGCCGACATTTGTAGCAATTTTTTCAAGGGCTATAATCCATTTGTCTGAGGAAAGAGGCTCCATCCCAGCGTTATTCAAAAAAAGCTTTAGTATCGAGTATATCAAACGGGGAATAAAACATATTCATATGCCAAGTTTTTCATACTTAAAGGGCATTAGTTGGCGTGATATACCTATTAAATTATTTGTCGTTAATGTTGCCATTACGGCCATCTATACAATTGGTGTTCTATCTGCACTTTACGCCTCTTTATTAGTTCCTGAAAGATCGACAACTGCTGTGATGTCGTCAGGGCTTATTAATGGTGTAGCAACGATGTTATTGATTATCTTTATTGACCCTAAAATTTCCATTCTAGCTGATGATGTTATCAATCAAAGAGGCAGCTACTTAAGTCTTAAACGAGCTTCTGTGATGATGATGGGTTCAAGGTTGCTAGGCACATTCGTGGCGCAGCTGTTATTTATACCGGGAGCAAAATATATTGCTTGGTTTACACAATTTATGACATAGGAGGATTCACATAACTCAAGAATCTTATGACCGTTCAACAGATAATTATGATAACCAGCTGTTTACTATTGGTGAACAAATATGTGTTAAGACGCATGCCATGTATAGAGGTTGATTGGAGCGGAGACTGGGCGACTCCTTGGGGATAGCGTCACAGATGAAGACCCTGCAGCGCAAGCGAAGTGCCCCAGGCGGAACGGAAATCAACCACACATTATGGTGATCAGCCATAAAATTTCAACTATTGACAAGTATTGGTGTATTCGTTATAGTAAATAACAATTTCATCAAACAATGGAATTGGCGATGACGAGGACACGAGGTTTGAAAAGCGATTTACAGAGAGGGAGGCATTGGCTGAAAGCTTCCTAATGCAGCTATCAAAGCTTACTACCTTTGAGCTGTGCTTGGAAACTTGCACCGTATTTGCAACGTTACTGCAAAATCAATGAGCCACTAGTGCATCTAGTGGGAATTTGGGTGGAACCACGGGTAATCAACACATACTCGTCCCTTTATGGGACGAATATGTGTTTTTTTATTTTAAAAAAGGTTAAAAGGAGTAGAGAACATGTCAAATCAATTAATTAACATTCAATTTCCAGATGGGAAACAACAAGCTTTTTCAAAAGGTGTTACACTAACCGACATTGCACAAGCGATTAGCCCTGCTTTACGCAAAAAAGCAATCGTAGGGAGTGTGAACGGAACCATCATTGATTTGACGCGCCCGATTTTGGAAGATACACAAATTTCCCTGTACGATGCTAGCTCAAAAGAAGGAATTCAGGTTATTCGTCATTCAACAGCCCATTTACTAGCCCAAGCAATTAAGCGTTTATACCCTGATGCTCAATTTGGGGTTGGCCCCGTAATAGAAAATGGCTTTTATTATGATATCGACATTGCGCATTCATTAGCACCTAGTGATTTACAACAAATTGAAAAAATGATGAAGCAAATCGTTCAAGAAAATATACAAATACAGCGCAAAGAAGTAACACGTTCTGAGGCACAGCAGCTATTTGCTCAGGATGCGCTAAAGTTAGAGCTACTAGAGGATATTCCTGAACATGAAGTTGTTACGGTTTATGAACAAGGAGAATTTTACGATTTATGCCGTGGACCGCATGTACCCTCTACAGGAAAAATACAACACTTTAAATTAATGCATGTGTCAGGAGCGTATTGGCGTGGAGATAGTAATAATCAAATGCTTCAACGTATTTATGGAGTAGCATTTGCCTCAAAAAAAGAACTGGAGGAATACTTTGTTTTCTTAGAAGAAGCAGAGAAGCGCAATCACCGTAAGCTTGGAAAAGAGCTAGAGCTTTTTATGTTTTCAGAAGAAGCACCTGGGATGCCGTTTTATTTAGCGAATGGGCAGATAATACGCAATGAATTGGAGTCCTATTTACGTAATTTGCAAACAAAATTTGATTATCAAGAAGTACGGACGCCATTAATGATGAATCAGCGTTTATGGGAACAGTCAGGGCATTGGGATCATTATAAAGAAAATATGTACTTTACACAGGTCGACAACCAGAGTTTCGCATTAAAGCCCATGAATTGCCCTGGTCATATGTTGATCTTTAAAAATGATTTGCATTCATACCGAGATCTTCCGATTCGTATGGCAGAATTCGGTCAAGTTCATCGACATGAATTTAGTGGTGCATTAAATGGACTTTTACGAGTACGAACTTTTTGCCAAGATGATGCCCATATTTTTGTCACTCCACAGCAAATTGAGGATGAAATTACGCTTGCTTTGAAAATTATTGATGAAGTGTATCAAGTTTTTGGCTTCCAGTACGACATTGAATTATCAACAAGACCAGATAATTATATGGGCGATATTGAACTTTGGAATCAGGCAGAAGCGGCGTTAGAAAAGGTGCTTCAAAATTTAGGCTTCCCTTATACAATAAATGAAGGTGACGGGGCATTTTATGGACCGAAAATTGATATTCATATTAAAGATGCCATTCATCGTAGTCATCAATGTGCAACGGTGCAGCTCGATTTCCAGCTACCTGAGAAGTTCGATTTAACGTATATCAATGAACAAAATGAAAAAGTAAGACCTGTCGTTATTCATCGAGCAGTATTTGGCTCAATTGATCGCTTCCTAGGTATATTAATAGAGCATTTTAGCGGTGCATTCCCAACATGGCTTGCACCTCAACAAGTAACAGTGATTGGTGTTGCCGATCAGCATCAACGCTATGTACAGCAAGTAGTAGATGCTCTCCAAAAGGAACAAATACGTGTAAAGATCGATAATCGTCAAGAAAAGCTCGGTAAAAAAATTCGTGAAGCGCAACTGAAAAAAATACCGTATATTTTAGTGCTTGGGGATAAGGAAATGGATCAACAAAATGTCACTGTTCGTCAATATGGTCAGCAAGCTTTATCCGAAAAATCAATAGCGCAGTTTATCGAGGAGATTAAGCAAGAGATACAACAAAAAGCTTTATCTTATGAAGGAAATTAAACTACTTTGATGTTTGTATAATAAATAAAAAGGCTTGTAGCTCGTCATCTAGGAGTTCATGTGAAACTAATCGAAATTAGTCACTGCCATAGAGTCGAGCTAAAACAAGCCATGAAAGCAATGTTGTGAAAAACTATTTTTTTAAAATTTACTTAAAATTGTTAGTTTTTTCATTTATTTGCTACTATTAATCAATTTTCAAGCATACAATAAATTAAATAACAAACGAACTATATACGAAAAGGTGCTATTGTTTTGATGTTAATTTCTATTGGATGGTTTGTATCTCAGCATCGATGATAAGGTATTTAAAAAGGATGCTAAAAAATATACTTGTCAATTGGAATGAGTAAAAGTATGTTGAGAGGTCTATTTTTCATGTATACAATTTGAGTTTTTAGATGAAATGTTTCCTCAGCCTGCGGAACACCCTAAAGGCTATGTTTGACGAAAATTCAAGGTAGCATTCGTTATATTCCTCATCAGTACGAAATGATTGATATTGATTATTAGGATATTATTAAGATGTAGTTTCAGATGGTATGCTAAGTGTAGGTGCTGTGTTTTCTACTGAATCTTGAGGCTACGGTAGTAAAAAGTTTGAAATAACGACCAATGTTAACATCGATACTTAGTATTTTTAGGCCTCCTTTTTCGTGCTATAAAGAAGATTTACTGATTGTATTGATGTATACCTAATTGTAGACATGACATCAGGATCTAATGTTTCTTTATAACGGGAACCTAGTACAGGATAAAACTAGTCAAATCATTGAAATATGGGACTGGCTTTACTTTATCGATCGTTTAGTATTTTCAATAAAATACCCCTTGCAATTAGGAAGCGTTTAAATATTTATTTAATAGGACATCTAGTTCTTGACTACAATCTACCACACTAGGATGGGTGAAACCTAAATCCATAGCCTTTCTATACATAATTCTTCTTTTAACTTCAATTTCCATTTTTAAAAATTGTTTACGCGATTTATTTCCCAAGATCTTTTCCTCCTAATTTCTTCTCAATATTCTTGTAATAAAATATTTATATGACCTCGATTCAACTTTTTCATTGTATCTCACTTAAAATGAAAAATATGTCATATTGTGTATAGGGTGAGAAATTCGTAATATAGTCACAGGAAATTATCCTAATTCTTAAAAGAGGGGAAAGATAAAAGGATTCAATATAAAGTATTTCGACCTATTTCGATTTACTTTTATTGTTATTGTATGCATTCTAATGACTTATATACGACTATATTAAAGTTTTTTATTGCTAGACGATAGAAAACGTGTAGAGATAGGTTTAATAGATTTGCAACTTTTTTACTATAAAGATTTAACCTGTATGGAACTTCGTATCTTGTCATAATTTATCAAATAAACTTTTTTGTTGTTTGTTATTGAGGAGATTTCATTTTGTTTAATAATGTTGAGAATTTTCGAAATAAATGGAATAATAGGTAAATAGAGATGTAACATACATTCATTCCTAGAGGAGATTATAATGACCGTAATTTACTTTGTAAGACATGCTCATTCTTCTTATACAGCTGATGAGTACAACCGCCCGCTTTCTGAAAAAGGGTTTGAGGATAGGGAGCGTGTCACTAAATTATTTAAAGATAAAATAATCCACGCAGCCTATTCAAGTCCATATAAAAGAGCCATCCAAACGGTGGAAGGCATAGCGCAAGAACATAATCTACAGATTAATACGATGGATTCTTTAAGAGAACGAATACTATCTAATAGGGAGATCCTTGATTTTGACGATGCCATTTATCAATTATGGAGTCAGCCCAATTTTGCATTTGAGGGTGGTGAATCAAATGAATCCGCAATGGAACGAGCAATTACCACCTTGCAAAAAATAGTACTTGCACATCCAAATGACAATGTAGTAATTGGTACACATGGCAATATAATGGTTTTGATGATGCACTATTTTGATACACAATTTGATTACACTTTTTGGAAGGATCTTGCAATGCCAGATGTCTATGAACTTACATTTGAAAACTTCATGTTAAGGGATGTTCAGAGAATTTGGAGAGAGTAGGATAAGAGAGATAGAACAAGAATTATGTGAACAAATATTGAAGCTAGAAAAGCAATTAATGGATTATAGGAAAGCGGATTTTGAGAATATATTGGCAGATAATTATCGAGAATTTGGAAGTTCGGGCACAATGTATGATAAATTAATACAATTAAATTCGCTGGAGAACGAAGGTGGATTTCAGAATAGCCCATTTGTTGTTAGCGATTTTGCGATTCAGCAATGCTACATATTGTACATTTTCAATTGCAAGCGACAAAAAATCATTAAGAAGCTCAATTTGGGTGTTGTACGACTCAGAGTGGAACATGTATTTTCATCAGGGAACCCAACTTTAAACGCTCGTATGTAATATGACATACGAGCGTTATTGAATTTGGCTGAAATGGCAGCCCCTTATTTCGTTTTATCGAGAATTTTAAATAATTTACTGAGAAAATCAAGAATTTTTATCTTTGCCATTCTTCTCGTAATAAACCAAATAATAGTAGATCATAAAACTTGCCGAAGCGGAAAATCTCATTTCTTAAAGTACCTTCTTTTGTAAAGCCGCATTTTTCATAGGAACGTATTGCTGCTTCATTAAAGCTAAACACCTGAAGCTTAATCTTATTAATGGAAATGTAATTAAATATAAAATGAATAAGGGTTTTCATGGCATCTGTTCCAAGCCCTTTACCTTGCCATTGTTCACCGATTGAAATGCCTACAAAGCATGTGCTATTTTGCCAGTTAATTGCATATACAGCACAGGAGCCGATTAGTTCATTAGATGAATTTTCAAATATCCCGAAGAAAAACTCTTCCTTTTTCCCACTAATACTTTGAAAAAATGAGGAGTGATCCTCAAAGGTTTTTGGAAAGGGGATCTCGTCATTCGCAAGTAATAACGACTTTTTTTCACTTTCAATTTTTACAAATGCTTCTAAGTCAGAAGATGTCATTTGCTGTAAAGTAATAGATTGACCTGTAAGAAATTCTTTAAAATAATTTTCCATTAGTTTGGTTTTCTCCCTTGTTCAAGGGCTGCAGTTAGAGCGATATCCCTTGATTTATTTGTTGAATAAATAAAACATCTACTGCACTTTTCGCACTCATTGGCACATCTCCTTATGTTCGAATACCTTTATAATAGCATTTTTAGAAATTTATAGAAATAATTATTTTCACGTAGCTTTTTTTGAAGGTCGCCAGTTTGTCTGATTATTAATATCTTGTTGCTCCATCCACTGAAGAAAAGTTTCCGTGTCTCGAATATTGTGATCTAATACAGCTTGATAGACATAGATTGAAGGAAGTATTAAAGTTTTCTGTAGCAGGTCTTCTTTTATTTTTAAAATACACTTTCGACGATCAATTGTTAAAGAATCATTCATAAGCGAAACTAAATCTCTTGATAAAGGGCCATTTCGTGTTTCAGAAAACAGCCACATATCAATATTCCAAATGTCTGAAGGAGTATGCTGATATTGTATTTTAAAATAGTACCCATGATAGGCTGTTTCAAAATAATTACGGTACTTTAACTCTAAAACCTTAGGATGGTTAGTTAAATCTGATAGGATCGTCATGGCTTCAGCCGGATTAGGACTGACACTAAAGGTTTCGATATCGATGTCTTGATCTACTAGCAAATCATAGGCCGTAGCTCCAACAACATATGCTTGTCCGATTTTATTCCATTTTTCTAATAACGCCAATTCGTTTAGAATTGTCAAGGCAGTTTCTTTTCGCTCTTGCGCTCTCTTTAATATTTCCAAAATTTACACCTACCCTTAAATTTATTTCTAAATCATGTTAGAATACATTATATTTGTCATTTGTTCAATATTTTATTAGGAACAAAACAAGGGTTTTTTTTGCTGCTGTATGCCCATTTTTAGTTGATTAATAGAATATGATGTACTAATGCTATGAACAATATAAGACAGAAAGAAGGAATAATACATGCGTACTTTTACTCCATATTTTAATGGTCTAATGAAATACTTACCTGAAGAGGAGCACCTTCAATTACAACGGGCAATCGGAGCAACAGAGTCTCAAATACAATTGTTGCTTGAAGTATTTCCAGAGTGTCCGGAGTCACTTATGAATCTATTAAAGGATGTTAATGGAACGTACTATTGTAAGCATGGTGATGAAACGATTTGTGTACTTGTACTCGGCTCGGGTCTTGATGAATATCCATATTATTTAAAGTCCGTAGAGCAAATCATTAAAGATTACCGAGTAGAAGATAGTGTAAGTATTTATGATCGTTATAAAGATTTTTTAGATTGGGTGGAAGTGGATGAGCGTATTAATCTTCACGTACCGCTAAAAGAACGATTATGCTTTTCGGATTGCATGAACAATGGGGGTACGTCTAGTTTATATATTGACTTCAAGCCGAATGATTGTGGGGTAGTAGGACAAGTGATTCGCTATATGCATGACCCAGATAGCTATGAAGTGATTGCACCTTCCTTTGACGCATATTTACAGCAGCTGATGGATGGGGAGTATGAATTTACTGCGCTCTATGAGGAGGACTACGACTAATGTCGGAAGGGAAAGCTTCTATGAGATTAAAGTTTCTAGAAGAAAATGATGATCACTTGCTTGAACGATATACCCTAACAAAGGAGCAACTTCGCTATACGAAGTCTCCAATGGATTGCATTGAATTAGTGAAGCAGGACAAAAACCGCTATGCGATTTTGGCAATAGACGGAGACAAACTCGTAACTTTCTTTGTGCTCCATGAAAAAGAAGGCGTCAAGCTATATTCCTCCAATAAACAGGCGATATTAATCCGTGCCTTTTCAACAGATTTTTATGAACAAGGTAAAGGCTATGCGAAAGCAACTTTACAGCTATTGCCGGACTTTGTTACGAAGCATTTTCCTCATGTAAATGAGCTTGTATTAGGCGTTAATTTACCGAATACTGCTGCACAGGCATTGTATAAAAAATGTGGATTTGTCGATGAAGGCAAGATGGCAGTTGGATTTACGGACATTAAAGTGATGAGTTATTACATAAGTGAGTCACAAGTAATCGAAGCATGTATGGAGCAATTTGAGGAGATATGTGCGATTGATCAAGATGTAATTGGAGATTTCTCAAGAAGTGAAACTATTCGCACAGCCGTTCAAGAAAAACGTTGTCTTATTCAACAGTCCGAACAGGGGATTGCTGGTTTTCTCATTTTTACAAATGACTTTTTTGACAATAACTTTATTTCACTAATCATCGTCAAGCCATCTGAGAGACGAAAGGGTGTTGCTACTGCATTATTAGCTTTTTATGTAGAAATGGCAGACACAAGAAAAATATTTTCTTCTACGAACCAATCAAATACGGGTATGCATAAAGTATTTGAAACTGCAGGATTTGTAAAAAGTGGCTATATTGAAAACTTAGACGATGATGATCCAGAGATTATCTATGTGAAAATGAAATAAATGGCAAGTCTCGTAGAATGTTTACTGCGAGACTTGCCATTCGTTATTTTCTTGCCTTTATGAATAAAAAGGAAGGGCGACTAATCTCTTTTTTGAGAGAAGGCAGCTGTTGCATAGCTTCATCGCTAGGAATCGGTTCTAGTATTTTTTCAATCGTCAAGCCATGCGCGATTAAGGTATTGATTATTGTAGAAACACTGCGGTGATATTTGACAACGCCATCTACAAACCACGTTTGCTCACGCTTGCCCTCATCGTGGTAATGGTCGACTGCATAATCGCTTCTATTACCATGTTCATCATAAAACCAGTTGCCCTCTATCGTTTTACGAGCTGTAACAATCGGGTGCTCAACTGAGAAAATAAACAAGCCATTAGGACGAAGCATTCTTGTAATGTTTTCAATTACGCAATTGAAATCAGCTATATAATGTAAGGAAAGAGAGCTTGTAATACAATCAAAGCTTTCTGGGGCCGCATGATAATCCTCTAATGCTTGCAAATGGTAGTCTATGTTTGCATGAGCATGTTCACGTTGAGCAATTGACAGCATATTTTTGGAAACATCAATGGCTGTTACATGCTTTGCGCCATTTTCAATACAATAGTATGCGAATTCTCCCATTCCACAACCGATATCAAGCATTTGTAAATGGATTAAATCAGGGAGCAATGATTTGAATGCTGGTTGCTCCAGTAAATGGTTATAGTTATAAGGTGTTTGCCGTAATTTCCGGTATTGTCGGAAAAATTCTAGATGATCATAAATGTTTTGTTTCATGTCAAACCTCCACTAGTTTTACATAACGTTATGTAACATTTGCGCATAATTATTGTCCCATAGCTATTGAAAAAGAAATAGACTTATATTTCAAATTTTAGTAAGATGTAGATAGAGGCATGTCAATTTTTTGCAATTAGAGCTGACCTAAAAGTAAATATAGAATGGTTAAAGAAATTCTATAATGTAATTTTTGATTTAAAGGTAAAAATCTGCGTAGACTCCTGCGGGAAAAGCAAGAGCAAGAGACCCAACAGGGAGCGTTAGCGACCGATGCGGCTCGTGTCTTGCCCACGGAAAGCGAAGCGGATTTTTACCTTTTACAATTATGCTAGAATTCTTATGAAGGACTTTTTAGAAAAAAACCTTATTTTTTTATGATGAAATCGGGGAGGGAGTTAACTGAAAAAATATGTAATATTGTCTTCCACTTTATGTATATATGTCCTCACCATTGTGGTTCATTTTTTCTTGAATTCTTTTGAAAATGGAAGAGCCTTTTTAGGATTTACAATGATAATTCCACTCCTTGCCGTTTTCCTCGTTCAAAAAATGGGGAGAGGGCTACCTATTCTTAAAACATTTTCTTTGACATGTCCCTCGAATAAATGGGTATTCATAAGCATTATTGTGCCGATCATAATGGGCATTGGGCTTCATACCTATTTTTATGTCACACATGGAGATTTTTTTCTCATTACTAAACCTTCGCAATTCATAGCCTTACTACTTATAGGACTTACGATTAGTGCGTTTTCTGCATTAGTGGAGGAAGTGGTATGGCGGGGGAATTATCATTATTATTTGCGTCAACGTTTTAGTTTTTGGCCTACTGCTTTGTTCATAGGTGTGATTTGGTCATTATGGCATTTGCCCATCGCCTTATTATACAAATCCTATACAACACCCGTTCTTTCAGTTCCTGTATATTTGTTCATACTTTTTGCATTGTCACTAGTACTTTCTATTATAAGAGAAGTTGCTCAATCTATTATTCCAGTCGCACTATTACATGGCATGATGAATGTTTTTTATTTGAGTGATGGCCAACAAATGTCTGTGACAACAGATTTTCAAGAATGGCTAAAATGTATCGGAATAGTATTACTGTGCATTGTTTGTATCCTCCTTTCGCGTCATAAAATTGTAACAATTCAAAAAAATAAAAGCGTTTAAAGGGAAATGATGGCACTTTTTTTAATGAATGACGTTATTTTCATTGGGAGTAAATAGGATCATCGCCAAAAATTGTGGATGACATCTGTCAAAACTTATGGCATGCATATAGTTGATTGGAGTGGAGACTGGGGAACTCCTTGGGGATCAGCGATAGAGGAACGAAGGCTAAAAACATCACGTCCTGTGATAACGCCTTCGTGACCAACATCGGTGCTGCTGCCGCTACGTTAGCACTACGCTTTCGCGCAAAAAACATCTGTTGGCCCGAGACCCTGGAGCGAAGCGAAGCGGCTCATCGGACGCCCCCAGGAAAGCGCCCAGTCGGAACGGAAATCAACCACACGTTATGGTGATGCGCCAGTAAATATCTAGCCTCCCAAATAATACATTGGAGGTTTTTACATTGAGTAAAGAAGAATTATTGAGTTTGAGTAGTAATTCATTGTTCGTGGCCTTTATTTTACTGCTAATCGCTATTATACCGATTGGACTTGCCGTGAAATCAAAAGGAAAAATGTTTGGTAAAGTAGGGCTTATACTTACCTATATTGCCTTTACTTTGCAACTAGTTTATTTTGTTCTAAGGTGGATTGCTGTTGACCACGCACCTGTTAGTAATATGTATGAGTTTATGACGTTTTTTGGCATCATGCTTACGGGTAGTTATTTGATTATTCATTTTTTATATAAGCAAATCGTGGTTGGCTTGTTCACCATTCCTGTGTCATTAATTATTCTCGGTTATGGAAGTGTTTTTACAAAAGAAGTTTCACCACTTGTTCCATCGCTGCAAAGTCACTGGTTAACGATTCACGTTATGACCGTTGCATTTTCAAGTGCTATACTATCGATTTCGTTCGCAACAGGTATTATTTATTTATTAAGAACATTAGATGTTTCTAAATTTTCGATTCGTACATTTGCCTTGGAATTTGTAATGTATTGTTTAGTTGTCGTGATTGGCTTTATCGGTGTGGGCACTTATTTTAACTTAGCGGCAGATAAAATCGAGGTTCATTTTGAAAATGTACAAGAAAAAGAAGAAACAGCCGTTTATACGATGAAGCCGCTCATTGTCACGAAAGACGCAGTAACATCTAGTGGGGAACAGGTTGGCGTTTTACAGATTACAAATAAGATAGACGCGAAGAAATTGAATTCGATCGTATGGGCATTTATAGCTGGAACGATTTTATATGCTGTAATTGTACTCATTGCGAGAAGACCATTAATTGTTTTATTAAAGCCATTAACAAACCGTGTACAACCAGCATTAATAGATGAGATTACATATCGAGCCGTTGTTATAGGTTTTCCGTTGTTTGCTTTAGGAGGACTTTTGTTTGCCATGATTTGGGCACAGATTGCCTGGAGTAGGTATTGGGGCTGGGACCCTAAGGAAGTATGGGCTCTAATTACGTTTTTATTTTATGCTGCTTTCCTTCATTTACGACTTTCTAAAGGTTGGGAAGGGGAGAGGACAGCTTGGTTAGCGATTGTTGGATTTGGCATTATCGTTTTTAATCAGGTATTTGTGAATTTAGTCATTGCAGGTTTACATTCTTATGCATAAGAGGCTGCATTCATTTATGTTAGAACTTAAAAAGAGACATCCGCAATTGGGATGTCTCTTGAATTTGCATTTGTTTATTATAAAGCTGGAATTAAAGCTTTACAACATTCGTTGCTTGTGGTCCGCGGTTTCCTTCTTCTACGCCGAATTCCACTTTTTGACCTTCTTCTAAACTTTTAAAGCCCTCTGATTGAATTGCAGAGAAATGTACGAATACATCATTTCCACCTTCTACCTCGATAAAGCCAAAACCTTTTTCTGCGTTAAACCATTTTACTGTACCTTGTGTCATGTGAACACCCTCCTAAAAAAATTCAACAATCAAATTCCTTCAACGCTCGCAAAGAATCACGAATTCAAAAGCTCGTATTACTTTTGAATACGTGATTTTAATGATTAAGATGAAGTAATATAATTATTTTTTTTATTATATAACAAATTCGTATATTTATCCAGTATATTCCGTTTTTAGAAAGAAAAATTTACATCGCATCGTTTTTGGCTCATTACAGCAAAAGGGTTTCGTCTGTGCGAAAGCGAAGCGACAGTAGCAGGATGTTGGTCACGAAGGGGTTATCACAGGACGTGATGTTCTTAGCCTTCGTTCCTCTATCGCTAATTCCCAAGGAGTCGCCCAGTCTCCACTACAATCAACGTATATACAAACCATACGTTTTAACAAATGTCATCCACTACTTTTGGTGATGAGCCTCGTTTTTCTATATTATTAATTGATCCATGCTTTCTCTTTAGCGACAATGACTGCCTCTGCACGAGATTCTACATTTAGTTTGACAAAAAGTTTGGATAAATAGTTTTCAACGGTGCGTTGAGTAACCCCTATGGCTGAAGCGATTGCTTTATTCGTACAGCCTTGTGCGACAAGCTGTAAAATTTCTTGCTCCTTGTCGCTTAGTAAAACGTCTTGCTGAGCATTTGATCGATTGGTGCGCTGATGTACAAAATCTAAAAAATCTGCTGCTAATAAGATTTCACCTCTTAATGCGGCTTGAATCGTTTGAATCACTTGCTCTTTCGTGGCAAGCTTGGATAATAGACCATCGACTTTTTTCTCGATAAGTAGTTCGTAATAATCGGAAAGTTCGTATCCAGTATAGAGTAAAATAAGTGCTTCTGGTTGCTTTTTCTTAATCATTTCTGAAAGCTGGATGCCGTTGAGTGGTTTCATATTAATATCAATCAAAAATAATTGGAAATCTTGAGCATCCATTCTCGACAGTACAGAAGCACTATCCTGCTCAGTGTCTATACGAACATTTGTTAAATCCTGTAATAATGTTTTTGTACCATCTAAAACCACAGGATGGTCATCGACAATTAGAATATCAATCATTTGATTTCACGTCCTCTTGTATTTGAATAAATATATGCATTCCTTCATTTTGGCTGGAGGTGATGGCGATATTTCCATTGAAAGCACGGACACGTTCTCGAATACCGTTAATGCCCATAGAAGTTGAAGATTGCAGTAAATCTTCAATATTACAGCCAATGCCATTATCGTCGTATTGGAGGATAAAACCACGATGGGTCGCTTGTAGTTTTAGTGATACCTCGGTAGCCTCAGCATGCTTGATCGCATTATTTAAAAGTTCTTGCACTAGGCGATAAACGACTAAATGTAAGGTTGCATCATGGAATTGAACCCGTTCTATTTGCGTGGTTAACATAAAGTCGGCACGTATTTTCACTTTTTGTATCAGTTTTTTTAAGGCCATTTGTAACCCAAATGTGTCGAGCAAAGGAGGGCTTAGATTCTCGCAATATTCACGTAAATCTTTCGTTGCATTTAGTAATTGCTCCCGAATATTTAAGACTTTTTCCTTTTTTATCATCGATGAGCCAGCTAGCACATCTAATTCTCTCGCTATATGAAGCTGCTCTTGCAAAATAGTGTCATGTAATTCTTGTGCTAAAATACTCTTTTCTTTTTCAGTAATCGTCCATAACAATTTATCGAGCCAAGGAAGCTGTGTATCATGGTTATCCTTCATATGCTGTATTTCACACACTAAATCTTCAATGAGCTTTAAACTATCAATAAACATTGAAACATAGAGTGCAAGTAACTCCAACCAAAGACGTTCTTCTTTGTGTAGGGCATGTCTAATTTTTAAAATAATCTTTTCTTCACCCGTATCATGTAATAACAGATAAGTCCTGTCAGTCTCTGCGCTAACTTCACCAGGGCTAATTGGCACATCTTCCGCTATTGTTGTAATAGTAAAGGATGCAGTACCAAGCTTTTCTATTATTTCATATTTAAACAGATTAAGTAATTCTTGCTGATTTTTTGCTTTACCCATACGGTTAACGGCACCATATAAATTATGTACATAATTTCCAGTAGAAGAGAAGATAACTTTCCGATACTTATAATCAAGCTGCTCCTTAATATAGAAACAAGCAACGAAAATAAGGAAAGTAAGGATAAAGACACTCGTAATTTTAACAATCGACAATTGGTCTAAAAACACGATCATCAAGCTCGAAGACAATATTAATGTACTAAAAAAGGCTAGTGTTGAATAATAACGTAAACGAGATAATTGATATTCAATATCGAATAATCGTTCATTCACTTGAATGAAGATAAAAGAAAAAGGAATAAACAATAAAAATAATGCAGCTAAGTCAGATTTTAAAATAGGTTGATGCCCTAATATTTCAGGTATGACGAAAAAAAGTAAAAAGGGCAGAAATGGAGTTATAAATGCAATAGCGATAAGACGGATCTTGGCCAATTTCGTTCGTATGTAACTCGTTAGTAAAATATAGATGGCATAAAGTACAAGAACAGCAAACATAGCAAGGTTTACGATACCCGCTATATTAAATTCGGAATTAAATACTTCAATGAGAATAAAGCAAGGTATAAGTAGCAGTATTCCATATAGCCATTTGGTATTGATATAGGGCCATTTTATATGAAGATAGCGGAAATAGTATTGTAAAAAGTGAATAAATATCACAAGGCATAAATCAATACAAATACCTATGATTAACCTTCCGATTACATCTCCTCTAGCTGAGGCTCCTGTACTTATATAGGCTAGTGAACATGTTAATAAAAATAATATTAGTAAATTTGTTAGTTGATGATCTTTCTTACTTTGCCATAAGTAGATGGCAACGATAAAAGATAAGATGAAATAAAATAGTGGAAAGATAACTTGTAAATATAATTCTTCGGGAATATCTTTATGCTGAACTAAAATATTGTGAATATCGCCATTTGGCTTGGAAATGGTTAGCTCATTTGCACTTCTAGCGAGAGAATAGCGCTGAATTGACCTAAAATCTTGTGCTGGCTTGCCATCGATTGTTAGTAAAATATCACCTTTTTCAATGTTTTGTTGCTGTGCCCAGTCAGGATAATAGAAATCAACAATCACTGGTTGTCCGCTAGTTGTGTCTACGGAAATACTAATAAAAGGTACTCGTATTGCTACTACGAGCACATAAATACCAAGAAGTAGGTATGTTATAAAAACACTATATGTCCATTTGCTCATCATTCTCTCGTCTTTTTGCATAATCGAAATGCCCCGTTCTTCATTATGTATGCTATATATTATCCATAATTTTTGGTAATTTTGGAATACCGAAATATGGTGTTTCGGAAAACCACTATTACTTTTTCGGAATAACGAAATAGTCTTTTCGGAGAAGGATATGATAGTGTAAACCTAGCATATGTGACGAAAAGGGGGAGCGTTGCATGAAAAAGCGTGGATTGTCACTGATCCTTTTTTTTCTAGTCGTCATAATGTCGTACCCAATGACAACTATCGCTAAGAACTTTGAAAATGATGTGGTGAAAGTAGATATTTGCATTAGCGGGGGTGACAATCATTTTGTTTATAAGATTCCAAAACATTTACATAATAATACGCCGTATTATGAAATGAAGAATAACATTGAATCTTCATTAGCGAGGCATTGGAAGGTCGGGGATGCCCATTATGAAGCCCAACAGTCGGAAGTTACGTATACTTTTTTTATTAATGATTTAATTCATGAACAACAAGATGGGCAGATGAAGGTAGCGATACCCTATAATATTTTACTAGGAATGTTTGGCGAAAATGATGCCATTCAATTACGTATTTTGGCGAGCAAACTAACTAACTGGAAAGTCAACACAACGGATTGGACAACTCTCGGCTTTGTGGAACCGCTCAGTTACTTTAGTGATCAGGAATATGTATTTGAGGGAGCGGTTAACGAGCTATTACAACAGCGAGTAGGACATTTTAATGGAACACTTATTAAAGGTCAAATGATGCTACATTGTATCATTTATTTTAACTTTATGATTGCACAGCTTATTGCCTGTATACTTTTATCAAGGCACTTTAAAAAGAGAATTATTGAAGATCCAGAAACGATGCATCAGTTCCGAAAGCTCAAATATATGTATCAAATCATTCCGTTAATGATTATTGTTGTGCAAATTGTTTTTCTAGTCATGTCAGGGTTAGTGACTGCGTTTGGGCTTTATTTTAACCCAGGCATGGATCTATTATTTATTTTTGGCCCTATTGTATTTAATATTATTTTGTTGCCAATGTTTTTCTTCACGACTGCAAGCGAAATTTCAAAGGAGCTAGAATACAATTCCTTTGGCTCAGGCTTGTAAACATGGAATGATTGTTTTTATTTTTGGTCGACCAAATGTAGTTATTAGATTATAATGGTCAACAGCATACTTGAAGGAGCTGTTGATTGACATGACGCACCCAGAAATCGCGTACTTAAATTTACTACAACATATATTAGATAATGGAGTTAAAAGAGAAGATCGTACAGGAACAGGTACATATAGTGTATTTGGCTATCAAATGCGATTTGATTTAAGTAAAGGTTTTCCTCTTTTAACGACTAAACGTGTACCTTTCAAGCTTGTAGCAAGTGAGCTACTTTGGTTTATTAAAGGGGATACAAATATTCGTTATCTACTGAAAAACAACAATCATATTTGGGATGAATGGGCTTTTAAAAAATGGGTTGAGTCTGATGAATATTCAGGCCCTGATATGACGGATTTTGGACGTCGTTGCTTAGTGGACGAGTCTTTTAATGCCGTCTATCAACAAGAGTTAGCATCGTTTTGTGGGCGAATTTTAACAGACGATGAATTTGCACGTCAATACGGGGAGCTTGGGAATGTTTACGGTAAGCAGTGGCGTAATTGGACAACATCAACAGGAGAAAGTATTGACCAATTACAAGATGTGATCCACCAAATTAAGCACAATCCAGATTCACGACGCATTATTGTCAATGCATGGAATCCTGAGGATGTCATCAATGCTGGAGCGAAAGGCAGTAAAGCCGCATTACCTCCGTGTCATGTAATGTTTCAATTTTATGTGGCGAATGGTAAGTTAAGCTGTCAGCTAATGCAAAGAAGTCTTGATACATTGTTGGGCTGTCCATTTAATATTGCGTCCTATGCATTACTGACACATTTAATTGCCCATGAATGTGGCTTAGAAGTTGGCGAATTTATTCATAGCATTGGGGATGCTCATATATATTTAAATCACGTGGAGCAAGTGAACGAACAGCTATCACGCGAGCCTAAGGAACTACCAACCTTAAAAATCAATCCGGATAAAACGTCAATTTTTGATATAGAACTCGAAGATCTTTCTATTGAGGGCTATGATCCACATCCTGCAATTAAAGCACCAATTGCCGTATAACCTGAAACAGCAGCCGATTTTGGTTGCTGTTTTTTTATGAAGATCGGAGCGATGGATAGAAAAGCCAGAGCGATGGATTGAAGAGGTAAAAAGACAGACAGAACCTGCAAAGTGATGGATAGAATCAGAGCGACTGAATGCTGAGGTAGAGCGATGGAAAGAAAGGCGAGAGCGACGGAAAGAACAGGCCAAACGACGGATAGAACCCTCAAAGTGACGGAAAGAAGTGAGAGCGACGGATAGAAGAGCCAAAATCGTGGATAGAACCCTCAAAGTCGTGGATAGAACCCCAAAAATCGTGGATAGAACCATCAAAATCGTGGAAAGAACAGGCCAAACGACGGATAGAACCCTCAAAGTGACGGAAAGAAGTGAGAGCGATGGATAGAAGAGCCAA
>Ga0213828_1001099_pt1 | contig 23296 bp, 24 predicted proteins | sample MC6MC0897MG_FD_180664 | JGI IMG/M metagenome (GOLD analysis project Ga0213828, IMG submission 180664) | Enriched soil aggregate microbial communities from Iowa State University, Ames, United States - MC6-MC0897-MG | ecosystem: Environmental > Terrestrial > Soil > Unclassified | place: USA: Iowa... | reverse complement strand
GCCGACGCGTCGGTGCTGAGCGACCTGGACAACGTCTACGCCCAGATCGCCAAGAGCGCCGGCAAGCTCGACATCCTGTTCGCCAACGCGGGCGGCGGCGACATGATGCCGCTGGGCGCGATCACGGAAGAGCACTTCGATCGCATCTTCGGCACCAATGTGCGCGGCACCTTGTTCACCGTGCAAAAGGCCTTGCCGTTGCTGGTCGATGGCGCCTCGGTGATCCTGACGGCGTCGACCGTATCGATCCAGGGCACGGAAAACTTCAGCGTGTATAGCGCCAGCAAGGCGGCGGTGCGCAACTTCGCGCGCTCGTGGGCGCTGGATCTGAAGCCGCGCGGCATCCGCGTGAACGTCGTCAGCCCCGGCCCGATCCGCACGCCGGGCCTGGGCGGTCTGGTTCCCGACGAAGCCCGCCAGGGGTTGTTCGATCATCTGGCCGCGCAGGTGCCGCTGGGCCGCCTGGGCGAGCCGCAAGAGATCGGCAAGGCCGTGGCGTTTCTGGCTTCCGACGCGGCGAGCTTCGTCAATGGCATCGAGCTGTTCGTCGACGGCGGGATGGCGCAGGTCTGAGCGCATTGCGCTTCCGATCGCCACTTCTCAACATGAAATTCTTGACTCATTGCGTACTGGCGCTGGCTGCGATGTGCAGCGCGCCTTATGCGCACGCACAGGAACCATCACAAATGAAACCCGCCACGCAAGACCCCGCCGATTTGGCGCAACGCCTGATCGACATCCATTTTTCGATATGGAACGACGCCAACGCCCAATCCCGCGAGTCGAAGTTTGACCAGGTGTACACGCCCGATTTCTTCGTGGCCGATCAAGGCGGTGTCGCTACCGGTTACGCGCAGGTAAACCGCCTGATCGAGCAGTTGCAAGGCACCCATGCGGGATTCCGTTTCACGCCAGCGCCAATCACCTGGAATCACGGTCTCGGCCGCGTGGTTTGGAGTTATGGTCCGCACAGCAATCCGGACCAGGTGCATGGCGAAGATATCTTCACCATCAAAGACGGCAAGCTTGCGAGCGCCCACGTCTTTCTCGATCGTCAGTAATGGGGACGCGCATCATGAAACGACTGGCTTCTTGCTTCATGGCGATTGGCGTTCTGGCAGGTGCTGCAGCGCAGGCGGCTGGCATCCACGTCGCGGGTGTGGATCACGTGGGTATCAACGTGCCCGATCTGAAGCAGGCGGAGGCATTTTTCAAGGGTGCTTTCGGATGCGAACCCGTGACACGAATCGGACCATTTCAGCTGGACCCAACCGCGTCGCCCGATGCTGCGGGTTTCGCGCCCCGCGCCGATAGCGTCACGATTGCCATGCTGCGTTGCGGAGAGGGCTCGAACATCGAGTTGTTCGAGTATGTGAATTCGCGTGGCAGCAAGGTCATGCCTCGCGCCGAGGATATCGGCGCCTCGCATATCGCGTTCTACACCGACGATATCGAGGGCGCGGTGTCTTATCTGAAGGCCCAGGGCATCACCGTGCTGGGAAAACCCGTGACGATGACATCGGGCGATACCGAAGGCGAGACATGGGTGCACTTTCGCTCGCCTTGGGGTTCGGACATGGAACTCGTCAGCTACCCGAATGGCAAGGGATATGAACACCGCAGCAGCCTCAGGCTGTGGAATCCCAAGCACCCCGGTCAGTGAACCGTCAAACGAACCATCGACAGGATTGATATGAACCTTCCCCATCAACCCGGCGCGTACGGCGCCCAATTCCCCGACCACGGCCGGTCTGCCGCCGACCATGACAAAGACCTGCCGACAGCGGTTGTGGTTGCGGCCTATTACCGCGTGCACCCTGAAGACCGGCAGTCATTTGTAGATGCCGTCATCCCCGACGTGCTGGCCGCCAGAAAGATGCCCGGCTGCATCTACTACGCCTTTGCCGCGGATCTGACAGACGCCAATCTGTTTCATCTGGTGGAGGGCTGGGCAGATGAGGCGGCTTACGAGAGTCACGAACAAGCGCCTTCGTTTCTCGCGGCGCTGGCGCATGTCGTCAAGCACGTGCGGATTCTGGATCGGCAGGGGATCCGATATGAAGTCGCGCGGCAGATCATCGATGACCCCAGGAGCAAAGTGGCGCCGGCTTAAGGCGTCCAGCGGGCACGCGATGCGCGGGATCGCCCGTGCGATTTGCGTGCCGATGCTTGCAGGACGGCATTCGCGCGCGTTCGGCCCAACCGTTTTCCGAGCCGCTTTTGCAGAGAGACCAAAAATGATAGTAGAGATCGGCAATGCCAGTTCGACGCCAGTCGCTTCGCGGTACGAACCACCGTCCCCCCCTCCCGCTTCTCAAGTGAATGAAGTCAGCGCCACGGAGCCGGAGTCGCAGACAAATGCTGACGCGTCGTCGGCCGACACGTCGGCGGCGCAGCAGAGCAAGGAGTCGGATCCCGCCAAGAATGGAGGCGAATCGCTTGAGTCGCTCAGGGAGCAGATCGCGCAATTGGAGAAGCAGCTTGCGCAAGCGCTGGAGGAGTTGCGCGATGTTCAGTCAGCCACCATGGATGAAAAGCAGAAGGCTGCGTTGACGGCCGCCCTGCAGGTGAAAGTGGCGGTGTTGAATTCGTCTTTGATGTCCATGATGATGAAGCTGGCAGAGGCCATTGCCAATGAGAACGGCAAGAATTTTGAGAGTGCGGTTGCGCTGGCGGCGTCTCAAGGGGGTGGCGGCAGCGCGGGTTGAATGGATGCCAGCGGATCCGCCCGCGGGGGATTCGCGAATACACTTCGGTCAGGAAGACCTGACGAAAGGCCGTGCGGATTGAAGGTGATTGCACATCGAAGGCCAGCCCGATCCGGGCTGGCCTTCGGCTTTTCCGGATCCGGGTATCGGGTGTCACCAATCAAGCGCCCCGGGCGCCTCTGCAATAAAGGAAGTGAAGATGGGAAATCGGGCCTGGCTGTATCTGTGCTCGGACGAGGATGAAGGCGCGCCGCCCGCGGAGATCGCCAGCGCGAATGGCAACCTGCCGACATTGTGGCAGGTGCTGCTGGCGGAGGGCGAGTCCGGTGCGGCGCCCAATGACCAGGACCTCCTTGGTGATGGCGATGGCAATGGTGCGGGCATGGCCGCCGATGCGCGCGTTGCCCATCAGCGGCTGGGCGAACTGGCGGCATTCATGGGGGCGCACTCGGATCGCGACGATGCGCTGCCCGTGCTGCAGTTCGATGCCGCCTTTCAGTATCTGGGCGAGCTGATCGATGAACACGACGACGACGGCGACTTGTGGATAAGCGCAAATCTCAATGAGTTGTCGTGGCTGCACGCGGACGGCGCGGCGGCTTATGTTCACCAAACGCGCACCCTGTGCGAAGAACGCTGGCTAGCCGTGCGGCAAGGCATGCAGGCCGGTGACCTGGCCGCTGTGTGCAGACTGCTGGACGTGCAAGATGCCGGTGACGCCTCCGGCTGGGCGTGGCGCTTTGGTTTTGGCGGGCTGTCGCATTCCTATTTCCACGAACAGGATCCGGCCCGCACGGTCAGCTTCGAAGACTACGTTGCCGAGGGGGGCGACGATGAAGACGCGTGGCTTGGCAGCGCGCTGTACCGCTACCGTGTGGACAAGTTGTGGGGGCTGCGGGCGGTCGATCCGGAGGCCGAGTCCGACGACGACAACGACGGCGACAACGACGGCGATTGCTGGCTGCCGGTGATGGCGCCGCAGTGGGATGCGATCTGGCGCAGCGGCGCGTCCGATGTGGGCGTGCTGTGGATAAGCCGCGAGGGCCGCACGGGGCTGCTGCAGGTTACGGAGAACGTCGCGCGGGTGCTGGTGCCGCCGCGCTTTGACGCGGTGTGGGATTTTGAAGAAGACGTTGCAAGCGTCCAGATTGGCGACAAGGTGGGGCTGATCGCCGCGGATGGCAGTGAAATCCTGCAGCCGTCGCTGGACGAGGCCTGGAACTGCGCGCAAGGCCTGGTGGTGGCGCGCGTCGGGGATCAGTTGGGCTTTGTGGACAAGTCGGGTGGCTGGGCGATCACGCCGCGCTTCGAGGACGCGGGGTCGTTCTGCCCTGGAGGCTTGGCGCCCGCGTTCGAGGCGCAGGCGTGGGGTCTGGTCGACCGGCGTGGCGATTGGGTAGCGGCGCCCGAGTGGGACGACGTTTATTGGGACGAGGACCTTCACGCGTTCATCACCGAGCGCGATGGGATGCAGGGGCTGATCGACGCGTCGGGGCGGCCGGTGCTGGCTGCGTGCTTTGCTGCGCTGGCGCCGCTGGATACTGCGGCCGACTCAGCCGAGCTGTGGAAAAGCGGTCTGATGCGGATCAGCGTCCTGACGCAAGATGCGCGGCGCGGAGTGGTGGATGGCCAAGGCGCCGTGCGGGTGCCGATCGTTTACAGCGATCTCGGCGAGGTGAGCTGGCTGCCGTCGGAACGGCCTGGCATCCCGGAGCCCGCGCCTGAAGGCCAGGCGGGGCGCTATGCGCGGATCCTGGCGAACGTGGGGCGGAATGACGATGGCGACGAGGCGTGGGCCGAAGGCGTCTATGACATGGCCGAGGGGCGTGAAGTGCTTGCTTGCCGGCATGTGCTGACGTTCGGGTTGGCGTGGAACGGCGCGTATGGCTGGCTGGTGATGCAAGCGGGCCAGGCGCCCTGCCCTCACAACGTGGACGGGCTTTTCGTGGGCGTGGCGCGCGCTGGTGGCGACTGGCTGCATGAACCTGTGTACGCCTGGATCGGTTCGCCGGAATCCTTGCAGACTGCGGCGGGCGTTTACAACGGCCCGCCGGCGATTGTCTCGCAGTGGAACGAGGGCGAGCCGGTGCGGGCCATGCGCGGCGATACGGGTGTGCTGGTGATGCTGCACCGTGACGGGCGGGAGACGCCAGCCTAGGCAATTGCGGCAACGGTGTCTGACACCCTGGGGAAATGGTCGTCGGTTCGAGGCGGTGTCTCAGCGGGTGTCAGACACCGTCTCCAGACACCGTCTCCACACACATCGCCGCAGCGATCGGCTACCGCGGCGGCCGCGCCTTCAGATCCCCCATCTCTTCCTGCATCAGCTGATGCGCATAGCGCGAGAACACCGTGACCAGGCGCGTGCGCGTGTGATACGGCGGGTACAGCAGCGCGACGGTGACCGGCACCGCCGGGCTGAACGGACGGACTTCCACGCCGTTCGCTTCGTATTCCTCGCGCGCGGCCAGCGGGTTGATCAGCGCCACGCCCAGCCCCGCGCCCACCAGCGCGCACACCGACGACCCCAATCCCGCTTCGGCCACCGTATGACGCTCGACCTTGGCGGACTTGAACACGGCGTCGATCTTCTCGCGCAGCGGAGTGCCGCTGGGAAATGCGATGAAGGGCTCGCCCGCAAAATCGGCGGGCTTGAGCTTCTTCAGTTTGGTCAGGCGGTGTCCGCGCGGCAGCACCGCCACGCAGCTCATCGTAAGCACCGGCTCGACCTGGATGCCGGGCGCCTCGCCGGACAGCATCGCCAGCCCGGTGTCGCAGAACCCCGAACTGATCCAGTTGTGGACCGCGCTGGCGTTGCCCGAGTGGATGGACACCATGACGTCCGGGTACTCGGTCTTGAAGGCCGCGACGATGCGGGCCAGGAGCCCGCCCGCCAGGCGTGGCATGGCCGCCACACTCAGTCGGCTGGCGCTGAACGAGCGGATGCTGGCCGCCGCCGACTCCAGGCCGGCGAGGCCGATGAAGGTCTTTTCGACCTCCTGAAAAAAGCGCGACCCGTCCTGGGTCGGGCTCAGCCGGCTGCCATTGCGGTCGAACAATGGAAACTGGGTGATGGCTTCCAATTGCGCAATTAAGCGGCTAACGTGCGGCTGCGAGGTATGCACGCGGCGCGCCGCAGCGGTCATGGATCCGGTCATCATGACGGCGCGGAACGCCTCAATGTGCCGCAAGCCCATGCGAGTAATGGCCATGTCAAATCCGTATAGAGGAATACCTGATTGGAACTGGATAAAACCATACTGCTAGTTGATACTTTTTGCCAGCCGCGGGGCTCATCGCGGGACGCGGCGGTCGCCAGCCAGACTGGAACCGCCGATCGTGAACATAAACACGCGCCGCACGTACGGCGCCAAGGGAATCAGATGAAAGCACTTGCCGCGATCTCCGTCGCCGCCGCCCTGCTGGGCACCACCGCGACGGCTCATGCCGAAGGTCCCAGCCGCCTGGACAAGATCCGGGAAACCGGCGTCATCACGATCGGCCACCCCGAGACCTCGGTGCCGTTTGCGTATCTGGACGGCAATCAGAAGCCGATCGGCTACACGGTCGAGATCTGCCAGGAAGTCGCCAAGTACGTGCAGGAAGCGCTGAAGCTGCCCAAGCTGGAAGTCCGCTACAACCCGACGACGTCGGCCACGCGCATTCCGCTGCTGGCCAACGGCACGATCGACCTGGAGTGCGGCAACACCACCAATAACGAGGCCCGCCACAAGCTGGTGTCCTTCGCGCCCACGACCTTCGTGGCGCAGGTGGTGCTGGTGGCGCGCAAGGACGGCGGCGTGGACCCCAATGACCTGTCCTCGTTCCGCGGCAAGACCATCGCGGCGCAGGCTGGCGGCCAGACGTTCAAGCTGATCTCGCAACTGAATGCGCAGGGCAACCTGGGCATCTCGATGGCGCCCACCAAGGACACCGCCGAGACCATCCTGATGGTGGAATCGGGCCGCGCCGCGGGTTCGGCCAACGACGACGGCATCGCCTACGGCGCCGTGGCCTCGTCCAAGAACCCGGACGCCTTCGTGATCGGCAAGAAGGGCCTGGAAATGGCGCCCTACGGCATCATGCAGCCCAAGGACGATCCCAAGTTCAAGAAGGTGGTTGATGACGCGGTGCTGGATCTGATGAAGACCGGCAAGGTTGCGGCGCTGTACGACAAGTATTTCAACTCGCCGATCCCGCCCAAGCAGATCAACTTGAAGTACCCCATGAGCGACGCCCTGAAGCGCGCCCTGGCCAACCCCACCGACTCGGGCGATCCCAAGGCCTACGAGTAAGCCGCATGCCGCGGGGCGCAACGCGTCCCCGCGGCGCATGAAGCAAGGACGCCGGCCGGGGCCGGCGTTGCAATCAAGGGCGAGGGCATGAATTACAACTGGAGTTGGAGCGTCTTCCTGGAGATGTCGCCGGACGGCGTGCACACCTTCCTGGAAACGATCCTGATCGGCGTGGGCTGGACGCTCGCGCTGGCATTGACGGCCTGGGTTTTCTCGTTGCTGCTGGGATCCTGGCTGGGCGTGATGCGCACGGTGCAGTCGCGCCTGATGAACGCCATCGGCGCGACCTATGTAGAGCTGTTCCGCAACATCCCGCTGCTGGTGCAGATGTTCCTGTGGTATTTCGTGCTGCCCGAATTGCTGCCGCATGCCTGGGGCCTGGCGATGAAGCAGATGCCGCAGCCGTGGGGGCAGTTCGTGCCCGCGGTGCTGTGCCTGGGCTTTTACGGATCGGCGCGTGTGGCCGAGCAATTGCGCGCGGGCATCCAGTCGCTGCCGCGCGGGCAGTTTCAGGCGGGGACCGCGCTGGGACTGACCGAGGGGCAGGTCTACCGCTACATCATCCTGCCCGAGGCCTATCGCATCGTGCTGCCGCCGCTGACCTCGGAGTTCATGGGCACGATCAAGTATTCGTCGGTGGCGCTGACCATTGGCCTGTTGGAATTGACGGGCCAGGCGCGATCCATGGCGGAGTTCAGCTTTCACATCTTCGAGGCGTTTTCGGCCGCGACGGTGATCTACCTGATTCTGAACGGCATCGTCGTGCTGGGGATGCGCACACTTGAGCGCCGAGTCGCGGTGCCCGGCCTGATCGGCACGGCCGCGAAGTCGCCTGCGGGATTGGGGCGCTGACATGGGCAAATTCGATTTCGATGTGATCTGGGGCTCGCTGCCGTACCTGTTCCAGACCGGCATGACCTTCACGCTGACGCTGACGGTGCTGGCGGCGGTGATGGGCCTGGCGTTGGGCACGATCCTGGCGATGATGCGGTTGTCGCGCTACAAGATCCTGTCGGTGCCGGCGGGCATCTACGTGAACGTCATGCGTTCGATCCCGCTGCTGCTCGTGATCTTCTGGTTCTACTTTCTGATGCCGTACATCGCCGCGTGGGTGGTGGGTTCGCCCACGCCGCTGCGCGTGGGGGCGTTCAACTCGGCGGTGATCACGTTCACGCTGTTCGAGGCCGCGTACTTCTGCGAAATCATGCGTGCCGGCATCCAGTCCATCGCGCGCGGCCAGGTATCGGCCAGCATGGCGCTGGGCCTGAATCACTGGCAAGGCATGCGGTACGTCGTGCTGCCGCAGGCGCTGCGCAACATGGTGCCGGCGCTGCTGACGCGCGTCATCATCCTGTTCCAGGACACGTCGCTGGTGTACGTGCTGTCGCTCACCGACTTCCTGGGCGCCGCGTCCAAGATCGGCCAGCGCGACGGCCGGCTGGTCGAACTCTATCTCTTCGTGGCGGTGGTGTATTTCGTGATTTGCTTCACGGCATCGCGTCTGGTCAAGCAGCTTGAAAAGCGTACGCGGGTGCTGCGCTGAGCCGCTTGCCCCAGCAACCACGTTATCCACAGGTTCAACGATGCAATCCTCTTCCAATCCTCCGATGATCGAGATCCGGCAGGTCAGCAAATGGTACGGCGACTTCCAGGTGCTGGACGACTGCTCCACCACCGTGCGCCGCGGCGAAGTCGTGGTGGTGTGCGGCCCGTCCGGGTCGGGCAAGTCCACGCTGATCAAGACCGTCAATGCGCTCGAGCCCTTTCAAAAAGGCGAGATCGTGGTCAACGGCGTGTCCGTGGGCGATCCGCGCACCAACCTGCCCAAGCTGCGCGCAGTCGCCGGCATGGTGTTCCAGCACTTCGAGCTGTTCCCGCACCTGTCCGTGACCGAGAACCTGTGCCTGGGGCAGATCAAGGTGCTCAAGCGCGGCAAGGACGAAGCGCGGCAGCGCGCGCTTGCGCTGCTTGAGCGCGTGGGTCTGTCGGCGCACAAGGACAAGCATCCCGGCGAACTGTCGGGCGGCCAGCAGCAGCGCGTGGCGATCGCCCGGGCGCTGTCGATGGACCCGGTCGTGATGCTGTTCGATGAGCCCACGTCGGCGCTGGACCCGGAGATGGTCAACGAGGTGCTGGACGTGATGACCGACCTGGCGGGCGAAGGCATGACCATGATGGTGGTGACCCACGAGATGGGATTCGCGCGCCGCGTCGCCGACCGTGTGATCTTCATGGACGGCGGCAAGATTGTCGAGGACTGCCAGAAGGAGCAGTTCTTCGGCAATGTCGAGGAGCGTGCCCCGCGCACGCGCCAGTTTCTTTCCAAAATTTTGCAGCACTGAAAGCCATGACCCAGCGGACCCCCGCCGAACCTCCCCCACTCCGCGTCGACCTGCGCAGCGATACGGTCACGCACCCGACCGCGGCCATGTACGAGCGCATGCGCACCGCGCCGATCGGCGATGACGGCCTGGACGGCGATCCCACCGTGCGTGAGCTGGAAGCGACTGTCGCGGCCAGCCTGGGCAAGGAGGCGGGCCTCTTCGTGCCGAGCTGCACGATGGCCAACTTGCTGGCCGTGCTGGCGCAAACGCAGCGCAGCGAACAGGTGGCGCTGGAAGCGACTGCCCACATGTACACGTCGGAACGCGGCGCGGCCACGTTCACGGGTTTGTTCTACCAAGGCCTGCCCGGCGCCGAAGGCGCGATGGACCTGAACCGGCTCGAAGACGCGCTGATGGCAGGCGGACACCGCCTCAAGACCGCGCTGGTGGCGATGGAGACGTCGCACAACAACGCGGGCGGCGCAGTGCTGCCGCTGGACCATATGCAGGCCGTGCACGGCATGGCGCGCGCCGCCGGCGTGCCGGTGCACCTGGATGGTGCGCGGCTGTTCAACGCGGCGGTGGCGCTGGGCGTGCCGGCCATGGACATCACGCAATACACGGATACGGTGTCGCTGTGCCTGTCCAAGGGCTTGAGCGCGCCGGTGGGCGCGGTGCTGGCGGGCAGCCAGGCCGTGATCGCCAAGTCGCGCACGCTGCGCCGCATGCTGGGCGGCACGCAGCGCCAATCCGGCATCATGGCCGCCGCGGGCCTGGAAGGCGTGCAGCACATGAGCGCGCGGCTGGGCGAGGACCACGTGCGGGCGCGCCGGTTGAGCGACGGCATCAACACGCTGGCGCCCACGCTGACCGCGACCGTGCCGCAAACCAACATCGTGCAGGTTGAGACCGCCGACACCGGCATGACCAATGCAGAGTGGGTCGCGGCGCTGCAAATGCAAGGCGTGCTGACGCGTCCGTGGGGCCGTACGCGGCTGCGCTGCGTCACGCATCGGCACATCAGCGACGACGATATCGACATGGCCGTCAAGGCGTTTTCTGCGGTGCTGAACGCGCGCTGATTCAGCCGAATTTGGGGTGGGCGATGCGATAATGCCCGCCATGTCCACCCCCACTCATCTTTCCCGGAAAGACTATTTCTGCGCCCTCGCGGTGGTGGTCATCTGGGGCCTGAATTTTGTCGTCATGAAGGTCGGCATGCGGGGCTTGTCTCCGATGATGCTCGGCGCGTTGCGATTCGCGCTGGCGGCCTTCCCGCTCATTCTCTTCGTGCGCATGCCGCGGCTGCCGTGGCACTGGGTCGCGGCCTACGGGCTGGTCCAGGGGCTGGGCCAGTTCGGCCTGCTGTTCACGGCGCTCAAGTTCGGCATGCCGGCCGGCATGGCATCGCTTGTCATCCAGACCCAGGCCTTCTTTACGCTGCTGCTCGCCGCGCCGGTGCTGCATGAGCGCGCGCGGCGGCATCACTGGATCGGACTGGGTGTCGCCGCGATGGGCCTTGCGGTCATCGCGGGGGCGCGTGGCGACGGGCCGGGGCAGATGACGATGCTGGGCTTTGTCCTGACGCTGGGGGCGGCATTCATGTGGGCGGTGTCCAACATGATCGTGCGGCTGGCCAGCCGCAAGGCGCCCGGCTACGACCCTTTCGCGTTCATTGCCTGGAGCAGCGCCGCCCCGGTGCTGCCCTTCCTGGCGCTGGCCGTGTTGATCGACGGTTGGGAACCGGTCGTGGGCATGATCACCGGCATGGGCTGGGGCGAGGCATTGTCGGTGCTGTATCTGGCGGTGCTGGCGACCCTGGTTGCCTACACGCTCTGGACGCAGTTGCTGTCGCGCCATCCCGCGGCCAAGGTCGCGCCGTTCTCGCTGCTGGTGCCGGTGGTGGGGCTGTGGGCGGCGTCGATGGCGTTCGGCGAGCGGCTGCAGCCGCTGCAATGGGCGGGCGCCGGGTGCGTGCTGGCCGGGCTGGTCATCAACCAGGTCGGCGCGCGCTGGTTGCGCACGCGCTGACGCCAGTCAGCCTTTACGCTACCGGGCCCTCATCCGCCCGACCTACAGCGTGCCGGCGAGGGCCCACTGCCCTCAAAGTTGCTCGAAGCGGATGTAACGCTTATCGGTGTACTCCCGGCGCGTGATGATTTCCTGCACCGACGCGCCCGGCGGTCCGCGGCGCAGCCATTCCAGCATGTGATCGACCTGGTCGGGCGTGCCCTGCACCAGCGCTTCGACCGTGCCGTCCAGCATGTTCTGCACCCAGCCCTTCGCGCCAAGCATGTGCGCGCGCCGCACTGTGGCGTGCCGGTAGCCCACGCCTTGCACCGTGCCGCTGACGGTGACGTGGACGGTTTCGATCTGGGTATCGGCCTTAGGGTCTTGCATGGGTTTTTCCTTCGGATGATGCGCCGCCACGCGCGACTGGCGTAGGCGGAACCGGCTACAGCGGATGGTCTATAGGCCCGGCAGGCTTCGAAGCGATACGTTAGAGCCCATGTCAAAACGTGCCAGCTTAGAAATACCCATTACCAGAGCTTGGAGAAGCCATTATGGAAGAGACCAGTTTGTTGTCGGAAGCCGAGACAGCGCGCTACAGGGATCAGGGTTACCTGGCCTTGAAGGACATGTGCCCTCAGGACGAGGTCGGCTACATCCGCAGGACGCTGCTGGACTTGTTCTCGAATAAGACGGGTTACAACGAGGGCGCGCAATATGACTTTGTCAGCCGCGACGACCCGAGCAAGCCCGCGAAGTTTCCGAGTCTGCACGATCCGCGACATTATGCCCCGGGCCTGCTGAAGACGGTGTACCACGAACGCACGCTGGAACTGGCGCGGCAGCTGCTGGGCCCGCAGGCCGCGCTGTATGGCGAGCACGCGTTGCTCAAGCCCGGCCCGCACGGTCCGGAAACGCCGTGGCACCAGGACGAAGCTTTCCGGTCGCCGGACTTTGTCTACAACGAACTGAGCATCTGGCTGGCGCTGCAGCCGGCCACCGTCGAGAACGGCTGCATGCAGTTCCTGCCGGGGTCGAACAAGTGGGACGTGCTGGAGCACCGTTCCCCGGGCGGCGACAAGACGCTGCATCCGCTGGAATGCTGCGGCGATTTCCCGCGCGAACAGGCGGTGGCCGAACCCCTTGATCCGGGCGGCATCACTGTCCACGATGCGCGCACGCTGCACTTCACGGGACCGAACACGTCGCAGACGCCGCGGCTGGCGTACATCCTGATCTACAACACGCCGCCGGTGTACAAGCCGGGCCGCCGGGAATTCCCGTGGCTGGAAGGCCGCTGGACCGACAGCCAGACCCGCAAGAAGCAATGGCACAAGCGCGGCGGGCTGGCGGTGGACGTGATGCGCCGGCTGCCGGGCGCGCGGCTGACCAGCCCGCGCTGGGTGGCGTGGGCAACGATACGCGCGGTCAGCAAGGTGTGGCCGCGCTAGGGCTGGGCGTGCAGGGGCCATAGAGCCTTTGCGCAGGGGGGCGAACGGGGCCGGCAAGCGACGCTTGCCGGCCTCGGCGCGTATACTGGGCGGCGCCGCGCGGGTCATCAAGCCTGGCGCGGCGGCAAGGCTGCCCCACGGCTGGCGGCCCGAAAGCACAAGAAAATGAGTCGCAGCTGGCGCACCCCTATCACTCCACAGACACTCCATGACCGCTAACCTTTCTACGATCACCTGCATCGAAGATTTGCGCGTTGTCGCGCAGAAGCGCGTGCCGCGCATGTTCTACGACTACGCCGATTCCGGCGCCTGGACCGAAGGCACCTATCGCGCGAATGAAAGCGACTTTCATCGGATCAAGCTGCGCCAGCGCGTGGCGGTCAACATGGAAGGCCGGTCGCTGCGCACCACCATGGTGGGCCAGGACGTGGTCATGCCGCTGGCGATTTCGCCCACGGGCCTGACCGGCATGCAGCATGCCGACGGCGAGATCCTGGCCGCCAAGGCTGCCGCCGATTTCGGCGTGCCGTTCACGCTGTCCACGATGAGCATCTGCTCGCTGGAAGACGTGGCGCAGGCCACCGGCAAGCCCTTCTGGTTCCAGCTCTACGTGATGCGCGACCGCGAGTTCGTGGGCAACCTGATCGACCGCGCCAAGGCCGCCGGCTGCTCGGCGCTGGTGCTGACGCTGGACCTGCAGATCCTGGGCCAGCGCCACAAGGACATCAAGAACGGCCTGTCGACGCCGCCCAAGCCCACGCTGCGCAACCTCATCAACCTGGCGACCAAGCCGCGCTGGTGCATGGGCATGCTGGGCACCAAGCGCCGCACCTTCGGCAACATCGTCGGCCACGCCAAGGGCGTGAGCGACCTGTCGTCGCTGTCGTCGTGGACGGCCGAGCAGTTCGATCCCCGCCTTAGCTGGGACGACGTGGAATGGATCAAGCAGCGCTGGGGCGGCAAGCTCATCATCAAGGGCATTCTGGATGTCGAAGACGCGCAGCTCGCCGCCAACAGCGGCGCCGACGCGCTCATCGTCAGCAACCACGGCGGCCGCCAGCTTGACGGCGCCATGTCGTCCATCGCGGCCCTGCCGGGAATTGCCGATGCCGTGGGTTCGAAAATCGAGGTGTGGATGGACGGCGGCATCCGCTCCGGCCAGGACATCCTGAAGGCCGTGGCGCTGGGCGCGCGCGGCACGATGATCGGCCGCGCCTTCCTGTACGGGCTGGGCGCGTATGGCCAGGCCGGCGTCACCCGCACGCTGGAGATCCTGTACAAGGAAATGGACACGACGATGGCGCTGTGCGGCCGCCGCACGATCGAGCCGGGCGACCGCAGCATCCTGCTGCCGGGCACGTATCCGACCTGATCGCTGACGCTTGTTGAAAAAGCCCGGGCCCATACGTGTCCGGGTTTTTTTATGCGCGGACGCCGCGCACTGTGCGTGGGCTATGCGCCGTTGCCCGTGCCCAAAAACTGGCTGGGCCTGCGCAGCGCGGGGTCGAAGGGATTGATCTGCGCGCCCACCGCGTCGGCCTCGCGGCGCAGCATTTCCACGATCAGCGGCAGGCGTTCATCGCTGATGCGTTCGATGGGCGCCGCCACGCTCAGCGCCGCCACCGTGACGCCGTTGGGATCGTAGACCGGCACCGCCAGCCCCGCGATGTTGGGGAACACGCCCTGCCCCTGGCTGCGCGCGTAGCGCAGTTCCAGGCATTCCTTGATGCGCACGCGCATCGAGATCTCGTCCACGAAGCCCAGGTGATGCAGGCGCGGAATGTTGAAGCGCATGACCTCTTCGCGCTCGGCTTCCGGCAGGCTGGCCAGCAGCACCAGGCCACCTTGTCCCATGCCCAGCGGCACGCGGCCGCCGATGTCGCCGGTGTGCGAGCGCACCGGAAAGGCGCCGTCCACGCGGTCGACGCAGACCGCGTCAAACCCGCTGCGCACCAGCAGGAAAATGGTGTCGTTGAGCATGCCGGACAGGCGCAGCATCGCGGGCCGGTAGAGGGTGCGCAGGCTGGATTGATGGTTGCCCGCCGCGGCCGCCAGCGAAAAGAAGGCAACGCTGAGCTGATACCCCTTGCTTTGAGCCGGCTGCTCCACCACCCCTTCCTGCATCAAGCCTTGCAGCACCCGGTGCACCGTGGCCTGCGCCTGGCCCGTGCGGGCGGCGATATCGGTCAGGCGCAGCTTGTCTCCCTTGGCATCGGCCAGCACGCGCAGCACGGCAAAGGCCCGCTGCAATACGCCCTGGCCAGCGGAATCCTCCGGCGTTTCTGATTTCTTCATTCTCGGGTTCCGATAATCAAAATAGTCTGACGTGTTTTTATCAAGAAATTCAGTCTAACGGAAATAACGAATAAAAAATTCGATTCTTCGGAAAACCCTAATTGACCCTCTGTTTTGGCGGCTCCTAGACTGCGCCATCACTTAGGCAGCCTGGGCGGCACTTTTTCCACCCGGCGGCGCAGGGCCCGGACGGGCCACGGGGTTTGGAACATGGCATTTCTGCGGCTGGACAACGTCTCCAAGAACTACGGCGATCTGCGTGTCGTCTCGGACTTCTGCCTGTCGGTCGACAAGGGCGAGTTCGTCTCGCTGCTGGGCCCTTCCGGCTGCGGCAAGACCACCACGCTGCAGATGATTGCCGGCTTTGCCGACGTGACCTGCGGCACCATCACGCTGGACGGCCGCGACATCACGCACGCCAAGCCCAACACGCGCGGCCTGGGCATCGTGTTCCAGAGCTATGCGCTGTTCCCGCACCTGACCGCGGCCGACAACGTCGCCTTCGGCCTGAAGATGCGCAAGGTCGAACGCGCCGAACGGCAGGACCGTGTGCGCGAGGCGTTGGCCCTGGTGAAGCTGGACAAGCATGCCGACCGCTTCCCCCGCGAACTGTCGGGCGGCCAGCGGCAACGCGTGGCGCTGGCCCGTGCGCTGGTGATCCGGCCGCCGGTGCTGCTGCTGGACGAACCGCTGTCCAACCTGGACGCCAAGCTGCGCGAGGACATGCAGTTCGAACTGCGCAGCATCCAGCGCAAGATCGGCACCACCACCGTCATGGTCACGCACGATCAGGCCGAAGCCCTGTCCATCAGCGATCGCGTCGTCGTCATGCAGGACGGCCGGGCCACGCAGGTGGACGCGCCCTACCGCATGTATGAACACCCGCAGACCGAGTTCATCTCGCGCTTTGTCGGCAAGACCAATCTGCTGCCCGGCCGCGTGACGCGCTGCGGCGCGCAGGCTGAAGTGCAGACCGGCGCGCTGAGCCTTGTCGTCGACGGCGAAGGCCTGCGCCACGGCGACAGCGTGCAGCTGTCGCTGCGCCCGGAAAAGCTGGTGCCCGTGCCGTCTGGCCAGGGCAAGCTCGCCTGTGTCGTCAACACGCGTTACTTCCTGGGCAGCCAGTGGATGTACGACCTGGATTCGCCCGTGGGGGCGCTGACCATCCTGACGCCCAACGATGGCCGCCGCCCGCATGACGATGGCGAACAGATCGGGCTGGACTGGGCGGACGGCGTGCTGCGCGTGTTGCGCGCACCGGCTGCCGCGGCGGCGGACTGACATGGCGACCCTGACGCAACGCGGCGCTGCCGCCAACCCGCCCAAGCCGCGCAACGACGGGATGCTGGCCATCCTGGGCTCGATTCCGCTGGCGCTCGTGTTTCTGACGCTGGTGCTCACGCCGCTGGCGCTGACCTTTGCCCTGTCGTTCCGGCCGTTCGACTACGCCACCGGCATCCAGCCCGGCCACACGTTCGAACACTACTTGGCCGTGGTGACAGACGGCTATTTCATCGAAATCTTCTGGCGCACCTTCTGGATCGCCGGCGTCACCACGCTGATCTGCGTGCTGATCGGCGCGCCCGAGGCCTACATCCTGTCGCGCATGCGCAAGCCCTGGCGCTCGATCTTCCTGCTGGTGGTGTTGTCGCCGCTCTTGATTTCGCTGGTGGTGCGCGCGTTCGGCTGGAGCATGCTGCTGGGCCCAAGCGGGCCGCTGGGCAAGGCGGCCGCGGCACTGGGGCTGGGATCGCTGCTGTACACGCCCACCGCCGTCATCATCGGCCTCGTTCACGTCATGCTGCCCTTCATGGTGATTCCGGTCTGGACGTCGCTGCAGAAGCTGGACCCCACGGTCGAGCACGCCGCGCTGTCGCTGAACGCCTCGCGCTTTCAGACGCTCACGCGCATCGTGCTGCCGCAGGCCATGCCGGGCATCCTGTCCGGCAGTCTTATCGTGTTCGGCCTGTCGGCCAGCTCGTTTGCCATTCCCGCGCTGCTGGGCGGACGGCGGCTGAAGATGGTGGCCACCGTCGTGTACGACGAGTTCCTGACCGAGCTGAACTGGCCGCTGGGCGCGGCGATCGCCATCGTGCTGCTGATCGTGAACGTGATCGTCATGATGGCGTACAACCGCGTCGTCGAACGCTCTTACCGCCGCAGCCTGGGCTGACCCGCGCAAGGAATCGAACATGCAGAAGAACGGTCCTTTCGCGCTGGCGTTCAACTTCCTGGTGGTGGCGTTCGTGCTGGCGCCGCTGGTCATCGTGTGCCTGGTGGCGTTCACGCCCGATTCGACGCTGACCGTGCCCACGACCAGCTTCTCGCTGCGGTGGTTTTATGCGGTCTTCGACCATCCCAACTTCATGCAGGCGTTCAAGAACAGCCTGTGGCTGGCGTTCCTGTCGGCCAGCATCGCCGTGTGCCTGGCGGTGCCGGCCGCCATCGCCATCACGCGCTACCGCTTTCCGGGGCGCGACGTGCTCAACGGCCTGTTCCTGTCGCCGTTGATGATTCCGCATCTGGTGCTGGGCGTGGCGCTCTTGCGCTTCTTTGCGCTGATGGGCATGGCCGGCAGCTTTCCGTGGCTGGTGGCCAGCCACGTCGTCGTCATCACGCCTTACGTGATGCGCCTGGTGATCGGCGCGCTGGTGGGTTTTGACCGGTCCATCGAACACGCGGCGCTGTCGCTGGGCGCCAGCCGTGCGACAGTGTTCTTCACGGTCACCTTGCCGCTCATCATTCCCGGCGTGTCCGGCGGCTGGCTGCTGGCGTTCATCAACAGCTTCGACGAACTGACGATGTCGGTGTTCATCACCGCGCCGTCGACCATCACGCTGCCGGTGCGCATGTACATGTACGCCACGGAATCCATCGACCCGATGATGGCCGCCGTGTCCGCGCTGGTGATCGCGCTGACCGCGGTGACGATGCTGCTGCTGGATCGCGTGTATGGCCTGGACCGCGTCCTGGTGGGCCAGAAATGAACTCGCTGCCGACAGCCGCAAAGGAGCCGCGCGCGCCATGGCAATCCTGAAACGCCTGGCCGAAACCGGCCGGCCCGCGTTGACCTTCACCTTCGACGGACAGACGTGCACCGCGCTCGCCGGCGACACCGTCCTGACCGCCGTGCTGACCCAGGCCGAGCGCCTGCGTACCTCGGAATTCGGCGGTGGTCCGCGCGCCGGCTTCTGCATGATGGGCGCGTGCCAGGACTGCTGGGTGCAGCTTGAAACCGGCGAGCGTGTGCGCGCCTGTTCCACGTACATCGAGCCCGGCATGCGGCTGCAGAGCGCCGCGCTGGCGCCGGCATCCACGCCGGGCACGTTGGCGGCCGCCTCTGCGCCAGGGACGCTGACGGCCGCCGCCTGGCCCGAGGACGACGCGTCATGAGCATCGTCATGCCCGTGATCGTTGGCGCCGGCCCCGCCGGTATCCGCGCGGCCCAGACGCTGGCCGCGCAGGGCCTGCGGCCCGTGATCCTGGACGAAGGGCTGCGCCCCGGCGGCCAGATCTACCGTCAGCCGCCGCCCGGCTTCTCGCGTCCCAAATCCGCGCTGTATGGTTTTGAACATCGCAAGGCTGACGCCGTACACCGCACCATGCAGGAATTGCAGGGCAACGTCGAATACCGCCCAGGGTGCCTGGTCTGGAACGCCGAGGGCAAGACGCTGGACGTGCTGCGCGACGGCGTCAGCACGGCGGTGCCCTACACGCATCTGATTCTTGCGACTGGGGCGACCGACCGCGTGCTGCCGTTTCCCGGCTGGCTGACGCCCGGTGTCTACACGCTGGGCGGATCGCAGGTCGCGTTGAAGCACCAGGGCTGCGCCGTCGGATCGCGCGTGGCGTTCCTGGGCACGGGCCCATTGCTGTATCTGGTGGCATACCAATACGCCAAGGCCGGCGCACAGGTCGTCGCCGTGCTCGACACGTCGCGATTTGCGGACCGCGTCGCGGCGCTACCCGGCATGTTGCGCGCGCCCGCGCTGTTAGCCAAAGGCCTCTATTACATGGCCTGGCTGCGCGCGCACGGCGTGCCGCTGCGCAGCGGCGCGCGCCCCGTCGCCGTGCAGGGCGGCGATCGCGTCACGGGCCTGTCGTACACCCAGAACGGACGGACGCATACGCTGGACTGCGACGCTGTCGGCTTCGGACTGTCGCTGCGTTCCGAAACCCAGCTCGCCAGCCTGATCGGCTGCGACTTCGAATTCAACGAACGCGACCGCAACTGGATCCCACGGCGCGACGCCGCCGGACGCAGCAGCGTGGCGGGCGTTTACGTCGCGGGCGACGGCGCGGGCATTGCCGGGGCCGATGCAGCGGAACTCGCCGGCGAACGCGCCGCGCTGGCGCTGCTTGAAGACACGGGACATCCGCACGACGCACGCCGCGCGCGGATACTGGATTCGCAACTCGCGGCAAACAGCCGCGTGCGCGCCGCGCTGGAACGCGCGTTTCCGTTTCCCGAGGACTGGGCCTCAAGCATCGCCGACGACACCGTCGTCTGCCGCTGCGAGGAAGTTACCGCCGGCACCATCCGCCAGGCCGCGCGCGACAACGGCGTGCAAGAGATGAATCGCCTGAAGGCGCTGACCCGCGTCGGCATGGGACGCTGCCAGGGCCGCATGTGCGGCGTGGCCGGCGCCGAAGTCCTGGCCCATGCCGTCGGCTGCGCGCCGCAGGCGGTAGGACGGCTGCGCAACCAGCCGCCGGTCAAGCCTATTCCGGTCAGCGTCGTCTGCCTGGAACGGCCCGCGAAAAAGGCCGCCTGATGGAACGCATCGATACCGAAGTCGCGATCATCGGCGGTGGCATCGTCGGCGGCAGCGCCGCACTCTTCCTGCGCCGGCTAGGCGTGCCCGTCGTGCTGCTGGAAGCCGCGCTGTGCGGCGCCAAGGCCAGCGGCGTCAACTACGGCGGCGTGCGCCGGCAGGGACGCGGCATCGAACAACTGCCGCTCGCGCGGCGCGCGCACGAACTGTGGGGCCAATTGCCCGCGCTGATCGGCATCGACGGCGAATACGTGCGTTCCGGCCACCTCAAGCTGGCCACCTCCGACGCCGATCTGGCGCTGCTCGAAGCCTACCGCGACAACACGCGCGGCTTCGGCATGGACCTTGAAATCCTGGATCGCCGCGCGCTCGCCCAACGCTTCGGCTGGCTGGGCGAAAGCGTGGTCGGCGGCTCCTTCTGCCCGCAGGACGGCCACGCCAACCCGCGGCTCGTGTCCCCCGCCTTCGGCCGTGCCGCCGCCGCGCTGGGCGCCGACGTGCGCGAAGGCGTGCGCGTCACCTCCGCCACGCATGACGGCACGCGCTTCATCGTGCGCGCCGGCGACACGCTCGAAGTGCGATCGCGCTACCTGTTGAACTGCGCAGGCGCCTGGGCCGGACGCTTTGCCGAAGGCTTCGGCGAGCCGGTTCCCGAAACGTCCATCCACCCCCTGATGATGGTGACCGAGCCCCTGCCGCTGTTCATGAACGTCAGCCTCGGCATGCAGGGCGGCGGCATCTACGCGCGCCAGGTCGCGCGCGGCAACTGCGTCATCGGCGGCGGACGCGGCGTCTCCGCCGACCCCGACTACGCACGCCCCGGCCGCGCCAACCTCGGCGCGCTCATGGCCAACGCCGTCAAGCTCCTGCCCGTGCTGCGCGGCGCCCAGGTCATCCGCTTCTGGACCGGCGTCGAAGGCAACATGCCCGACCACAATCCCGTGCTCGGCCCCAGCGCCACCGTGCCCGGCCTCTTTCACGCCTTCGGCCTGTCAGGCGCGGGCTTTCAGATCGGCCCCGCCGTCGGCGAAATCCTGGCCGACCTGGTCGTGCACGGCCGCTCCTCCATCCCTATCGATGCCTTCCGCATTGAACGGTACGCGCCCGCCGCTCACGGCGCCGCGGCCCGGCCTGATCGTCTTCGTGAGCAAACGCTGGAGTCACCATGATGCACAAGAAACAGGGCGCGCAGCGCCTGAGCAAGGGGAAACGACTGCTGGGCGCGGCGATGCTGGCATTGCTGTCCGCCGGCGCCATCGCGCAGCAGAAAACGTTGTACGTCGGCATGAACGGCGGCGACATGGAACGCGCCTTCACCCAGCACGTCTTCCCCGACTTTGAGAAGGCCAACAACGTCAAGATCGTCGTCGTGCCCGGCACATCGACCGACGTCCTCGCCAAGGCCCAGGCCTACAAAGACAAGCCCCAGATGCACGTCATGTTCCTGGACGACGGCATCATGGCCCGCGCCATTTCCATGGGCCTGTGCGAACAGCTCAACGACGACCCCGTCCTCAAAGAGCTGTATCCCACCGCCCTGATGAAAGACCGCATGGCCGCCGGCATCGACATCGGCATGACCGGCCTCGGCTACAACACCCGCCTCTTCCAGAAAAACGGCTGGACCCCGCCCACCTCGTGGCTGGATTTGGCCGACCCCAAGTACAAAGGCAAGGTCGTCTTCCAATCCGCGTCCGGCAGCACCTTCGGCCTGCACGGCTTCCTGATGTTCAACCGCATCGAAGGCGGCAACGACCAGAACTACGAGCCCGGCTTCAAGAAGTGGCCCTCCACCATCGGCCCCAACGTCCTCGAGTACATCCCCAACTCCGCCAAGCTCGCCGAGATGATCCAGTCCGACGAGGCCGCCATCTTCCCGCTGACCCCCACCGCCATCGCCCGCTTGAAGAAGCGCGACATCCCGGTGGAATACGCCCAACCCAAGGAAGGCTCCGTCATCCTCATGGTCGGCGAATGCGTCATCGCCAAGAACAGCGAACCCGAACTCGCGCAAAAGCTCGCGCTGTACCTCCTGTCCGCCAAGGCCCAGGCCAAGGCCCTGGAAATGGGCGGCCACTTCCCGTCCAACAAGAACGTCCAGGCCCCCGCCGACAACGCCGAGTCCCTCAAGCGCTTCCAAGGCTACATGGCCAACGCTAAGATCCTGGACTGGGACCAGATCAACGCGGCCCGGCCCGCCTTCAACGCCCGCTGGAACCGCACGGTCGAACGTTGACGACCACGCGCGGCGCACCCTGTGGACAACCCGCAGGCGCGCCGCGCCGGGCAAGACGCCGGAAGTATGGGGCTGAAACCCGGGCCTAAAACCCGCGCTTGAAACACGCACCTGAAACATGCGCCTAGCCGACACGCCCGCGCTACCAGCAAGGACAACCATGCGCCTCATCATCAATTCCGGCGGCCCCCAGGCAATAGAAGAGTGGCGCACCCAATTCCACACCTTCGCGCCAGACCTGCAAGTCGTCGGCTGGCATGAAGCCCCCGACCCTGTCACCATCGACTACGCCCTCGTCTGGGCCCCCGACGCCGGCCGCCTGGCCACCTTCCCCAACCTCAAACTCATCATCAGCGCCGGCGCCGGCGTCGACCACATCCTTGCCGACCCCACCCTGCCGCGCCACCTGCCCATCGCCCGCATGGTCACCGCCCGCACGCAGACCGAGATGGCCGAGTACGTGCTCACCAGCGCCCTGATGATCACACGCAACGTCAAACGCATCACCGACAACCAATCCCGTCGCCACTGGGAAATCTTCGACTCCCTGCGCGTCGCCGCCGACGTGCGCGTCGGCATCATGGGTCTGGGCCATCTGGGCGTCGCATCCGCCGAACTTCTAGCTCGCGTGGGCTTTCCCGTCAGCGGCTGGTCCCGCGGCGCCAGCCGGCTCCCCGACATGCCTTCCTACGCAGGCCAGGACCAGTTCAACGATTTCCTCGCCAACACCGATCTTCTCGTCTGCCTCCTGCCTGCAACGGAAACGACGCGCGGCATCCTCAACCGCACCACGCTGTCCCGACTCCCCAAAGGCGCCAGCCTCATCAACGCCGGCCGCGGCACCCACATGGTCACGCAGGACATTCTGGATGCGTTGGACAGCGGCCATCTTGACCAGGCGATCCTGGACGTCTTCGAACAGGAACCCTTGCCCGAAGACTCCCCGCTGTGGACCCACCCAAGAATCACCATCACGCCCCACTGCGCAGCGATTCCCGACCGCAAGGAGCGCGCCCGTCACACCGCCCTGCTGATCGCGGCAAACGAGCGCGGCGAAGCGCTTCCCAACATCTACGACCCTCAGCGCGGCTACTGACATTCAACCGCTGTGGCGCGCGCGACGCCCAAGATCGCCTACGCGCGGCGCGTTCACACGCATCGTCAGAAAAAGCGGCAAGACGTCACGCCCCCCAGCGAAGCGC
>Ga0213828_1001097_pt1 | contig 23317 bp, 22 predicted proteins | sample MC6MC0897MG_FD_180664 | JGI IMG/M metagenome (GOLD analysis project Ga0213828, IMG submission 180664) | Enriched soil aggregate microbial communities from Iowa State University, Ames, United States - MC6-MC0897-MG | ecosystem: Environmental > Terrestrial > Soil > Unclassified | place: USA: Iowa... | reverse complement strand
CTGACTGTTTTCATAAATTGCAACTTAATGCACATAATATTTATGTGGAAACATTTTTCAACAATGTCATTATAAAAATTTCAAAAATCAGTTGACGTGGAATACAAAACATGATAAATTAATTTTTGTCGATAAGACATCAGGTTAATATGGAGGTATACCCAAGTCTGGCTGAAGGGATCGGTCTTGAAAACCGACAGGCGGGTAACACCGCGCGGGGGTTCGAATCCCTCTACCTCCTCCAGTTTTTAAATTCCGACTACATCTGTAGCCGTTTTTTTTTGCCTAAAAATTTGACATAATACATACAGATACCACTTCCACAAAGGTTGTGGTATTTTTTTATTGTTAAGAAGAAAATCAATTTCGCCTTGGCGTAATTGTAGCTGCCGCTTTGCTCTCGATACAAAAAACATTTGCTGAATGAAGATAAATTCATTAATAAGGGAGGATTTTTATGCATTCAAAATATTTAATTTCTCGTGCTTCCCTCACTTGGATTTTTTTAATTGCTATATTCACTGCTATTGGTAGTGAGATTAAAATAATGCCATTTGCTAATACAACTTTTCGCTTTGGATTAGGGACTATTGTTTTTTTTCTATGTACGCTTCTTAGACCAACGCCTTTTATATTAGCTGGTATTATAACCAGCATTGTGACAACAGCTTTTAGAGTCATTATAACTTCTACGACACCTGATGTATCATTAATAGATAGCATCTTTTTACATTTACCAGCAGCAGCATTTTATATACTTTTTGCATTATGTCTACAAATTTTAAATATCCATCGCTATCGAGAAAAACCGTTAATGCTTGGATTATTAGTTGCATTTAGTGAAGTAATAAGTAATTTAGCTGAACAATTATTTCGTTTTCTTGTTAATTCTTATACTTTTTTACTCGTTCATGATTTACTTATATTGTTAGCCGTTGCTTTATTACGTAGTTTCTTTGTAGTAGGTGTTTATAGCTCCATTTTAATTGCTGAACAAAAAAAACGTGTGCAAGAAATGCTTACTATTGGATCAGATCTTTATGTTGAAACGCTCTATTTAAAAAAATCGATGAATCATATAGAAACAATCACAGCTAGTGGGTTTGATTTATATCGACAGCTAAAATCGCAAGGCTATCGGACTGCAAGCTTACAGGCCTTGCATATTGCCCAGGAAATTCATGAAGTAAAAAAGGATTCACAACGTATCTATGCAGGAATTTCTAAAATTGTAGGGGAAAAGAGCTTTGGCCCCTTTAGAATGTCAGAATTATTACATTATATTGAGGATGGTAACAGAAAGTACAGCGAACTATTGGGAAAGGAAATTCACTTTAAAGTAAGTATAGATATGGACTTTCAAACAAAAGAACATATTGCATTACTAGCACTTTTAAACAATCTAACAGCAAATGCTATTGAAGCTATTGAAGATCAAGGTGTTATTTCTATTGCCATTAAACAACAACTGGATGATATTGTAATCACAGTTTGTGATAATGGAAAAGGCATATCACAAGGTGATACCACTATTATTTTTGAGCCTGGATATACCACTAAATACAATATGGAAGGTGTCGCCGCAACCGGTATTGGACTTTCGCATGTTGCTGAATTAGTAAATAAATTAAATGGCTTCATAACCGTTGAATCAAACAATCAAAACACAATGTTTAAAATTACAGTTCCTACACAAACTATTCAAACGGGAGAGACTTAAATGAGGTATTTTATTGTAGATGATGATCGTGCAAGTCGGGTCATGTTAAAAACTATTATTGAAGATAGCGGGTTAGGTACTGTTATTGGCGAAGCTCGTAATGGGGAGGATGCTATCCCACAAATTTTAATGACACAGCCAGAGTTTGTACTAATCGATTTACTGATGCCAAAGCTTGATGGAATTGCAACAGTTGAACATCTAACTCAAAATCGTTTTGAGGGACAATTTATCATGATTTCTCAGGTAGTCAATAAGGAAATGGTTGGTGAGGCATATGAACAAGGAATTGAGTTCTTTATTCATAAACCTATAAATCGTATTGAGGTTGAGAATGTTTTACGAAAAACAACAGAACAATTTCGCCTAAAAAATTCCCTATTGGTCATTCGTCAATCACTGACAAATATTGATTTAAGTGAGCAAATAAATCAGAAAGCCACATCACGTGATCATATTCAATCAATCTTAAACGATATGGGCATTGTGGGTGAAATTGGCAGTGAGGATATTATAGCTATCATCGAAACCTTGCTTGCTCATCAACACAAGATAGCCCCCCTACCTCCATTAAAAGAGCTTTATGAGGAAATTGCAGCGGTTACAAAGACTACACCTGATGAAATCTTGAAAGAAAGTAAAGCTATCGAACAGCGTGTACGTCGTACAATATTAGCTGCCATGATTAACCTTGCTAATTTAGGTGTCGTTGATTATACAAACTCTGAATTTGAATATTATGCGCCTCGATACTTTGATTTTAAGGAAATTCGTCAGCTTATGACGCAGATAGAAGATCATGAAAATCGTAAAGCAAAGGTAAATATTAAGAAGTTTATTCAGGTACTATATTCAGACATTTTAACAAAAGTAAATTAATTTTCTCGGATTTTGTCGGATTCCATAAGTCCTCCGTATTATTAAAGTAAGGCTAGTCCTAAAAATTTAATATTAGGGGGTACAAAGGGTTTGAAAAAGAAATTTAAAATCAGTTTAGCCGCTCAAATTTTAATTGGTTTGATTTTAGGGATTATTGTTGGGGGTATCTTTTATGGAAACCCCAAAATTGAAACATATTTACAACCTTTAGGGGATATCTTTTTACATCTAATTAAGATGATTGTTGTACCAATTATTATTTCAACTTTAATCGTTGGTGTTGCTGGAACTGGAGACATGAAACAGCTTGGACGATTAGGCGGGAAATCAATTATTTACTTTGAAATTATTACAACTGTAGCTATTATAGTTGGTTTACTTTCCGCAAACTTGTTCCAACCAGGCGCTGGTCTAAACATGAACGAGCTTTCTCAAGGGGACATTTCCAAATATGTTTCAACTACAGAACAAGTACAGCATGAGGGACCATTTGATATTATAGTGGGTATAGTACCAACAAATATCATTCAGTCTATGGCTGAAGGTAATATGCTTGCTATTATCTTTTTCTCTGTAATTTTTGGATTAGGGGTTGCTGCTATTGGCGAACGAGGTAAACCAGTTTTAGACTTCTTCCAAGGGGTAGCAGATACTATGTTCTGGGTAACAAACCTTGTAATGAAATTTGCGCCACTTGGGGTATTTGGTTTAATTGGTGTAACCGTTTCCAAATATGGATTCGCTTCATTAATACCACTAGGTAAACTTGCCATACTTGTTTATGCAACTATGCTATTCTTTATCTTTGTTGTTCTTGGACTTGTGGCAAAATTTGCAGGTATCAACATCTTCTACTTAATTAAAGTATTAAAAGATGAGCTAATTTTAGCGTTCTCAACTGCAAGTTCTGAAGCTGTTCTCCCACGAATTATGATGAAAATGGAGAAATTAGGTGCTCCAAAGGATATCGTTTCCTTTGTTATTCCAACTGGTTATTCCTTTAACTTAGATGGCTCTACACTGTATCAGGCGATTGCAGCATTATTTATTGCTCAAATGTACGGTATTCATCTAAGCATTGGAGAGCAAATTACGTTAATGCTTGTTTTAATGGTTACATCTAAAGGAATCGCGGGTGTTCCAGGGGTGTCGTTCGTAGTACTTTTAGCAACATTAGGTACTGTCGGTATTCCACTTGAAGGTTTAGCATTTATCGCAGGTATTGACCGTATCCTTGATATGGGACGTACAGTTGTTAACGTTATTGGTAACTCATTAGCGTCATTAGTAATGGCAAAATGGGAAGGCCGTTTCGATACAGAGAAAATGAAAAATTACTTTAAAGATAACGAAAACTTAGCGTAAAAAGTTAAAAAAATCCTCACGATGTATGGATGGCATCGTGAGGATTTTTTTAATTTGATCAATTATGCCTCGGCATAATTGCGTCCGAAATCGGCTTTGTGTTGCACAAAGAACTCCTTTCCGATTCCGTGCTTTAACTTCTTTCAGTTTCTGAAGAAGTTAAAACTTTATCTAAATAAGCAAGGATTGATTCCTTACCATTTACATGTGCCTCTTGTGCACGTACTTCATCTTTTTCCAGTTTTGCCTCCGCTGCCATTACAATCCGTTCTGCATCCTCCTGTGGCACTACAACTACACCATCCACATCCCCAATAATATAATCACCAGGATGGACAGTAACGCCTCCTATAGAGATGGGAATATTAACTTTACCACCACCATTTTTATTACCAGCAGCTACCGTTGTCCCTAAGGAGAATACAGGGAAGTCTAGCTCTCGAATGGCTGCGATATCTCGAATAACGCCATCCACAACGAACCCTTGTACACCTATGCCCTTTGCTAAAGAAATCACAAAATCTCCAGCAACAGCTCGATTCGTATTGCCTTTCGCATCGATTACCAAAATATCACCTTCATTAGCAGCTCGAATAGCTTCTAACACTGCACCATTTTCAGCATCTGGTAAACGCACAGTGACCGCGCGCCCCGCTAGTTTAAAATGATCTGCTAAAGGCTTAATATCACTACGTAAATTTGTGTGTCCGCCAGTTGCATCTGAAACCGCTGTTGTAGGTAAATGCTTAAAACTTATTTCCACCTTTGTCATACATAACACCCCTATTATGAATATATGAAAGACTTACATAATTATTGTAAATAAAAATCATATACTATTTCAATATATTTCAGAAAATTATGGAAATAAAACATTTGAATATAGTACTGTTGAGACAATATCGCATTTGTTTTATCAAAATGCGCCATCCATTAGGAATAAACTTATTTTTCTATCAAATGGCGCTAACTTTCATTAAACGATTTCGATAAAATGCTTTGATTGCTCGTCTAACGCCTCTGCAGCACTTGCAATTTCAGAAAAATCATTGGTTGTCACTGAAATTTGTCCATTTGTTTTTTCAACTTTTTCAGCTATTCGTGTAATACTTTCTGTGACTTGCCCTATTTCTCGTTCTATGCCCTCAACATTATCCTTTACTTCAGAGATAGATTGCTCAACTCTTATAGATAGCTTTCTCACCTCTTTTGCTACAACATCAAAGCCTCGACCATACTCTCCTGCTCTAGCTGCTTCAATTGCTGCATTTAATGCCAGTAAATTTGTCTGAGAAGCAATTTCTTGAATAGTTTTCACAATACCTTTAATAGATTCGGCTTGCTTTTGAAGCTGTCCGAGATTTTTTACATTATCGGCGGACTCTTTTGATATTTCCCTTATAGTCTTCAGTAAGCCTTCACTATTCCGAATACCAGCCTCTGAACGGCTATGAAGTTCCTTTGACATCCCTTTTAATATCTCAGCCACGCTTACAATCTCATTTTGACGGTCTGTAATATTTGTAGCAATTTTAGAAACGCCAATCACCTTTCTCGAATTATTTGCAAAGACCGGCATATAGGTTGCTTCAAGCCAAACTCTATTTCTGTTCGCATCCAATCTTTCAATTTTATCTTGATAGCTATTACCAGAGGTCAAATTCCGCCAAAATTTTTCGTACTCTGTACTTTTAACAAACTCTGGTAAACATAAATCTTTATGATCTTTTCCAATCATTTCTTCTACTTTATAGCCTAATGTTTGAGCAAAAAGTGAATTTACATAGGCTACTTTACGTTCCATATCAAAACGAATAATTGCAATATTCCGTTCAATTGCCTGCACTACTAAATCATCTGTTACTTGTGTATCGATTTTCTGCATAATCTACACCTCTTAAAAAGATTTATTTTTACTAAAAATTTATTTTTTTCCATTTTAGCTTCTAGTTAATCTTTGCAGAAAAAACATGGGCAATCATTACCCATGTTTTAATAACTGTAATACTTCTTCTGATGTAGTAGCTACATGAATTAATGACTTTTGTTCGGCGCGAATAAATCCTTCTTCAAGCATCTGCTTAAAATGCTGTAAAAGGGCATCATAAAAACCATTTACATTATATAAAATTACTGGCTTTTCATGTAGTCCAATTTGTGCCCATGTAAAGACTTCAAAATACTCATCCATTGTGCCACCACCACCTGGTAATGCTATAAAGGCATCTGCAAGCTCTACCATTTTTGCCTTACGAACATGCATAGACTCAACAAAATGAATTTCTGTTAAGGAGGCATGGGCTAATTCTCGCTTTTGTAAATGCGTTGGCATCACACCAATTACCTCGCCACCAGCGGTTAAAACGGCATCTGCCACTTTTCCCATTAGCCCACTTTTTGAACCCCCATAGACGACTCCGTGGCCATTTTGAGCCAGCATAGCACCTAATTCGGTTGCCTTTTCTGCATAACTTGGGTTTTTGCCTAAACTGGAACCACAATACACCGCTACTTTTATAATAATCCCTCCTACTTAAAAGACGTGATACAATAGCTATTTATATTGTCTCACGTCTTTTAATCATTTATTTTCTTCAACTTTCTTATTTTGGTATTTTTAGTGAAAGCCTATTTGCGTAAATGGCTTGTTTGTTTTAGCATATGACTGATACGGCTCACAATTGATTCAATTGCTTCAGGATTTTTTAATAAATCATAATCATTTATATCTAAACGTAAAACTGGACATGAATTAAAGTTGTTGATCCAGTCCTCATAACGTTCATGCATTTCAATCCAATAATCATTTGGTGTCTGCTGCTCCATTGCACGGCCACGCTCTTGTATACGCCCAATGACCGCCTCAATTGGTCCCTCGAGATAAATTAGTAAATCTGGATGAGGAAAATAAGGTGTCATTACCATTGCATCAAATAAATTTTTATAAGTCTCGTAATCTGTTGGACTCATTGTTCCTTTATCATAGTGCATTTTTGCAAAAATTCCTGTATCTTCATAAATTGAACGATCCTGAATAAATCCACCACCATATTCAAAAATACGCTTTTGCTCCTTAAAACGTTCAGCTAAAAAATACACCTGCAAATGGAAGCTCCATTTTTCAAAGTCCTCATAAAATTTATCTAAATACGGGTTAGTATCTACCTTTTCAAATGACGTACGAAAATTTAGCGCATTTGCTAACGCTTTTGTCATCGTTGATTTTCCTACACCTACAGTACCGGCAATGGTAATGACTGTCTGTGGCGGAATATCGTACTTCTCTCTTAAATTCATTGTTGCAAGCTCCTTTGTTGTAACGTATCCTTTATAATTTGCAAAACATAATTTAAATCATTCGTATTTTTAACGAAGTCAAGTTGGTCTCCATTAAATCGAATGACTGGGATTTCAGGGTGCATTATCTCAAAATGCTCAATAAAAGAATGATAATCTGCCACAAGTTGCTCCATATAATCCCGTGCAATCATTTTTTCGAATTCACGTCCGCGCATTGCAATACGCTTCATCAATGTCTCAACACTAGCATGTAAATAAACAACAACATTAGGGACAGGCATATCCTTCGTTAATATTCTATAAATTTCTTCATATTTATCATACTCCGTTGATGCCAATGTTCGCTTTGCAAATATAAGATTTTTAAAAATATGATAGTCCGCTACTACAGGCTTCTGATGTGCTAAGCGAAACTTTTTAATATCTGTTAATTGTTTATAGCGATTACATAAGAAAAACATTTCAGTTTGGAAGCTCCACTCCTCAATGTTTTCATAAAACTTATTTAGAAAAGGGTTTTCGTCTACTATTTCTTTTAATAGATGGTAATTTAATGTCGTTGCAATCTCTTTAGATAAAGAGGTTTTACCAACACCAATCGGACCTTCTACCGTAACAAATGGAACCGTCACCAGAAGCTCCTCCTTTATGTTCTATGGATTCTATTATCAATTCCCTCTTCGCCTGAGGATATTATATAAATCAGTGCTTTTCATTGTATCATAGTGCGAAAATGAAAGACAGAATCAACGTAACATTTATGTATTCAAAAACGGCCCACCAAGTTAGTGGACCGCTATCAATCATTATAATTTAACACGCTGTAAGCGAAGTGCGTTTAAAACAACTGATACTGAGCTAAAGGCCATCGCTGCGCCTGCAACCCAAGGAGCAAGTAAACCGATTGCAGCAATTGGTATACCTAATGTATTGTAAGCAAATGCCCAAAATAAGTTTTGTTTAATGTTGCGCATAGTTTTACGGCTCATAATGATGGCATCTGCAATACTATTTAAATCCCCACGAATCAGCGTAATATCTGCTGCTTCCATAGCTACGTCAGTGCCAGTACCGATTGCCATCCCAATATTTGCTGTAGCAAGTGCTGGTGCATCATTAATGCCATCGCCTACCATCGCCACTTTCTTGCCTGTAGCTTGTAGTTTTTTTACTTCATCTGCTTTCCCTTCTGGTAGAACCTCAGCAATAACATGATTCACACCAACCTCAGCTCCGATAGCTCGGGCTGTACGTTCATTATCACCTGTCATCATAATAACTGTAATGCCCATATCTTGTAGACGTCGAACTGCCTCTTTAGATGTTTCTTTAACAGTATCAGCTACTGCTACTAGCCCAGCATATTGACCATTGATCGCAGCTAACATCGCTGTTTTACCATTTTCCTCTAACTGCTCCATTATCGGGAGAATGTCATCGATAGGAATACCATATTGTTGCATCAGTTTACGTGTACCGATTATGACTCCTTGCCCAGATACTGTCGCTTGCACACCATAACCAGGTATGGCTTCAAAGAATTGAATATCTCCTAGATGAATACCACGATCTGTAATGCCTTGAACAATTGCTTCTGCTAATGGATGCTCTGATTGTTTCTCTGCTGCACCAATTAACGATAAAAAGTTTGCCTCGTCTTGATCTGCTGCTAGTATAACGTCAGTTAACACAGGTTTACCGTGTGTTACTGTACCTGTTTTATCAACAACCACCGTATTGATACTTTGCGTTTGCTCTAAATGCTCGCCACCCTTAAATAAAATCCCAAACTCTGCTGCACGACCAGAGCCTGCCATAATAGAGGTTGGTGTTGCTAACCCTAGCGCACATGGACAGGCAATGACAAGAACTGCGATTAATACTTCTAATGCAGGCGTAAACTCACCCGGTTGTACCAAAAAAATCCAAACTAAAAATGTAATAATCGCAATACCAACAACAATTGGTACAAATATGCCGGAAATATGATCTGCTAAACGTTGGATTGGTGCCTTTGAGCCCTGTGCATCTTCAACCACTTTAATAATCTGCGCCAAAGCAGTATCACGACCTACTTTTGTTGCTGTCATTTTAATAAAGCCATTTTTATTAATTGTTGAGCCAAATAATACATCACCTTGCTTTTTATCAACAGGAAGACTTTCCCCTGTTAGCATTGACTCATCTACCGCGGTCGTTCCTTCCACAACTTCACCATCAACTGGAATTTTTTCACCTGGTTTTACTAAAATAATGTCACCAATCACTACTTCTTCTAATGGTACTTCTTTCTCAACGTCATCTCGAACAACGACTGCTGTTTTTGCTTGTAGACCCATTAATTTTTTGATTGCCTCAGATGAGCGACCTTTCGCTTTTGCCTCAAATAATTTTCCTAATAGAATTAAAGTAATTAACACTGCACTTGTTTCAAAATAAAGGTGAGGGCCGTGATGGGAACCTACTGTAACAATGGCTTGATAAACACTATAAAAGTAGGCTGCAGATGTACCCATTACTACTAGTACATCCATATTTGCACTACCATTTCGCAAGGCTTTAAAGGCACCCACATAAAATTGTTTCCCTATTATAAATTGAACGGGCGTAGCTAAAATCATTTGTACCCATGGATTCATCAGTATTTCTGGTACATATAAAAACGAAGTAAATGAAAAATGACCAACCATCGTCCAGAGCAATGGTAATGAAAGAATAGCTGATAAAATAAATTTTTGCTGCTGTTGTTTGATTGCCTTTTGACGATGGTCTCCGACTTCTTGTTCTTCAGCTTTTTGATGGGCCTCATAACCTAATTTTTCAACCTTTGCAACGATATCCGCAATGGACACTTCAGATGGGTTAAATTCAATTGTTGCCTTCTCAAGTGCTAAGTTTACATTTGCAGATGAGACACCAGATAGCTTATTTAATCCTTTTTCTATACGTGTAGCACAGGCTGCACAAGTCATACCCGTAATGTCAAATTCAGTTTTCTGTTTAACAACGCCATAGCCAAGTGCTTCAATTTTCTTTTCAAAATCTACTTCACTTAATTTGGATGAATCGTACTTAATCGTTGATTTTTCAAGCGCCAAATTAACAGTGGCTTGCTCAACACCATCCAATTTATTTAGTCCTTTTTCTATACGCGTAGCGCAGGCTGCACAGGTCATACCTGTTATTTGCAGATTGGCCTCTTTTACTTCTGAACTCATTTCTTTCACCTCTCCTTATACCAATAGGGGGTATATCTCATTTAAAATAATAGAGTGCTACTAGAGCACCCTACATATTTTATTTTACATCATAGCCTTGGTCATCAATTGTTTCTTTAATTTGATCTAAAGATACCTTTGCTTCGTCAAATGCAACATCTACTAAGCCTTCTGCTAGGTTGACTTTTACTTGGTCAACGCCAGTTAAAGCTCCCACACTTTTTTCTACTGCATTTACACAGTGTCCACATGACATTCCTTGTACATTTAAAGTAACATTTTGCATAAAATATCTCTCCTCTTTGTTTATATTAAATAGGGGGTATATTATTTTTTCATTAGCTTTTGTATAGTCACCACTAATTCATCCAACACTGCTTCATCACCCTCAGATAAGCGATCGACAACACAGCCCTTTAAATGACCTTCCAATAATATTTTCGCTACACTATTCAAAGCAGACTGTGTGGCAGATAACTGCGTAATAATATCATCACAGTAAACATCTTTTTCAATCATTCCCTTAATGCCACGAATCTGACCCTCTATACGATTTAAACGAGTTGTTAAATCCTTTTTTACACGTTCAGGATGATGGCTTTTTCGACAAGATGTAACTTCCTCCGTATGACAAGTAGCCTCTTTTGTTGTATCTTCCATTCCATACACCTCCTACTTCACTTTAATCATACTATACCCACGAAGGGTATGTAAAGTAAAAAGTTTTTTAATGTTGGTGATCATGATGAGACGTTTCTGCCTTCAATTGGCATAAAATTGAATTATCATGCTGATGTGCTGCGGTCTCTAATTGAATTGTTACATGCTTAATGCCCTTATGCTCAAGATTATGTTCAATTTCTCGTAAGATATTCTCACTATCCACAATTTTCAACTGATCATCAACCACTGCATGACAGGAAAGTGCATTTGTTCCACTTGTTATTGTCCAAATGTGTAGATCATGTATACTGTGAACACCTTTTGTTTGTTCCATCGTTTGAATAATTTCTTGAATATCGACGTTTGAAGGAGTTCCCTCCATTAAAACATGGACTGCAGCCTTCGTTACATAGTAGCCACTTCTTAATACAAGTAATGCGACAATTACACTTGCCAGCGGATCAGCCCAGCCCCAACCAAAAAACATAATTAGTAGAGCGGCAACAATAGCTCCTACAGATCCCAGCATATCACTTAGCACATGTAAAAATGCACCTCGCATATTTAAATTATCCTTTGTGTCACTGCCTCGCATCATTATCCAAGCTACCAAAATATTGATAAGGAGACCTATTGTACTAATAATGAGCATACCTTTAGTTGCTACTTCTGGCGGATTTGCAAAGCGCTCTATTGACTCGTAGAAAATAAACAATGCTATTAAGATTAATGTTACACCATTTAAAACCGCTGCCAGAATTTCAAAACGTTTGTAACCATATGTTTTACTGTAGCTTGCGGCTTTTTCACCAAACATAAATGCAAGTAATGCTATTGCTAAAGAAATGGAGTCACTTAACATATGTCCTGCATCTGATAAAAGAGCCAAACTATTTGTTAAAAAACCACCAATTGCTTCGATGACCATATATCCCGTAATAATAATAAATGATAAGATTAAAACCTTTTTATTAGCGCCATGTGTATGATCATGGCCGTGATCATGATTATGTCCCATGTTTTTTCCCTCCATTAATTTTAATTATGTGCAGCATGCTCAATCGCTTGCTTTAGTAAATTCATAATGTGATCGTCATCCTTTGAATAGTATAAGGTCGTTCCCTCTCTTCGAAATTTCACTAAACGTAAATTTTTTAAAAAACGTAATTGATGTGAAACGGTTGATTGGCCTAAATCTAAAATTTCTGCGATGTCATTGACTGAATGTTCGTCTGTACATAATAAATTTAATATACGAATTCTTGTAGGATCACTTAATGCCTTAAAGGTTTGCGATACAACAAAAAGTGTCTCCTCGTCTAAATGCTGATCGTTGTTTACTGGAGTTTCTGTTAATTTTTCATCCATTTAGTTTATCCCCAATCTTTTATATTTATATATGAGCATGTGTTCATATATAAATATATATGGTACTTTTAGGAATGTCAACATTTAAAGTAGCAATTACCAATTAAGCAAGATACACTACTTTATAAGGAGAGATAAGTAGTGGATATTTTCGAAATAGATCGTTTATTTATGAAACAGGCATTAGAAGAAGCAAAGAAAGCCGCTGTACTTGGAGAGGTACCTATCGGAGCTATACTTGTTTACAACGGGGAAATTATTGCAAGGGCCCATAATTTACGGGAAACAACACAAAATGCAACCACACATGCTGAACTGGAGGTTATACAGGAGGCTTGTGAAAAAATTGGTAGCTGGCGTTTAGAAAATACAACACTCTATGTAACGCTTGAACCTTGCCCTATGTGTGCAGGTGCTATTTTACAGTCTCGTGTGCCTCGTGTTGTCTATGGAGCACGGGATTTAAAGGCTGGCTGTGTTGATTCCCTCTATCATCTATTAAATGATGCACGCTTTAATCATGAATGTGAAGTGACTGAAGGTATTTTAGCCGAGGAATGTGGGCAAATATTAACTGATTTTTTCAGGGCTTTACGTGAACGGAAAAAAGCAGAGAAAAAGGCAAGACAGGCTTCTAAAGAAACTTTCACATGAAAGAAGGTGCCTCCAATTGAGACACCTTCTTTTTATAATTATGAGTGTAAAAAACACACTAACCTTCGATAAACATTGCAGTAAAATTGGTTGAGCCACCTACAAAGTTTTGATTTTCACTAAATTTAAGCTTTGTGATAAAGCCAAAAAGCTATTTTAGAAAACCTGGAAGAAGGTATATCTAAAATAGCTTAGGAAAAAATTTTTAGGTGTCCATTTACGGTCTGGAATGCCTATTGCACAGACCTTCCTCGGAGCAGAGTAAACTTTATTTAGGAGCTATTACTTCTTTCCCGCCCATATAAGGTCTTAATACCTCAGGAATTACTACGCTTCCATCTTGTTGCTGATAATTTTCTAGGATTGCTGCTACTGTACGGCCGATTGCAAGACCTGAGCCGTTTAATGTGTGTACATACTCTGGTTTTGCATTTGCTTCACGACGGAAGCGAATATTTGCTCGACGTGCTTGGAAATCCTCAAAATTAGAGCAAGAAGAGATTTCACGATACATGTTTTGTGCTGGAATCCAAACCTCTAAATCATATTTTTTTGCTGCCGTAAAGCCTAAATCAGCCGTACACATTTTTAGTTTACGGTAAGGTAAGCCAAGTAATTGTAGTACCTTTTCAGCATGACCAGTTAATAGCTCTAGCTGTTCATATGACTCCTCCGGTTTTACAAAGCGCACTAATTCTACTTTGTTAAATTGGTGCTGGCGAATTAAACCACGTGTATCACGTCCCGCAGAGCCTGCCTCTGAACGGAAACATGCACTATATGCAGCAAAGCCCTGCGGCAATGCTTCAACAGATAAAATTTCATCACGATAGAAGTTTGTTACAGGTACCTCTGCCGTTGGAATCATGAAATAATCTGTTTCCTCTAATTTAAATACATCTTCTTCAAATTTAGGAAGATTTCCAGTACCTGTCAAGCTATCACGATTAACAATGACAGGTGGTAGGATTTCCTCATAACCATGCTCCTCTGCATGTAAATCCATCATAAATGTCATTAGCGCACGTTCTAAACGAGCTCCAAGCCCACGATAGAATAAAAATCTACTACCTGTCACTTTTGCTCCACGCTCAAAATCTACAATTTTTAAATCTGTTGCAATATCCCAGTGTGGTTTAATATCAAAATCAAATGTTGGTACCTCACCCCAAGTATATTCCACAACGTTGTCATCCTCTGTTGTGCCCACTGGTACAGATTCATGCGGGATGTTTGGTAAACGCATCATCATATCTTTAAAACGGTCTTCTACATCATTTAATTGGACATCCAGTTCTTTTATTTCATCGCCAACCTGACGCATGCGAGCAATTACTTCATCCGCATTTTCTTTATTACGCTTCATCACAGAAATTTGCTCAGATACTTTATTACGCTCTGCTTTAAGCTCTTCCGTTTTAGCAATTAATTCACGACGCTTGGCATCTAATTCTTCAAAATCATCTAAGTTTCCTAAATCCTCATTACGTGTTAATAGTATTCTTTTAACTTCAGCGAAATTATCACGCACGCGTTTAATATCTAACATCGTTCATACCTCCAGTAGATTCTAGATGATGGGAAATAATAAGTCAGGAGAACACAAAAAAGCCCTCATCCCATAAAAGGGACGAGAGCTACCCGCGTTGCCACCCTAATTGACTAGACATTTAGTCTAATCCACTTATTTCATAACGGCATTTCAGCCGGCGACAGCCTACTTCATAAACTTCGACTGCGCAACTCCAGGACGGATTCACAAGTGTTTTTATCAGCTTTCACCAACCGCTGACTCTCTAAAAAAAACGTGCTTGCTACTACTTCCCATCATCGTGTTCAGTTATTTGAATTTTATCCATACTGTACTATACGAAACGAGATTTTGCAAGTCATACTATAGACGATAAAAAATATTTGAGAATACGTGTATCTTTTGTTAATTCAGGATGAAATGAACAGCCTAATAAATGTCCATCCTGTGCTAAAACAATTTTCCCTTCATGCTCTGCTAGAATTTCAACACCTTCTCCAACAGATACAATATGAGGTGCGCGTATAAAAACAGCAGGGATTGATTTACCTATTTTAGATATATTGAGGTCTACTTCGAAGCTATCTACCTGTCTTCCATAAGAATTTCTTGCTACTGCTACATTCATGATCGCTAAATGCGGCTCATCATCCACTACTTCATTTGCCAATAAAATTAAACCTGCACAAGTTCCAAACATCGGTAATCCAGTTTTGGCAAGTGTACGAATTGGCTCCAACAGCTCGTATCGATTTAGCAATTTTCGCATTGTTGTACTCTCCCCACCAGGTAGCACAAGTCCATCTAGTTGCTGTAAGTCATTGTGCTGTTTGACCAAGACTACCTCACAGTCTAGAAACTCTAGCATTTGCACATGCTCTCGTACCGCTCCTTGCAATGCTAATACACCAATTCGTTTCATGTTACCAGCCTCGCTCTTGCATACGCTCATTTTGACTGAGCTGTGCAATATCAATGCCTTTCATCGGAACCCCTAGCTCTTTTGATATTTCTGCTAGAAGCTTATAATCCTTATAATGTGTCGTAGCCTCTACAATTGCTTTTGCAAACTTCTCTGGGTTTTCTGATTTAAAAATACCTGAACCAACGAACACACCATCAGCCCCGAGCTCCATCATTAAGGCAGCATCAGCCGGCGTAGCGACACCACCAGCTGCAAAGTTTACAACTGGTAAACGCCCATTTCGTTTAATTTCTCTTAATAATTCAAATGGTGCTCCAAGTACTTTAGCCTCTGTCATGAGTTCATCCTCTGTCATACCAACTACCTTACGAACTTGCGCATTCACTTTACGAATATGACGCACAGCCTCTACAATATTCCCTGTTCCTGGTTCACCTTTAGTTCGCAGCATTGAAGCTCCCTCACCAATACGTCGAGCAGCTTCTCCTAAATCGCGGCAGCCGCAAACAAATGGTACAGTGTACTCACTTTTTAATAAATGAAACTCTTCATCTGCAGGTGTTAATACTTCGCTTTCATCGATATAATCAACACCCATTGCCTCTAAAATTCTTGCTTCGACTATATGCCCTATACGTGCCTTAGCCATTACTGGAATGGAGACAGCCCCCATAACCTCCCCAACAATTCGAGGATCAGCCATCCGTGCAACACCGCCCGCTTTACGAATATCTGATGGGACCCTTTCTAATGCCATAACAGCTACAGCTCCTGCTTCTTCAGCAATTTTCGCCTGCTCAGCATTTATTACGTCCATAATGACGCCACCCTTTTGCATTTCCGCCATTCCTCTTTTTACTAGCTCTGTTCCTGTCTGTTTCATGTATCTAACCTCCACCTTTGTGATGAAGTCTAGTATAATGGAAATTGACTACATCAAAATATCCAGTTTTATTATTATCTATAGGGTCAGGAGGGGAAATATACGTGGATATGCTATTATTTCAGCTAGAAAAAGATGGCGAGAAACCGCTCTATGATCAGCTTTATAGCGGCATTAAAGAAGCTATCATTACAAAGAAAATTGCAGTAGGAGAAAAATTGCCATCAAAAAGAAAATTAGCCGATTTTTTGAATATTTCTCAAACAACAATTGAAATTGCATACGCACAGCTACTAGCTGAGGGCTATATTATGTCAAAAGCACGCGTTGGATATTTCGTTGAGGAAATTGATGAGCTTCCCTATATTCAACAGGACACAGTTGCTTCTTTAAGTGAGCTGCCTAAGAAAAAAACATACAAAATAGATTTTAATCCTGCTTCTATTGATATTCATGCATTCCCCTTTCAAACTTGGCGCAAATATGCAAAAGAGCTTTTTGATGATGCTTCAAAGGAATTATTATTAACTGGTGAACCACAGGGAGAGCTATCTTTACGTACTGCGATTGCAAATTATTTATACCAATCACGCGGAGTTGTTTGTAGTCCTGAGCAAATAGTTGTGGGTTCAGGGACGGAGCAACTCCTTCCAATGATTTTACGACTCTTTAATGATGACACTTACTTTGCCCTTGAAAATCCAGGTTATCCAGCCGTACATCGTATGTTTTCTCAGCATAAACGAAAGGTCTATCCAATTACTGTCGATGAAGAAGGGATCTTCATTCATGAACTCGAAAAAACAAGCGCTGACGTTGTATATATCACACCCTCTCATCAGTTCCCAACAGGTGCAGTATTGTCGGCTACAAGACGTGCACAGGCATTAAATTGGGCTACTCAGAGTACCTCTCGCTATATCATTGAGGATGACTATGATTCTGAATTCCGTTATACTGGAAAACCAATTCCTGCTCTACATGCACTCGATCGAAACGATAAAGTGATTTATATGAGTACCTTCACAAAATCATTAATGCCATCCTTGCGAGTTGCTTATTTTGTTCTCCCGCCAAAATTACTCGCAACCTATAATGACGTATTTAATTACTACTCCTCAACAGTACCTAGATTCGATCAACATATTGTTGCTAATTTCATGCGGGACGGTCATTTTGCTAAACATTTAAATAGGATGAGGAAAATTTATCGTAAAAAACATGATAAGCTTATTTCTATTTTAGAAAACTATTCTAAGCAAATTAAAATAACTGGAGAGCAAGCAGGGATGCATATATTATTAGAGGTACAGCATGAACTATCTGAAAAACATTTACAACAGCTCGCCTCTAATGCCGATATCGGTATTTATCCATTATCGGACTACCGCCTAGATCACGCTGCAGCATCACAGCCACAATTTTTACTGGGCTTTGGAGGTATACCTGTACATGAAATAGAACATTCCATTGAGAAACTTATGAGTTGTTGGGATATAAAAAAGCATCAATCACCCCCACGTTAATGTGGGCTGATTGATGCTTTTCAGTTATGATTCAATTAATTGAATATTATAATGTTCAAACCATGTATGAATTTGCCCTAAATAAGCCAAAAGTTGAGGACCTGCCATTAATTGCCCATACCAAGGAACTTTAAAAGAGCTGCCACCAGACTCAATTAGCTCAATAAGCTTCTGTCGTTCAAATAATTCATGAAGAATTGAATTTTTATCCTTCATTATTTCCCCTAGCCATTTTTGAACACCCATCGTATAAAGTGGATGATAGGTTTTAGGATACGGATTCTTTTTACGATACAATACTTCTTTGGGCAATAGTTGGTCCATTGCTTTACGAAGTAATCCCTTTTCCATTCCACCTAAATTTTTCATTTCCCAAGGAATATTCCATGTATATTCCACAAGACGATGATCAGCAAATGGAACACGAACCTCAAGACTTGCCCCCATACTCATGCGATCCTTTCGTTCCAACAATGTTTGCATAAACCATACCATATTCAAATAGAACATTTCACGATGCCTTGCCTCTTCTACACTCTCCCCTTGTAGATATGGTACTTCCTTTATTGTTTGCGTATAAACATGCTGTACGTATGATTCAACTGCCAGTTTCTTACGCCATTGATCTTGTAGCATTGTTGTTCTTTCAGCTAGTGAACGAATCCAAGGAAAACCTGTTGTCGTCTCAGTAAACCATGGGTAACCTCCAAAGATTTCATCAGCACATTCACCTGATAAGGCAACTGTAAATTCCTTTTTAATTTCACGACAAAACCATAATAATGATGAATCTACATCTGCCATTCCTGGTGAATCTCTAACAATCACAGATTCCACTAACAAATCAATTAGTTGCTGTTGAGAGATTTCTTCAGCATGATGGTCAGTTTTAAATGTATTTGTCATTTGTTCAATCCAATAAGTATCTGTCGATGTTTGAAATGTATGCGGATTAAAAAAGCGCTCATTATCCTCATAATCTATAGAGTACGTATGAAGTTTATCTTTCCCTTGTTGCTGAAATCTGTTGGATGCAATGCCTGTAATAATACTAGAATCTAAACCACCTGATAGGAAGGTGCAAATTGGTACATCCGAAACAAGCTGTCGTTCAATTGCATCTGTCAGTAAAAAACGGACATGATCTACTGTATCTTCTAATGACTCATCATGATGCTCGCTCTGCAACTGCCAATACTGCCAAATTCGTATACCTTCCCTTGAGAAGCGCATTGCATATCCCGGACGTAATTCATTAATATTTTGAAAAAGCGCCTTCCCTGGTGTTCGAGAAGGCCCTACAGCTATGATATTGGCTAATCCTTCTGTATTTACGGCTGCTTTTATCAGAGGATGTGCTAGCAGTGCTTTCACTTCAGATGCAAATAGCAAACCATCTTGTTGCTCTGTATAATACAAAGGCTTTACCCCAAGTCGGTCTCTACATAAAAATAGTGATTGTGATTGTTCATCCCATACCCCAAAAGCGAAAATACCATTAAAAAAATCTACACATTGCTCCTTCCATTCAATATAAGCTGTTAGCAAAACTTCCGTATCTGAATGTGTAGTAAATATATATCCTCGATTTTGAAGCTCCTTTCGTAATTCTTCTGTATTATACAGCTCGCCATTGTATGTAATGACATAATTTGAACCTTCATGAACTTTAGTCATTGGTTGCTTGCCACCGATTAAATCGATAACGGCTAACCGTCGATGGCCAAATGCTATATGCTCATTACACCAAATATTTTCATCATCGGGACCGCGCTTTTTTAAAGTTTGCGTCATTAACTTGATGATTTCTTCACTTGTTCTTAAATCTTTTTGAAAGCTAGCCCACCCTGTAATCCCACACATTTAGCCACATCCTTTCGCCTATTAGCGTATGCAGTAATGCTCTAAAATGTGAAAAAGAACACGTAATAATTTACGTGTTCTTAAATGATTAAATTAAAATAAGCCACCAACAAAGTCGGAGATACCACCCCATAAGTTGCCAAAGAAGTTACCGATACCTTGGAAGAATAATGAGATGCCACTAGCACGCTCCACAGCCTCTGTAGTGACAACATCAGCTGTTAGTTCCTTACCATCAATGAAACCGTAATCGGTGCCCTCTGAGCGCTCAATAACTACCTTTCCGACAACTGTATCCTTTTTAACCTCTGCTTCTAAACTCTTTTTATCTAATACTAGTTTCGGTTTATATAAATCTTTATCAGATGACTTCATCATAAAAGATACAGGCTCTTTTACAGCAATGGCTACTTTCTTTTCTTTCCCTTTCGTAACTTTTACGGTTTTCTGATCTTTAAACGCATACTTCGCTGGAATAATTTCTTGTTTTGAGAATTGTGAAAAACCATAGTTAAATAATTTAGCGGTTTCGTCGAATCGAGCTTTTTTTGATTCCTGCCCATTTGCATCTACAGCCTTCATAACAACAGAAATTAAACGAGTACCATTGCGCTCTGCAGTACCTGTAAAGCAATGTCCAGCAAAGTTTGTTGTACCCGTTTTTAATCCATCAACGCCTTGATATTGGTGCAATAATCCGGGCAGCATTAAGTTCCAGTTTCTCATTTCAATTCGATCATCTGTACCTTCACGGAACGTTTTTTCTGCAATTTTAGACGTTTCTAATACGTTTGGATGATCTTTAAGTAAATGATATGCTAATTTGGCTACAGATTTAGCAGGCATTACGTTTTCATCTGATGGTCCAGTGCCAGCTGGATGCATTCCAAATAAATCTGCATTGTTAAGTCCAGTAGAATTCACGAATTTATAGTCTTTAAGACCAAGCTTTTCAGCCTTTTTATTCATCAGCTTTAAAAACTCAGCTTCAGTACCTGCAATTGTTTCTGCAATACCTACTGTGGCAGCATTTGCTGAATAAATGGCCATTGCCTCATATAATTCACGGATTGTGTAAGTTCCATCTCTACGCAATGGTACATTACTTAACGCACGGTTTTGTGACATACGATACGTATAATCAGTTACATGATATTCCTGATCCCACTTAACTGTACCTGCATCAATTGCGTCCAATAACAGGTATTCTGTCATCATTTTTGTCATACTTGCAATACCTAGTGAAGTATCTGCATTTTGTTCATATAAAATTTTTCCTGAATCTGCGTCAATTAAAATCGCAGCATCCACATGTAGTCCTAAATCTGTTTCTGCATTTGCCTTCGCAGGAATACCTGCAAAAATACTAAATAACAAAACCGGAATTAGGAGCAAGCGTAATAGGGTGTTCATTGTCTTTTTCACCTTTAAAGCCCTCCAAAAAATAATCTTGTCCACGACATTTTATCATAGATAGTAACTTACGTGGGTACTCTCTAACATAAAAAAGCTCTCGAGCCATCTTTGTAGACGATTCGAGAGCATAAAAGTTGCTAGTAATATATTACATCGAATAATTCGGTGATTCTTTTGTGATTTGTACATCATGTGGATGTGACTCACGTAAACCTGCACCTGTCATTCGAACGAACTGGGCATTTTCACGTAAGAACTCTAAATTAGGCGATCCGCAATATCCCATACCTGCTCGAATACCACCAATAAGTTGATAAATTGTATCTGCTAGAGGTCCTTTATAAGGAAGTCTACCTTCAATTCCCTCCGGTACTAATTTCTTCGCATCTTCTTGGAAATATCGATCTTTTGATCCTTTTTCCATAGCTCCAATTGAACCCATACCACGGTAAACTTTGAAGCGTCGTCCTTGGAAAATTTCAGTTTCACCAGGTGATTCTGAAGTACCTGCTAGAAGTGAACCAAGCATTACAACATTACCACCCGCTGCAAGAGCCTTTACGATGTCTCCAGAGTATTTAATACCTCCATCAGCAATAATCGTTCTACCAAGCTCACGAGCCACTGTAGCGCAATCGTAAACAGCTGTAATTTGTGGTACACCTACACCAGCTACAACACGTGTAGTACAAATAGATCCTGGACCAATACCAACCTTAACTACATCTGCACCAGCTTCAAATAAAGCACGTGCACCTTCACCTGTTGCTACGTTACCAGCAATAATCTCTAGCTCTGGATACGCTTCACGGATTGAACGAATTGTTTGTAATACGCCCTCCGAATGTCCATGTGCTGTATCAATTACTACGATGTCAACCTGAGCCTCCACAAGCTTCTCTATACGTACCATCGTATCTTTTGAGACACCAACTGCAGCGCCTACTAATAAACGACCATGTATATCTTTTGCAGCGTTAGGGAATTCAATTACTTTTTCAATATCCTTAATTGTAATTAACCCTGTTAATTTACCTTCATCATCTACAATTGGTAGCTTTTCGATTTTATATTGTTGAAGAATTTTTTCAGCATCCTCTAAAGTCGTACCAACAGGAGCTGTAATCAAATCTTCTTTTGTCATAACATCTTCAATTTTTAATGAATAGTCAGAGATAAAACGTAAGTCACGGTTTGTAATAATTCCTACTAATTTTTGATTTTCCATACTATCAACAATCGGTACACCAGAGATTCGGTATTTACCCATTAAGTGCTCAGCATCGAAAACTTGGTGAGTCGGAGTTAAGAAGAATGGGTTTGTAATAACACCGTTTTCAGAACGTTTTACTTTTTCTACTTGTTCAGCTTGCTCATCAATTCCCATGTTTTTATGGATAATACCGATACCACCTTGACGTGCCATAGCAATTGCCATTTTAGACTCTGTCACTGTATCCATACCAGCACTAACCATTGGAATGTTTAATTTAATCTTTGGCGTTAGTTGAACTGATAAATCAACATCTTTCGGTAATACTTCGGAATGAGCTGGTACTAATAATACATCATCAAAAGTTAAACCCTCTTTGGCAAATTTAGTTTCCCACATTTTCGTAACGTCCTCCTATAGTTAAAAGAATATTAATTGTAAGATTAACAACGTGCCAAGCTACTGTCAAGAAACTTATAAAAGAAAGACAATTCAGATTTTTAAAGGAGGTAAATTTAGCAATTTTATTCCTTATAACTCTTTAAATAAATGATGATGATCCGTTCTAAATTTTAAAATCTTCTGTTTCATTTAGGATGTAAATACTATTTTGTACCCCGCTATATTTAGTCTTTTGGACAATTTTTATGAAAAAGTTGATAGATTAGTAAAATTTTTCACTAAAAATAAAAAAACAGCCAGCACACAGCTGACTGTCTTTGCCTAGCGACGTCCTACTCTCACAGGGGGAAGCCCCCAACTACCATCGGCGCTAAAGAGCTTAACTTCCGTG
>Ga0213828_1001093_pt1 | contig 23401 bp, 18 predicted proteins | sample MC6MC0897MG_FD_180664 | JGI IMG/M metagenome (GOLD analysis project Ga0213828, IMG submission 180664) | Enriched soil aggregate microbial communities from Iowa State University, Ames, United States - MC6-MC0897-MG | ecosystem: Environmental > Terrestrial > Soil > Unclassified | place: USA: Iowa... | reverse complement strand
CTTGCTCCCGGGAGGACCGCGCTGAACGCCCCATCCTGGGGCGCAGCGCTTGACGGGCATCCATGCCCGTCACCTCCCTCCGCAAGACCTGCGTTCGGCCTCCTGAAGTCGCGAAGTTACGGGCGGCGCCTGGACTGGCGTAGCTGTCGCTTGCAGGCTATGGGGTTAACCTTTTGATCGCCAAAGGCAAAGGCAAAGGCAAAGGCAAAGTCGCAGCAGCGAGCGTCAAAGGGCGTTGTGGCGAGCCAGGGCCCATTCCACGTGTTCGCGTACCAGTTCCGAAGGATCATCCCTACGTGCATTGAGCGCCTCCAGCACGGGGATGGTCGACGGCGCGTTGCCAAGCCCCACCGCGAGGTTGCGCAGGAACCGCTCATACCCCGCCCGGCGCAATGGCGAGCCTTCGGTGCAGCCGAGAAAACGCTTTTCATCCCACAGGAACAGCTCGGCCAACTCGATATTGTCCAGCCCCCGACGGGGCATGAAGTCGTCTTCGGTCGTGGCCTTGGCGAAACGGTTCCACGGGCAGACGATCTGGCAATCGTCGCAACCGAACACCCGGTTACCGATCAATGAGCGCAGTTCCAGTGGAATGGCCCCGCGCAATTCGATGGTCAGGTACGAGATGCAGCGCCGGGCATCGAGCTGATAGGGCCCGACGAACGCCTGGGTCGGGCAGATGTCCAGGCAGGCCTGGCAACGCCCGCAATGATCGCTGCCCTGCACGCCGTCGATCGGCAGCGGCAAGTCGACGAACAGCTCGGCGAGGAAGAAATAGCTGCCCGCCTTGCGGTTGAGCAGCAGGGTATTCTTGCCGATCCAGCCAAGGCCGGCCTCCTGGGCCAGGGCTTTCTCCAGCACCGGGGCACTGTCGACGAAGGCACGGTAGCCGAACGGGCCAATGGCTTCCTGGATGCGGTCGGCGAAGTGCTGCACGCGCTTGCGCACCAGTTTGTGATAGTCGCGGCCCAGGGCATAGCGAGAGATGTAGGCTTTTTCCGGCTCTGCCAGGCGCTTTGCCATCTGCGTGTCGCCGGGCAGGTAGTCCATGCGCAGCGAGATCACCCGCAACGTGCCGGGGATCAGCTCGGCCGGACGCGAGCGCTTGTTGCCATGCTCGCCCATGTACTCCATTTCGCCGTTGTAGCCTGCCGCCAGCCAGCGCTGCAGATGCTGTTCGTGCTCGCCAAGGTCGACACCGGCGATGCCGACATGGGCAAAACCGAGTTCGCGGCCCCAATCCTTGATCGATTGGGCCAATGTGGCGATGTCTGGAAGGTCGGCGGACATGGATGAACAAGCATTACAAGCGGAGGTGCGTATAATTCTGCCAGACATCGGAGCCTTTGACCCCATGCCTCAGACCAAACACCCCCCATTACCGCTCAGCAGCCTGACCTTGGCCAGGCTGCCGCCACGTGCCGCTGATGCCCACAAGGGCGATTTCGGCCATGTGCTGGTGGTCGGCGGAGACCTGGGCACAGGCGGCGCGGTCATGCTCAGTGGCGAGGCGGCGTTGCGTTGCGGCGCCGGCCTGGTCAGTGTGGCCACCCGCCCCGAACACGTAGCTGCGGGGCTGACGCGCCTGCCCGAGACCATGTGGTTGGGCGTGAGCTCGGCCAACCAGCTGATGGCGCTGCTCGAGCGTGCCACGGTGCTGGTGGTCGGGCCTGGCCTCGGCCAGGCCGGATGGGGGCGCAGCCTGTTGTCGGCGGTGGCCAATGCCCACCGGCCACAGGTGTGGGACGCCGATGCGCTCAACTTGCTGGCACGCACGCCACTGGCACTGCCCAGCGGCAGCATCCTCACCCCGCACCCCGGCGAGGCCGCGCGCCTGCTGGGGATTTCCACCGAGGCGGTGCAGGCCGACCGGCCGGGGGCGGCGCGCAAGCTGGCGCGTCGCTACGCCAGTGTCTGCGTGCTCAAGGGCGCCGGCACGCTGGTGGCCGACCCTGGCGGGCAACTGGCGTATTGCGGCCGTGGGCATCCGGCCATGGCCGGTGCCGGATTGGGCGATGTGTTGACAGGCGTGCTGGCAGCCTTGCTGGCCCAGGGGCTGGACGCCTGGCAGGCCGCGTGCCTGGGGGTGTGGCTGCATGCCTGCGCCGGCGAGCGGCTGGGTGTCAAAGGTAGAGGGCTGGCGGCCAGTGATCTGGTGCCGGTCATTAGAGCGTTATTGGAGGAGCATTCAGCGTGTCAGGCATAACCCTGTTTCTGGGCGACGAGGACGCCACCGTCGCTTTCGGCGCGAAACTGGCCGAAGTGACCAAAGGTCATGGTGTGATTTTTCTCGAGGGCGACCTGGGGGCTGGCAAAACCACCCTGTCACGCGGGCTGATCCGTGGCCTGGGTCATACCGGTCCGGTAAAAAGTCCGACATTTACCGTGGTTGAACCCTACGAGATTGGTGAGGTTCGCGCCTTTCATTTCGACCTCTATCGCCTGGTCGACCCGGAAGAGCTTGAATTCATGGGTATTCGCGATTATTTCGAGGGCGATGCATTGTGCCTGTTCGAATGGCCCGATAAAGGCGCGGGCGTTTTGCCAAAGCCCGACCTGACCATTACCATAAGCCCGCAAGCGGGCGGACGTTCGCTGAACCTGTCGCCGCAGGGGGCACGCGGCGAGTCCTGGTGTGCCGTTCTGGCCAAAGAATTCATACAGTAAGTGGGGAAAGGTATGCGCATACGCGCACTGGTCGCTGTCGTTGGGCTGCTGCTGACCGCGGTGACCGTTGACGCTCTGGCCGTCACTCAAGTCAAGAGCATGCGCCTGTGGCGCGCTCCGGACAACACGCGGTTGGTCTTCGACCTGTCCGGGCCTGTGCAGCACAGCGTCTTCACCCTCAGCGCTCCTGATCGCCTGGTGATCGACATCAACGGTGCCACCCTGGGGGCGCCGCTGAACGTCTCCACCTCGAACACGCCGATCACCAGCGTGCGTTCAGCTCAGCGCACGCCCACCGACCTGCGCGTGGTGGTCGACCTGAAGAAAGCCGTGTCGCCAAAGAGCTTCACCCTGGCCCCGAACGCCCAGTACGGCAACCGCCTGGTGGTCGACCTGTATGACCAGGAAGCCGACGCCATCGCCGCAAGCAACCCGACACCGCCGCCGACGCCGCAGCCACCGGCCACCACGCCGGCGGTGCCCGTCACCCCGGCGCAGCCGGCGATCAAGTTGCCACCGGCGCCGAGTGGCAAGCGTGACATCGTGGTCGCCATCGACGCCGGTCACGGCGGCGAAGACCCCGGCGCGTCCGGCTCGCGTGGCCAGCACGAGAAAGACATCGTGCTGGATATCGCCAAGGAACTGCAGCGCCAGATCAACTCCGAGAAGGGTTACCGCGCCGAGCTGACCCGCACCGGTGACTACTTCATCCCACTGCGCAAGCGCACCGAGATCGCCCGCAAGAAGGGCGCCGATCTGTTTGTCTCGATTCACGCCGACGCCGCGCCGTCGAAGGCTGCCTTTGGCGCTTCGGTGTTCGCCCTGTCCGACCGCGGCGCAACCTCCGAGACCGCCCGCTGGCTGGCCGACACGGAAAACCGCTCCGACCTGATCGGCGGTGCAGGCAACGTCAGCCTCGACGACAAGGACCGCATGCTGGCCGGGGTGCTGCTCGACCTGTCGATGACCGCCACCCTCAGTTCCAGCCTCAATGTCGGGCAGAAGGTGCTGGGCAACATGGGCCGGGTCACGCCGCTGCACAAACAACGGGTGGAACAGGCTGGGTTCATGGTGCTGAAGTCGCCGGATATCCCGTCGATCCTTGTTGAAACCGGGTTCATCTCCAACGCCAACGAGGCGGCCAAGCTGGCTACACGTAGCCATCAGCAGGCCTTGGCACGTTCGATCCATACCGGTGTGCGTCAGTTCTTCCAGCAGAACCCGCCGCCTGGCACTTACATCGCCTGGCTGCGCGACAGTGGCAAGATCGTCCAGGGCCCGCGTGAGCACACCGTGCGCCCCGGCGAGACGCTGGCGATGATTGCGGTGCGTTACCAGGTCAGCGTGGCTGGCCTGCGCAGTAGCAACAACCTGAAGACCGACGAGCTCAAGGTTGGCCAGCACCTTGACATCCCCACCACCGCACTGGCGTCCCAGCAATGAGTGGCGGCTCGCGTATCCAGCTGCTCAGCCCGCGGCTGGCGAACCAGATCGCCGCCGGCGAGGTAGTCGAACGCCCCGCCTCGGTGGCCAAGGAGTTGCTGGAGAACAGCCTCGACTCCGGTGCTCGGCGCATCGAGGTCGAGGTCGAACAGGGCGGCGTGAAGTTGCTGCGGGTGCGCGACAACGGCGGTGGCATTGCCCCCGATGACCTGCCGCTGGCGCTGGCCCGCCACGCCACCAGCAAGATCCGCGAACTGGAAGACCTTGAAGGCGTGCTCAGCCTGGGCTTTCGCGGCGAGGCCCTGGCATCGATCAGCTCGGTGGCGCGTCTGACCCTTACCTCGCGTACCGCCGATGCCAGCGAGGCCTGGCAGGTGGAGACCGAGGGGCGCGACATGACCCCGCGGGTGCAGCCTGCCGCGCATCCGGTCGGCACCTCCGTCGAAGTGCGTGACCTGTTCTTCAATACCCCGGCGCGACGCAAGTTTCTCAAGGCCGAAAAGACCGAATTCGATCATCTGCAGGAAGTGATCCGGCGCCTCGCGCTGGCGCGTTTCGACGTCGGTTTTCACTTGCGGCACAACGGCAAGACCATCTTCAGCCTGCACGAGGCCGTCGACGAGATGGCGCGGGCGCGACGGGTCGGCACCATCTGCGGCCCGGGCTTTCTCGAGCAGGCGCTGCCCATTGATGTCGAGCGCAACGGCCTGCGCCTGTGGGGTTGGGTCGGTCTGCCGACCTTCTCGCGCAGCCAGGCCGATCTGCAGTACTTCTTCGTCAATGGCCGTGCGGTGCGCGACAAGCTGGTAGCCCATGCTGTGCGCCAGGCCTATCGCGACGTGCTGTTCAATGGCCGGCACCCGACCTTCGTGCTGTTTCTCGAGTGCGACCCGACCGGCGTTGATGTCAACGTCCACCCGACCAAGCACGAGGTGCGCTTCCGCGAAGGGCGCATGGTTCATGACTTCCTCTACGGCACCTTGCACCGTGCCCTGGCCGATGTGCGCCCGGAAGACCAGCTTGCGGCGCCGGCGGCCACCGACGAACTGGTCCGCCCCAGCGGCTTGCAGGCCGGCGAGTTCGGTCCCCAAGGCGAAATGCGCCTGGCCTCGCCAGTGCTCGAGCAGCCTCAGGGCGAGCAGCGGGGGTTCGCTTCGAGCGGCTCGGGCGCGGGCTATCAGTACCAGTACACGCCTAGGCCCTCCCAGCCGCTGAATGCCGGCGAGGCCCAGGCGGCCTACCGTGAATTCTACGCCCCCCTGGACAATGCCGCCGCCGCGCCGAGCGCGCTGCCTGAAAGCCAGGGCGACATCCCGCCGCTGGGCTACGCCCTGGCGCAACTCAAGGGGATCTATATCCTTGCCGAGAACGCCGTCGGCCTGGTGCTGGTGGATATGCACGCCGCCCATGAGCGGATCATGTACGAGCGGCTGAAGGTGGCGATGGCCAGTGAAGGCTTGAGCGGCCAGCCGTTGCTGGTGCCCGAGTCGCTGGCGTTGAGCCAGCGCGAAGCCGACTGCGCCGAGGAACATGCCCAATGGTTCCAGCGCCTGGGCTTCGAGCTGCAGCGCCTGGGCCCGGAAACCCTGGCGATCCGCCAGATCCCGGCCCTGCTCAAGCAGGCCGAGGCCAATCGCCTGGTGCAGGATGTGCTGGCCGACCTCATGGAGTACGGCACCAGTGATCGTATCCAGGCGCACCTCAACGAACTGCTGGGGACCATGGCTTGCCATGGCGCGGTGCGGGCCAACCGGCGCCTGGCCATCCCCGAGATGAACGCCTTGCTGCGCGACATGGAGAACACCGAGCGCAGCGGCCAGTGCAACCACGGCCGACCGACCTGGACCCAGATGGGCCTGGACGATCTGGACAAGCTGTTCCTGCGGGGCCGATGAAATGAGTGCCAGACCTCCGGCGATTTTCCTCATGGGCCCGACCGCGGCCGGCAAGACCGACCTGGCGATCGAACTGACCAGCAAGCTGCCCTGCGAGCTGATCAGTGTCGACTCGGCGCTGGTCTATCGCGGCATGGACATCGGTACCGCCAAGCCCTCCAAGGAAGTGCTGGCCGCGTATCCGCACCGCCTGATCGACATTCTTGACCCCGCCGAAAGCTACTCGGCCAAGCGTTTCTGCACCGATGCTCTCCAGGCCATGGCCGAGATCACCGCGCGCGGCAAGATCCCACTGCTGGTTGGCGGCACCATGCTCTATTACAAGGCACTGGTCGATGGCCTGGCGGACATGCCGCCAGCCGATGCCATGGTGCGTGCCGAGCTGGAGGCACAGGCGCAGGCGCTCGGTTTGGCCGAATTGCACCGCCAACTGGCCGAAGTCGATCCGGAGTCGGCGGCGCGCATTCATCCGAATGACCCGCAGCGGCTGATCCGTGCGCTTGAAGTGTACAAAGTGAGTGGTGAGAGCATGACCGTCCACCGTCAGCGTCAATACGCGGAAAGTAGCGGCGCAGACGCAGGCGCGGGCGAGCATTTGCCCTATACTGTCGCCAGCCTGGCGATAGCGCCTACAGATCGTCACATTTTGCATCAGCGAATTGCGTTACGATTTTCACAGATGCTGGAACAGGGCTTTGTCGACGAGGTCCGAACGCTGCGGGCCAGAAGTGACTTGCATGCGGAGCTGCCGTCTATAAGGGCAGTGGGATATCGGCAGGTCTGGGACTACCTCGACGGCAAGCTGACTGAGAATGAGATGCGTGAACGCGGTATCATTGCCACGCGTCAGCTGGCCAAGCGGCAATTCACCTGGTTGCGCGGCTGGTCCGACGTCCACTGGCTGGATAGCCTGGCCTGCGACAATCTGTCCCGCACCTTGAAATACCTGGGGACCGTCTCCATATTGAGCTGAGTCCCTGCCAGTTGCCGTCTATTCTTGCGAAGGGGCGGCATAATTTATCGATTTTCTTGATTTTCTATTATTGATCCTTACAGGAGTGCGGCATATGTCAAAAGGGCATTCGCTACAAGACCCTTACTTGAACACCTTGAGAAAAGAAAAAGTCCCGGTTTCGATCTATCTGGTCAACGGGATCAAGCTGCAGGGCCAGATCGAATCCTTCGACCAGTTCGTCGTGCTGCTGAAAAACACCGTCAGCCAGATGGTCTACAAGCACGCCATTTCGACCGTCGTCCCCGCACGCCCGGTTCGTCTGCCAAGCCCGACCGATGGTGAGCACGGCGACAGCGAGCCAGGCAACGCTTGAAAAAAGTAGGAGCCTGCATTGTTCTTTGAGCGCCACGGTGGTGGTGAGCGAGCGCTGCTCGTTCACTTGGAAGGTCAGAACCCTGAGGCGCGCGAAGACCCGCAGGAGTTTCAGGAGCTGGCGCTGTCGGCCGGAGCCGATATCGTTTCGCTGGTAACAGTGGCGCGGCATCAGCCCACCGCCAAGTTTCTGATCGGCAGCGGCAAGGTCGAGGAGTTGCGCGACCTGGTCCATTCGGCCGAAGCCGACCTTGTGATTTTCAATCACACCCTCACGCCCAGCCAGGAACGTAACCTCGAGCGCGTCTTCGAGTGTCGCGTGCTGGACCGTACCGGGCTGATTCTCGACATTTTCGCCCAGCGGGCGCGTACTCACGAAGGCAAGCTGCAGGTCGAACTGGCCCAGCTCGAGCACATGAGCACGCGGCTGGTACGCGGTTGGACCCACCTTGAGCGGCAGAAGGGCGGTATCGGCCTGCGTGGTCCGGGTGAAACCCAGCTCGAAACCGACCGCCGCCTGCTGCGGGTGCGCCTGCGCCAGATCAAGGCACGCCTGGAGAAGGTGCGCAGCCAGCGCGAGCAGGCTCGCCGTGGGCGCAAGCGCGCGGACATCCCATCGGTGTCGCTGGTGGGCTATACCAACGCCGGCAAGTCGACCCTCTTCAATGCGCTGACCGAATCCGATGTGTATGCCGCGGACCAGTTGTTCGCCACCCTCGACCCGACCTTGCGCCGGCTCGAGCTGGCCGACCTGGGGCCGATCGTGCTTGCCGACACCGTAGGTTTCATCCGCCACCTGCCGCACAAGCTGGTCGAGGCATTTCGGGCTACGCTCGAAGAGTCGAGCAACTCTGACCTGCTGCTGCACGTGATCGATGCCCATGAGCCCGAGCGCATGGAGCAGATTGAACAGGTACTGGCGGTGCTGGGCGAGATCGGTGCCGAGAGCTTGCCGATCCTCGAGGTCTATAACAAACTCGACCTGCTCGAAGATGTCGAGCCGCAGATCCAGCGCGATGCCGATGGCAAGCCGCAGCGAGTCTGGGTATCGGCACGTGATGGACGAGGCCTGGAGCTGGTTGGCCAGGCGATTGCTGAGTTGCTGGGGGACGACCTGTATGTCGGGACCCTGTGCCTGGAGCAACGGTTTGCCCGCCTGCGCGCGCAATTCTTTGCCCTGGGTGCCGTGCAGAGTGAAGAGCATGATGAAGAAGGGCGCAGCCTGCTGAGCGTGCGACTGCCCAGGGTCGAGTTGAACCGCCTGGTCAGCCGCGAAGGCATGGAGCCGCAAGTGTTTGTCGAGCAACACACTTTGCAATAAATGCCCGTCGAGGTCGCCGGGCAGCCGTGACAGGCATTCTGTAGCATTGGACGGCGCGCCGTGGGCGCGTCTTTGCTTTATCAGATGGAGAGCGCTATGGCTTGGAACGAGCCGGGTGGCAACTCGAACAATCAGGATCCCTGGGGCGGCCGCCGTGGTGGCGGTGGCGGTGGTGGTGACAAGAAAGGTCCGCCGGATCTGGACGAGGCCTTCCGCAAACTGCAGGACAGCCTGAACGGCATGTTCGGCGGTAACAAGAAACGTGGCGGCGGTGACCGCAATGTCGGCAAGGGCGGTGGCCTGGGCCTGCTGGGCATCGGCCTGGCGGTACTGGCTGCCATCTGGCTGTACAGTGCCGTGTACGTGGTCGACGAGCAGGAGCAGGCTGTGGTGCTGCGCTTCGGCAAGTACCATGAGACGGTCGGTCCCGGCCTGAACATCTACTTCCCGCCGATTGATCGCAAGTACATGGAAAACGTCACGCGTGAGCGTGCCTATACCAAACAGGGCCAGATGCTGACCGAAGACGAGAACATCGTCGAGGTGCCGCTGACCGTCCAGTACAAGATCAGCAACCTGCAGGACTTCGTGCTTAACGTCGACCAGCCTGAGGTAAGCCTGCAGCACGCGACCGACAGTGCCCTGCGCCACGTGGTGGGTTCCACCTCGATGGACCAGGTACTGACCGAAGGCCGTGAGCAGATGGCCGTGGATATCCGCGAACGCCTGCAGCGCTTCCTCGACAACTACCGTACCGGTATCACCGTTACCCAGGTCAACGTACAGAGCGCGGCAGCCCCGCGTGAAGTGCAGGAAGCCTTCGACGACGTGATCCGTGCCCGCGAAGACGAGCAGCGTGCCCGCAACCAGGCCGAGTCCTACGCCAATGGCGTGGTGCCGGAAGCCCGTGGTCAGGCCCAGCGCATCATCGAGGACGCCAACGGTTACCGCGACGAAGTCATCGCCCGGGCCAAGGGTGAGGCCGACCGCTTCACCAAGCTGGTGACCGAGTACCACAAGGCACCTGAGGTGACCCGTCAGCGTCTGTACCTGGAGACCATGCAAGAGGTCTACAGCAATTCGAGCAAGGTCATGGTGGCGACCAAGGACGGGCAGAACAACCTGCTCTACCTGCCACTGGACAAGATGGTCGAAGGCAGCCGCAACCCGTCCACGCCAACCACCAGCGTGTCGCCATCGGTCAACGATGCGGCCGCCCGTGCGGCGCAGGACCTGCAACAGCAACAGCAGCCGCTGCGTACTAGGGAGAGCCGCTGATGAGCAATAGATCGCTGATCGCCCTGATCGCCGCCGTCGTTCTGGCCATCGTGGCCTGGAACAGCTTCTATATCGTGTCCCAGACAGAGCGTGCGGTACTGCTGCGCTTCGGTAAGGTGGTCCAGGCAGATGTCCAGCCAGGCCTGCACGTGAAGATTCCGTATGTGAACCAGGTGCGCAAGTTCGACGCCCGCCTCATGACCCTCGACGCCCCGACCCAGCGGTTCCTGACCCTGGAGAAGAAAGCGGTGATGGTCGACGCCTACGCCAAGTGGCGCGTCAAGGATGCCGAGCGCTTCTACACCGCCACGTCCGGCATGAAGCAGATCGCCGACGAGCGTCTGTCGCGTCGTCTGGAAAGCGGCCTGCGCGACCAGTTCGGTAAACGTACCCTGCACGAGGTGGTTTCCGGTGAACGTGACGCACTGATGGCTGACATCACTGCATCGCTGAACCGCATGGCCAACAAGGAGCTGGGCATCGAGGTGGTCGACGTGCGCGTCAAGGCCATCGACCTGCCGAAGGAAGTCAACCGCAGTGTGTTCGACCGTATGAGCACCGAGCGTGAGCGTGAAGCTCGCGAGCACCGTGCCAAGGGTAACGAGCTGGCTGAAGGTATTCGTGCCGATGCTGACCGCCAGCGCCGTGTGCTGCTGGCCGAGGCCTACCGCGAAGCAGAAGAAACCCGTGGTGACGGCGACGCCCAGGCGGCTGCCATCTATGCCAAGGCCTACAGCCAGGACGCTGATTTCTATGCGTTCCACCGTAGCCTGCAGGCATACCGCGAGAGCTTCTCGAGCAAGAGCGACGTGCTGGTCCTGGACCCGAAGAACGAGTTCTTCCGTTACCTGGACAAGAGCAAGCCGTGATGCTCAGGCCCTGATTTTCATGCAGCGGCGCCCCGCCTGGCAGCTAAAACACCAGGCGGGGTGCATCCTGAATGAAAAGGGGTGTATGATGAGGCAGCCGGGAAATTTCCCGGCTTTTTTGCGTCTGAAAGGTTGATTGGCAGAGCGCCAGTTGACGGTTTGGTCAGCTCGCAAGGCAATTCGAGGGTATCGGGTACGGTGGCTGCGCTGGGATCAGTGCTGCCCGCTGCTGTGCGCGATACCGGCTTTACTGACGGCTCGCCTGCTGGCAAGCCGCCCGGACCAGAGGGGAAAAGGCGTAATGGCAACGGTAGACCGCTGGCTGCTGCCAGATGGCATCGAGGAAGTACTGCCACCTGAGGCTGCGCGCATCGAGATCGCGCGCCGTCAGGTGTTGGACCTGTTCCAGAGTTGGGGCTACGAGCTGGTCGTCACCCCGCATATCGAGTACCTGGAGTCGCTGCTCACCGGCGCCGGCCAGGACCTGGATCAGCGCACCTTCAAGGTAGTGGACCCGCAGTCCGGCCGCCTGATGGGCTTCCGCGCCGACTTCACCCCGCAGGTGGCGCGTATCGACGCCCACACCCTGCGCCGTGAAGGCCCGAGCCGCCTGTGCTACGCCGGCAGCGTGCTGCACGCCCAGCCGCGTGCACTGTCCACCTCGCGCAGCCCGATCCAGCTGGGCGCCGAGCTGTATGGCGATGCCAGCCCGACCAGCGACGTGGAAGTCATCAGCCTGATGCTGGCCACGCTGCAACTGGCCGATGTGCCGGACGTACACATGGACCTGGGCCACGTCGGTATCTACCGCGGCCTGGCCCGTGCTGCCGGCCTGTCCGGTGCGGTCGAGCAACAGCTGTTCGACGCCCTGCAGCGCAAGGCCGTCGATGAAGTGCAGGCACTGACCGCCGACCTGCCGAAGGACCTGGGCAACATGCTGCGCGCACTGGTCGAACTGTGCGGTGGCCGTGAAGTGCTGGCCGAAGCCCGGGTGCGTCTGGGTCGTGCTCCGGCCGGCGTGCTGGCAGCGCTGGACGACCTGCTGTCGATCGCCGATCGCCTGACGTCGCGCTTCCCGGACCTGCCGCTGTACTTCGACCTCGGCGAGCTGCGCGGCTACAACTATCACACCGGCGTGGTGTTCGCCGTGTTCGTACCGGGCGAGGGTCAATCGATCGCCCAGGGCGGGCGCTACGACGACATCGGCGCCGACTTTGGCCGGGCACGCCCGGCCACCGGTTTCTCCACGGATTTGAAGACCCTGGTCACACTGGGGCGAGCGGAGGTCGTATTGCCAACGGGCGGCATCTGGATGCCGGACAGTGGCGACGCGGCCCTCTGGCAGCAAGTCTGCCAGTTGCGCAACGAGGGCCAGCGTGTGGTCCAGGCCCTGCCTGGCCAGCCGTTGAGTGCTGCTCTCGAGGCGGATTGTGATCGGCAATTGATTCAGCAAGACGGGCGCTGGCAGGTTCTGCCGCTGGCCCAGTGAGTTTCTGCGTCGGCAACAGGCCGGCAACCAAGTTTGCGTGAATGAGGACCAATGTAATGGGTAAGAATGTCGTCGTCCTGGGCACCCAGTGGGGTGATGAGGGCAAAGGCAAGATCGTCGATCTGCTGACCGAACATGCTGCCGCCGTAGTGCGCTACCAGGGTGGCCACAACGCGGGCCACACCCTGGTGATCAACGGTGAAAAAACCGTTTTGCACCTGATTCCGTCCGGCATCCTGCGTGAAGGCGTTCAGTGCCTGATCGGCAACGGCGTGGTCGTTGCTCCAGATGCCCTGATGCGTGAAATCACCAAGCTGGAAGAGAAGGGCGTACCGGTGCGCGAGCGCCTGCGCATCAGCCCAGCTGCGCCGCTGATCCTGTCGTATCACGTGGCCCTGGACCAGGCCCGCGAGAAAGCCCGTGGCGAAGCCAAGATCGGCACCACCGGCCGTGGTATTGGCCCAGCATACGAAGACAAGGTCGCACGCCGTGGCCTGCGCGTCGGTGACCTGTTCCACCGTGAGCGTTTCGCCGCCAAGCTCGGTGAGCTGCTGGACTACCACAACTTCCAGCTGGTGAACTACTACAAAGAGCCGGCCATCGACTTCCAGCAGACCCTGGACGAGTGCATGGCCTACGCCGAGCAGCTCAAGCCGATGATGCTCGACGTCACCGCCGAACTGCACAACCTGCGCCGCGCCGGCAAGGACATCATGTTCGAAGGCGCCCAGGGCTCGCTGCTGGACATCGACCACGGTACCTACCCGTACGTCACCAGCTCCAACACCACCGCTGGCGGTATCTCGACCGGCTCCGGCGTTGGCCCGATGTACCTGGACTACATCCTCGGTATCACCAAGGCCTACACCACCCGTGTCGGTTCCGGCCCGTTCCCGACCGAATTGTTCGACGAGACTGGCGCTACCCTGGCCAAGCGTGGTCATGAGTTCGGTTCGACCACCGGCCGTGCCCGTCGCTGCGGCTGGTTCGATGCCGTCATCCTGCGTCGCGCCATCGACGTCAACAGCATCTCGGGTATCTGCCTGACCAAGCTGGACGTACTGGACGGCCTGGAAACCATCAACATCTGCGTTGGCTACAAGAACGAGAACGGTGCTGTCATCGACGCGCCTTCCGATGCCGACAGCTACATCGGCCTGGAGCCGGTGTACGAAGAGATGCCAGGCTGGAGCGAGTCGACCCTGGGTGCAAAAACCCTGGAAGAGCTGCCGCAAGCTGCGCGTGACTACATCAAGCGCATCGAAGCGTTGGTTGGCGCGCCGATCGACATCATTTCGACCGGCCCGGACCGCAACGAGACCATCGTGCTGCGTCACCCGTTCGCCTGATCTGCCCTCCAGGCTGATCTGACGCCGTGGCCTTGAAAAGGGCCGCGGCGTTTTCATTTGTGGTGTATGCCAGTACAGGCAACCCCCTTGCTGAACCTTGGCGTTTATCCCTGCTGCCTTCGGCACAACCCTTGCTGTAAGAAGTTTCTGTAGATGCCATCAAAATAGTGGCGCCAGAAAACACGAGGGTTACACCGTGTCTGCCATCCTCTCACTGTTACGAAGCCGCCTTTTGCGGCCTGTGTTTGTTGCCCTTGGTATCGCTCTTTTGGTGCAGGTGCTGGTTGCCGTTGCGCTCACCCGAAGCACGGTCACCGCCCTGGAGGCCGACCTTGGCGAACGCCTGGGTAACGACAGCCGCCAGCTGGCCAATGACCTGGAGCAAGCCGGGCAAGATGTGCGCTCGGGCCTCGACGGCCTGTCCAGCAGCACCCGCCAGCGCCTGAGCGCCGGGTTGTCGGAGCGCCTGCAAAGCGAACAGCAGCAACTGCGCAGCACCTTGGAAAAGAACCTGAAGGACTCCGCCAACGACATGGCCGAGCTGCTGGCTTCGGTTGCCCCGCGGGCGATCTGGGACAACGATGTGCCAGTGCTCTCCGACTTTGCCCGGCGTGCCCAGCGCAACCCCAACGTGCTGTTCGTGGTTTACGACGATGCACAGGGCCAGCACCTGACCCGTTACCTGAACCGGCAAAACCCGATCAACCAGGCTTTGATGGACAAGGGCCAGGGCGAGCGTGCGCTGGACAAGGTGATCAATGCCGCCCGACACGACCCGGCGGTGTACTTTGTCGAAGCTTCGATCAACCCCAATGGCGCAGAAATCGGCAAGGTGGTGATGGGGGTTTCCACGGCGGGCATCGACCAGGAGCTCAAGGCCCTGGACCAGCGCTTCGCGGCGCTGATTGCCAGCGGTGAGCAACTGGTTGGCGACAGCCTGGTGGGTGCCGCAGCCGACAGCGGCAAAACCCTGCGTGAGCGCCTGGAGAAGGCGCAAGGCAGTGCTGCAGCGATGCAGGCCAATACCGCACAGACTGTGCGCGATGCCGCTGCCGAACTGCGCTGGCGCATTGGCCTGGGCCTGGTGCTGGTCGGCCTGGGTGTGCTGCTGGTGGTGGCCGTGGTGCTTGGCCGCCGAGTGCTGAGCAAGCTGCGCCTGCTGATTGCTGCCCTGGACGACCTGGCGGCGGGCGAAGGCGACCTGACCAAGCGCGTGCCGCTCGACAGCCGCGACGAAATTGGCGACATGGCTTCGGCGGTGAACCGCTTTGTCGACAAGCTGCAACCGATCGTGCGTGAGGCGGGCGAGGTGGCGCAGCGTACCGGTGTCGAGATTGGCGCGATGGCCCAGCGCAATGCCGGCGCCGATGCGGCTGCGGCACTGCAACGCGATGAAGTGGCAGCCAGCCTGCGCGACCTTTCGAGCATGGCCGACGAAGCTCAGGCCGAAAGCCACGCGATGCAGGCGGCCTTGAAACAGGTGGTGGATATCCGCCAGGCCACCGACGAAAACAGCCGCACCTCGACCCAGCTCGCGGGGTTGATCGAGAACCTGGCAGGCCAGGTAGAGACCGGCTCCCAGGTGATCGAGCGCCTGGCCAAGCAGAGTGAGCAGATCGAAGTGGTGTTGACGGTGATCCACGGCATTGCCGAGCAGACCAACCTGCTGGCGCTGAACGCGGCCATCGAAGCCGCCCGGGCAGGTGAGACCGGGCGCGGGTTTGCCGTGGTGGCCGATGAGGTGCGAGCGCTGGCGAGCAAGACGCAGAGCTCCACGGGGGATATCCAGTCGCACATCGCGGCGCTGCAGAAGGGCGCCAAGGAAGCCGTGGCGACCATCAGCCAGGCCGGGCTCAAGGCCAGCGAAGGGCTGCTGGTACTGCGTGATAACGAGCGCCGGCAGCAGTCGGTGCAGGCGGCGGTGGAGCAGGTGCATGCGGCCATTGGCCTAGCCACCCGCGCAGCTGAGCAGCAAGCGAGCGGGGCGCAGGCCGTGCGGGGGCGGGTGGAGACTATCCATGCCCAGGCTGAGCGCTCGGCCGAAGTGGTGATGCAGACCACGGCCAGCAGCAAGGTGCTGGATGACCTCGCCGCGCAGCTACGGGCAAGCCTTGGCCAATTCCGCGCCTGACGCGGTCCCTGTAGGAGCGGCCTTGCGTCGCGATGGGCCGCTCCTACAGTGGGAGGTGTTGCTATGATGGCGGCGACACATGGCAAAGGGAGTTGTTCATGTCCGCCCAACTGGTCGCCGCTCCGGCTGAACTGGATTTTCTTCATAGCGATGGCATTTGCGTCACCGCACCAATGACCGCCATCCAGGCCTACTGCGCCATGACCTCGGACGTTCCGGGCTGGCTGGCCATGGCCTTTCGCCTGCGCGACTTCATCTCGCGCCGGTTCAACGTTGCCACTATCCACGGTTTTTCATCGCGCAGCCCTGAGCGGGTTCCGGCAGTGGGTGAGCTACTGGATTTCTTTACCGTCGAGGGAATCAGCGACCAGCAACTGGTCCTGACGTCGCGTGACACGCACCTGGCGGTGATGGTGAGCATGGATCTGGATGAAGCAGAGCAGGGCCGGCAACGCTTGAATGTGACCACCTCGGTGCAGTGCTCCAATCGTTTCGGCCGCCTCTACATGCTGCCCGTCGGCAAGGCTCATGGGCCAATCGTTCGCCGGATGCTGCGTAACATCTGATGGCCTCATCGCCGGCAAGCCAGCTCCCACAGGTACTGCACAGGCCTTGCGGGCGGCGCGGTACCTGTGGGAGCTGGCTTGCCGGATGAAGGCGACGCGGGTCAAGCTTTGTTCAGGTACATCCGCGTCGTCAGCAGATAAACCGGCAACCCCGACACTACGATCAGCAATGCCGCATAAGGCGCCGCTGCCGCGAACTCGACGTTGGCTGTATGCGCCCACACCTCGGTGGCCAGTGTGGTCATGCCCGTGGGGCTGAGCAGCAGGGTGGCAGTCAGCTCCTTCATGGCATCCAGGAATACCAGCGCAAAAGCCGCGGCCATGGCCGGGAAGATGATCGGCAGGGTCACCCGGCAGAACGCGGTAAAGCTGCTCGCGCCCAGGGTGCGTGCAGCTTCCTCAAGCGTTGGCGAGGCCTTGTTCAGCGCGGTGCGCACCGGCGACTGCGCCAGTGGCAGAAACAGCAGTGCATAGGCCAGCAGCAGCAATGCGGTGGTCTGGTACAGCGCCGGCACGTAGTGCAGGGCGAAGAACACCAGGGTCAGGGCAATCACCAGGCCGGGCAGGGCGTGCAGCAGGTAAGGCAGGCGCTCGGCCCAGATCGCGAGGCGACCCTTGTAGCGCACCACCAAGAAGCTGATCGGCAGGGCCAGCAGCACGCAGAAGCCAGCACCGCCAAGCGACACCGACAACGAAGTGAACAGTGCCTTGGAGATGGCCGCGACCGGGAACGCTGCCGACGACCCCACGCTCAGCCAGTAGCCGAGCATGGCCAGCGGAATACCGCTGCCCAGCACCGCCAGGCCCACGCAAAACAGCTGTGCCAGCACCGCCCAGCCACGCAGCCGCACCGGTTGCGCACGCCGCGCTACGCCCTGGCCGATGCGCACATGGCGGGCTTTGCCGCGTACGCGCAGTTCCAGCCACAGCATCACCAGGCACATCGCCAGCAACACGGCAGACAGCATGGCCGCGTTGGCGTTGCTGAACTCCAGTTCGAACTGTTGGTAGATTGCGGTGGTGAAGGTTTGCAGGCCGAGGATCGACAGCGCACCGAACTCCACCAGCATGTGCAGGGCAATCAGTAGCGCGCCGCCGAGCATCGACGGCCACAGCAGCGGCAGGGTGACCTTGCTGAACACGCCCCAGCGGCTGCAACCCAGGGTGCGCGCCGATTCCTCCAGCGACGTGTCGAGGTTGCGCAGGGTTGCGGCAACGGGCAGGAACACCAGCGGGTACTTGGACAGGGCCATGACCATGATCGCCCCGCCGAGGCCCTCGAAGTCCGAGCTCAGCGACACCCAGGTGAAGCTGCTGACGAACGAAGGCACGGCGAACGGCAGGCACAACACCACCCCCCACAGCCGGCGGCCGGCCAGGTTGCTGCGCTCCAGCAGCCAGGCCAGCGCCAGGCCGACCACCATGCACGTCAGCGTCACCCCGACCATCAGCAACAGGGTGTTGCGCATCAGCCCCCAGACAAAGGGGCGCCACAGCAGGTGCAAGGCCTCGCGCCAGCCGGCTTCCCAGGCTTTGATGGCGACATAAGCGAGTGGTAGCAGGCTCATCGCCACCAGAAACAGCACAGGCAGCACCACCCAGATGGAGGGGCGCTTGCGGCGCGGTACGAAGCGCACCGGCGCCGGTGCGGACAGGGCGGCAGTCATCAGAGCAGGCCGACCTCGCGCTCAAGCTCGATGGCTTCCTCGGCGTTACCCAGGTCGGCCGGCGAGATCTTCGGCGGGCGCAGCTCGTCGAACGGCTTCAGGCCACGGTCAGAAACCATGCCCTTGTGCAGCGGGTACTCGGCGGTGGTCTGGGTGATCACGCGCTGGCCTTCTTCGCTGGCCATCCAGTTGAGCAGGGCCTGGGCTTCTTTCGGGTGCTTGCTGGCCTTGACCACGGCCGCGCCGGAGATGGTGACCAGGTTGCCGGCATCGCCGTCGGCCAGGTAGTAGAGTTTGGTGTCCAGCTTGCCGCGTTCGCGTTCAAGCGCGTACCAGTAGTAGTTGTTCACCAGTACCGCAGCCACTTCGCCTTTTTCCACGGCTTTGAGGGCGACCATGTTGTTGGTGTAGGTCTTGCCGAAGGCTTTCAGGCCGGTCAGCCATTCTTCGGTGGCTTCACGGCCGTGCATTTTCAGGATGGCCACGGCCTGCTCCTGGAATGCACCGCTGGTGGGTACATAACCCACGCGGCCTTCCCACTCAGGGTTGGCGAAGTCCATCACCGTGGTTGGCAGGTCTTTTTCGTCGACCTTTTTCGGGTTGTACACCACGATGCGGGTACGGGCCGTGATGCCCATCCAGGTGCCGTTGGCGCCAACGTACTCCTTGGGCACCATGTTCGAGGTGGCGTCGTCGATCTTCGCCAGCAGGCCCAGCTCGCCCAGGTTGTTCAGGGGCGGGGACTCTTCGGTGTAGATGATGTCGGCCGGCGACCGGTCGCCTTCTTCGATGATCTGGCTGGCCAGCTGGTTGCTGCTGCCCTTGCGAATGTCGATGTGAATACCGGTCTTGGCCTCGTAGGCCTTGGCGATGGCTTCGCCGATTTCCTTGTGCTGACCGTTGTACATGGTCAGGGTGACCGGTGCGTCTGCCATGGCGGCCGGAGCGCCGATGACCAGGCTCAGCACGGCGGCGGCCAAGGTGCGCATCAGCGGTTGCGGGCGGATCGTCATGCGGGTACTTCCTCGCTTACGGCTACATATTTGGAAACAATGGTAAACGAAATTGTTTCTCAAGTGGCCGTATGACGAGAAATTCATGGGCAGACCATGGTGTAGGCACTGGGAGCGCGCGGGAAGGGCGGGGGCAAAAAACGCAGGCAAGAAAAAACCCACTAGCAAGCTAGTGGGTTTTTGTATGGTGCCCAGGAGAAGACTCGAACTTCCACGACCTTGCGGTCACTGATACCTGAAACCAGCGCGTCTACCAATTCCGCCACCTGGGCAAAGCTTTACATCATCTGTAGAAGGCGACTATCGTTCGCTTTCACACAGTAGTAACAGATCCTTGGTCATCTGTTACTTGAAAATATTTGGTGCCCAGGAGAAGACTCGAACTTCCACGACCTTGCGGTCACTGATACCTGAAACCAGCGCGTCTACCAATTCCGCCACCTGGGCACACATTCGAGATTAAAAGATGCTTTACAGCGCCGTTCATCTCTACTACAACGTCGGGGTTGTCCGTCGTTGTGGTGCGCACTATACGGACGCTCCCCAAGGCTGTAAACCCCCCAATCAAAAAAAATTTCAAAAAATTCAACTTGTTGATTCCACAGGCCTATTACCGTTCTGGATGCACAGCAGTGGGGGCTGTCCAAGGCAGACATTTCCGGTTTCAATAGGCCTATGCCAGAATTCATATCTATATACCCCAAGGTGAACCCCTTCTGATGGCCGATTGGCAATCCCTCGATCCCGAGGCCGCTCGCGAAGCGGAAAAATACGACAACCCTATCCCCAGCCGTGAGCTGATCCTGCAGCGCCTCGCCGACCGTGGCGAGCCGGCTGCCCGCGAACAGCTGGCCGAAGAGTTCGGTCTTTACGAAGAAGACCAGATCGAAGCCCTGCGCCGCCGCCTGCGTGCCATGGAGCGCGACGGTCAGCTTATCTATACCCGGCGCGGCACCTATGCCCCGGTGGACAAGCTCGACCTTATCTGTGGCCGCGTGTCCGGCCACCGCGACGGTTTCGGCTTCCTGATTCCCGACGATGGCAGCGAAGACCTGTTCCTCAGCCCGTCGCAGATGCGCCTGGTGTTCGACGGCGACCGCGGCCTGGCCCGTGTTTCCGGGGTGGACCGCCGTGGCCGCCGCGAAGGTGTGCTGGTGGAAGTCATCTCCCGCGCCCACGAAAGCGTGGTCGGCCGTTACTTCGAAGAGGGCGGCATCGGCTATGTGACCCCCGACAACCCGAAGATCCAGCAGGAAGTGCTGGTCACCGCCGGGCGCAACGGCGGCGCCAAGATCGGCCAGTTCGTGTCGATCAAGATCACCCACTGGCCAACCCCGCGCTTCCAGCCGCAGGGTGATGTGGTCGAGGTGATCGGCAACTACATGGCGCCGGGCATGGAGATCGACATCGCCCTGCGCAGCTATGACATTCCGCATGTCTGGCCGCAGGAGGTGATCAAGGAAGCGCGCAAGTTCCGCTCCGAAGTCGAGGAGAAAGATAAAGAGAAGCGCATCGACCTGCGCCATCTGCCTTTCGTCACCATCGACGGCGAAGACGCCCGCGACTTCGACGATGCGGTGTATTGCGAGCCGCTGGGCAAGCTGCGCATGTTCTCCGGCGGCTGGCGCCTGTACGTGGCGATCGCCGACGTTTCCAGCTACGTGCGCCTGGGTTCGGCCCTGGATACCGAAGCGCAGCAACGGGGTAACTCGGTGTACTTCCCCGAGCGCGTCGTGCCGATGCTGCCCGAAGAGCTGTCCAACGGCCTGTGCTCGCTGAACCCGCACGTCGATCGCCTGGCCATGGTCTGCGAAATGACCATCAACAAGGCCGGCCAGATGGTCGACTACCAGTTCTACGAGGGTGTGATCCACTCCCATGCGCGCCTGACCTACAACAAGGTCAGCAGCATGCTCGAGCATTCCCGCACCCGCGAAGGCAAGGCCCTGCGCGAGGAGTACAGCGCGGTGCTGCCGGACCTGAAGAGCCTGTACGCCCTGTACAAGGTGCTCCTGGCGGCCCGTCACACCCGTGGCGCGATCGATTTCGAGACCCAGGAAACCCGGATCATCTTCGGCGAAGACCGCAAGATCGACGAAATTCGTCCGACCGTGCGCAATGACGCCCACAAGCTGATCGAAGAGTGCATGCTGGCGGCCAACGTCGCGACGGCAGAGTTCCTGCAGAAGCACAATGTGCCTGCGCTGTACCGCGTGCACGATGGTCCGCCGCCCGAGCGCCTGGAGAAGTTGCGCGCATTCCTCGGTGAGCTGGGCCTGAGCCTGCACAAAGGCAAGGATCCTTCGCCAAAGGACTACCAGGCGCTGCTGGCGAGCATCGCTGGGCGCCCGGACTTCCACCTGATCCAGACTGTCATGCTGCGCTCGCTGAGCCAGGCGGTGTACAGCGTCGAGAACAACGGTCACTTCGGTCTGAACTACGAGGCCTACACCCACTTCACCTCGCCGATCCGTCGTTACCCGGACCTGCTGGTGCACCGCGCCATCCGCAGCGTGATCCGCTCCAAGGTCGACACCCCGCATGTCAAGCGTGCCGGTGCCATGAGCATTCCCAAGGCGCGCATCTACCCGTACGACGAGAACAGCCTCGAGCAGATGGGCGAGCAGTGCTCGATGACCGAGCGCCGCGCCGACGAGGCCACCCGCGACGTGGTCAACTGGCTCAAGTGCGAGTACATGCGTGATCGCGTCGGCGAGACCTTCCCTGGTGTGATCACCGCGGTGACCGGCTTTGGCCTGTTCATCGAGCTGACCGACATCTATGTCGAAGGCCTGGTGCATGTCAGCGCCCTGCCGGGTGACTACTACCACTTCGATCCGGTGCATCACCGCCTGTCCGGTGAGCGCAGCGGCCGCAGCTTCCGCCTGGGCGACACGGTCGAGGTGAAGGTCATGCGTGTCGACCTCGAGCAGCGCAAGATCGACTTCGAAATGTCGGAGAAGACCGTCACCGCGCCGGTCGGCCGCAAGCCAAGCGCTGCCGCGCAGCCGGTGGCCGAGCAGGCGCCTGCCGCCGAAGCGAAGATTTCGCCCAAGCCGCGCAGCCGCAAGAGCGAGGCCTCCGAGGCGTACTTCCCGAAAGACGCCGTGCAGCGCAATGCCGAGGTGCGCAAGAGCCGTGAAATGAAGAAGGCGCTGATGGGCGAGGCGCGTGCCAGCGGCCATGCCGGCGGCAAGTCGGAAAAAGGTGGCAAGTCGTCCGGCAAGCCGACCAAGCATCGCAAGGGGCCGCCCAAGTCCGGCGCGCCACGCAAGGGCAAGAACAAGTCATGAGTCAGCTGGAAAAGATCTACGGCGTGCATGCCGTGCAGGCGCTGCTGCAACACCACCCCAAGCGGGTAAAGCAGATCTGGCTGTCCGAAGGGCGCAGTGAGCCACGCATCCAGGCCCTGCTGGAGCTGGCTGCGCAGAACCGCGTCCAGGTCGGCCAGGCCGAGCGCCGTGAGCTCGACGCCTGGGTCGAAGGTGTGCATCAGGGGGTGGTCGCCGACGTGAGCCCGAGCCAGGTATGGGGCGAGGCGATGCTCGACGAGCTGCTCGAGCGCACCGAGACGCCGCCACTGATCCTGGTGCTCGATGGCGTTACCGATCCGCACAACCTCGGCGCCTGTCTGCGCACCGCCGATGCGGCCGGGGCGACCGCCGTGGTGATCCCCAAGGACAAGTCCGCGACCCTGACCGGCGTGGTGCGCAAGGTGGCCTGCGGCGCCGCCGAGGTGATGCCGCTGGTGGCCGTGACCAACCTGGCGCGTACCCTGGAGAAACTCCAGCAGCGCGGACTGTGGGTGGTCGGTACCGCTGGCGAGGCCGAGCAGGAAATCTACCAGCAGGACCTGACCGGTCCGCTGGTGATGATCATGGGGGCCGAAGGCAAGGGCATGCGCCGCCTGACCCGTGAACACTGTGATTTCCTGGTGAAGTTGCCGATGGGCGGCAGCGTCAGCAGCCTGAACGTTTCGGTGGCCACCGGGGTGTGCCTGTTCGAGGCCGTGAGGCAGCGTCAGGTCAAGCGCTGATCTGATCGTGTGTGGGAGCGGCGCACCGCCGCTCCCACGTTGTTTCTCAGGCTTGCGGCCTATTGGGCGAATATGTTTCCGGCTGTTCAAATATTCGCCAACCTCCTTGCTTGTCCTTCCCGGCTTCTCTACAATTGCGCCCCTTGCCGAGCTGGCAGGCGCGCATGTGCCTTCTCTCTAGGGCAAGACAGACAGTGTCATTCACTCCTTGTCTGACCAGGTTGCTGGCAGACTACTAACCCGTAAGGAGCATTCATGCGTCATTACGAAATCATCTTCCTGGTTCACCCGGACCAGAGCGAGCAAGTCGGCGGCATGGTTGAGCGTTACACCAAGCTGATCGAAGAAGA
>Ga0213828_1001091_pt1 | contig 23486 bp, 24 predicted proteins | sample MC6MC0897MG_FD_180664 | JGI IMG/M metagenome (GOLD analysis project Ga0213828, IMG submission 180664) | Enriched soil aggregate microbial communities from Iowa State University, Ames, United States - MC6-MC0897-MG | ecosystem: Environmental > Terrestrial > Soil > Unclassified | place: USA: Iowa... | reverse complement strand
AACCGCGCGCAGCTGTACAAGGACATTCCGTCCGGCCCGTTCTACGGCTTCAACCGCCCGGGCGCGAAGGTCTCGCAGGGGCTGATCGACGCCTGGTGGGCGCAGGGCATGCAGGGTGGTCACAAGAACACCTACGATTCGATCGCCGCGTTCTCGGCGACCGACTTCCGCGGCGACCTGAAGAAGTTCGACGTGCCGACCCTGGTCATCCACGGTGATGACGACCAGATCGTGCCGATCGATATCTCCGGCCGCCAGTCGGCCAAGCTCATCAAGGGCGCAAAGCTGATCGTATACCCGGGCGCACCGCACGGCCTGACCGACACCCACAAGGACAAGGTCAACCAGGATTTGCTGACCTTCCTGCAGGAAAAGTGAGTGACAGGGGCCCCGGCACGTGCCGGGGCCCTTGCGTTCCGCCCCAGCGTCGCAGGCCGTGAGACCGCCCTCCGTATCCTCTGGGCCATGCTTACGCCCTCCGCACATCAAGACGTCAACCGCGCACGCATCGTCTCCGGCTGGGTGCAGACCGGTGAGCGCTGGGCGCTGTGGTGGAACGGACGCGAAATCGCCGCGGTCGCCCCGGACGGGCGGCCGGGCGTTCGTCTCTGGATGAAGGGGCAGAAGATGTGGCAGACCAAGGATGTGCGTGCTGCCAGCATCCGCCAGGGCAAACGCTTTGCCGAGCGTTGGTGCGCAGCACGTCTCTACCCGGAACTGCGGCTGCGCGATGCCGTGGCACGGCTGGTCAATGCAACACCACCTTCCCAGGCGCCGCCGCCGCTGCCGCCCCTCGAGCGACAGCAGGTGCGTCGCCTGGCCAACGCGGGCGGCCGCGATATCGCACGCATCAAGGAAGCGTTGGATGCGCGCCGCCACCCGCAGGTGCACTGAGCACGCGCAGCAGCGCGGAACCCATGGCTGACCACGGGTTCCGCCAGCAGCCGTTACTTCGGCATCAGCACACTGTCCACCACATGCACCACGCCGTTGGACTGCATCACATCGGCAGTCGTCACCGACGCCTTGCCCCCCTTGGCATCGATCACCCAGACCTTGCCGTCCTGCAGCTTCACCGTCAGCGGCTCACCCTGCACGGTCTTCAGGGTACTGGTGCCACCGTGACTGCGGGCGGCCGCCGTCAGCTGGGTAGAGGTGTAGGTGCCTGACACCACGTGGTAGGTCAGCAGCTTGCTCAGCTTGGCCTTGTTCTCAGGCTTCAGCAGCGTATCCACCGTACCGGCGGGCAGTTTCTCGAAGGCCTGGTTGGTGGGCGCGAATACCGTGTACGGGCCCTTGCCGCTCAACGTGTCTACCAGACCAGCCGCCTTCACCGCGGCCACCAGGGTGCTGAGGTCCTTGGCCGTCGAGGCGTTTTCCACGATGGTCTTGTTGGCATACATCGGCACGCCGCCCACCATGGGGTTATCGGCAGCGAATGCTGCGGGTGCGGCACAAGCAACCGCGATGCCCGCGGCAATGGCAAGACGCTGGATCTGGCTACGCATGTTCGTATCCTCGCTGGACGAGGCCCTTCGGCCTCTTCATGAATGCAGGAATGCCTGCGGATAACGCGCCCATGGGAGCTTTGCCAGCGCGTTGTGCCTATCTGTACGTGCAATGCAGGGCACTTGGATGCGCCCAATTGCAACGGTCTTTTGAATGGTTCAACGACGTTGACGAGGCGTGACGAAGGGCAGGCGCCGTAGACCCGGCACGCGCCAGAAAAACGACACTATTTGGCCCGCGCGCGGGCTTTGCTACCCTTCGCCCGGGGCGCGACCACCCGCGACCCGGACGCCAAGAGGACGCTTCGGCAGATGCCCAACAGAGCAGCACGGAAATGGCAGGGCCTGCCGAAATTCCAGGAGGCACCACGCCGCAGGAAGATCGGCACCATCCTGTCACTGGCAGGCATTTCCTCGATCCTGCTGGGCCTGGGCTGGACGGCGTGCTACCTGTACGTCGATCGTGCCGAGCTGGCCGCGCCTTTCCTCGGGGTGATGGCGGTGGGCGTGCTGGCCGTTGTCCGCAGCCGCCGTGCCGATGGCACGTCCCTGCTGATCGTTGCCCATGGCGTTTTCCTGTCGGTAGTGGGCGTGGCCATCATCGACGCTCCCATCGCGTGGGTACCGCGTTCGGGGCACCTGTTCCTGCTGCCGCTGGCCGCAGGTGCCGCCTTTACCTTCGATGCGCGCGAACGCTACGGATCACTGGTCTTTCCGCTGGCCTGCCTGGCCACGTTCGCGGCGTTTGCCATCGGTGCGCTGGATTTCCTCGCGCCCGGCACGTCGCCACCCATCGAAGTGCGCGTGTGGGGCGCCCGTTCCAATACGGTCATCTCGATGACCCTGCTGGCCGCGATCTTTGCGATCTACCGCAAGGACATCGGCAACCGCCTGCGGCTGGAGCGCGAGCTCGGCCGTGCGGTGCGCAATGGTGAGATCGAAGTGCACTACCAGCCGCAGGTACACGGCAATGGTGTAGTCACCGGGGTGGAAGCGCTGGCGCGCTGGCGGCGGCCCTCCGGCGATCTGCTGCCGCCCGGTGCGTTCATCGCGCAGGCGGAGGAGAGCGGCGCCATCCGGGACATCGGGCTGGAGGTACTGCGGCAGGCCTGCGAAACACTCAAGCAGTGGTCCAGCACAGCGCATGCACGCCACCTGCGCGTGGCGGTCAACATCAGCCCGGTACAGGTGCTCGACGATGCGTTCGTCCCCTCGGTGGCTGCAGTCATCGCCCAGGCCGAGATCGATCCGGCGCTGATCGAACTGGAACTGACCGAATCGGCGCTGTCGCACGACGCTGGCATGGTGATCGAGAAGATGAAGGCGCTCGAGACCCTGGGACTGACCTGGGCGCTGGATGATTTCGGTACCGGCTATTCATCGCTGGCAACCCTGCGCACGCTGCCGGTGCGCAAGCTGAAGATCGACCGGCAGTTTGTCGTGGAGGCCGTGAGCCAGGAGAACGCCCAGCGCCTGCTCGGCAAGATCCTGGAAATTTCGCAGGTGATGGGCATGAGCGCCTTGGCCGAAGGGGTGGAAACAGCCGCGCAGTGGGAGCTGCTGGTGGGCCTGGGCTGCGATCACTTCCAGGGCTATCTGTTCGCCCCGCCAATGCCGAAGGACGCGCTGGAGCAGTGGCTCGACGCGCGGGTAGAGTCGAGTTTGCTCGACTGATCAGATGTAGAGCCGAGCCCGTGCTCGGCTGCATTTGGCGGAGAGCAGCCGAGCGTGGGCTCGGCTCTACACTTGAGCGCTGGCCCAGCCGCCGCATGCCGCAAGGTGGGCCGCCACGGTGGCTGCTTTCGCACGCCCGTTAGACTGACCATACTGGCGCCCATGAACCCGTTCCGCCGCATCCAGGCCTCTCTGGCCGGCCACCTGCGCAGCGAGGCCTGGCGCCGCCGCGCCGCGCTGTGGATCGGTGCAGTGGCCGTCGCGCTGGTCGCCATCCTGTTCGCCAAGGCCAGCGACGCAGCGTTCGGGCTGTTCCAGCGCGCCATCAACCACTCGCCGTGGTGGGCGCTGCTGCTCACGCCGGGCATCTTCGCCTTGCTCGCCTGGCTGACCAGCGGCGCGCTGCGGCCGACCCGGGGCAGCGGCATTCCCCAGGTCATCGCCGCGCTGGAAAAGCCCGATGAAACCTTCCGCCAGGCCAATCTCTCGCCCGGGGTGTCTGCCGGCAAACTCCTGTTGACCTCGCTCTCACTGCTCGGTGGCGCATCCGTCGGCCGCGAGGGCCCCACCGTCCACGTCGGCGCCAGCCTTATGTATCTGTTCGGGCGCTGGTTCGGCTTCAAGGATCCCAAAGAGCTGTCGCACTTCCTGCTGGCAGGCGGTGCAGCCGGTATCGCGGCGGCGTTCAACACGCCCCTGGCCGGCATCGTGTTCGCCATTGAGGAGTTGAGCGGGCGCTTCGAGCATCGGTTCTCGGGCACGCTGTTGACCGCGGTCATCGTGGGCGGCGTAGTCTCGCTGGGCCTGCTCGGCAACTACACCTACTTCGGCCACGTGACCGCGCGCATGCCGCTCGGCCAGGCCTGGTTGGCCATCCTGATGTGCGGGGTGGTAGCCGGCCTGCTGGGCGGGGTATTCGCACGCATGGTGCTGGCCAGTGTTGCCGGCCGGCCGCGCTGGTTGGGCACGCTGCGGCAACGGCACCCGGTGCTGCTCGCCGCAGGGTGCGGCCTGGTGGTGGTCGGCCTGGCCGCCGCATTCGGGGATGGGGCGTACGGCACCGGTTATGAGCAGGCACGCAGCCTGGTGCAGGGCCACGCCGAGGTGGGGCACGAGTTCGGCCTGATGAAACTGCTCGCCAACCTGGCCTCGTACATTGCGGGCATTCCTGGCGGCCTGTTCTCGCCGGCACTGGCCGTGGGCGCTGGCATCGGCCACAACCTTGCCGCATTGATGCCCGCCGTCGACCCGCGTGCCTTCGTGCTGCTGGGCATGTGCGCCTACCTCACCGGCGTGACCCAGGCGCCGCTGACATCGGCAGTCATCTCGCTTGAGCTGACCGACAGCGGCGACCTGCTGCTGCCCATCCTGGCTACGGTGTTGATCGCCCGTGCGGTGTCCGGGCTGGTCTGCCCGGTGCCGATCTATCGCGGCCTGGCCGAGCAGCTGATTGTGAAGTGAAGCCCCGCCTGAGTGGGGCTCCATCGGCTTACTTCACATTCCACTTGTGGGCGGCGGCAGGCTTCTGCTTGTAGATGCAGCCCGAACCTTCAGCCGTAGATCATCCACCAGCCGCTTCCTGCTGCTGCGCGGGTACTCGGCGGGCGAGAAGGGCATGGACGATCGGGCATAGGCGTCAATCAGCGAAAGCAGCTGGCGGTTTCCGTCATCCGTGTCCGCAACCCTGCTGCCATTCCCGGTCACATCCACCAGCTGCTCCTGCAGCAGCTCCTTTTTCGCGATCCCAGCTCCCGAGGAAGGGTCTGCTACACAGAGGCCGAAGGTGCCGTCGAAGAAGAAAGGAAGGAACTCCGCTGCTTTGATCCTGGCCGACACGCCATCACCCGACGCCTCGGCCAGCGCCGCCTCCATCTCCGCACTCAGCGCATTGACCAACGCTTCGTGCTCATGGCCGAAAGGCGCTGAATCGGCGATCTGGATCCAGCGTACGTACTCAGGACGGAAGTATTCGCCCTCGATGCCCGTGTCGGCCGGAAGCGCTCCGAACACAGCAGAACGAATAAGTCCGTCGCCACAGACATACGTTGGCTGTGGCGCGGCACCGATGGCGATGAGCGCATCGAGCCTTTCCACGGACACCTCGCACAACTCGGCAAGGGCGGACTTGGTAACGAAGTGCGTCTGCAGATAGGTCTTCAAGGGCATGGGGTACTCCGGAGGCATGGCAGGGTAGCCGCCGCGATAGTGTAGGCCCCAGTGCCGCATGTCATCTGGAGCACCGGGTTGCGCCGTTTGTTCAATCGGCCCAGCCGGCAGTTCGCGACACTGGAGTCCCACACGACTCCGTCTTTCCCCATGACCGAACCCGAACGTGACTTCATCCCACGGCTGACCGATGCCCGGCGATGCATCATCGGTGGTGAACGCGAAGGGCGGTCATCGCCGTTCCAGCCACAGCCCGGCACGATCATCTTCGCATCGCTGTGTTCACTGGCTGCGGTCCTGAGCGATGAGAACCGCCAACTGCTGCGTCTGCTGCACCAGCGTGAGCCGCAATCCTTGACCGAGCTATCCGAACTGAGCGGGCGGAAGGTACCAAGCCTCTCACGCACGCTGAAGATGATGGAGAGCTACGGGTTGGTCGAGCTGCGACGGAAGGGCATAGCCGTGGTCCCGTCCGCGCTGGCCACACGGTTCACGGTGGTACTTGAATGACGCAGCTCAGGCGGTCGCGTTTGCGGGTACAGTCAGCAGCTCTACGCGGCACCCATAGCCCCAAGCGAGCACCATGAAAAGACTGGCCGCCCTGCTGCTTCTTCCAGCACTTCTGCTTTCCAGCGCGATCAACGCCGCCCCCGCCGCAGCGCAGGGCGTGCATGCAGAGCGGCTCGACGCGTTCCTCAGCCAGATGGAAGACAGCAACGCGGGCATCGGCAGCGTGTCCATCTTCAGGAATGGCGAGGAGGTCTACGCTCGCCGCTTCGGCCAGAAACAGCTGGCCGGCGTCACCTGCAGCGCGGATACGAAGTACCAGATCGCCTCCGTCACCAAGATGGTCACCGCCATCCTGGCATTCAAACTCATCGAGGAAGGGCGCCTCAGCCTGGATGACAGGCTGTCCACGTGGTTCCCGGACATGCCGTCAGCCAAGGTGATCACGGTCGGCAACCTGCTTGGCCACACCAGCGGCCTGGGCAACTTCGCCATCAAGGATGGCGCTTTGTGGGTGGTCGACAAGGTCAGCCAACCGGCGATCCTGGATGAAATCAGGACGCAGGGCGTCTCGTTCGCGCCGGGGCAGGGCACCGCTTACTCCAACTCGGCGTACCTGCTGTTGAGGATGATCCTGGAGAAGGTATCCGGGCGCAGCTACGCCGAGATGGTGGCCCAGGACATTGCGGCACCGCTGGGTCTCAGGAACTTCGTTTCAGCCGGCGTTCCTCAGCCCGATACGTTCCTGTCCTACACGTATGCGGGGGAATGGACGCCGATCAAGGACATCGACTACGCCAATGTCGTCGGGGTGGGCGACATCGCCGGCACGCCGCAGGACCTGAGCCTGCTCATCACCGGCCTTTTCCAGCAGCGGATCCTGCGCAGCACGTCCCTGCAGCAGATGATCCCAGCGGCGGGCGAAGGCTGGGGCAGGGGACTGGCAGCGTTTCCCTATGGCCAACGCCGCTTCCTTGGCCATGGTGGGGATGTGCTGGGCTCGCATTCGCGGGTCATCTACAACCCGCAGGATGGTACGGCCATTGCCTACTCCACCAATGGCGAGCGCATCCCGACCAACGACGTTCTGGCGACGCTGGTGGGCATCGTGTACGGCGAGGACGTCACGTTTCCCACGGTATCGACCCCATGACGCCCCCCATCGCGACCGCCGCTGACTGGAAGACCGAGCCGCTGCCGGCCCGTCACATAACCCTGGCGCTGGACTTCAGCCTCGATGCCGCTGAAGCCGCATGCGTGCGGCTCGGGCTCATCCCCCTGGAAATGGAAGACAAATGGTTCCTCTACTACGCAGGCGGGACACTCCATCTGCACCGCAGCTGGACCGGCTTCTGCATTGCACAGGTGCACTTCATCGCCGATGGGGAGGGGCTGCGCGCCATCAGCGCCGAGGTCAATCGAGACCCCGCGCAGTACACGGGCAGCGATGATGCTGCAGATGCTGCGCTCATCGAGCGCATGGTGCGTGGACTGCAGGCCTCACAGCGATACCTGGCGGAGCGGCAGGCATGGCTCAGCAGGCCGACCCAGCCGCAATGAACACAGCAACCGAGCCGCAATGACGTAGCCCCACAACGCATCAATCGGGCAGGGAAGATCGCTCTGTCATCCCCGAACCGGGCGGCAGCATCCGTTCCGCGATCTCCAACAACGCCCGCAGCCGATCCATATGGCGCAGGTCCTGGTGATAGCCCACCCAGACATCACGCCCGGGCGGTTGCCCGAACATGTCGATGCGATGCAGCCCGTCCACCTGCTCACCCAACGGACGCGGCAGGACGGCAACGCCGACGCCGCGCGCGCACATCTGCGCCTGGACGCTGCGACTGGTGCTGCTGAAAGCCGGCTTCGACTCCGGGAAGGTCTCGATCAGCCAGGTCACGTCGGGAAAGTGCGCCTGCGCCGCGTTCATCAGGATGAGCTTGGCCGAGCGCGGATCATCCGTGACTGCGCGTGCCGTCGCCTCCGATCCATACAGCCCATAAGGCATCGTCATCAGGCGGCGCTGCACGATATCCGGCTCGCTGAAGGGAACGATGCGGAACGCCACATCTGCCTCGCGCCGGGACAGATCGAGCAGGCGGTAGCTGGCAATGATCTCCGGCACCACCCCTGGGTGCTGCCGCCCGAGCTCGGCCAGACTGGGGGCCAGTACGTGGGCGGCAAACCAGTCCGCCGACGAAATCCGCAGGATGCCTTCCAATCGATCCTGGCTGCCCGCCAGGCGCCGTTCCATGGCGAGCGCAGATGCCTCCATCGATTCCGCCAGCGACAACACCGCATCGCCGGCATCGGTCAGCACCAGGCCGTCCTTCGTTCTGCGGAACAGCGGCTGCTCGGCCTCGTCCTCCAAGGCCTTCACCCGTCGCCCCACCGTGGGATGGCTCACGCCAAGGCTGCGGGCGGCTTCCCCGAGGGAGCGGCCGCGGACCACCGCCAGAAACACGCGGATGTCACTCCATTCCACGGCCAGGCCCACCCGTTCAAAATTGAACGTTAACTATGCAGCAGTGTCAGTGCCCAAACAATCCTGCAAGGCCCACCATGCACTCCCCGCCCCACACCGGGGCAGCCAGAACCGGAACAGCACGCAATGGGCACACTGAATGGAAAAGTCGCACTGGTCACCGGCGCTTCCAAGGGCATCGGCGCAGGCATTGCCCGCCGCCTGGCCAGCGATGGCGCACGCGTCGTGGTCAACTACGCCTCCGCTGAAGATGCCGCCACAGCCCTTGTCGCGGATATCGAGGCCCGCGGCGGAACGGCAGTGGCGGTACGCGCCGACGTCCGCAGCAAGACCGACGTGGATGCGCTGATCACGGCGGCGCTGGACCATTTCGGCAGGCTGGACATCGTGGTCAACAACGCCGGCATGTACCAGTTCGCGAAAATCGAGGACACCACCGAGGCACTGTATCGCCAACAGTTCGACCTCAACGTCCTGGGTACGCTGCTGGTCACCGGCGCCGCTGCGCCGCTGCTTGGCGAAGGCAGCAGCATCGTCAATGTCAGCTCCTTCGTCACCCGCGTGCTGCCTGCCGAGAGTGCCATCTACACCGGCACCAAGGGCGCCATCGACGCGATCACCGGCGTGTTGTCCCGTGAACTGGGCCCACGCGGTATCCGCGTCAACTCGGTCAACCCCGGCCTGATCGAGACCGAAGGCACGCACGCCAATGGTGTCATGGGCTCGGACTTCCAAGCCTGGAATGAGCAGCAGACACCGCTGGGCCGCATCGGCCAAGCGGCTGACATCGCCTCGATCGTGGCCTTCCTCGTCTCTGCGGATGCGGGCTGGGTGACCGGCGAGAACATGCTCGGCTCGGGCGGCATGCGCTGAAACGCGCTTGCACCCCGAATGAATGCCCCAGGAGAGGCCGATGAATCCCGATAAGACCCCAGGCGGGCATGATGCGCGCCGCTGGCCGGCACTGGCGGTGCTGCTGACCGGCACGCTGTTGCCACCCTTGGATTTCTTCATCGTGAACGTCGCGCTGCCCGCCATCCGCGCCGATCTGCGTGCGTCCGCAGACGTCACCCAACTGGTCGTGTCGGTCTATGCCATGGCCTACGCCGTCACGCTCATCCTCGGCGGGCGCCTGGGCGACATCCATGGGCGGCGACGCGCCTTTGTCGGCGGCATGCTGGGGTTTGGCCTGGCATCGGCCATCTGCGGGCTGGCGGGTTCTGCCGGCATGCTGGTGGCCGGCAGGCTGCTGCAGGGCATCTCTGCCGCCGTCATGGCGCCACAGTCACTGGCGTCCATCCATGCGCTGTTTCCGCCGGCCGAGAAAGGGCGCGCATTGGGCCTGTATGGCGCCACCTTCGGCATCGCTGCGGTGGGCGGGCAGTTGCTGGGAGGGTGGCTGGTCTCGGTGAACGTGCTGGACCTGGGCTGGCGCAGCGTCTTCCTCATCAACCTGCCCGTCATTGCGCTTGCGCTTCCCGCTGCCCTGCTGCTGGTTCGTGAGACGCGGGCAGCGCAGGCGAGGGCGATGGACTACCGGGGTGCCGCGCTGCTGGCAGCGGGCGCGCTTGCGCTGGTGGTGCCACTCATTGAAGGTCGCGAGCGTGGCTGGCCCTGGTGGAGCCTGGCACTGCTGGCGGCGAGCCCCGTGCTGCTCACGGCCTTCTGGCGCTACCAGAGGCATCTGGAGAACTCGGGCCGATCCCCCCTGGTGCCACCCTCGGCGCTCACGCTTTCCTCGGGCCTGCCCCGCGGCCTTCTGGCCGCCGTGTGCTTCTACGCCCTGGCCGCCTTCTTCCTGACGTTCGCGGTGTATCAGCAGGCAGGCCTGCAGCACGACGCACTTGCCGCAGGGCTGGCCATCCTGCCGCTGGGCATTGGCCAACTGCTTGGCCCCAGCTGCGGGCTGTACCTGTCGCGTTGGCTCGGCGGGCGCGTTGCGGCGTTCGGCATGGGCCTGGAAGCAGTTGCACTCCTTTCAGCTGCTGGCCTCGCTGCAGCCGGCAAACCCGGCGGACTGGTTGCGCCGCTGCTGTTGCTGGGTATCGGGCAGGGCATTGCCTTGCCCGCGCTGGTACGCCTCAACGTCGATCGGGTGGCGCCGCACTGGGCAGGGCTCGCCGCCGGCATGGTCACCGCAGCCATGCAGATGGGTGCTGCGCTTTCGGTCGCACTGGTGGGCGGGGTGTTCTTCGCGCTGGCACCGGATGGGGCAGGGGCCAAGCAGGTCAGCACTGCCTTCGCGGTGGCGTGCGTGATGATTGCCATCGCGATGGCAGCTGCCGCGCTTCTGAGCGCCCCACGCCCGGCGCTGGCATCAAACGCGCTTGAATGAGTGCCGCAGCGCCGTCACCTCGCCCCCAGCAAACGCCTCCTTCATCGCAGCAACAGCACACTAGCGCGCTTTCCCCGCAGAACAGGGAGGCGTGCAGCGCCCTCGTGAGACCCATTTCCTTTGTTGTTGCCACGGTATTGGCAGGCATCACGTTCCAGGCCAGCGCATCAGAGCGCGGCCAGAATGCAGCACCGTACTTCGAGCCCGGCGGCGCCGTGCGATTCAACTACGGCTGGCTGGACTACGCGCCCACCAGCCGCCTGCAGCTGGAACTGCTGCAGGCAGACCTGGATGCAGGGGCAGGGCCGTTCTCGTTTTCCGCGCAGTACCGCTGGTATGACGGCTTCCACGCCGTGCATCACGCCTATGCGGGCTGGCAGTTCAGCGACCAGACCCAGCTCAAGGCCGGTATCCAGCAGGTGCCGTTCGGGCTGCTGCCTACCGCTTCGCAGAGTTTCTGGTTCGGCTCCGGCTACTACCTGGGCATCGAGGATGACTACGACCCCGGGCTGGTGATGGTGCATACCCGTGGCGACACCACCTGGCATATCGGCTGGTTCCCCGGCGACGAATTCGGCTCCGGCGCGCGCTATGACCGCTATTCGTTCGATGTGGCGCAGACCGACGCGCTGCCATACCGCGAGCGGCAGCGGCTGCATGCACGGGTAGAGCAGACGCGCACCTGGGCAGGCGGCGAGCTGCTGCTGGGCGCATCGGCCTTTACAGGCAAGGTGCAGAACACGCAGACGCGCCGCCATCATGGTCACCAGGGCGCAGCGGTGCATGCACAGTGGAAGCGCGATGGCTGGACGACGCAGCTGCAGTGGGCGCGTTACCGCTACGACGTCCCCGGAGAGCGCATCGCCATGTCGGCCTTCCAGGCGCCGTTCGAGATTGCAGCGCAGGCCGATGTGCCGAGCGCGAATGTCGCCTATTCGATTGCGCGAAAGGGCCGGCTCGATGACCTGACCTGCTACAACAATCTCAGCATGACGCGCCCGGTCGGGCACAGCGCCGGCACCCGCGACTCATGGCAGAACGTCACCGGCTGCAGCCTGCAGAAGGGCATCATGACCACCTACGTGGACTGGATTGCTGGGCGCGACATGTGGTTTGCCGGCGGCAAAGGTATCGGTATCGATGACGGCGGACCCGCGCATTGGCATTCCCGGTTGAACGTGAATGTCGGGTTCTACTTCTGAGGCGCGCCGGGGCTGATCCCGGCGCGCATCACCTCTGGCGCTCTGCTTACTTGGCAGGCGCCTCATCGTCTGACGCATCGGTCGGATCGTGCGCAGCCGCAGCGTGCTTCTGCTCCCTCTGCAGCTGCGCCCGCACCTTCCTGGCCTGGCCCGCATCCACCGCAGAGGCCTTGTTGCCGAACTCCTGGCGGATGAAGGTCGCCAGCTGGGCAATTTCCTCGTCGCTCAGGCGGTCCGCAAAGCCCGGCATGCCCAGGTTGGAGGGCCGCTTCTCGGTAGAGGGCAGCGCACTGCCGTGCAGCAGCAGGCGCACCACCGAGGTCGGGTCGTCCGCCAGCACCGTCGGGTTGCCTGCAATGGCCGGGAACACGTGCTTGTAGCCCTCGGCATCGGTGCGGTGGCAGGCCGCGCAGTTGTCCACGAACAGCTCGGCACCACGGCTGTCGTTGATACCGGCCTGCAACTTGCGTGCGGTGGCATCGCTGGCAGTGAACGACGACGGATCGTGCGCACTGGCCGGCAACTGCTTCAGGTACACGGCCATGGCCCGCAGGTCGTCTTCGGTCAGCTGTTGCGTGCTGTGTACCACCACGTCGGCCATCGGCGTACCCACCACCGTGCTGTGTGCGTTGCGGCCGGTCTGCAACGTGTCCACGATATCCTGCTCGCTCCATCGGCCCAGTCCGTCGGCCGGGTTGCCACGCAGGTTCACCGCATTCCAGCCATCGATGATCTGGCCACCACTGAGGTACGCAGCGCCGCTTTCGTCCAGTGCCTTTTCCTGCAGTGCAAACCCGCGCGGCGTATGGCAGCTGCCGCAATGGCCCAGGCCCTGCACCAGATAGGCGCCTCGTGCCAGCTGCGGGTCGCTGTAGCGGCTGGCATCGAAGGCCACCGCATCGGCGTCCGGCGCGAAGGTCTTGCGCCAGATGGCCAACGGCCAGCGCATCGACAGCGGCCAGGTGATCTCCACCGGCTTGTTGGCTTCCTTCACCGGTGCAATGTCGCCGTGCAGGAAGTAGGCATGCAGCGCCCGCACGTCCTCATCGGTAATGCGCGCATACGAGGGGTAGGGCATGGCCGGGTACAGGGTGCGGCCATCGGGTGCGATGCCATGCCGCACCGCGCGGTCAAAATCATCCAGCGAGTAGCTGCCGATGCCGGTGTCCTTGTCCGGGGTGATGTTGGTGCTGTAGATGTTGCCCAGCGGCGAGGCCACCGGCAGCCCACCGGCGAACGGCTTTCCGCCCGGCCGGGTGTGGCAGGCGGTGCAGTCGCCGGCCGCCGCCAGGTAGCGGCCACGCTCGATCAGCGCTGAATCCGGCGCAGCGCCATCGGCCAGCACGCGGGTCTTGGTTGGCACGAAGGCGTAGGCGAGGGCGGCCAGCAACACCACCAGGCCCACTACCACGATCCAGAGGAACAGCTTCTTCATCGTCGCGTCCTCAGGCCTGCACCAGCGGGCCCGGGTCGGGCAGGTACTTTTCGCGGATGGCCGTGGCCGCCCAGTACGCCAGCCCACCCACCAGGCCGGTGGGGTTGTAGCCGTTGTTCTGCGGGTAGGCGTTGGCGCCAATCACGAATACGTTGGAGACATCCCAGCTCTGCAGGTAGCGGTTCAGTGCGGAGGTCTTCGGGTCTGCACCCATGATCGCGCCGCCACAGGTGTGCGTGCTCTGGTACTTGGTGATGTTGTAGCGCTCGCCGTCCTTCTTGGCATCACCGCTCATCGACAGCGGGTCCAGCACCTTGCTCATCTGCATGGCCTTGTCCACGAAGAACTGAGAGGCCTTGATCTCGTTCGGGTGCCAATCGAAGGTCATGCGCAGCAGCGGCCGGCCGAAGGCATCCTTGTAGGTCGGGTCCAGGCTCAGGTAGTGCTGCCGGTAGGACATGCACGCGCCCTGCACCTCGTAATAGAAGTTGTGGCGGAAGTTGTCCGCCGCCGCCTTCTTCCACTTCGCGCCCCAGGCCGGCGTGCCGCTGGGCACGTTGATACCGCGCACCGGGCCTGCACCGGGCTGCCGCGCCCACACCAGGCCGCCACCGACGAAGCCGGCCTTGGCGTTGTCCAGCTGGTTGCCGTTGAGGTCGTCCATGGTGGTGCCGGCACCGCCGATGCCGATGAAGCCGTTGGCCTGCACCGTCTCATCAAAGAACAGCACCACCCGGTTGAGGTTCTGGTAGGAATAGTTGCGGCCCACGGTGCCGGTATTGCTTTCCGGGTCGTAGGGCTGGCCGATGCCGGACAGCAGCATCAGGTGCACGTTGTACAGCTGGAACGCGCACAGCAGCACCATGTCGGCCGGCTGCTCCACCTCGCGGCCCTGCGCATCCAGATAGGTCACGCCCGTGGCCTTGCTGCGGCTGCCGTCCAGGTTCACCTTCAGCACCTGCGAATGGGTGCGCAGCTCGAACTTCGGGCGCTGGCGCAGCACCGGCAGAATGCAGGCGTTGGGGCTGGCCTTGGAATAGTTCAGGCAGCCGTAATCACTGCAGAAGCCGCAGGCGTTGCACGGCCCCAGCTGGCAGCCATAGGGGTTCACGTACGGGCCTGAAGCGTTCGAGGCCGGGATGGGGTAGGGGTGCCAGCCCATTTCCTTGGCCGCCTTGTAGAACAGCTCACCGCCCAGGTAGTTGGGGTTGGGGCCCAGCGGGTAGTCGGCCGAGCGCGAGCCCTCGAACGGGTTGCCACCCTGTTGCACCACGCCGTTGATGACACCGGCCTTGCCGGAGGTGCCGCACACCAGCTCGAACATGTGCAGGTGCGGCTCCAGCTCGGCGTAGGTCACCGGGAAGTCCTGGATGGTCATGTCGGCCGGGATGAAGGCCTTGCCATAACGCTCTTCCACGTTGCTGCGCAGCTTCATGTCTTCCGGCAGCGGGCGGAAATGCGCGCCCGACCAGTGGCTGCCCGCACCGCCTACGCCGGTACCCGGCTTGAACGAGCCCATCTGCCGGTACGGCACGGCCGTATCGGAGGTCTTGTGGCGGATGGTCACCGTTTCCTGCGAGAGGCTCTGCAGATAGCGCCGGTGTACCGAACCTTCCAGCTCATCCACCACGTTGGGGTAGGCGAAATCAGGCTGGGTATCGCGGTCGCCGCCGCGCTCCAGCGCCACCACGTGCAGGCCCGCATCGGTCAGTTCCTTGGCCAGGATTGCGCCCGTCCAGCCCATGCCGACGATGACCGCGTCGACCTTCGGTTTCACAAGTGCCATCTGCTTCAGCCTCTCCGTCCAGCCAGATCCACGGGCGGCAAGGGGTAGGCCTTGTCCCGTACACCAATCCAATCCAGGTAATCGGCGCGCATGCCGGGGTAGCCGATCATCTTCCAGGCCCCCATGTCCTTGTTCGCGCCGTACTTGGGATCGGCGAAGTAGCCGTTCTTCACCTCACCCAGCAGGTTGGAGAAGAACAGCTTGCTGGAAATGCCTTCCAGTTCGAGCTTGCCGCCCTCGGCCGCCTTCAACAGCGTTTCCTGCTCGGCGTGGTCCAGCTGGGCAAAGGTCTTGCCTTGAAGCTGCTTGCGGCACTGCGCATCAAATGCAGCGATGCCCACGCGGAGGATGTCACGCAGCGCCAGCTTGCCCTGGTAGCCGAACTCGCTGGGCGCTTCCAGGAACGGGCCCTGCATGTACCAGATATCCCCGGCGGCGTAGGGCGTCTGCATGTGGCGGTCGAGGAACTCGGGCACGCCCGATTCCACCGCGCCGGGCCCCACCTCATCCGAGGGAATCAGCCGGTCGCAGGCCGCCACCACGAAGGCCCACTCCGCCGCCGTAAAGAACTGCGGGGCATACGGGGTGCCTGCATCGGCGCGGGGCGCGGCCTTGTCCGGGGCATCGGCCGGGGCGCAGCCCGGCAGGGCCGCGGCAACGGGAATCAGGGTGAGGCCCTGGAAAAAGCGACGGCGCGTGAGCGCCGGCTGGGTCTTGTCGGGGTCGTCTTTCATGTCTGGCTACCTGCAGGGTGGCTGTTGTGAAGCATCGCGCAGTGGGCGTCGCGACAGCGTGCGCATTCATTGTGTGGATGCAGCACACTTTCCGTAATGGCAATATGGGAAAGGAACTATTGCCGCAACGGAAAGAAGTGCCGTGATCGATGACCTCCACGAGCTGCGCACCTTCGAGCGCATCGTCCACGGCGGCAGCCTGTCCGCCGCTGCGCGCGACCTGGGGGTGTCCTTGGCGGTGGTCAGCAAGCGGCTGACCTCGCTGGAGCGCCGGCTGAAAGTGCGGCTGCTCAACCGCAGCACGCGGCGCGCCTCACTCACCGATGAGGGGCAGCTGTTCCGGGTGCATTGCCAGAACGTGCTGGATGCCGTGGAGGCCGCAGAGGCCGCGTTGGAGCAGCGCCAGGACGTGGTGGCCGGCGTACTTCGGCTGACCGCGCCCAACGGGTTTGGCCGCCGCCATGTGGTGCCGGCGGTGCGCAGCTTCCAAAAGGCCCACCCGGGTGTGCGGGTACACCTCTCGCTGCGCGATGAAGTGGTGGACCTGGTGGGGGAGGGCATCGAACTGGCCCTGCGCTACGGCACGCTGGACGATTCACGCCTGGTGGCGCGGCAACTGGCCCCCAACCGGCGGGTGCTGTGCGCATCGCCCGAGTATCTGCAGCGGCGGGGCGTGCCGCGCCGCATTGCCGATCTGCAGGGCCACGACTGCATCGCCAGCGGCAGCCCGCCGGTGAGCCATTGGCGCTTTCTGGAAGGCAGCCGGACCATTGCCGTGCCGGTCAACGCCACCACGCTGTGCGATGACGGCGAAGTGGCGCAGTTGATGGCCGTGCAAGGCGCCGGCATTGCACGAAAATCCATCTGGGACGTGGCCGAGGATCTGCAGGCCGGCCGGCTGGTGGAAGTGCTCCCCGACCACGCACTGGCCACCTCGCCGCTGAGCGCCGTGCATGGCCCCGGCAAGCAGTTGGCGCCCCGCGTGCGCGTGTTCCTCGACCACCTGCTGCGCCACCTGCAGAGCACCATCGCCTGGCGCTACGCCACCGACCCGTAGCGTCGAGCTTGCTCGACTGCTTTTCCCTCACAGCCCCGCGGCATCCCGCACCCGCATGCTGGTATTGGCGTGGCCCGTAATGTATATGCTGCAGGAGCAAAATCCCTCAAGAAGGCCACGGATAGCCATGAGCCGATTTACTCCCCTGAGCGCAGCAGCCGCCTTGGCAGTGGCGCTTGTCGCACCGCTGGCAGCCAGGTCAAGCGAACCATCGGCGGGCTGGAAAGCGGTCAGTATTGAAGACCTCAAGAAGCAGGACGAATGGCGACGAACGTCGCCCACCGCATTCGCTAAAGTAAGCCTCGACATGAACGGCGACGGCTTGAAGGACGAAGCAACCCTGGTCGTCGATCGTGCCAGGCACCACTCAGGGCTGAGAGTCTGCTTTGGGACGAAGGGACCGAAGTCGCCATCCCAGTGCCACATTCTCGTCGATGACAATCTGGAAGACGGCTACGACATCATGGGACTGGACGTGCGCGCTCCAGGCTGTCACCTCTACAACACCATGAACGACCTTGTTGACGCCAGTGGGCGGATCTGCAGCCGCACGCAGGCACTTGAGTATTTCCGTGTCGGGAGCGCTTCCTCGTTCTTCCTCTACGATCAGAAGACAGGGCGCTTCAATCGCTACTGGGATTCGGATTGACCGGCAACTACCTGGACGGATCGTTCATATGATCAACGCACGCGTTCTTTCAACCACGGCCATCGCCCTCGCAATGACGCTCTCAGTTTCGCTGCCGGCAAGGTCAGCCAAACCTCCGCGTGGATGGGAGACAGTCAATATTGAAAACCTCAAGAAGCAGGAGGAATGGCGACGAACATCGCCCACCGCATACGCCAAAGTAAGCCTCGACATGAACGGCGACGGCTTGAAGGACGAAGCAACGCTGGTCATCGATCGCGCCAGGCATCACTCAGGGTTGAGAGTCTGCTTCGGCAAGAAGAATCCGAACTCGCCGTCCCAGTGCCACATTCTTGTCGATGACGACCTGGAAGACTCCTATGACGACATGGGGCTGGTGGTGCGCGCGCCAGGCTGTCACGACTACAACACCGTGAATGACCTTGTTGACGCGTATGGAAGAATCTGCAGCCGGACACAGGCACTCAATTACTTCCGGGTGGGGAGCAGCACCTCGTTCTTCCTCTACGACCAGAAGACAGGGCGCTTCAATCGATACTGGGATTCCGACTGAGTCGTCCGCCTACAACCGCTTGCTCATGAATACCCGCGCATGCCCACGCGGGTAATCCTGCAACCGGCCAAAGCACACATACCCGTGCTGCGCGTAGAAGCCTTCGGCCTGCCAATCGAATGTATCCAGCCGCGCACCGTGCGCGCCCAGCGCACTCGCCCGGCGCTCGCACGCCCTCAGCAGAGCAGCCCCGACACCGCTGGATCTCTCACCAGGTTCGACCCACAACACCTGGATCTCCAGCCAGCCCAAAGCCACTTCGGCAAGAATGCCGCCCAGCAGAGAGCCGTCGCGATCCCGCGCCACCAAACGGATGTGCGTCTCCGCTGCGTCACCCACGAAGGGCTGATTGAACGCCTGCAGCGATTCGCAAAGCCGTTCAACTTCTTCCGGGGCAGCCTCCGCCAGCACATGGCCACGCACTCCAACACCGCCAGCATCCATGCCATACCCCTTCGCTGTTGATCTTCCTTACCCGTAAGCTACAACCCGACACGGGCCAGACGCCAGCCCGTAAACGCTAAGATGCCCTGGCAAAAGACGCCTTGGGGGAAGGGGAACGCAATGGATATGCAGACAGGCGACGACACCGGGCAGCCAGCGCAGGCACGCGATGCTGCCCTGACGTTCCATGGGCTCCATACCCGGATACAGGAATTGTCGGGCCAATCGATCTACGCCAAGGCGGGCCAGGCTGAGAAATGGTCATTTCGCATCGGCATTGCTGCTGCGGCGGCGGGGCTCATCTGCGGCCTTTTGCTTGACCGCTGGATACCTGAGCGCGTGTTGTTACTCATGGCGCTTGGCTGTCTCGTTGTCGAGATTGGCGGCTTCCTGCTCGGCGGCTTCCTGACGCTGCGCCGGGAGTACCGCCAGTACTTCCAGCCCAGGCTTTCCCATGCGATGGAAATGGACAGCGAGTTTCTGCAGTGGCGGGACGTCATTGCTGAACTCCGAGCCTATCCGCGCGACGATCGCGAGCAGCGCCTGCGGTACGTCAGCATGCGGCAATCCCGCATGGTCGACCGCATGGGCCTCATGTACGGAGGACTGCAGCGCCTTGGCCCGTTCCCGTTGCTGGTCGCGCTGTACCTGCAGTTCCGCAACTGGCACTGGGGCGACTGGACAGGGGTCTTCGACATCGGCTGGGCAGGCGTCATCCTGATCTCCGCCATGGTGATGTTGTACCTGGTCGGGTGGGTGCTGATCGCCCAGCGAACCCGCCTGGACACCTACGTCTCGCTGCTGGAAGCCTCCCTGCAGGAGCCGACCAAGTAGCGTCGAGCTTGCTCGACTGCCCCACCAGCCGGACCCGCGCGAGCGCAGGCCCAGCCAGATCGAGTACCCCGATCAGGTCGCGGGCCGCACCCGTTCTTGGATGAAGACCGTCAGGGCAAGACAGGCCATCGCGAGGCCCTCCATCACCCGGTCGCCCACGTACTGGTCCGGATCGCCGTTCTGGCGAGCGCGCTCGGCCGCCAGCAGGATTTCCTGGATGACGCGCTGGCCCGCCAACGCGCAATCCGCATCGGCAAGGGCGATCCTGCGCCAGGGCAGGGGATGGCGCTCGGGCCAAGGCCGGCCATCGGACGCACCACCGGCGCCGATGCTGTGGAGGATGGCGACAAGGCTATTGAAGTCTTGGGCAGGCTCGGAAGCAGGGGCTTCCGGAGTGGGCTTTGAGGCAGGGGAGTAGGACTTGGTCATGGCATAGCTCCTTGCGTGCAGACAGAAGCCGCCACCGATAAAGGTGGCGGACGATGCGTGGTTCGAAATCCGGAACACGACTAAGCCCGGGCGGGCACGAGGCCCCCACGCACCGCCCGCCATAACCGGCCGACGGATTGCCAGCCGGCACCACACGGGGTGGTGCCGGCTGGCAAGCGCTAACTACAGTCGTGTTCCCGGGATTTCGAGCCCCGACTACCCTTTTTCGGTGGCCCGGCTAGGATTACGCCCGGTTGCGCGACATGCCAAGGGGTAGGGGTCAAATCCGCCAATTACCCTGACGCTTTTGGCATTGTCGCACAGGACGGAATCAGCGCGAGGCGCTTGTCTGGCGTGGCTTAAGGCGCGGAGCCACAGTCGCGAATGTGATCGAGACAGGGGCAATAAGCTATCCGGCAAGATCGGGCCGTATGCGACACGATTGCACTTGACGACAAGAGTGTAGGGTGGATCAACGCGCCCGATCACTTGGCACCACGCCCCCGGTAACAAGGGCGCACATTGAGCAGCGGCCTGATGATCGCTGGGCACTCACCCCGGCGATTCTGCACCACAACGCTCAACGATATGGTGCGAAGAGAGTCCGTAGTTGAGTGCCACTAGTTCCAGGCCTGCGTGGCCACACAGCTCAGAAGCACAGCGCGCCAATTAATTGGCGCGATAAGTGGATTTGCAATCCAATCCAGCCCCCGCTAATAATCGAAGGTAGCGCCACGCTTCACCTCCTCGCGCCGACCGGACTTTTGAGCCTTTAGAATACGGAGATTCGCATTGGATATCGATTTGGAAGCCGTTGTTGACACGCCAGACGCAAGCGTCGATATGAAGTCGGGACTTGAGACATTTCAAGGCATGTCTGATGCAGCTAGAAAGATAGCAATTTCATTTGCAAATGACAAAGTACTGCAGAGAATCAATTATAAAAGCGATATTCGCACAAGGATGAAGCATAGCTTCAGAGGCTCCTACGGCCTTCGATTCAGCATTGAAGTCCTTGGCCGAAAAGAACAGGCAGCGATCAACGAGATGGGAAAAGATACTCTGGTCGAGCTCATTTCTTACACAATGACCGCAGCGAGGTACGGAAAGGTCCGTAAGCTCTCTAAGCGAGCCGCTTACGTCATTAACAACATGCGGATGAGCGAGCTCGAACTAATTGAAGAGATTCGCAGCTCTTGCATGCGCAAGATCCACAAGGTACCTGCAAAATTCAATCAGGATGTCGTGCTTAACTACAGAGTGCGCGGCGCAGACGCTATTCAGCTAGCTAAGTTTAACAAAAAGTCCGCGCTTCTTCTGACTCCGATACATGACGCAAGAGAGTTGCGCGTATCGGCCGCGATCTCTCGACTGAACATCAACACGGGCAATGGACGCCTTACACCTGCCGGAGAGAAGGATACCTTTGCATTTGGTTTCTCTGGAGACTACGCCAACATCAATGTCAATCTTAAGAAGCTATTTTCGGAGAACTTGGATTACAACAACGGTGTTCCATCCAATCAAAGAAAGTTCATTGAATTTTTTGCTCAGACTATTCGATTGAAAGACGACAAAATTGTTAAGTACATCATACGGAGGATGAAGTGAATTTACGCTTCGGCCTTATCTGCGCCGCAGCCATAGCCATAGTTGTAATTGCGTACATCTATGCGTTTGCCTTCCATTTCAAAGTACCAATCTCAGAAGATCCCTCGCATTGGGGCGCCCTTGGAGACTACCTCGGCGGCATACTTAATCCACTACTGTCCTTTGCCTCCATTCTTTTGATCATTCGCACGATTGACTTGCAGCGAGAGTCAAACGGGATGCTGAAAGCAGAACTTGATGTCGCGAGGCGCGACTCTAAGTTACGGGCACTCGATGGCAAGCTGCAGACTTTGATCGCTGCACAGTCAGAGGAACTTAAAAGGTTCAAGCTTAATTTTCTGCTGGAAGACGGCACTGCAGACGTAGTCGATGGCGTGACAGCAATCCTCCGCTTGGAGGAGCTTTTAATAGACGCACTAGAGAGGGGCAGCAACCCAAACTTCGAGTTATTGCTAAGCCACGTGGACACCGAGGACAGCCTTCTTGGCGCACTTCGACGCTTCTACATCCCACTCCGCGTCATCTCACAAGATCTCAGTGATGGCAATGGCTTCTCAAAGAACATACGTGTGGAGTACATCGAGACGCTAATCGGCCTCACCGACTTCTCATTGTTACGCGTTGTTATGCTAGCCGCAACTCACCTAAGCTCCGCGCCCGCCGATTACATACGAAACTGCTCGGATCTTAGAAACGCTCTGGATTCGATGAATTTTGCTGGCTGGTCTCCGCCACGATGAGGCTCACCCGATCAAAATGTAGGGGAGAATTTTCGGGAGTCGAGACTGAGAAGAATGGCAAGGAGCAAGCGCTGTTCGACCAATTTGGAGGAGAAACGAGCAAAGGACCAATAGCCGATTCCGCCGCTCACAACAATTGCCGCTGCCCTGAGTTGGATCAAGCTGACCAATGTGGAAGCGGTCCCTGGGCGCTGGTACAGCGCGGACAATCACTCGACTGCATCTACTTGCGTTGATGAAATCGACGTGGAGGTAAACTTCTAGCGCTCCATCGCCCCCCCCTCTTGAGCGATAGGGGGGGCATGACTGCGCAATTCGGCCATCCATTTCGGCCGCCTGTGTTGGCCGCGATCAGTGTCTTGGGACTTCTTCCGCCATTTGGCACCCTTGGCTACCAAGTGTCATGACCGAGAACCCGCCTCTGGGAAACCAAAACGCAGGGCTAGTTCGCCCCTCAATTTCGCATAATGTATATTATGTTCTAACGAACTCCACCCCAGCCAGGGCCTACAACCTCTTGATCCCCTCCACATAGATGATGTTCTCCGAGCATCCGAACCCCTCAACCTTCCGGTCCTTGATGTCGAACCACATCATCCCTTCGATGACGCCCTGCGGCCGGTACATCAACCGCCCGCTGACACCGACGCGCTTTCCGTCCCAACGTCGCCGCTGCGTCAACACGTCCCCAGGCAGCGCCAGATCAAAGCAACGGCCGTCATCCAGCCGGATGGATCCCAGGGTTCGGCCACCCGGGATGATCTCCATGACGCCGGCAACCTCGATCTGATCTTCAGCCGACGCTTCCTGGGCACGCCCGGGCACACCCCAGCCATTCGCAAGCACCAGCACACACGCCGCCACGCACCAACGGATTGGAACAGACATGCTGCCTCCTCGTGAGTCTTCCAGTCGCTCGACCGTGATGCGTCACGTTAATAGGCGAAAATCTCTTGAAATCTGAGCGCCCAACCAGGGCCTTGGCCCTCAGAATTCAACGCCCACGCCGCATCGCCAACGCCAACGCGCGTGGCGATGATCGCAAAATCCGTACAGATCCGTTTGCCTCTGTTCCAGGCGTCGCCCAGCACGCTGCCGGCCCGGGAATCGCAGCCGATGGTATTTGCTTGAATGGCCAGGCGGCACAACACACGCCCTGCGTCATCAGGATCGCCGCGCACCACGTGGATGCGCAGCGGTGCCGAAGCACTATCCGGCGCGGCAGGCGGGCCGCCGCGCCAGAGGACCAACTCAGGCGGCGTCGCGCTCGGCCTGGCGGCGGGTCAGATCGTTGAAGCGACCCAGCGACATCAGGTGCTGGTGGATCAGCGCCA
>Ga0213828_1001089_pt1 | contig 23528 bp, 20 predicted proteins | sample MC6MC0897MG_FD_180664 | JGI IMG/M metagenome (GOLD analysis project Ga0213828, IMG submission 180664) | Enriched soil aggregate microbial communities from Iowa State University, Ames, United States - MC6-MC0897-MG | ecosystem: Environmental > Terrestrial > Soil > Unclassified | place: USA: Iowa... | reverse complement strand
CAGGCCGCGATGGCCGTGGCGCGCGAGATGTTGACCGGACCCGCGCACGCCGGCGACGTGCCGGTGAAGTCCAGCCCCAGCCGGTCGCCGGCGATGGTGAGCTTGAGCGCGATACGCAGCGGCGCGTCGCGCACGCCGTCGTTGTCCAGCATGTCCTCAAAGGCGTATGCGCCATCCGGCAGGCGGGCGATGTGGTCGCGCATCAGGCGGCGCGCGCGTTCCCGCAGCGTGTCCAGGGATTCCAGCACCGTGGCGTCGCCGTATTCATCCAGCAAACCATCCAGACGCCGCGCGCCCAGTTCCAGCGCGGCCAGCTGGCCGTTCAGGTCGCCCCACAGGCTGTCGGGCAGACGGGTATTGGCCTTCAGGATGGCCAGCACGTCCTGGTCCAGCACACCGGCGCGCACGATGCGCACGGGCGGAATCTGCACCGCTTCCTGCCAGCATTCGGTGGCGGCCGGGTTGTAGTTGCCGGGCACCGCGCCGCCCACGTCGTGCCAGTGGGCGGCCGACGCCAGGAAGCAGAAGAGCTTGCCGCCGCGGAACACCGGCTTGACCAGCTTGAAGTCGTTGGCGTGCGTGCCGCCCTCGTACGGGTCGTTGAACAGCCACACGTCGCCGTCCGTCATGCCGCCGCGCTCGGCCGCGGTCTTGGCCGCCGCCTTCACCGCGAACGCCATCGCGCCCACGAAGACGGGCAGGCCCGACTTGCCCTGGATCAGCGTGGCGCCGGTGGCGGCGTCGTACATGCCGTGGCAGGCGTCATGAGCCTCGGCAATGATGGGATTGAACGCGCTGCGGTACAGCGTCGCGTCCATTTCGTCGGCGATCTGTTCCAGGCGGCCCTTCAGGACCGCCAGGGTAACGGGGTCAAGCATGATGTTGTTCCTAAGAGGTTTGACGCTGTTTCAGCAGATTCAGCAGTCCGCCGGCCTGCACCATGTCAAGCAGAAAGCCGGGCACGGTCTCGCAGTGCAATTCGGCGGGCGTGCCCCCGGGGCGTTGGATGCGGCCGGCGACGGGGTCGAACGTGATGCCCTCGCCCTCGGCCAGGGTCTCGGCCTGGCTGCACGTCAGCAGCAGCAGCCCGACGTTAAAAGCGTTGCGGAAATACAGCCCGTTGAAGGACGGCGCGATCACGGCAGCCACGCCCAGGCGCACCAGGGCGGCCGCGGCCTGCTCGCGCGACGAGCCGATGCCGAAGTTGGGGCCCGCCACCAGCACGTCGCCCGGCTGCACCTGCCCGGCAAAGTCCGGCCGGACGCGTTGCAGGCAGTGGCGCGCGATTTCGTCGATGCCGAATTTCATGTAGGCGCCCGGCGCCAGCGCATCGGTGTCGATGTCCGCGCCCACGCGCCAGACGCGGTGCGTCGTGGTGTCTGCATTCATGCCAGGAACTCCCGGGGGTCGGCCACGCGCCCCGCCACGGCCGAGGCCGCCACCGTGTAGGGCGAGGCGAGGTAGACCTGCGCGGTCTCCGACCCCATGCGCCCCTTGAAATTGCGCGCGGTGGTGGCGATGACGCTGGCGCCGTCCGGAATGGACCCGCCATAGCCCGCACAGGCGCCGCACGACGTGGCCAACACCTGGGCGCCGGCGTCGCGCAGCACCTGCATGACGCCTTCGCGGTCGGCCTGATCCTGGTCCTGCCGGCTGGCCGGCGCGACCATCAGCTGCATGCCGTCCGCCAGACGGCGGCCGCGCAGGACGGTGGCCGCGGCGCGCAGGTCTTCCAGCTTGGCGCCGGTGCATGCGCCGATGTAGGCCACCTGCACCGGCACGTCGCTATAGGTGTCCACGCCGCGCGCGTTGGCCGGGCTGTGCGGCGCGGCAACCTGCGGGGCCAGCGCGGCGGCATCGAACTCGTGCCACTCGGCACCGGCGTCGCGGTCGCTCTGCCAGCGGGCCAGATCCAGTTCCTCGGTCACGCCCGCCTCCCGCAGCCAGGCTGCGGTGGTCTCGTCCGGCGCGATGAGCCCCACTTGCGAACCCAGTTCCGCGCTCATGTTCGACAGCGTCATGCGCTCCTGCATGGACAGCGCGCGAACGGCCTCGCCGCAGAACTCCACCGCCTGGTAGCGTCCGCCGTTCATGCCGTAGCGGCCGATCATGTGCAGCATCATGTCCTTGGCCGTGACGCCGGCGGCCAGCTGGCCGCGCCAATGCATCATCAGGGTCTTGGGCACCTTGACCCAGATCTGGCCGGTGACCGCCACGCCCAGCATCTCGGTGCTGCCGATGCCGAACATGTAGGCCCCGAACGCGCCGCCGGTGGGCGAATGCGAATCGCCGCCCACGCAGAACATGCCGGGCCGGATGTGTCCGTGCTGCGGCACCACCACGTGGCAGATGCCGACGGAGTCATACACGTTGGGCAGTTGCTGCTCCGCGGCCCAGTCGCGTGCAATGCGCACGATGCGGCGCGATTCGTCATCGGATTCCGGCACGTAGTGATCAATGACCAGCACGATCCGCGACGGGTCCCACAGCGTGGCGCCCAGCTCTTCCAGCATGGGCTTCAAGCGCCGCGGACCGCTGGAATCGTGGAACATCGCCAGATCAACCGCACAGGTCACGATTTCGCCCTCGGCCACCGTCTCACGCCCGCAGGCGGCGGCGATCAGCTTCTGGGCCAGGGTTTGAGGCTGGGCCATGATTACATCCCCAGATAGGCGCGGCGCACGTCGTCGCTGGCCAGCAGGTCGGGACAGCTGCCGCTGTACCGCACGGCGCCGTTTTCCAGCACATAGGCCCGCTGTCCCGTTTCCAGGGACTGACCCACGTTCTGCTCGACCAGCAGAATCGCCAGTCCGTCGCCGTGCAACCGCTTGATGAGGCCGAACAATTCCTCGACCATCAGCGGCGACAGGCCAAGCGAGGGTTCGTCGAGGATCAACAGGCGCGGCTCGGCCATGAGGCCGCGGCCGATTGCCAGCATTTGCTGTTCCCCGCCCGACATCGTGCCGGCCAACTGGTCCAGGCGTTCCCGCAGACGCGGGAAAATGTCGAGCACCTTGTCCAGATTCTGCGCGCGGCGCTCGCGCGCCCGGGTGAAGGAGCCCAGCTCCAGGTTTTCGCGCACGCTCAGGTTCGGGAATACGCGGCGGCCTTCGGGCACCTGGATCAAGCCGGCCTGCACCACCTGCCGGTAGTGACGGCCGGTCAGATCCTGGCCTTCGAAGCGCACCGTACCGCCCCACGGCCTGCACAGGCCGCATACCGTGTTGTTCAGCGTGGATTTGCCCGCGCCATTGCTGCCCAGCAGCACCACGATCTCGCCGGCCTGCACGTCCAGGTCCACGCCGCGCAGCACCTCCATGCGACCGTAGCCTGCCCGCAGGCCCTTGACCTCCAGCAGCGCGCTCATGCCGGGGCTCCCTGCGCGGCCAGCCGGGCCGCCGCGCCGTGGCCCAGATAGGCCTCGACCACCTTGGGATCGCGCGTGACCTCGCCGGGCGTGCCCGCCGCGATCAACCGGCCCTGCGCCAGCACCCACACGTGCTCGGCCAGGCTCATCACGGCGCGCATCACGTGTTCGATCATCAATACGGTGACGCCGTCGTCCACCAGTTTCTTCACCACCGGAATCATCTCGTCGATCTCACTGGGATTCAGGCCCGCCAGCACCTCGTCCAGCAGCAAGAGGCGCGGCCGGGTGGCCAGCGCGCGCGCCAGTTCCAGGCGCTTGCGTCCGGCCACCGTCAGGTCGGCCGCCGGCTTGTCCAGCGAGGCCTGCAGGTTGACGCGCGCGGCCACGGCCTCGGCCGCGGCCAGCGCCTCGTCGCGATCGGCCAGACGCAGGTGCGCGCCCACGGCAATGTTCTGGCGCACCGTCTGCGCGCCGAACGGCTGCACGATCTGGAAGGTGCGGGTCAGACCAAGCCGCGCGGATTCGTGCGGCGCCTGGCCCGTGATGTCCTGCCCGGCAAAGTGCACGGAACCGGAACCGGGTTTCAGAAAGCCCGACAGCAGGCCGAACAGCGTGGTCTTGCCCGCGCCGTTGGGGCCGACCAGCGCGGTGAGCGAACCCTGCGGCACGTCCAGGCTGACGTCCTGCACGGCCTTCAGGCCGCCGAAGGTGATGGAGAGGTTGCGCGCTTGCAGCAGGATCTCAGACACGGGCGCGCTCCTTCATTTTGAACAGGCGGCCCAGCGACTGACCGCCGCCGGTAATGCCGCGCGGCATGAACATCACGATGAGGATCAGCACCACGCCGTAGATGACCATGCTGATGCCCGGCAGCTCGCCGAACAGGTTGCGGGTCAGGTCGGCCAGCGCATGCAGCGTCACCGCGCCCAGCAACGGGCCCCACAGCGTGCCCATGCCGCCGACGATGGCGCCGACCAGCGCCTCCACCGACACGGCCGAGCCGAACGCGATGCCCGGATCGATGTATTGGAAAACCTGCACATAGAAGGCGCCCGCGACACTCATGAAGGCGGCGGACAGCGCGATGCCGCCCAGCTTCACGCGCAGCGGGTTCACGCCGATGGCGCGCGCCGCGTCCTCGTTGTCGCGCACGGCCTGCAAGTAGGCCCCGAAGCGCGAATGGCGCAGCCACGCGGTCACCAGCAGCGCCAGCAGCACGAAGGCGAGCAGCAGATAGATGTAGCCGCGGCGCGAACCGAACTGCATGTTGGCCACGCCTTCCTGCAGCGGCACCATCAGTCCCACGCCGCCGCCCGTGAACGACGCCGACAGCGCCAGAATGCGGAAGACTTCAGCGAATGCCAGCGTGACCAGCGCGAAGTACGAGCCCTTCAGCCCGTAACGGAACGTCAGCCCGCCCACCGCCACGCCGACCAGCGCGCCCAGCGCGATGGCCCCGGGCAGCACCAGCCACGGATTCAGGCCCAGGTTGAGCTGGCCCAGCGCCTGCGCATACGCGCCGACACCGAAGAACAGCGCATGGCCGAACGACAACTGACCGCCATACCCGCCCAGAATGTTCCAGGCCTGCGACAGCAGGGCCGCGTACAGCGACATCATCACGAACGTCAGCAGCACGCCCGACTGGGACAGCGCGGCCACGGCCACCAGCACCACCCCGAACAGCGCGATTGCGCAAAGATCCCGTTTCATCGTCAGCCCCTCGCCCCGAACAGCCCCTGCGGGCGAAACAGCAGCACCGCGATGAAGATCGCGAAGATGCCCATCTGGCCCAGCGAGTCGCCCAGGAACAGGCCTCCGATGGACTCCACCACGCCGATCAGCAGTCCGCCCACCAGCGCCCCCACGAAACTGCCCATGCCGCCCAGCACCACGATGGTGAAGGCGACCAGCACGAAACCGCTGCCCACCTGCGGATTGACGTAGTACGCGGGCAAGAGGAAACACGCCGCCGCGCCCAGGCACGCCATGCCGATGCCGAACGACAGGGCGTAGACCTTTTCAACGTCGATGCCCATGAGCTTGGCGCCCTGCTTTTCCCGGGCGACGGCGCGGATCGCGCGGCCCAGGTCGGTGCTGCGGATGATCCAGAACAGCACCGCCGCCACCGCCAGCGCGCCGCAGAACGCGATGACCTTGGGCAGCGCAATCATGGCCGGGCCGATCTCTACCGTGGACAGCGTGTACGCCGTGTCGATGCTGCGCGTGTCGGACTTGAACCAGACCAGCGCCAGGTTCTCCAGCACGATCGCCAGGCCCAGCGTGACCAGCAGGATGTTCTCGTCCTTGCCGTGGCTGGCGCGATTGATGACGAGGCGCTGCAAGGCGTAGCCCAGCACGAACATGCCGGCCACCACCAGCGGCAAGGCGGCGTAGGGGTCGATGCCCAGCCGGTCCTTGAGCAGGTAGACGGCGTACAGCGCCACCATGAGCGCCGCGCCGTGGGCGAAGTTGATGATGTGCAGCACCCCGTAGATCAGGGTCAGGCCCAGCGCGATGAGCGCGTAGACCGCGCCCGTCGTCAGGCCGTTCAGCACCGAGGAAAAGAGGATGGCGGGATCGAGCATGGGTCTGGTCAGGCCTTCAGCGGAAACACGGCGTCGGCCTGGCGGTATTCGGCCGGGAAGATCACCTTGATGTCGCCCCCGATCACCTGCGTGAGCAGCGGCTGCGCGCCGGTGTTCTGGCCGTTGACGAACTTGGTCGGGCCGTAGGGCATCAGGTTGTCCTGGAAGGTGCTGGCCGCCAGCGCCTCGATGATCGCGGCGCGGTCGGCGGACTTGGCGCGTTCCAGCGCGTCGGCCAGCAGCAGCATCGCGGTGTAGGTCATGAAGACCTCGTAGCTGAAGTACGCGCCCTTCTCTTCCACGCGAGCCTTCAGCGGCGCAACGCGCGCGTCCTTGGGGTTGAACCAGTGGTTGCAGTCGATGATGCCGTTGGCGATGTCCGGGAATTCCTTCAGGAACTTGTAGCTGGATGCCGCCCCGCCCAGCACGGAGTAGATGGCCTTGGGCTGCACCTTCTGCTGCTTCATCGCGCGCAGCAGCAAGGCGTATTCGTTGTAGTAGTTGGCCGGAATCACGATGTCCGGGTTCACCGACCGCATGCGCAGCACGATGTTGTTGAAGTCGCGCGTGGGGTTCGGGTGCTTGACGATCTCTTTGACCTCGAAGCCGTGCTGCGGCAGCGACTTGGCCAGCAGCGCCGCCGTGCCCGTGCCGAACAGCGAGTCCTCGTGCACGATCATGACGGTCTTGGCCGGCTTGCCGGCGGCGTCGTTCAGCGCGGCCAGGTCCAGGATGGCGCGTTCGCTACAGGCGCGATACCCCGGGCCAAAGCGGAACGTGTTCTTCAAGCCGCGCTCGACGATCTGGTCGGCCACGCCCACGTCCACCACATGCGGCAGGTTGTACTTGGCGGCCGTCTGCGTCGTCGCCAGGCAGATCGCCGATGCATACGCGCCCACGATGGCCGACACGCCTGCCTCGTTCATCTTCTCGACTTCGGCCGAACCCGCCTCGGGACGCGACTGCGCATCGCCCAGCACCGCCTGCAGCGGCGCGCCGCCCATCGACTTGATACCGCCCGCCTTGTTGATGTCCTCGATGGCCAGCAGCGCGCCCAGGCGGCATTGCTGGCCCGAATACGCCAGCGCGCCGGTCACCGGGTGCAGCACGCCGACCTTGATGGGCGCGGCGCCCTGCGATCGGGCCACCCACGGGGCGGACACGAGGGCCGCGGCGGCGGCGGATTGGTAGAGGAAAGTGCGGCGCGAATTCATGGGGCGAATCTCCGAAGGGTTCAATGGAATTGGGCCGACAGTTCTTCGCTGACCCAGACCTTGGCGTCGATGCTGCCGACGCGCGATAGCTGCAACTGATATTGGTAGCGATCGGGCCGGTACAGGCCCTGCAGCAATTGCACGGGCCGGTCGCCGACATCGCGCACCAGGCGCGTGACGGCCAGCAAGGCCGAGCCCACCGACACGTCCAGATGGCGCGCGACCTGCGCATCTGCCAGGCGTGCGGAAATGGTCTGCGTGGCGCCGCCGAACTCCACGCCGGCCGCTTCCAGCAGCATCAGCAGCGGCTCGCGCTCGAGGTCTTCACGCGTGAAATCGGCCACGGACTGCGGCACGTAGGTGGTGATGTGGGACAGCGGCCCCGCGTCGGTGCTGCGCACCCGCAGGCTCTTGTGCACGGGCGTGCCGGACGGAATGCGCAGCGCCTCGGCCACCGTGGGCGGCGCAAACACCAGCGTGCTGTCCAGCACCTGCACGGACGTGCGCAGGCCCATGTTGACGATGTTTTCCAGAAGGCCGGTCAGGTGCGCCTTCTGTTGCGCGCTGGGGGCCGCCGCGGCGTGGGCGCTGGGTGCGCCGCGCAGGGGCCAGGTGCCCAGGCCGGGCCGGCGCGTAACCAGCCCGTCTGCGACCAGCATCTCCATTGCCTTGCGGATGGTGATGCGCGCCACGTCGAACTGGTCCGCCAGCGCATGCTCTCCGGGCACGCCGTCCTGATCGAACCGCCCCTCCTGCAATTGCTCGCGCAGGACGAGATAGATCTGGTGGTACTTCGGAAGTGGTAATGAGGTTCCCATGACGGGAACTCTAGGGGTGTCCTAATGTACGGTCAATGGAACAAATGGCTGGACGGGTTGTTCTATCGGGAAAACACCGACTCGATCCGATTGCGTCCCCGCTGCTTGGCGTAATACAGCGCGCGGTCGCTGCGGCTGAGCGCCAGCTCGGCGTCGTCGTCCTTGGTGTGGAGGGCGGAAATACCGATGCTGACGGTCAGCGGAATGTGCCGCCCTTCCGACAGATAGGGCGTATCGGCGATGCGGCGCTGCACGTTGCGGGCAAAGACGCGGGCGCGTTCGATGTCGGTATCGGGCAGCACAACGGCGAATTCTTCTCCGCCGATGCGCCCCACCAGGTCGATCTCGCGCAACTGCGTGCGCAGCATGCTCGCAAAATGCTGCAGCACACCATCGCCGATGGCGTGGCCCCAGGTGTCGTTGATGTGCTTGAAATGATCCAGGTCGCACATCAGTACGGCCGATCCCAGCCCGCCGTGACCCTTGATCCGCGCCAGCTCCGCGGCGATGCGCGACATGAAATGGCGGCGGTTGGGCAGGGTTGTCAGCGCGTCGGTCGCGGCCAGCTCGCGCAGTTCGAGCTCGGCCCGCTTGCGGTCGGTGATGTCGGTGACGAAGCCGTGCCAGACCACGCCGCTGTCTGCGTCCCGCCTAGGACTCGCGTCGCCCTGCCGCCAGCGCACGCCCTGCAGCGGCAGGCACACGCGGAACTCCACATGCCAGGGGGATCGCGCCGCCGCCGCGGCCTGCAGGGACGCGCGGTAGACAGGCAAGTCTTCCGGATGGACCCGCTGTTCGACGGCGGTCGTGCTGGCCCGCACGTCGTCTGCGGTGAGTTCGAACATGTCCCAGATGCCCGCGCTGACGTACGAGAAACGTGATCCGCCCTCGGGCAATGGCCGGCATTGAAAGACCAGACCGGGCACCGCGTCAGTCAGGTTGACGACAAGGTCTGCCGTGCGTTGGAGCCTTTCGGACATGGCGCGCACGGCGCTGATGTCGGTCGTGGTGCCCATCATGCGCAGCGCCCTGCCCGATTCGTCGCGGCTGACCACCTTGCCGCGGCTGCAGATCCATTTGTAGCTGCCATCCTTGCACCGGATGCGGTGTTCGACTTCGTAGCTGTCGGTCTTGCCGTCGAAGTGATCCTGCATCGCGGCCCGCACATAGACCAGGTCGTCCGGGTGCAAGCGGGTATAAGCGTCCTCGATGCGTGTGGTGAGTTCGGATTCGCCATAGCCCAGCAAAGCCTTCCAGCCGGGCGAATAAGTGATCTCCCCGGTCACCACATTGCGGTCCCACACCCCCGTACCGCTGCCCGCGATAGCCAGCGACAGCTTGCGGGCCTCATCGCGCCAGGTGTCTTCGTCGGCGCGTTCGCACGCCAGCGCGTGGCGCTTTTCGACGGCCGTGGCCGCCAGGCTGGCGAGGTCCTGCAAAGCCTTGCGGTCTTCATCTGAGAATTCGCGCGCCTGCCCGTGCCCGAGACGGAAGACGCCGAGGAGGCGCCCATCTGCGGCGCGCACCGGAAGTTCGAACGACCACGAACTTCGGCCACCGGCGCAGGCCGGGCCGGCTGCCGCCTGCCACACGCCATCCGCATCGGTGCAAACGATGGCGGCCAGATCCACGTCAAACATCCGGCAGGCCAGGCGCGCCAGCTTGTCCAGCGGGCCATCCGGATCGCGCTGCGCGACGCCGGCGGCATCGACCGGCGATGGGATTGGGGACACATCACCGGTAGCGGGCATGTCAGAACCTGATCAATACGGCATTCATCGGTACAGCCTGGCGCAACGTGGCTGACATTCTGTCACGGTTCGCACCAAAAATGCATCATTTCGGCAGATATGATCGCGGGCCTATGAGACCCCTTATTTCCGTAACGTTGCCGTGCTGGCGGCCTCGCTGGAAGGCCGCGCTGACGTATCCGCTATGGCTTGCCGCCGCAGCGGCGCTGATGGCTTTCCAGTCCGCCATCGCGGCTGCGCAACCCTTCGATCGCCACGCGGAAAACGTGCGCTACCAGCAATGGCTGAGCGAATTTCGGGAAGATCTGCGCCGGCTTCGGCCATCCGCAGGCGGGCAGCCAAGGGACATCGACGCCCTGTTTGCCGGAACGGTCGTACCCGGCTCGCGCGCCGCGGCGCTGCTGGAAAAACTGGCGGCAGCCCAGCCGGGCGGCACATCCGGCGAAATCCATTTCGTGGGCATCCGGCGCGTCTTCCTGGCCGCGCTGTCCGACGCCGTCGTGGCGGGCGACGGCGGGATCTATCCCGAAACACAAACGGCGTTTCAGCACCCTGCGCTACGCGTGCGGTACGTACATGTGGACGGTGGCGGGCGCCTGGAACGCTACTTCAACGACCCCCAGGTCTTCAAGCCCTACCGGCTGCCGGCACCGGGCGTTTTCGCCCGCAACGCGTATCCGTTCCTGCTGTTCGAGGAACGCGATGGAAAACTACGCCTGGGCGGCGTATCCAAGGAATTCTGGGATCTCGTGACATTCATGGACGCGCTGCAATATGCGTGATCGTCTTGGCCGCATCGCATTTGGCGCTGCGTTGGCCTCGGCCTCGGTCATGCACGCCGGCCCGGCCCTGGCGGCCTGCGGTCCTGCGGACGCGGCGTTTTCCGAATCCGGCGCTTTGACGGCGGTTCGCGTTTCCGTCGATGTGACGCAATCGCGCGTCCTGCTGGGCCGCCAGGGCGAACGCGTCGCCACGCAGCCGCAACCGGTCTGGCTGACCGCGTCCGGCGATCCGCACCCGCGCACCTGGATGGACAAGGTGGACTGGACCGCCTATCGCGTGGGCGACGGCGAGGGTGCGGCCCACGCGCAACTGCTTTTCGACGCCGACGGCCGGCTTTGCCGGGTCCAGCACCTGGACCCGCGAGCTTTGGGGACGCCGACGGTATCCGGCGGCCATGCGTTCGAGTACGGCGCTGACGGGTCCCTGTTGCGCGTGGCCGAGTACACGCGCACGCAGGGCGCGGCCTACACGCTCGTCGGCCAGGTCTGCCTGCAGCGCGATGCGCACGGCGCACTGCAGGCATTTATCGCAGGATCTTGCGACGATGCGATAGACGCGGCCCCCGGGCGGCGCTACGTACGCGATGCATCCGGCAGGCTGCTGCGTGTCATCGACGCCGCCGCCAACGAATCCGTCGCGGTGCAGACCTACGATGAACAAGGCCGGCCCGCCGCGCGCTATGTGCGGCGGCAGTCTCCATTCCCTTCGCCGGATGGCCACGACGATCCCGGGGCGTATGCGGAACCCTTGGCCCTGCGGGACCGTCTGCACGTGATCGAGCGCGACGCGCTGTCGCGGTTGTCGACCGACGTGGCCGGCAATGCATGGCGCATCGTGCGCCTTCAGAAAGACATCGCTTTGGACGACGATGACATGGTGTCTTGGGATCCAGGCAGCCAGACGGTGCTGGCCGAGGGCGTGACCGGCGACCAGGGTCAATGCGCGCTTGATTCCGCCGAGCAGCAGAAGGTCTGGAAGGCCATGCAGGACGAGCCCGGGCGGATTCTCTGGTACACCGACCCGATGAGCCGGTTGGTGCTGGTGCCGGCCATGCCGGCCGCGACGTGGCGGGCATGCACGGACCCCGCGAACGTGTCGCCGGACGCCTGCCTGTAAACCGCAGGCGCGGAGCGTCCGTCACGGAACGCTGGCCGCGCCTGCCTGGCGCCATCGCGCGTTACGCGGACCTGGGCCGGGTATCCACCGGCAGGCACAGCAGCGCCGTCAACAGCGCCAGCCCCACGTGCGCGGTGTAGATCGGCGAGAAATCCGCGTGACTGGCGACGCCGTGCCCCAGCAGCAGCACCGTGATCGCCACGCCCAGCACGCCGCCCACCTGGCGCGTCGCCTGGTTCACCGCGCTGCCCACCGCGTAATGCTGCGCCGGCAGCCGGTTCACCGCCGCCCCCGACAGCGACGGCAGCACCATGCCCACGCCGATGCCGCTCAGCAGCAGACCCGGCAGCCATTCGGTCAGATAGGCGGGCTCCGCGCCCGGCACCAGCAGAAACCACAACCCGCTTGCCGCGTACACCAGCGCGCCGCCCACCAGAAAAGGCCGATGCCCCATGCGCGCCGCCAGCCGGCCGGTGATGATTGCCGTCGGCATCACGAGCAGCGGACCCGGCGTTACCGCCAGCCCGGCGCGCGGCAGGCTGTAATGCCACACGCCCGTCATGTAGAAGAAGAACGCGAAGAACATCATGGCAAAGGCAATGCCGAAGCTCAGCGTCGCCAGGTTCACGTAGCGGTACGTCCGGTGCTTGAACAGCGCCAGATCCACAAGCGGATGCGGCGTCACGCGCGCCCAGGCCACAAAGGCGATCAGCGCCATCACGCCCACCGCCGCCGCGATCGCCAGTTCGCTGCGCTGCCACGTCGGCGATTCCGATTGCACGATGGCCAGGGCCACTGCCCCCACGCCCACCATCAGCAGCGCCATGCCCACGCCGTCCACCCGGCGGCGCGCGTCCGGCTTCACCGACTCCTTCAGCATCCCCGCGCCGAACCACAGCGACACCGCGCCCAGCGGCAGGTTGATGTAGAACGCCCACGGCCATCCCGCCACATCCACCACGAACGCGCCCAGGCTGGGACCCACCGCCGCCGCCAATCCGCCCACCGCGCCCCACAGGCTGACCGCGACCGACCGCTTCGACGCCGGAAAGGCTGCCAACACGATCGACAGCGACGCCGGCGTCAAGAGCGCCGCGCCCACCGCCTGCAACACCCGCGCCGCGATCAGCCACTGTTCCGTGGCCGCCAGCCCGCAAGCCGCCGACGCCGCCAGAAACAGCAGCACCCCGCCCATGAACATGCGCTTGCGGCCATGCGTGTCGGCCAGTCCGCCCGACGGGATCAGCATGGCGGCAAAGACCACCGTGTAGGCATTGAGCACCCAGGACATGTCCGCGGCTGAGGCCGTCGGGAATCCTTCGCGCAGCGCGCCGAACGCCGCGAACAGCATCGTGCTGTCCAGCGACACCAGGAAGACGGCGATGCTGGCGATCCAGAAAATGGGCCATGGGGATGCGTGCGGGGCGCTGGCGGCGTGCCCGGGCGCGGCCGCCGGGCCGGGGCCGGTTGCGGCGTGCCCGGGCGCGGTCGCCGGGACGGGGCCGGTTGCGGCAGCCGCGCCGGCGTTAACGGCGTCAGCTCGCAAGGCTGCACCGCCCAATGCGGCGCCCGAGCCTGCTTCGGAAGCGCCGGCTGAAGTGGAGTGGTTACGCATGTCGGCCTGGCCCTCGCGCTTACAGATAGACCGCCGGGGTGGCGGTCAGCCCCTGCTTGACCTGGCGGGTCCGCTCGTCGGCCAGCACTTCCTGCTCGCCGGCTTCCAGCGCATCAAACGCCTGGCTCACGATGGCCTGCGGCGTGGACTTGGGGGCATCGATGCCCTTGGTCAGGTCGGTGTCCACGAACCCCATGTGCAGTCCAAGCACCTGCGTGTTCTGGCCCCGCAGCTCTTGGCGCAGCCCGTTCGTCAGCGCCCAGGCTGCGGACTTGCTCATCCCGTACACCCCCAGCACCGGGTTGTTCACCCAGCTCGCGATCGACAGGACATTCAGGATCGCCCCGCCGCCATTCGCGGCCAGCGCCGGAGCAAACGCCTGCGACACCAGCAGCGGCCCAAACAGATTCACGTCCAGATGCCGGCGTGCCGACTCCACGCTGCCCGGCGTCAGAAATCCGCCGAAGTCCGCGATACCCGCATTGTTGATCACCAGCGTCACGTCCTTCGCCAACTCCGCCGCAGCCGCCACGTCCTGCGCGCGCGTCACGTCCAGCTTGACCGGCACCGCGCCTTCCAGCGTGATCGAAGACGGATCACGCGCGGCGGCGTACACCTTGCGGGCCCCGCGGGCCAGCGCCTCGCGGGCAAAAGTCAGACCCAGGCCGCGATTGGCCCCAGTGATGAAAACAACGGCGTTCTTGAGTTCCATGATCGGTATTCCTAAAAGTGATGTGTGGGTATGCGTCAGCTTCGGCACGACTAAATATGATGATCATCATATTTAAGGACAGCAAAATGGCCGCGCAACGCGGCCAGAAAAATCATTCAGTGGGAGACTGCGACGCCCTCGTGGTCGTACTGCGCCAGAACGGCGTGGCGGGCAGACGCCAGGACTGCGCGTCCGCTCGGGTTATCGCCCAACGCCCGGGCCAGCTGCAATGCGCCCACCAACGTGCTGAGCACCGCCGCCGCCGCGTGTTCATCCACCTGAGCCGGCAGCACCTGTTGCACCGCTTCCAGCAACCGCTGCACCCGGCCGGCGGCCGCCTCGCGCACGTCGTCCGACTGGCGGGGAATCTCTGACGCCAACGCCGCCACGGGGCACCCCCGTTCGCAGCCGGTCAGATGCGCATCACTGAGATAGGCTTCCACCCAGGCGCGCAACGGACTGGCGCCCTCGGCGCGGCGCCGCGCCATGCTCTGAGACAACCGCGCCGCGCCATCCTGCCCCGCACGCTCCATCGCCGCGGCCAGCAACGCGTCGCGCGACGGGAAATGCGCATAGAAGCCACCGTGCGTCAGCCCGGCTTCTTTCATGACGTCCGCGACGCCCACCCCCGAATACCCCGCGCGCCGGATTGCGCGGGCGGCTGCATCAACGATGCGTTCGTGGGATTGTTCCTTGCGGGAGGCGGACATGATCGCAACACCGAAATATTATGATCGTCATATTACGCTCGCAATATTCCAGCTTGCAAGCCCCGGCCCCGTTTTCAGCGCCAAGCTTCCGGCTCGATGGTCACTTCGCCCTTTTCCGCCGAGAAATACACCACGCCGTCCGAGATATTGGCGTTCAGCTGCATCGTGCGCTCGGCCAGCTTGCCCAACGCCTTCGACTGCTCCGAAGGCAGATTCACCACCTTCAGATTGCGCGTGCGCTCCAGCTTATTGCGCACCCCGTCCCACCAGATCTTGCTGGCCGACCCGCCATAGCAATACACGATCACCTCATCGGCGCGGCCACAGGCACGCAGAATCCGGCGCTCTTCAGGCTGGCCCACTTCGATCCACAGCTTGATCTCCCCGGTCAGATCCTTCACCCAAAGATCCGGCTCGTCGGTATCGCTCAGCCCCTTCGTGAACGCCAGTTCCTCCTGCGCGTGCATCGCAAACGCCAAGAGCCGCACCATCATGCGCTCGTCCGTCTCGGACGGATGACGCGCCACGGTAAGCCCGTGGCTGCCGTAATAGTGGCGATCGGTATCGGCGACGTTCAGGTCGGCCTTGTAGATGGTGGCGCGCAGGGCCATGGCGTAAGTCCGTTCAAAAGCGAATTGCAGGAAGGCCGCCATGATAACCGGGCGGTGCGGGCGTCAAGGCGGCTATGCCGAGTCGGCATCCCCCCCACCTCATGGCAGTCAGGCGCCGAGACCGGCGTTACACTTGCCGGGCGCCCGCAACCCCAGCCGGCAACGCCCTCAAGACCCGCCCTCCATGACCGCCACAGCCGCCCTCCTAGCCTTCACCCTGGCCGCCGCCATCCTCACCATCACGCCCGGCCTGGACAACGCCCTGGTGCTGCGCACCGCCGCCGTCGAAGGCAGCCGCCGCGCCCTCATGGCCGGATTGGGCATCAGCGCCGGCTGCCTGCTATGGGGCGCCATCGCGGCATTCGGCCTCGGCTCGCTGCTGGCCGTGTCCACGTTGGCTTACGACACCTTGCGCATCTGCGCTGCGATCTACCTGTTCTATCTGGGCGTCAAGCTGCTGTGGAGCACGCGTTCCCGCCGAAAGACCGCGACGGCGTCGCCCTCCGGCATCCTGGCCACCCCCGCCCGCCCCAGCACATCCGCCACCGGCTGGTTCGTGCGCGGCTGCCTTACCAACGCCCTGAACCCCAAGGTCGGCGTCTTCTACATCACGTTCCTGCCGCAATTCATCCCCGCCGGCGCCGACGTCCTTCGCTTCAGCCTGCTGCTCGCCACGGTCCACGCGATCGTCGGCATGCTGTGGTTCGTCCTTCTGGTAGCCGCCACCCGGCCTCTGGCGCGCTGGCTTTCCCGCCCCGCAGTCACCCGCGGCCTGGACCGTGTGACCGGGGCGGTGTTTATTGCGTTTGGATTGAGATTGGCGCTGGAGAAGCGCTGATTCAAAGGCTTGAAGCGACGCAGGCGCTTCGATGGGTGTCAGACACCCGGGAAGGCCAGCTGCAATACCACACCCATCTCGTAGGGGTGTCAGACACCTGAGAGCGGCGCGGGAGACACCCGGGAAGGCCAGCTGCAATACCACGCCCATCTCGTAGGGGTGTCAGACACCTGAGAGCGGCGCGGGCGCGCACAGGCGTCTAACGACAAACACCCCGCCACCAGCGCGCAGCGTCATCACCACGACGCAAGACACCCCAACGCCAAATAAGGCCGCCCGCGCGGCCGATTTTGGCGGCCCCGCAAGACCTTCGCCCCACCCCGCCCGAGGCAAAAACGCAAGAACTCCACCCGCCCCGCCACCCAACGCCGGCAACTCACGGAGCGGCTGGTGACGGGACGGGTGCGAGCGAGGGGCGTCGATGCGCCCAAGGGAATCCGAAGGCAGGCGCCGAAGGGCGCCAACGAGGATGACGCAGGGGCCGTCCGGAGCGAAGGCTCCGGACCGCAATCGTGGCCCCTCGCTCGCACCCGGCCCGGCGCCGGCCGCGTCTCAAGAACCCCGACCGCCGCAAGCAGCAACAGCAATAACAGCAGCAGCAGCAGCAGCAGCAGCAGCAGCAGCAGCAGCAGCAGCAGCAGCAAAAACCGCCGCCTCAATAAACCCCAATCGCATGCCGAGCCACAAAATGCCCATCCCCCACGGCAACCAACGGCTCCACCAACGGCTCATCCCCAATCTTGCGCATCGGACTAGGAATCTCATCCACCAGCAGCGACCGCTCCCGATGCCGCCGCTGCGGATCCGCGATCGGCACCGCCGCCATCAGCTTCTTCGTATAAGGATGCTGCGGATTTTCAAAGATAGCCCGCCGAGGCCCGATCTCCACGATCTGCCCCAGATACATCACCGCGACCCGATGGCTGACCCGCTCCACCACCGCCATGTCATGCGAGATAAACAAAAACGAAACACCCAACTCACGCTGCAAATCCAGCAGCAGATTCACGATCTGCGCCTGAATCGACACATCCAGCGCCGACACCGACTCATCCGCAATCACCACCTTCGGATTCAGCGCCAATGCCCGCGCGATGCAGATCCGCTGACGCTGCCCGCCCGAGAACTCATGCGGATACCGATCGATCATCTCAGGCAGCAGCCCGCATTTATCCATCAGCCAGCGCACCCGCTCCTGCGCCTCTTTACCGCGCGCCACCTTGTGGATCAGCAGCGGCTCCATGATCGAATAGCCCACCGTCATCCGCGGATCCAGCGACGCAAACGGATCCTGGAAGATGAACTGGATATGCTGGCGCAGCGTCTGCATCGCACTGCCCCGCAACGCCCCGATATTCTTACCGTCGAATTCAATGGACCCGCTCTTGCTCTTGACCAACTGCAGCAATGAACGGCCAGTCGTCGTCTTCCCGCACCCAGACTCGCCCACCAGCGACAGCGTCTCGCCCGGATACAGGTCGAAGCTGACCTTCTCGACCGCATGCACCCGCTTCTGCACCCGGCCCAGAATGCCGCCGGTAATGTCAAAGCTGGTCGTCAGATCCCGCACCTTCAGCACAGGACCATTCTCGCGCCGCACCGTAGACGGCGCCGCCACCGGCGTGTCCACCAGCCTGGCCGGATCCGGCACCCGCACCGCCTCGTCCACCTTCAACAGCGGAAACGGCGCCGGCTCGTCCGTGCCCTGCATCGCCCCCAGCCGCGGCACCGCCGACAGCAGCGCCCGCGTGTAGGCATGCTGCGGACGCGCAAAGATCTCGTCCGAACCGCCCTCTTCCACCTTGTCGCCCCGGTACATCACCAGCACCCGGTCCGCCACTTCCGCCACCACGCCCATGTCGTGCGTGATGAAGATCACGCCCATGTCCATTTCTTCCTGGAGCTGGCGGATCAGTTGCAGGATCTGCGCCTGGATGGTGACGTCGAGCGCAGTCGTCGGTTCATCGGCGATCAGCAATTGCGGCTTGCACGACAGCGCCATCGCGATCATCACGCGCTGGCGCATCCCGCCCGACAACTGGTGCGGATAGCGATCCAGGATGGCGCGCGCCTCCGGGATGCGCACCCGTTCCAGCATACGCAGCGTTTCCGCCCGCGCCGCCGCCGCGTCCAGCCCCTGATGCAGCTGCAGGGCCTCGGCGATCTGATTGCCCGCCGTAAAGCTGGGGTTCAGCGACGTCATCGGCTCCTGGAAGATCATCGCCACGTCCGCGCCGCGCACGCGCTGCAGCGTCGAATCGGGCGCGCTGACCAGATCCAGCACCTCGCCGCTACGCCGGCGCAGCAGCATTCCGCCATTGGCGATGTGCCCGCCGCCATACTCGACCAGCCGCATCAGCGCCAGCGACGTCACGGACTTGCCGGAGCCCGACTCGCCCACGATGGCCAGCGTCTCGCCGCGGTTCACGTGAAAGGAAACATTGCGCACCGCTTCCACGGTGCGTTCGGGCGTTTTGAACCGCACCGTCAGGTCATTGACCTGCACGACACGGTTGGAATCCATGGTTGCCATATCGATTACTTTTCCTGACGCGGATCGAGCGCGTCACGCAGCCCGTCACCCAGCAGATTGAAGCCCAGCACCACCAGGAAAATGGCCGATCCGGGGAAGATCGACATCCAGGGCGCCTGGGTCATGAAGTTCTTGGCCGTGTTCAGCATCGAGCCCCACGACGGCGTCGGCGGCTGCAGGCCCAGGCCCAGGAATGACAGGCTGGCCTCGGCGATGATGGCCGTGGCGATCGTGATGGTGGCCTGCACGATCAGCGGCGGCATCACGTTGGGGAACACGTGCCGGCCGATGATGCGCAGGTCGGACGCGCCCAGCGCGCGGGCGCTCTGCACGTAGTCTTCGTTCTTGACCGCCAGCACCTGCCCGCGCGTCAGCCGGATGAACTTGGGCGCCGCGGACACGCCGATGGCGATCATCGCGTTGGTCAGGCTGGGTCCCAAAAAGGCGGCCAGCGCAATCGCGAGGATCAGGAAGGGAATGGCCAGGAGCGCCTCGGTGGCGCGCGAGATGAAGCTGTCCGTCCAGCCGCCGAAGTAGCCCGCGGCCAGGCCGAACGGCACGCCCACGATCAGCGCGATCAGCACCGACACCAGGCCCGCCATCAGCGAGGCGCGCGCGCCGTACACCATGCGGCTGTAGATGTCGCGGCCCAGCTCGTCCGTACCCAGCCAATGCGCCGCGGACGGCGCCTTGCGGATGGTGGTGAAGCTGGTCTGCAGGGGATCCTGACTGACGATGAACGGGGCCAGGATGGCCACCACCACGAAGAACAGCACGATGCCCAGGCCGAGCATCGCGATGCGGTTGCGTTTGAATTTGGCCCACGCCCGATTGCGGCTGCGGGGCGGCGTGACGGCTGCGGCCGTTGCAGGAATTGCGCTCATGAGTGCCTCAGGCGGGGATTGACCAGGATGTACAGGATGTCGGCCAGCAGGTTCATCAGGATGAAGCCCACCGCCACGCAGAGCACCACGCCCTGCACCACCGCGTAGTCGCGGGTGAACACCGCATCGACCACCAGCTTGCCGAAGCCCGGGATCGTGAAGACCTGCTCAGTCAGCACGGCGCCCGCCAGCAGTTCGCCGAACAGCAGCGTCACCAGCGTGACGATCGGCATCAGCGCATTGCGCAGCGCATGGCGCAGCACCACGCTGCGCGGCGACACGCCCTTGGCGCGGGCGGTGCGCACGTAATCCGCCGACAGCGCTTCCAACATGGAAGACCGCGTATGCCGCATCAGATACGCCGCGATCGCCGTGGACAGCACCAGCGACGGCATCAGCATCGTCTTGATCGACAGCCAGAAGTCTTCAGACGGCGACACGTAGCCCGAGGCCGGCAGCAGCTTCCACTGCACCGACACCACCATGATGAGGATGATGCCCAGCCAGAAGTTGGGAATGGACATGCCGGATAACGCCGCGATGTTGGCGCCCATTTCGACGGGCTTACCTTTACGCACCGCGGCGATGATGCCCATGGGGATGCCCACCAGCAGCGCAAAGAACATCGCCATGGCCGCCAGTTGCAGCGTGACGGGCAGCTTTTGCGCGATCAGCGTCGTGACGGGCACGTCGGTGCGCAGGGACTTGCCCAGATCGCCTTGCAGAACCTGCCCGGCCCAGGCCGCGTACTGCATCGGCAACGGGTCGTTCAGGCGGTATTTGTCGCGCAGGTAGTCCAGGACGGCCGGGTCGCGCTCTTCGCCGGCCAGAGTCAGCACCGGATCGCCGGGCAGGATTTTCTGCAGCATGAACACGATCATCGACACCAGTATCAGTGTCGGGATCGCGACGATCACGCGGCGCAAGATGAGTTTAAGCATGTGGGAAACCGTAAGACAGGAACGACGGACGGCGCCGGCCGGACAGGGCCCGATGCGCGTCCGCCGCAAACGACAACCGGACGCGCAAGGCGCGTCCGGCGGGCGCGGCGGGCATTCGCCGCCCCAACATTACTTCTGCGCGAACGTCACGCCCTTGAGCCGGATCATACCGTCCGGATAGGGCGTGAAGCCCTGGACCTTCTTGCCCATCACGAAGGGCCACGGCTGGTAGTAGTTGTACACGCCGGGCAGTTCGTCCTGGATGATGGCCTGCGCCTGGTCGTAAATGGCCTTGCGCTTGGCTTCGTCCGGCACCGTGCGGGCCTGGTTCAGCAGCTTGTCGACTTCCGGATTGCAGTAGTGGCCGTCGTTCAGTGCGCCCTTGCAGGTGACGAACGCGTGGATGTTGCCGTCGGGATCGACCCGGCCGGACCACCCCAGCATCACGATCTGGAAGTTGCCGCCCGAGGCTTCCTTTTGGAGCGCCGCGTATTCGGTCGGGCGCAGCGACAGGTCAAAGCCCGCCTCGGCAGCCATGGCCTGGACGATTTCGGCGATGGACGAGGTGGTGGTGTTGTTGCCGAACACCAGCTCGGCCTTCACGCGGTCAACGCCCGCCTGCTTGAGCAGGCTCTTGGCCTTGGCCACGTCGCGCTGGGTGACCGGGAATTTGTCGCTGTGATAGGGGCTGGCGGGCGGGAACGGCTGCTGCGCGGGTTCGAAGATGCCGCCGCCGGCCACTTCGTTGATGGCGTTGCGATCGATGGCGTACTGGAACGCCTGGCGCACCAGCTTGTTCTTGAACGGGTTGTCTTCGGCGCGCTTGCCGTTGCCCACGTTGAACATGAACTGCTGGAAGCCCAGGCCCGCGACCGGCGCGAACGTCAGGCTGGCGTCGTTCTTGACCTGCGGCGCGTCGGACGGATTCAGGCGTTCGAGCATGTCCAGGTCGCCGGCGCGCAGGTTGGACAGGCGCACGGTGGTGTCCGGGATGGGCAGGAAGGTCACGCGCTTGAACGCGTAGTCCTTGGCGCCGTAGTACTGGTCGAATTTTTCCAGGACGATGCGGTCGTTCTGAATGCGTTCGACGAATTTGTACGGGCCCGAGCAGATGGGCTTGCGGCCCACGGCGGCGACGTCGTCCGAGAAGGTCTTGGGCGACAGCATCATGCCGGCGCGGTCGGACAGTTGCGCGAGCAGCGTGGCGTCCGGTTCCTTCAGGGTCAGCACCAGCGTGGTGGCGTCGGGCGCGTCGACCTTGGCCACCGAGCGCAGTTCGCCCTTGCGCAGGCTGTCCGGCAGGCCCATGGCGCGGTCCAGGTTGGCCTTGGCCGCGGCCGCGTCAAACTTGGCGCCGTCGTGGAACAGCGCGTCGTCGCGCAGCTTGAAGGTCAGCACCTTGTTGTCGTCGCTGAACGACCACGAGGTGGCCAGTTGCGGCACGAAGTGCAGTTTGGGATCGATGTCCACCAGCTTGTCGCACAGCGACGTGAACACGATGCGGCCCACGTAGGTGCGGGCGCGGTGCGGATCCAGGACATCGGGATCTTCTTGCAGGCCGATCCGGATGTTCTGGGCGCTGGCGGCGCCGGCGGCCAGCGCCAGCAGGCTGGCGCCGAAGGTCATGGTCAAGCGTTTCATTGTGTTTATTCCCCTTGTTGCTGCATTTGCCGGTATCAGGAACCGCTTTAGAAACCCACCGCCTGGCCGTCGCGACGGCTGTCGCTGGCGGCGACGTAGCCCAGTTCGTTGTCGCTTTCGGCCATGCGCCAGATGAACTGGCCAGCGCCGAAGTCCATGTAGGGATCGTCAACGGATTTCAGAGCATGGCCCAGATCCTTCAGACCTGCAATCGTCGAGGCCTTCATATTGGTCTCGATATCCAGCGTGAAGTCGCGGTTGACCTTCCAACGCGGGGCGCAGCATGCGGCCTGCGGGTTCTGGTGGTAGTCGATCATGCGCACGACCGTCTGCATGTGGCCCTGGGGCTGCATGTCGCCGCCCATGACGCCAAAACTCATGACCGGCTTGCCGCCGCGCGTCAGGAAGCCCGGGATGATGGTGTGGAACGGGCGCTTGCCGCCTTCGACCACGTTGGCCGACTTGGGATCCATCGAGAAACCCACGCCGCGGTTCTGCATGCTGATGCCGGTGCCCGGCACGACCACGCCCGATCCGAAGCCCATGTAGTTGGACTGGATGAACGAGATCATCATGCCGTTTTCGTCGGCGGCGGTCAGGTAGATGGTGCCGCCCGCGTGCGGACGGCCGGCTTCGAAATGGGTGGCCTGGTCCAGACGGATCAGCTTGGCGCGGCTGTCCAGGTAGGCGTCCGACAGCATCTGTTCGGGCGTGACCTGCATGGCGCGCGGGTCGGCCACGTACTTGTACAGATCGGCGAAGGCCAGCTTCATGGCTTCGATCTGGATGTGCTGCGATTGCACCGAATCCACGGGAATGTCGGCCATGTCGAAGCGTTCGACGATGCCCAGCGCGATCAGCGCGGCGATGCCCTGCCCGTTCGGCGGGATTTCATGCAGCTCGTAGCCGCGGTACGACTTGGAAATGGGCTTGACCCATTCCGGACGGTAGCCGCGCAGGTCTTCCAGCGTCATCGCGCCGCCGCATTCCTTGCTGAAGGCGGCGATGCGCTCGGCCAGCTCGCCTTCGTAGAAGTCGCGGCCCTTGGATTCGGCGATGCGGCGCAGCGTGTTGGCGGCGTCGGGGAAACGGAAGTGCTCGCCGACCTTGGGCGCGCGGCCTTCGGGCAGGAAGGCCTGGGCGTAGCCGGGCTGCGACTTCAATTCTTCGGCGGCGGCGGCCCACTTGTGCGCCACCACGGGCGGCACGGCGTAGCCGCGCTCGGCGATCTCGATGGCGGGTTCAAACAGCTGTTCGAACGGCAGCTTGCCCAGCTTTTCATGCAGCGCGGCCCAGCCGGCCACCACGCCGGGGACCGTGACCGAGTCCCAGCCGCGCTTGGGCTGGATGGCCAGGCCGTTGTCGCCGGTGCCGTACTTGCGCTTGAAGTATTCGGTGTTCCA
>Ga0213828_1001087_pt1 | contig 23551 bp, 27 predicted proteins | sample MC6MC0897MG_FD_180664 | JGI IMG/M metagenome (GOLD analysis project Ga0213828, IMG submission 180664) | Enriched soil aggregate microbial communities from Iowa State University, Ames, United States - MC6-MC0897-MG | ecosystem: Environmental > Terrestrial > Soil > Unclassified | place: USA: Iowa... | reverse complement strand
CGTTCTGATCAGCTTGTACAGCAACAGCCATGACCGCAGCAATTGCGAAAACCAGAGGCTTGATTGCCATCGAGGGTTTCATGGTGATTCTCCGTACTTTATTTAGGTTAAGTGTTGTTCTTAACTGATTGGGTCAATCCGCGACCCGTATGCTCAGGGTGTTGGCCATTCGGTTTCCCACCCCGGCACTCTGATTCACCTGAATCACCCCACGGCTACCGGTGAATGCCTGGTCACTGGTGGTGACCTGGCGATGGCCGGATGCGGCGTCAGTTGGATCGGAGTTGTTGAGCAGCGCCACGTTCTGTTGCATGAGGACGCTGTCGTCGATGCTTTGCGGTTGAGTACTGAGGCTGATGCGCAGTGCGTTGGCTTGCTGGGTGCCGGCCCCGGCGCTCTGGTTGACCCCCAGCGCGCCGCTGCCTTGGCTGAAAGCATCGCCCTGGATGCTTGAGCTGGCATCCATGGCGCGGTCGACAGGGCTGCCGAGCCTTTGCCTTATCTGGGTGGTGGCGCTGGCCTCGTGCCCCACAGCGATGGCGCGGGCGTTGGCCTGCTGCTGCAGGTCGCCGGCCGCCTGGTTGACCGTGAGGTTGCCCTGGTATTGGCTGCCCGAGCTGTCGATGCTGGCGTTGTTGATCACGGGGGACTGAGCGAAGGCTGGCGCACTGCAGAGCGTGGCCAGAAGCAGCAGCGTAGGCCTCATCTCATTTGCCTCCGGTCAAGATTTGCAGCGGGGCCAGGCCGCGCTGGACGCTTGAATTGACCATGTTCGAGATGCCGTTGCCGGAACCTGAGCCACGCCCCCCAGCGAGGTTGGGCAGTTGTGTCTGGTTGGTAAGATTGCCGCCCAGGTTGTTGGTCTGTTGATTGACCAGGGCACTGATGCCAGCACCGCTGCTGATGCTGGCGAAGTCACCGTCGCTCAGTTCGTGGGTCTGTCTGAGGATCTGCGCGGAGGGGTTGGCATTGACGGTGGTCGGGGTGGGGTCGGGAATCATCGGTGGGATGACTGCGTTGCGCGTCTGCACATCGCGGGTAATGATGATGATCCCGTTTTCAGCCTGGGCAGGCTGGGTCAACCCTGACCCCACAACGCATGCGATTAGCAGGAGGCGATGGACGCCTTTATCAAGTATCCCCACGACGGCAATTCCTTCTTTGGCGTGCTGGTCCGATTCAGCGATGCGAAGAAGAGAGCAGAAGCTGTGCCGTGTTTTGAATTTGATTTTGAATCAATGAGTTAGCTCAACACGCTGGGAGTGTTTCGCATTTTCTGTATCAGGGCTGATACAGATTATTCAGGCCGAAGGGGCTGGAGCCAGCATGGGCATGGCTTGGAGGGATTTTTGCAAGGGTGTTTCACGGACTTGACACTGCCCCCGAAACGGGGGAAACCCCCGCATTTGCGGGGACTATCACCCACCTGGGTGTGTCAGGGGCTTAACACTCGGTCGGGCAGGCTGGCGTATCGCTATCAAGCAGCGTAGCCACCGTTTGCAGCGCCTGCAACTGGCGTTGCGGCCAATTGCCATCAATCACCTGAAAAGTGTGCCGGTGGCGCTGCAGCCAGTGCAGGCTGTCGTCGAAAAAGCGCTGGCGATCGGCCAGGTCAGGGTGACAACGCTGGCCATCGGCAACCCAGTCCACCCCTTGCGGGCTCAGTAACAGGTGCAGATCGTAATGCCTAGCAAGCAAGGCCTGTTCCAGCCAGGCCGGGCAGTCGTCGAACAGGGCGCGGCTCCAGAGCATGTTGCTGAGCAGGTGGGTGTCGAGGATCAACAGCTCTGGGGCTTGCGCGCGGGCGCGGTCTTCCCATTCAAGCTGGCCGCGGGCGATAGCGGGGATGTCGGCGTAACAGGTATCACGGCCTTCCTGATCGATGAAATGGCGCACGTATTCGGCCACCACCCGCCCACCGAAATGCGCCTGGAGCACACCACTGAGCCAGCTCTTGCCACTGGATTCCGGCCCGCACAGCACCAGCACCTTCATGCTTGCACCAGTGCCGGGTCACGCCGCCATTCCAGCCAGCCACGCACGGCGATCAGGGTAAGCACCGCGAAGAAGCCAGCGGTGAAGTACAGCTGCTGATGCAGGTACTGGCCGACATAGACGATGTCCACCACCACCCACAAAGCCCAGCACTGCAGGCGCTTCTGGGCCATCCATAGCTGCGCGACCAGGCTGAAACCGGTCAGCGTGGCGTCCAGCCAGGGCAGGGCGGCGTCGGTCCAGTTAGCCATGGCGGCACCCAGGGCGGCGCTGAGCAGCGCGCCGACCGCCAGGCCCGTGAAGAGCGCCTGGGTTTGCAGGCGCGAGACCTGGCGGGCGTCCTGCGAGCGGCCTGGGCGCTTCCACTGCCACCAGCCGTACAGCTGCAATATGGCGTAGGCCACCTGCAGCAACATCCCCGAATACAGTTTTACCTCGAAGAACAGCCAGCCATAGATCAGTACCATGACCAGGCCGATTGGCCAGCACCAGGCGTTCTGCTTGACGGTGAGCCAGACGGCGGTAACGCCGAGTACGGCGGCGATGAGTTCAAGGCCGGACATCGGCGATCCTTGGCGAGGCGAGAAGAGGGGCGCGATTGTAGCTTGTCGATTGTCCCAGGAGTAGGTGCAGCGCACTTACAACGCGGCACCCTCAAGGGCAAGGCCTCTCTATACGCGGAACTGCCGCAACAGTTGCTCCAACTCCTCGCTCAACCGCCCCAGCGCCGCCCCGGCATCACTCGACTGGCGCGCCGCTTCGGCGGTCTGCTGGGACAAGCCCGCAGTGTCCAGCACATTGCGGTTGATCTCTTCGACCACATGCGACTGTTGCAAGGTTGCACTGGCAATGGACGCATTGAGCGCAGTCAGGTTATGCAGCGCCTGGCTGATGGCATCCAGGCTGGCACCGGCCTCACGGGCCTGCTCGACAGTCTGGCGCGAGGCCTCGCTGCTGGTGTCGATCGCCCTGACCGCAGCGTCCGACTGGCCTTGCAGGTGCTCGATCATGGTGTGGATTTCAGCCGTGGACTGGGCCGTGCGCTGGGCCAGCAGGCGCACCTCGTCGGCGACCACGGCAAAACCTCGGCCTTGCTCGCCGGCGCGGGCTGCTTCGATGGCCGCGTTCAGGGCCAGCAGATTGGTCTGTTCGGCAATCGAGCGGATCACGTCGAGCACGCCACCAATGCGCGTGCTGTGCCCGGCCAGGTCACGAATCACCTGGACTGCCTGATCGATGGTCAGCGACAGGCGATCGATCTGTTCGAGGCTGCCGTGAATGGCCTGCTGGCCATGCTCCACCTGTTGCTGCGCCGCGCGCATTTCGCCCGCAGCCTGCTCGGCCGTCTTGGCCACGTCTTGCACGGCATAGGTCACTTCGTTGACGGCCGTGGCAACCTGGTCCATCTGTTGTGACTGCTGGGCACTGTGCTGCTGCGCGGCGCCGGCGTTGTCACCGACGTGGCCGGCGGACCGGGCCAGGTCGTGGGCGGCGCCCTGCAATTGACCGACCACGCCCTGCAGCTTGCCGTTGAAGCGGTTGAAGTGCTCGCCCAGGTGGGTGATTTCATCGCGACCGTGGGTGTCCAGGCGCCGGGTCAGGTCGCTTTCGCCGCTGGCGATGTTGCCCATGGCCTGCACGGCCTCTTGCAACGGGCGGGCGATACTGCGGGCAATCAGCATGACCAGCAGTGCCATCAGCAGGGCGATGCCCAGGCCCGCCAGTGAGGCATCGCGCAATTGCCGGGCAAATTCGGCCTGCACGTCATCGATGTACACACCCGAGCCGATGACCCAGCCCCACGGCTTGAACAACTGGATATAAGAGGTTTTCGCTACCGGCTCGCTGGCGCCGGGTTTGGGCCAGCGATAATTGACCGGGCCGGCGCCCTGGCTGCGGGCCAGGCTGACCATTTCGTTGAACACGGCAAAGCCGTCGGGGTCGCGAATGGCAGACAGGTCCTGGCCGTCGAGCTTGGGGTTGGCCGGATGCATGATCATCTTCGGCCCCAGGTCATTGATCCAGAAATAGTCGTCGTGGTCGTAACGCAGCGCGCGCACCACCTGCAACGCCTGTTGCTGGGCAGCATCGCGGCTCAAGCTGCCGGCCGCTTCCAGGCCCTGGTAGTAGGCCAGTACACCGGCTGCAGTCTGCACCACATGGCGGGTCTTTTCCGCCTTGGCCTGGTACAGGTCGCCGTGGATCTGGCGCAGCATCAGCAGGCCCAGTACCACCAGCATGGCAACCGCCACCAGCAGGATCAGCCATAGACGACGGCTGATCGACATCGATCTCAGGGTTTTCATCCAGGCACTCCCGCCTTGTTCTTGTTCTTCAGGTGCATCCAAGCATGCTTTGCGGCAGGCCCCCACCCGACTAATGGCTAAGTGCTAGTCTAGGCGTACTCTGCAACAGGCGGCGCAAGCCATTGCAAAGCCGCTCTGATAGGATTTCGGCCGCGCAAGATGAAACCTTTAGGCAGCGTGAACTTTTCCACTGGCATTGCGCCCAACAGTCGCTGTAAAACAGCCGGGCCGCGTGCGGCAACTTCAAGCAAATCAAGAACAAGGGGCCTGCAAGCAGCAGCGCTCCATCGGGGGAATGATGGATTTTTGGACTGCCATACAGGCAATCATCTTAGGCGTGGTCGAAGGGTTGACGGAGTTCTTGCCGATCTCCAGTACCGGGCACCAGATCATTGTCGCCGACCTGATCGGCTTTGATGGCGAACGTGCCATCGCCTTCAACATCATCATCCAGCTTGCCGCGATCCTGGCCGTGGTGTGGGAGTTTCGCCGCAAGATTCTGGACGTGGTGTTCGGCCTCACCAGCCAGCCCTCGGCCCGGCGCTTCACCGGCAACCTGCTGCTGGCGTTCATGCCGGCGGTGGTATTGGGCGTGCTGTTCGCCGACCTGATCCACGAATACCTGTTCAACCCGATCACGGTGGCAGCGGCCTTGGTAGTGGGCGGTGTGATCATGCTCTGGGCCGAGCGCCGCGCGCACCGCGTGGAGGTTGACCACGTTGACGAAATGCGCTGGAGCCATGCCTTGAAGATTGGCTTTGTCCAATGCCTGGCCATGATCCCCGGCACCTCGCGCTCCGGTTCGACCATCATCGGTGGTTTGCTGTTCGGGCTGTCGCGCAAGGCGGCTACCGAGTTCTCATTCTTTCTGGCGATGCCGACCATGGTCGGCGCGGCGGTGTACTCGGGCTACAAGTACCGCGACCTGTTCCAGCCAAGTGATTTGCCGGTGTTCGCCATCGGTTTCGTGACCTCGTTCATCTTCGCCATGATCGCCGTGCGTGCGCTGCTCAAGTTCATCGCCAACCACAGCTATGCGGCGTTCGCCTGGTACCGCATTGCCTTTGGCCTGCTGATTCTGGCGACCTGGCAGTTTGGCTGGGTCGACTGGTCGACGGCGCACAGCTGACATGGCCAGGGCGCAAAACGAGGAGGGCGTACGCAACGTGCGCCTGAAGTTGCTGGTGTTGGGCGTGCTGTGCCTGCTACCGGGCCTGGGTGCGGCGCAGATGGCCTGGAACGATCAGTCCTGGCTGCCCTTGGCGCTGTACCCGGCGGTGAGCCTGATCAGCCTGCTGCTGTACTGGCAGGACAAGCAGCAGGCCCGCACCCAAACGTGGCGCACGCCAGAGAACGTGCTGCATGCCAGCGAACTGTGCGGTGGCTGGCCCGGCGCACTGGTTGCCCAGCAGCTGTTTCGGCACAAGACGCGCAAAGTGTCGTATCAGTTGATGTTCTGGGGGATTGTGCTGCTGCATCAGGTGTTCTGGCTCGATTACCTGTTCCTCGGGCGCCACCTGTCATCTTGGCTCTGACGCCTCGATCAGAGCAGCAGCCCCACCTGCAGGCGCTTCGCCAGCCGCCGCACCACCAACTGGTGCGAGCGCTGCAGCAGGTCGCACAGCTCGTCGCGCCCCATGGGGTAAGGGGGCGCCATGCTGATCCATCGCGCCCGCGCCAGATACGGCGCGGGTCGCACGCCAGGGCGGTCGCAATAGCCTAGAAACAGCTCATCGGCGACCTTGAACGACAACCCTGCACCCGCCAGGTCGAGCACGGCGAACATCTTGTTGCCTGCCACCGAAAACACCCGGATACCGCCCCATTTATAGTCTTCTCGAGCACCCGGCAGGCTCAGGCAGAAGGCTGCCACCTGCGCTTCAGTCATTTTTCGCTCAGACATAACGCTCTCCACAGGCCTCGAACGACGCCGCCAGATGATCGATCCACACGCGCACTGCGGGCAATACACCGCGCCGGTGTGGGTACACCGCCTGCAGATAGCCACCCGGCAGTTGCCAGTCCGGCAGCAAGCGCACCAGCTCGCCACGTTCCAGTTCCTCTTCGCAGAACATGCTGGGCAGCGCAGTGAAGCCCAGCCCGGCGCGTACCGCGGCGTTGCGCACCACGAAGTCGTCGATGGCCAGGCGCGGTTCCAGGGCGATTTCCTGTTGGCGGCCATTGGGCCCGAACAGGCGGAAGTGCACCAGCCGGTCGGCCTCGGCAGCACCCAGCACTGGCAACGAGGCCAGCTCGCCAGGCTCGCGAATGTGATCGGCAAAGCCCGGCGCGGCGACCAGTTGCATCTGGGCCTGGCGTAGCCGGCGCGTGACCAGGGCCGGGTCCTCATCGCCCAGGTCGCGCACACGCAGGGCGACGTCGATACCCTCGGAAATCAGATCGACTCGGCGGTTGAGCAGCACCATGTCCAGTTGCACCAGCGGGTACTGTTCGAGAAAGCGGCTGATCACGTCTGGCAAAAAGGCGTGGGCCAGTGCCACCGGGCAGGAGACTCGCAAGCGCCCGCGCGGCTCGCTGCTCATGCTGGCCACGGCCTCGTCGGCAGCTTCGGCTTCCAACAGCATGGCCTGGCAATGGTGCAGGTAGCGCTCGCCGACGGCGGTCAGTTTCAGTTGCCGCGTGGTGCGCTGCAGCAGGCGTGTACCCAGGCGTTCTTCAAGTTCGGCGATACGCCGCGACAGGCGCGACTTGGGGATGCCCAGCTGGCGCCCGGCCGCCGCAAAGCCACCGGCCTCGACGACGCGGGCGAAATAGAAGAGGTCATTGAGGTCTTGCATGGGAATCTCTCACTGTTCCATCAGTGGGACAAACTAACGCATTTTTGCCTGCTTATCAGCTATTAGTCATCCCGGTAGGATTCTCCCCATCATGATCGCCCACGCCGCGGTCTTCATTACAGGAGAGTCCCATGAAACTGTTGCACATCGATTCGAGCATCCTGGGCGACAATTCCGCCTCCCGCCAGCTGAGCCGCGAAGTAGTCGAAGCCTGGAAGGCCAGCAACCCGAGCCTGGAAGTGGTCTACCGTGACCTGGCTGCCGATGCCATCGCCCATTTCTCCGCCGCAACCCTGGTAGCCGCGGGCACCCCCGAAGACATGCGCGATGCGGCCCAGGCCTTCGAAGCCAAGCTGAGCGCTGAAACCCTGGAAGAATTCCTCGCCGCCGACGCCGTGGTGATCGGTGCGCCGATGTACAACTTCACCGTGCCGACCCAGCTCAAGGCCTGGATTGACCGGGTTGCCGTCGCCGGCAAGACCTTCCGTTACACCGAAGCTGGCCCTGAAGGCCTGTGCGGTGACAAGAAGGTGGTGCTGGTGTCCACCGCCGGTGGCCTGCACGCTGGCCAGCCGACCGGTGCTGGCCATGAGGACTTCCTCAAAGTGTTCCTGGGCTTCATCGGCGTCACCGACCTGGAGATCGTTCGCGCCCACGGCCTGGCCTACGGCCCAGAGCACCGCAGCCAGGCCATCGACGCGGCACAGGCGCAGATTGCCAACGAGCTGTTTGCCGCCGCTTGATTGCACCAGCCTCAAATCGCCGGCTTGCCGGCGATTTGAGGCTATCAGGCTACCGGTATCGTCGGGTCAGCCGCCGCCAAGGCTGCCGCACGATCATTGGCAGCGGGCGGGTAGATCCAGACCGTGTTGATCTGCGACTTCAGCAGCTTGGCCTCGGCCTTGTCTTCCGGGGGCGATACCTGGCGGTCCCACCCTTCGGTGTACACCGCGCCCCAGGCGCCCAGGTCGAGGCAGGTGACGTACTTGGGTTGGCTGTAGGTCATCGGTGCCACGCCAATCAACTCGGCAACCGCATTGTTGCCGGCGTAGCGGCCCAGTGGGATGGCATGCTGGCACGACATCACCGCATGGTTGCCCACCTCGTCGCAAGCTGCGTAGGCCACGTCGCCCGCCGCATAGACCGCATCGTTGCCCTTTACCTTGAGGTTGCCGTCCACGTGCAACCGGCCTTGGCGGTCACGTTCGCCGCTGATCTGCTCGGTCAACGGGTTGGCCTTGAAGCCGACGGTCCAGATCACTGTGCTGGCATCGATGCGTTGCCCGTTGTCCAGCAGAACGCCGTCGGGGTCCACCGAGGCCACCGTGGCGCCACAGATCCATTCCACCCCCAATGCCTCGCAGGCCTGCTCGATCGCAGGGCGGATGCCGTCACCCAGGGCTGCGCCGACCCTGGCGCCACGGTCGATCACCACTACCCGCAGTGTTGCCTGTTCACCGAGAATGCTGCGCAAGCGCGCCGGCAGCTCGGTGGCAGTCTCGATACCGGTGAAGCCACCACCGGCGACCACCACGGTGTTGCGGGCAGGCGTGTCTGGCAGGTTGGCCAGGGACTTGAGGTGCGTCTCCAGCCGTGCGGCGCTGTCAATCTTGTCGACATCGAAAACATGCTCGATGCCGACCATGTCTGGCCGGTTGAGCACACTGCCGCAGGCCATGATCAGGCGGTCATAGCCCAGTTCGCACTCGGTACCGCTTTGCGTGCGATAGCGCACGCGCCGGGCTGCTTCGTCGATGTGAAAGGCGGTGCCTTGCACGAAACGCACGTTGACCGCTTCGAACAGCGCCTGCAGTGGAGCGGCCATGGTGTGCACGTCAGGTTCGTAGAAGCGCGGGCGCACATGCAGTTCGGCCTGCGGCGCCAGCAGCGTTACCTCGACATCCTTGCGCGCGTTAAGCTCCAGCTGGCGTACGGCGCTGAGGGCGCTCCACAGGCCAGCAAAGCCCGCGCCAATGATCAGGATATTTTTCATCGTTGTGCTCCTGGAATGTCCGGGTAAACAAAAGTAGCCCGTCTTTGTGGACAACGATGTTACGAGTGACGAAGCGCTACACCCTAGGCCAAAGAACCCTGGATTTCGGCCAACGACAGGTTGCGCGCAAAGCGCGCGCGGTAGTCCCGCGGGGTGACTGCAAGGTGGCGCTGGAACGCCAGGCGCATGCGCTCTTCGCTGCCAAAGCCGCATTGCCGGGCAATCTGCTCGATGTGGCTGTCGGCGCTTTCCAGCAGGCGGCGGGCGGCTTCCAGGCGGAACACTTCAATGGCCTTAGCCGGGGTGCGGCCGGTCTTGAGCTTGTACACCCGGGTGAAGTTGCGCACGCTCATGTGCGCCTGCTCGGCCAGGTGCTCGACGGTCAGGCGTGGGTCGCCGAGGTGCGCGTTCAGCCACAGGTGCAGTGCTTCGAATTCGCTGCAATCGCGCCCCTGCAGCTTGAGCAGTTCACTGAACTGCGCCTGGCCGCCGGGCCGCTTGAGAAATACCACCAGCTCGCGGGCCACTTGCATCGCGACTTCGCGGCCGCAGTCCTGCTCGACCAGAGCCAGGGCCAGGTCGATGCCGGCGCTGACGCCGGCAGAGGTCCACACCGTGCCTTGCTGAACGAAGATCGATTCATGGTCCACCTGCACCGCAGGGAAGTCGCGGCGCAGCACCTCGCACATCGCCCAGTGGGTGGCGGCGCGGCGCCCGTCGAGCAAGCCTGCGCTTGCCAGCAGAAAGGTACCGCTGCACACCGAGGCCGTGCGCCTGGCCTTTACCGCGACGCGGCGCAGCCAGGCGACCAATGCGGCGTGGTCGGGGAGGGTGCGGATGATATCCGGTGCGCCCGGTACTACCAGGGTGTCGACGGCCTGCGCCATCACGTCGTCCAGTGTTTCAGTCGCCACCACCAGGCCTTCGGCGGTTGGCTGCAGGCCGCCGTCGAGGCTGGCAGTGTGCAGTCGATAGCCCGGCCGGCCCTGTGCAGCCATGGCTTTGGTAGCAGCCCAGAACACCGTCTGGGCACCCGTGAGGTCGAGCAGGCCCATTTGCGGGTAGGCGACGAAGACCACGGCGCGCGGGTGGTCGACCGGTTGCAACGCAGGCTCGAGCTGCTGGGCGTGTTCAGTCATAGGCAGATGACCTGATCGAAAGGGGCCGCGTGGCGGCTTCAGAACGTCGGCGGGGTGATGACCCAGATCACCACGGCATCGACGTCACCGGGGTTGCCATAACGATGGGGTTCCTGGCTGGAGAAGCTGAAACTGTCGCCTTCACCCAGCTGAAAGTGCCGCTCGCCTACCCACAATTCAAAACTGCCGCTGAGCAGATAGCCAGCCTCTTCACCGTCATGGCTGTAACTCTGCTGGCTATAGGTGCCCGGTGGAAAGCGCGAATGAAGGATTTCCAACTGGCGGTTGGGTTGCGGCGTGAGCAGTTGGTCGACGATGCCGTCTTCGTAGTGCACGCTGAGGCGGCTGTTACGGCGTACCACGTAGCCCTGGTCCTCGGGTGCGGTACTGGCCTCGCTGGCAAAAAACCACTGGATCGTCACCCCCAGGCTGCGGGCGATGTTGAACAGTGCCGGGATCGACGGGTAAGACAGGTTGCGCTCCAGCTGGCTGATGTAGCCAGCCGTCAGTTCGCTCTGTGCGGCCAGTTCCGCCAGGGTCATGCCGCGGCGCTTGCGCAGGCCGCGGATGCGGGTGCCCAGGAACTGCGGGGCGGCGCCGCCGTCTTCGGTGGCGCAGGGGGGCTGCGAGGGTTGGCTCATGCGCATCGGTCCATCGGGAAAGCGGCAGTATGTACAGCCTCAGAGCGCCCAGGCAACCGTCAGGCCATCGTGAATCGCCTCTTCTGCAGTACGCGGCGCCAGGCAGTCGCCGATGCGCCGCACTTCCACCAGGCCGTCCAGTTCCGCCGCCAAGGTGTCATTGGGCTGGTGGCCCAGGCACAGCACCAGGGTGTCGATGCCTTCAAAGATCATCGGTTCGCCGCTGGCCGTGTGCTGCAGGTACACGGTGTTGTCGTCGCAGCCGTAGAGGCGGGCGTAGGGGGTGATGGGGATGCTCAGGCGATGCAGTTCGCCGGCCAGTTGATCGCGTACGTACAAGGGCAGGTTCTCGCCACAATGGGTGCCGTTGACCGCCAGTTGCACCTGATGCCCCTCGCGCACCAGGCGCTCGGCGATGCCAGGGCCTATCCAGTCGCAACGCCAGTCGATGACCAATACCGAGCGCCCGGGTTTGACCTCGTTGCGCAACACTTGCCAAGCATCCACCACCTGCAGGTCACCGGCGCGCTCGAACGCCGGCCAGTAGGGCGTGGCGCCGGTGGCGGCGATCACCAAGTCAGGGCGCTCGCGCTCGACCAGTGCGCGGTCGACTCGCGTGTTGCGCACCACCTCCACGCCTGCCAAGGCCATTTCCCGTTGCAGGTTGGTGCTGGCGCCGCCGAACTCGCTGCGCCGTGGCAGCAGTTGTGCCAGCAACACCTGGCCGCCCAGTTGCGGGCCGGCTTCAAAGAGTGTGACGTGGTGCCCGCGCGCGGCGGCGACGGCTGCTGCCTTCATGCCGGCCGGGCCGCCGCCTGCCACCAGGATCCGTTTGGGCGAAGGGGTTGGCGTCAGGTGGCCGTATTGCAGTTCGCGGCCGGTTTCCGGGTGCTGGATACACGAGATCGCTAGGCCGCGATGGAAGTGACCGATGCAGGCCTGGTTGCAGGCAATGCAGGCGCGCACGTCTTCGACCTGGCCGTGCTCGGTCTTGGTCGGCATCAGCGGGTCGCAGATCAGCGCACGGGTCATGCCACACACGTCGGCCTGGCCACGCGCCAGGATCAGCTCTGCCTCCTGCGGCTGGTTGATGCGCCCGGTGACGAACAGCGGAATGTCCAGGCGCTGTTTGAACGTGCCGGCCTCGCGTGCCAGGTACGCAGGCTCGATGGCCATGGGGGGGACGATATGCACCGCACCGCCCAGCGACGCTGAGGTACCGGCGACGATGTGCAGGTAGTCGAGCTGGCCTTGCAGCGCCTCGGCGGCGGCCAGCGACTCGTCCTCGCTCAGGCCTTCGCTGTCACGTTCGTCGGCGCTGATGCGCAGGCCGACGATGAACTGCTCGTCGGTGGCAGCACGCACGGCCGCCAGCACTTCGCGCAAAAACCTCAGGCGCTGCGCCAGGTCGCCGTTGTAGCCATCGGTACGCAGGTTGACCCGCGGGTTGAGAAACTGCGCGGGCAGGTAGCCATGGCTGGCCACTACCTCGACGCCATCCAGCCCCGCCTGGTACAGGCGCCGCGCCGCGCTGGCATAGCCCTGGACGATTTCATCGATCATCGCCTGGTCCAGCGCGCGCGGCATCACCCGGAAGCGTTCATTGGGCACCGACGAGGCTGAGTAGGCGACCGCCAGCAAGCCATCGGCAGACTCCATGATCTCCCGCCCAGGGTGGAACAGCTGCGAGAGCACCACCGTACCGTGCTCATGGCAGGCTTCTGCCAGGCGCCGGTAGACTTCGATGCAGGTATCGTCGGTGGCCATCAGCACGTGCGAGGTGTAGCGGGCGCTGTCGTGCACACCGGCCACCTGCAGCACGATCAGGCCGACGCCGCCTGCAGCCCGGGCACGCTGGTAGGCGATGAGCTTGTCGTTGACCAGGTTGTCGGTGGGCAGGCAGGTGTCATGTCCCGTGGACATGATGCGGTTTTTCAGGCGTTTGCCGCGAATCTGCAAGGCTTCGAACAGGTGGGGGAAGGCGGTTTGCATACAGGCGGCTCCGGTGTGGTGTTGTTCTTGTTTTGGTTATGAAAGTGTAGCGACAGTAAAAAATCAACTTGTTTTTTTACTTGGGCGCAGCTAGGTTTTCATCACCCTCCGAGGAGGGCGTGACCTCACAACAACAAGAAATCGGGCCCCACGGGCACCGGCAGGAGGAAACCTCGATGCATGCATTCCCTCGCAGTACCGGCCTTTGCGCAGCGCTTCTGGCCTTGGGGCTAGGCAGTGCGCAAGCGGCGCCGCAAATGGTTGTAGTCGGCTATGGCGGCGCCGGTCAGAAAGCCCAGGATGAGGCGATCTTCAAACCGTTCAGCGCCAAGGACGGCAGCCAGTTGATCCAGAGCGAGTACAACGGCGAAATGGCCCGCATCCAGGTGATGGCCGATACCGGCAACGTCGACTGGGACGTGGTGCAGATCGAAGGGCCCGACCTGATGCGCGGTTGCGATGAGGGCATCTACGAGCACCTCGACTGGCAGCGCCTGGGCCATGCCGCCGAGTTGATCCCGGACGCCGCCCAGGACTGTGGGTCTGCTGCTTTGGTGTGGAGCGTGGCGATCGCCTATGATCGCAACAAGCTGGCCCAGGCCCCGGCCTCGTGGGCCGACTTCTGGGACGTGCAGAAGTACCCGGGCAAGCGCGGCCTGCGCAAGCGTGCGGTGTACAACCTGGAGTTCGCCTTGTTGGCCGACGGGGTCAAGGTCGAGGATGTCTACACGGTGCTGTCAACGCCGGCCGGTGTCGACCGCGCCTTTGCCAAGCTCAGTGAGCTCAAGCCCTATGTGCAGTGGTGGGACGCCGGTGCCCAGCCGGCGCAGTGGCTGGCTGCCGGCGATGTGGTGATGACGTCTACCTACAGCGGGCGCATCGCCGTGGCGGCCCAGCAGGGCAGCCCGCTGGCACTGGTGTGGCCGGGCAGCCTGTATGGTATGGACTATTGGGCGATCATCAAGGGTTCGCGGCATGTCGACCAGGCCAAACGGCTGATCGCCTATGCCAACCAAGCCGATACCCAGGTGCGTTACGTCGAGCAGATCCCTTACGGGCCGACCAATACTCAGGCAGCGGCCAAGCTCGCGCCGTCCTTGGCCAACTGGGTGCCGACGTCGCCGCAAAACCTGGAAGGGGCTTTGGCGATGAATGTGGAATTCTGGGTCGACCATGGTGAAGAACTGGAACAGCGATTCAATGCCTGGGCCAGCAAGTAACCTGACGTTCAATGCTGCCTCTCTACAGGACCAACGATATATGACCCTTACCGAACAGACCCTGCGTCAGGAGCTGGCTGCCTGTTATCGCCTGGTCGCCTACTTTCGCATGAGCGACCTGATTTTCACCCATATATCCCTGCGTGTGCCCGGGCCGGATCACCACTTTCTGATCAACCCGTACGGTTTGCTGTTCGACGAGATCACGGCCTCCAACCTGGTAAAAATCGACCTGCATGGGCAGCCTGTAGCGCCGACCACGCACCCGGTCAACCCGGCCGGGTTCGTCATCCACAGTGCTATCCACGCAGCCCGTGAAGACGCCCACTGCGTGCTGCACACCCACACGCGTGCCGGTTGCGCGGTGGCGGCGCTGGCGTGCGGCCTGCTGCCGGTGAACCAGATGTCCATGGAGTTCCATGGCAAGGTGGCTTACCACGATTATGAAGGTATTGCCCTGGACCTGGATGAGCAGCAGCGGTTGGTCGCCGACCTGGGGGACAGGCCGGTGATGATCCTGCGTAACCATGGGCTGCTGACGACCGGCCGCAGCGTTGCCGAAGCGTTCTTGCGCATGTACTACCTGGAAAAGGCCTGCGAGATCCAGTTGGCGGCGCAAAGTGCCGGGCAGCTGATACTGCCGCCTGCCGCCGTGTGTGAACGGACCGAGCGGCAGTTCAATGCACCGATGCAGGGGCTGAAACAGGGGGAGTTGTCGGACCCGGATGCAGTGGCGCTGGCATGGGGGGCATTGCTGCGGATGCTCGAGCGGGTGGCGCCGGGTTACCGGGACTGAGGCCTGGCGGGCCAGCGCGGTTCCTGTAGGCGCGGCCTTGCCGGGGCGCCGGACCGGTCGGAACGGTGCGCAAAGCGCTACCCACTGTTGCGCAACCCTACCTCCCAACTGTGCTGGTCCCTCGAAAAGGAATAGCCTTATGCTGTAACGAAATATGTCTAGAAAGCCTGAAGAAGGATGTCGCAATGCCGCTCAAGGACCTGCTGATCGCCCTGGTGGTGATTGTTGCGTGGGGAGTCAACTTCGTGGTCATCAAGGTAGGCCTGGATGGCCTGCCGCCGATGCTGCTGGGGGCATTGCGCTTCTTGTTGGTGGCCTTCCCGGCAGTGTTGCTGGTCAAGCGGCCGAAGCTGCCGTGGCGCTGGCTGATCGCTTATGGCGTGACGATTTCCCTGGGGCAGTTCGCCTTCCTTTTCCAGGCCATGTACAGCGGCATGCCGCCTGGGTTGGCGTCGTTGATCCTGCAATCCCAGGCATTCTTCACGCTAGGGTTTGCCGCGCTGTTTCTGGGCGAGCGACTGCGCCTCGCCAGCCTGCTGGGGCTGCTGGTGGCCGCCAGCGGCTTGGCGCTGATCGGCAGCGAGGATGGTGGCCATGTGCCGATGCTGGCGCTGGTGCTGACCCTCTGCGCGGGCGCGATGTGGGGCGTGGGCAACATCATCACGCGGCGTTTCGGCTCGGTCGACCTGGTGGCGCTGGTGATCTGGGGTGGGTTGATTCCACCGCTGCCGTTTCTGGCGTTGTCGTGGTGGCTGGAAGGGCCTGAGCGCATCGGCCATGCGCTGGCCAACATTGGCTGGAGCTCGGTACTGGCGTTGGCGTACCTGGCATTTGTCGCCACCATGCTCGGCTATAGCCTGTGGAGCACATTGTTGTCGCGCCACCCGGCCGGCAAAGTGGCACCGTTCTCGTTGCTGGTGCCGGTTATCGGCCTGAGTGCTTCGGCGTGGTTGCTCGGCGAGCGCCTGACCGAGCTGCAGGGCTGGGGGGCGCTGCTGGTGATGCTTGGGCTGCTGGTGAACGTGTTTGGCGCCAAGATCGGCCAACGGTTGCGGGCGGCTAGTGCGCACTGAGGGCCGGGTGCTCTGTTAGAATCGGCCCTTTTCGCCAGGCCAACGGAGCACCGTCATGATCATCTCTACCACCAGCCAGCTCGAAGGCCGTCCTATTGCCGAGTACCTGGGCGTCGTCAGCTCCGAATCGGTGCAGGGCATCAACTTCGTGCGCGATTTCTTTGCCCGTTTTCGCGACTTCTTCGGTGGCCGTTCGCAAACCCTGGAAAGCGCCCTGCGCGAGGCCCGCGAGCAGGCCACCGAGGAGTTGAAGGCGCGGGCACGGCAGTTGCACGCCGATGCAGTGGTGGGCGTGGACTTCGAAATCAGCATGCCGTCGGTGCAGGGTGGCATGGTCGTGGTATTCGCCACCGGCACGGCCGTCAGGTTGAAATAAGGCATTGTGCCACTGGTCGGTTCCAGGGTTTTAGTCTGGGCGGTCCGCAAATGACCAGCTAGTCTCACTTTTACCGGGCGCGTTCACCTAGGCAACGTATCTGCTTGCCGACGCGACCTCACTGGAGGGAGACAGGGCATGAGCGAATCCTTTTTCGAAGACCTGAACGACGCATTCCCGATCAACAGCCAGGTGCGTTGCGGCCAGTCGGCATTCCGCCTGGGTTTCGCCCACATGACGCTGGATGATTCGGAACAGCTTCAGCCTGCACATCTGCAGCGCAGCAAAAAGGGCCGCTTCATGCCGCGGGTTCCGCTGAAAAAGTGATCCCGCTCCAGCAACCCCGCCGAACGGCGGGGTTTTTGTTGATATTCGTTGACGCTGCTCATGGCATCGCCGGGTTGCACTCGCCGGATAGCCGTGGATGTGGTTTTCTGGCGCGGCATTTCAGCAAAGGGAGATTGAATGCTCATGCGAGTCAGGGAAGAGACCTATTGGCAGTGGGCGGACGCTCAGCTGCACAGCCGCAGCCACGATGAAGCGCTCAGTGACGGCACCACGCTCGACGTGCAGGTGCGCCTGTCGCGCCTGGGCGCTACCCAGCTGTTTCTCGGTATCTACGCTGGGAATGGCCGGGCATTGCTGGAAGAGTATTACCCAGCGCGCCCGGGTGAGACCATGACCCGGGCGTTGGTCTGGGGCGTCGAGCGGGCCCGCGCGCTGGCCACCGGCGCATTGCCCTTGCCAGCGATGGCGCGCACGCGTCGGCGGGCATGAAAAAGCCCGGCCTTTGCGGGCCGGGCTCCATGGCGGGTGAGGCCACTCAGTTGAGCGGTTCGATCACCTTGACTGCCCCCCGCTCACGGGCGGCGGGCCATTCTTGTTGCAGGGTCTGCAGGACGCGGCCAACGAACTCGGTGTCGGCGGCGGCCTTCTTGCCGACGTAGCCCTGGCCACGCCGGTAGACCTTGAAGCGTGCACGCATGCTTGGCAGGTGCTCTTCGAATTCATCTTCGATGGTGTTCGGCGGCAGGCGGTCGAGACGCACCTCACCGGTCTGGCTGACCCACAGCAGATGGTCGTCGAGGCTGTCTTTGCGCACGGCGAACAGCTGGGCCAATTGGTCGATTGTGGGATTGTTGTTCAAGTTCATCATAAAGCCCCCATTACCCATTCGTAGGTGATTTTCACAGTTGGCGCTACCACGGTGTAGCGCACTACCAACGCTGCTACAGCAGCATCGCAACAGGGGCTTTCACACGCTGCCTTTTGGACAGTTCCCTCTCCACGGACGGCCTGCGTTACCGCGCAGGCCGTCTGGAACACCCTTGCCACCGCTCCCGATCGGGGAGACAGCCTCATCATGCCCAAGGGCGATGAACGGCGTCAACCGTTTTGTAGTGAATATTTTTTCTCACTACATCTTGTCCGACAATCCTGCCGGAAGGGCCTGTCAGTGGTCGAGGGACGAGAGAATCCGGTACGCGGCGCGCACGCGTGCCTCGTTGGGATAGTTGCGGTTGGCAAGCAGTACGATGGCTTTGCCTTGCGCCGGAATGAACGCCACATAGGCACCGAAACCGTTGGTGGCGCCGGTCTTGTTGTACCAGGCGTCAGGCACGGCCGGGAGCTCGGGGTTGAGGCGGCGGGTGGCCTGTGGCGCAAGGGCGAACTTGGAGCTGTTGCCATTGACCAGGGTGTCGAGTGACGCCGGGTAGGGGTAACGCTCCCAGCCCAGGCCTTGGGTCATGCTACCGACCTGGAAGTAGCCGGCCTGGGTAATGGCGGCAGCCTTTTGCAGGGTTGGCGCAAGCTCGGCCGGCTGCATGTGCAGGCGCACGTAGCGCAGCAAGTCGGTGGCGTTGGTCTTGATGCCATAGGCCGCATCGGCAAAGGGCCCCGAGCTGACGCGTACCGGCTGGTCATGCGCGTCGTACCCTTGCGCATAAAGCCGCTGTGCATCGGCCGGTACGTGCAGGTAGGTGTGCTTGAGGCCCATTTGCGGGAGAAGCCCCTCGGTCATCAGCTCGGCGAATGGGCGCTGCTGCGCGCGCGCCGCCAGGTCACCGAACAACCCCAGGCTGGGGTTCGAGTAGCAGCGCTGGGTGCCGTGTTTGGCAACGGGTTGCCAGTGGCGGAAGAAGGCCAGCACCTGTTGGTCTGTGTGCACCGCGTCGGGGAACTGCAATGGCAGGCAGTCGGCGCTGTAGGCACCGAATTCCAGCACGCTGGCTTCGCCCAGCGGTGTGCCGGCGAGGGCGGGCTGGTAGCGCTGGGCAGGGGCCTGTAGGTCAAGCTTGCCTTCGGCGCTGGCCAGCGCCGCAAGCGTAGCGGTGTAAGTCTTGCTCAGCGAGCCGACCTCAAACAGGGTATCGGCGCTAACCGGCGAGTTATCCGCCTTATTGGCCACGCCATAGTTGAAGTAGTGCGCCTGGCCATCGGCGTACAGCGCTACCGCCATACCGGCGATTTGGTGTTCCTGCATGAGCGGCTGGATGATCTCGTCTACCTGGGCCTGCAGCGGATCGGCCGCCTGCGCGGTGATTGCACCCATGGCCAGTGCAGCCGCGAGAGGGAAGGGCGCAAGGCGATAGCGTGGCATCAAGTAGTCCTTTGTCCGTTGAGCGATACCGGTGGGGGTTCCGGCGTTAGCGAAAAATAAACCGAGACCTTATCGTCTGCCGTTGCATAACGACAAGACGGAAACTGTTATGAAGTATTTGCGCATGTTATTCGACAACTTCACCCTGGCCTTGCTCGGGGTGGTGCTCATCGCCACTGTGCTGCCCTGCTCGGGCGACGGGGCGGTGTATTTCGGCTGGCTGACCAACCTGGCTATCGGCCTGCTGTTCTTCCTGCACGGTGCCAAGCTGTCGCGCGAAGCGATCATCGCCGGCGCCGGGCACTGGCGCCTGCACTTGCTGGTGTTCTCCTGCACGTTCGTGCTGTTCCCCTTGCTGGGGCTGGCGTTCAAGCCGTTGTTTGTGCCGCTGGTGGGCAACGAGCTGTACCTGGGCGTGCTGTATCTGTGTGCGTTGCCAGCCACGGTACAGTCGGCCATTGCCTTCACCTCGCTGGCCCGCGGTAACGTGCCGGCAGCCATTTGCAGCGCGGCGGCTTCCAGCCTGCTGGGTATCTTCCTCACGCCACTGCTGGTGATGATGCTGCTGGGCGCCAGCGGTGATACCGGCTCGGGGCTGGATGCGGTGCTGAAGATTACCCTGCAGCTGCTGGTGCCCTTCGTAGCCGGGCAGATCGCCCGCCGCTGGATTGGCGCGTGGGTCAAGCGCAACGCGCGCTGGCTCAAGGTCGTGGACCAGGGCTCGATCCTGCTGGTGGTCTACACCGCCTTCAGTGAGGCGGTGGTTACCGGCCTGTGGCACACGGTGTCGCCACAACACTTGGCGGGGCTGTTTGTGGTGTGCGGGATCTTGTTGGCGGTGGTGCTGTACGGTACCCGCTTGCTTGGCAAACTGCTTGGCTTCGACCTGGAGGACCGCATCACCATCCTGTTCGCCGGCTCGAAGAAGAGCCTGGCCACTGGGGTGCCGATGGCTCAGGTGCTGTTCGTGGGCAGTGGCATTGGCGCGATGATCCTGCCGCTGATGCTGTTTCATCAGATCCAGCTGATGGTCTGCGCGGTGCTGGCGCAGCGTTATGCGAGCCGTGAGGGGTTGGCCGAAAAGGCTCCTGCGGCGTCATGATGTGGGTGTAGGGGCGGCCTCGCCGGGAGGCCGCTCCTACACGTTACCTTGCCTGGCCGGAGCTGCGCTCTCGGAGCGCCTTGGCCACTTCGGCCTCTATCTTGTAAGCGGGCCCTTCAAGCTCATTGAAATCACGCGTGTAGCGCCGGGCGAATTCTTCTAGCCCCAGCGCCTGGTATTGCTGCACGTGCATGAGCTCGTGCGCCCACAGGGCCACATTGTCTTGCGCATCGCTGGCATGGCGAAAGATGATCGTGTCGATCAACGTCACCGCATTAACGTCGGGGTTCTGCAGCATGGCATTGGCTGCGCTCATCTGCTGTTCGTCGCCCACCCTGAAGCGGACGGCATCGAGCACGGCGAAGTCATACCAGGGCTCGAGCTGGGCGCGGATGTGCAGGGGGATCGGTTCACTGCCGCTGGCATTGGCCTCGTCGCGGGCCTGGCGCAATGCGTAGGCCAGGCTGGTCGACGCCATGGCTTCCACGTCCTTGAGGATCTGCCCGGCCTGCCCTGGGTCGACCGGGGCGCAAAAACACCCCATCAGGCATACCTGATACTGCCCCGGCGGGCAGGCTTGCTCGGCCAGTACCGGCGCACTCAGGCACAGGCCAAGCAACAGGTTAACGGGTTTCATTCAAGGCCTTTTCAACGAAGGTGCGGCTGGCGTCCAGCACCTGCGATTGCACCGCCTGACTGGCCAGCATGCGCCCGACCAGCAACGCGCCGACGCATTGGCTGATCAACACCCAGGCCAACGCTTCATCCTCCAGTGTGGCAGCCCAGGCCTTGTGCAGCTCGACCAGCCAATGCTCGGCCACCTCTCGCACTGCAAGGTCTGCCCGGGCGATTTCCACCCCTAGCGGCGGCAACGGGCAGCCACCTTCGGCATTGTGCAAGTGAGCCATGCTCAGGTACTGCTGCAGGCAACGGCCAAGGCGTTCGCGGCTGGCGCCTTGGCTGGCCAGGCGTGCCAGTGGGCTATTGCAGAGTTCCTGACGCACCACTTCGGTGAACAGATCATCCTTGGACGGGAAGTGGTTGTAAAAGGCACCGCCGGTCAGCCCGATGGCCTTCATCAGCCCGGCCACGCCGGTGCTGGTAAAGCCACCGCGTTTGGCTAGCGCACCGCTGGTGGCCAACAGCTTTTCGCGGGTTTGTTGCTTGTGCTCGCTGGAATAGCGCATTCATGAACCTCTGCGCGCTGGCTTGACGATGGGGCCGATCATAACATAGCGTTCGTTTACTAAACGATCATTCACCAAAGAGGCGCACATGACTCGACAACAAAAAGTAGTGCTTGTGATCGGCGCGGGGGATGCCACCGGGGGCGAGATTGCCAAACGGTTCGCCAAGGAGGGCTACGTCGCCTGCGTCACCCGCCGACAGGCTGACAAGCTGCAACCGCTACTGGACGAAATACGCGCAGCAGGCGGCCAGGCCCATGGCTTTGGCTCCGATGCTCGCAAGGAAGATGAGGTGGCGGCGCTGGTGGAGACCATCGAGCGTGATATTGGCCCGATCGAGGCGTTTGTCTTCAATATCGGCGCCAATGTGCCTTGCAGCATTCTCGATGAAACGCCACGCAAGTACTTCAAGATCTGGGAAATGGCCTGTTTTGCCGGGTTTCTGACCGCTCAGGCAGTGGCCCGGCGCATGGTGGTGCGTGAGCGCGGCACGATTCTGTTTACCGGCGCTACCGCAGGTACACGGGGGGGCGCCGGCTTTGCCGCATTTGCCGGCGCCAAGCACGGCCTACGGGCGTTGGCGCAGAGCATGGCGCGCGAGTTGGGGCCGCGCAATATCCATGTGGCCCATGTGGTGGTGGATGGTGCCATCGATACCGCGTTCATTCGTGACAGCTTCCCCGAGCGCTACGCCCTGAAGGACCAGGATGGCATCCTTGACCCGGCTCACATTGCCGACAGTTACTGGTTCCTTCACGCCCAGCCGCGAGACGCCTGGACATTCGAACTGGACCTGCGCCCCTGGATGGAACGCTGGTAAGCCCCCTCATCGATCAAGGACCGTACCCATGACCAATACCGTCGAATTCTTCTTTGATCTTGGTAGCCCGGCCAGCTACCTGGCGTGGACGCAACTGCCGGGTATTTGCGCCCGCCAAGGCGCAACGCTGCACTACCGGCCCATGCTGCTGGGCGGGGTGTTCCAGGCCACCGGCAATGCGTCCCCGGCAATGATCCCGGCGAAGGGTCGCTACATGTTCACCGACCTGGGGCGCTTCGCTGCCCGCTACAGTGTACCGTTCGGGCTGCCGCCGGGGTTTCCGCTCAATACCCTGATGCTGATGCGCGGGGTGATCGGCACGCAGTTGCAAGACCCGCAGCGCTTCGAGGCGCTGTTGAAGGCATTGTTCACTGGGATGTGGGGCGAGCGGCGCAATCTGGGTGACGCGGCAGTGTTGCAACAGACCCTGGAACAGGCGGGCTTCGACATTGCCGCGTTCAGTGCGCTGGCCGGCGATGTGCAAGTGAAGGCTGCGCTCAAGCAGGCGACGGAGGATGCGGTGGCGCGCGGCGTGTTTGGCGCACCGACCTGCTTTGTTGGTGATGAGATGTTCTTTGGGCAAGACCGCCTGGACTTTGTCGAGGACGCGCTGCGTCAGCGTGCCAGGCGTGTTTCCAGCTGAGTGCGCTCCCACAGGCTGAGCAGGTCGGCCGGGTTGGTGCCGTAGCGGTACCAGTCTTCAAGGCCGGCCTGATCGCCGTTGGGTGCCTGGCAGTGGACGCAATGGGCAAGGCCTTCAGCGTCCACGGCCAGGGTCATCTGCCAGCCTTCGATCGTCACATCGACCAGGCCATCGTGGCGGTGGGCGCTTATTTGCAGGGCGTGAACACCCAAGGCTGCGTCGCGCAAGCGCTGATAGGCTTCCCGCGTGCTCACGATACCGCTGCGGCTCACTGTCAGAAATTCGCCGGGGTATTGGCACTGATGATCTCGGCCTCATCCTGGCCGATGTTCTTGAAGCTGTGGGGCAGGGTGGTGGGGATGTAGTAGCCATCGCCCGAGTTGAGCACGCTAACCTGGCCATCGACCCACAATTCGACCGTGCCACGGGTGACCAGGCCGCACTCTTCGCCCTCTGCATGCACGATCGGCTCGCCCGAGTCGGCGCCCGGTGCGTACAGCTCGCGCAACATGCGCATCTGCCGTGCCTCGACACTGGCGCCGACCAGCAGCATGCGCAGGCCGTTGCGGCCCAGGTCTGGTTGCTCGCTGGCGCGGAACACGAAGCGCTCTTCCCGTACTGGCTCGTCGAAGCTGAAGAACTCCGCCAGGCTCATCGGGATGCCTTCGAGCAGTTTTTTCAGGGAGCTGACCGAAGGGCTGACGCGGTTCTGTTCGATCTGCGAGATCGTCGAGTTGGTCAGCCCGCTGCGGCGGGCCAGTTCCCGTTGGGAGAGGTTGTTGCGTTCACGCACCAGTTTGAGTCGCGTCCCCGTGTCCATAGCCGCCTTGTAATCAGAGGTGTCAAAAATAATGAGCGACGCATTAAA
>Ga0213828_1001083_pt1 | contig 23598 bp, 28 predicted proteins | sample MC6MC0897MG_FD_180664 | JGI IMG/M metagenome (GOLD analysis project Ga0213828, IMG submission 180664) | Enriched soil aggregate microbial communities from Iowa State University, Ames, United States - MC6-MC0897-MG | ecosystem: Environmental > Terrestrial > Soil > Unclassified | place: USA: Iowa... | reverse complement strand
TGTCTAAGTTTTTTAAAAAGGATGGACTAGTTATTTTATTTAAATCCACCTTTCTCACACACCTTTTCAATAAAATATTCACCGCATTTGTGTTTCCACCATTATAACAGTGTTATCAATATGCTAAAAGTACGAACACTTATTGTTTGCACATTCGACAAACATCCTCGACTATTCTAGCATATTCCTCGCTCTTATTGCCTTGTTTATCTTAACAAAACATCTATTGGTTCAAAGCCCCTGGCGGATGTCACGGATTTTGAAGAGGAGCTTTTCGAGCGAGCTCAAAAAACCCGGACGCATTGTTTATCTGTGCGAAAGCGAAGCGACAGCAACAATTACGCTGGGGCGTAATTGATCTTTTAGTTTTTACGATGAACAATATAGGCTGCAAACTCACGTAGTAAACTAGCATCGATTTGTAATTGATCAAGTGCATGAATGGCAAGCTGATAATGCTCAGCTAACTTATCCTTCGCTCCATCCAATGATAATAGGGCGGGATATGTGCTTTTATCACTCGCTACATCCTTACCTGCTGTTTTACCTAGCTCCTCCGTTGTGCCCTCAATATCTAAAATATCGTCTTGAATTTGGAATGCAAGACCGATATGATGTGCATATTCCTTTAGGGTTGCTCGTTCCTCTGAAGACGCATTAGCTAACACTGCTCCCGCTTCAATGCTAAATCGTAATAAAGCACCGGTTTTATTAATATGAACATGCTCAAGCTCAGCTAAATTTAACTGGCGTTGCTCACCTTCCATATCTAGTACCTGACCACCAACCATACCTTCTGCACCAGCTGCTATACTTAAAAGGTTAACCAATTCAATGCGTTTTTCAGCAGATACATTCATGCGTGCTAATATTCCAAATGCAAGCGTATTTAATGCATCTCCAGCAAGTGTCGCTAGTGCTTCTCCGTAAACTTTATGATTAGTCGGTTTCCCTCTACGGAAATCATCATTATCCATGCTTGGTAAATCGTCGTGGATTAATGAATACGTATGGATAATTTCTATAACTGATCCTACAGTTAATCCATCCTTTAAATCCTTGTTAAATAGCTCAAGTACGGCTAACACGAAAAGTGGACGAATTCGTTTTCCTCCAGCCTTTAGCGAATATAGCATTGATTCTTTTAAATCACCTGGTGCATTAATCTTCTCAACAAGTGCAAACATTTCAGCTTCAACTTGTGGTATGTTGCTTTCAATAAAATGTTTTAATTGCTCATTCATTTCTTAATTCTCTCCCTTTAATGGATCAAATGCAGTCGTTTCACCTGTCTCTTGGACAATAGATATCAGCTGCTCCTCAGCATGTTGCAGTTTACTATGGCAAAATTGTGATAGCTCCATTCCTTGCTTATATAAATCAATGGCGTTTTCCAATGGCACATCACCTTGCTCTAGCTGACGGACAATTTCCTCAAGTGCTGTCATTGCTTCCGCGAAAGTCTGTTGTTTCTCTGCCACAACTATTCCCCCTCATTCTTTGGCAAGATTTTTGTCACTTCGGCGATCACCTTTCCATCATGGAAGGTTAGGGTTAATTGATCCTGCTGTTTGACTTCAGCGGATGATTTAATCATTTGTTCATCCTTATACGCTACTGTAAAGCCCCTTGTTAAAATCGCAAGTGGATTCAATGCTTCTAAAGTTCGAACAGTTGCCTCAAATTGATGTTTTTGCTTCGTCACATATTGTTTGGAGGCATGTGTTAATTGTTGAATTCGTGTTTCTAGCTCACGTTGATAGAAAGTGAGTGCCTTTTTTGGTGAATGTTGCTCGATAGCACTATGTAGTTGCTGAAGCTGTGCACCCTTTTTCATCAAATCTACCTGCATGGCTTTTTGTAAGTCTGATTCGAGCTGAGCTAGTTTTTCAGTAAACGGACGATATAGTCTTTCTGGCATTGACAATGGATAAGACTGTTGGAGCTTATTTAGACGTTGTCGCTCAGCCATAAGTTGCGCCCTCACCATTTGATGGAGCTGCGATTTTTGAGTCAGTACACGCTGAAATAAATCCTGTTGATCAGGTACAGCTATTTCAGCAGCAGCCGTTGGTGTAGGAGCACGCAAATCTGCCACATAATCCGCAATTGTCGTATCTGTTTCATGACCAACAGCACTAATAATAGGTATGCGGCTACTAAAAATAGCACGAGCTACAATCTCCTCATTAAATGCCCATAAATCTTCTATTGATCCTCCACCTCGTCCGACGATGAGAACATCACAAGAAGCATCTAAATTTGCTTGCTCAATATTTTGAACGATAATTGGTGCAGCTTGTCCCCCTTGAACAAGCGTTGGATAAATCAATATTTCAGCCAGTGGATAACGTCGTTTTAGCGTTGTACAAATATCGCGAATCGCTGCTCCCGTTGTAGATGTCAAGATACCTATTCTCTCTGGGAATCTCGGAATTGGCTGCTTCCATTCAGTTTTAAAAAGACCTTCTTTTTGTAATTGCTCTTTTAATTGATTAAAGGCAACAAACAAGCTACCAACCCCATCCGGCTGCATCTCCTGTACATAAAGCTGATAGGTTCCATAGCCCTCGTAAACGTTTACATCACCACGGATAAATACTTGCATTCCTTCCTTGGGTTCGAACGCTAATTTAGTGGCTGCTGTTTTAAACATTGTTGCGGCAATTCGTGCACCATCATCCTTTAAAGTAAAATAGATATGTCCAGATTGATGAATTTTAACGTTCGATAGCTCCCCCTTAACATATACCTCACGTAAATGTGGATCGGCATCAAATTTTCGTTTAATATATTTTGTTAATGCTTTTACCGTTAAATAAGAAGCAGATGACATGTTTTCGGCTCCTTTACTAAAATCAAGTTTTTCACAAAACTACAACTATCATAACATTTTTTAAAGTCGTTGACGTGCCAAAATGTAGTTTCGCTAGAAAAAATGACTGTCTTTCATCCTATTGAAGAAATTACTGCATATTCAAATGATAGATTTTATGCGTTTTACCCCAAGAAAGCAAGTGCCTTATACTCCAATCAGCAATAATGTAGTACTTTGATTACTATATTGATAATTCAATGTAAAAGCTTGTTACTCATTATCATTTAAAATAGATATAACAGCGCTAGTAAATTTGTTTTCAACAGCATAAAAGCCTTCCAACAACACTAACTGTTAGAAGGCTTTATATTAATAAAATATTAATAAGAGCGTACCTACAAGAAAACAATAATAAGTAAAGTAACTAAGCTTGCCACTTTTCATAATGCCCATAAACCAGCGCATTGCAAAATATGTCATCAATAATGTAGCGATAAATGTTGCAGCATATGGGAGGGCTAATGTACCTTTATTGGGTTCATTTAAAAAATCTGTTATTCCAAGCACAACACCCCCAAGGCTTATTGGAATATAAAGCATAAAGGAAAAGCGTAGGGCTGTATCCTGCTTCATTCCCACAGCAATAGCTGATATAATCGTTGCTCCTGAACGACTGATGCCCGGTGTGAGGGCGACAGCTTGACCTAAGCCAACAATGATAGCATCTTTTACAGTCAAATCTGCATCCTTTTTTGTACCTCGCATATTGCGAATAAGCCAAAGGGCGATACCTGTTACAAACAGCATAATTGCAATCGTTGTCATGCTAACATTGTCTGCAATAAAATCACTAAATAACACACCTAAAACGCCTGCCGGAATCGTGCCAATTACGATATAAACGGCAAAACGAAAATCTGCCTTATAGCGCTTATCACCTGTTTTAAGATAAAGGAAAAAGTGTGAAATGAGCCGGACAATATCCTCACGATAGATGTAGACAATGGCCAGCAATGAAGCTGTATTCGTTAAAATAGCAAAAGTAAAGCCTTGCTCACCTAAACCAAGTATTTCACTTGCAATCATGACATGACCACTCGACGACACTGGTATTGGCTCCGTGAAGCCTTGCACAAGTCCAATAATAATATGCTTAATAATTAGTATGAGATCTAGGTTTTCCATAAAAACCTCCTTTTTAGTATGTATGTCTTAAACAGTATATTAGACGGTAATAGCATGGCAAAAGTTCTCAAAATAGCATAAATATAAATTAGGCTTTTCAGCATAAGTAAAAACCATCTCAAAAATTTCGAGATGGTTTTAAATAATTAGTTATGCTCATTATAGTTTAACTTTATTTGCAAGCTTATTTTCAGCAGCTTGTACTGTGTTGAATAGTAACATTGTAATCGTCATTGGTCCCACACCGCCTGGTACAGGTGTAATATGTGATGCGATGCCATCAATTTCATTAAAGTTTACATCCCCACAAAGCTTGTTATTTTCGTCACGATTAATGCCAACATCAATCACAACAGCGCCTTCCTTTACATGCTCCTTCGTAATAAAGTTGGCACGTCCAACGGCAGCAATTAAAATATCTGCTTGTTTTGTGAATGAAGGTAAATCTGGTGTTTTTGAATGCGTATAAGTAACGGTTGCATCCTTTTGTAGCAAAAGTTGTCCCATCGGTTTACCAACGATATGACTACGACCAACAATGACAGCGTGTTTTCCAGCAATTTCGATTCCTGAATACTCAAGAAGCTTCATAACCCCGAATGGTGTGCATGGTAAAAATGTTTCTTGGCCAAGCATCATTTTCCCAACACTTACTGGTGAGAATCCATCAACGTCTTTATCCACAGCAATTGTGGCAATAACAGTATCCTCATCAATATGCTTTGGAAGTGGTAATTGTACTAAAATACCGTGAATATCCTCACGAGTATTTAAGCGTTCAATTTGTGCTAATAATTCTTCCTGTGTCGTTTCTTCAGGTAGTTTTATTAGCTCTGAAAACATACCCATTTCTTCACATGATTTTTGCTTATTTCTCACATATGTAGCAGAAGCTTGATTGTCCCCTACTAAAACAACCGCTAAGCCTGGTGTCAAACCTTGCTCTTTTAAGCTTACCACACGTTCTGCTATTGATTGACGAATAGCTTGACCAATTTCTTTACCATTAATAATTGCACTTGACATAAAACTTCGTTACTCCTTCCAATTCAACACATTTTATTGTTCTGTAAATTTAGAAAGTACGCCATTGACAAATTTCGACGATCCTTCATCGCCAAATGTTTTGCATAGCTCAATTGCTTCATTCAGTACTACTCTTTTTGGTGTTTCAGGCATGTATAAAAGCTCATATACAGCTAAGCGTAAAACTGTTCTCTCAATTTTGGGCAGACGGGCAAGTGACCACTTTTCAAGATGCTTCTCTAAAGTAGCATCAATTTCCTCCAAATGTTCAGCTGTTCCAGTAACAATCTTTTCATAGAAGACATTCGTTGGCTGACCTTTAATATGCTCCATTGCTTCTTCAATTGTTACGTCAGTATTGTCCAGCTGAAACAAAACTTGCAACGCTTTTTCGCGTGCCTCATGTCGTTTCATGTAAAGCTCTCCTTCTTAAGTGGCATTAAGGTTTATAATAGCATAAATTTGAACGAGAAACACGAATTCCAGCAAGTTTTCAATAATCTGAAACCTTTTTCAAGCAACTTTCTGCTTGTTTTCATGCATCTCAATGAAAAGTATGATACAAGTAGAAAATAACCATCCGCATTTCTTGTTCATTTAATAAGAATGTTATAATAAAGAGACTTCTATTTCATCTTTGGAGGTGTTTTATTATGCATTATGAAGTGAAGTGTACAAGCTGTAAAATATCATTCAAATTATATGAAGGTGAGGAACAATACAAACAATTGAAGGAACGTAAATCCCGCTTATTTTACTGCGAGGATTGCAAGCATAAAATTCGCTTTGATGCCATTCGAAACTTCTTTAGCTCTTACTAGTGGAGGCAATTCATTTATGAAAGAACATTATTATACAATTGGTGAGGTTGCTAAGCTCTCTAACTTATCTGTACAGACCTTGCGCTACTATGACCAAATTGATTTATTTAAACCTGCTCATATCGATACCCATACCAATTATCGTTATTATAAAGATAATCAGATTTTTTACTTAGATATTATTAAGTCGCTTAAATATATTGGAATTTCCCTTGAGGATATAAAAAGGGCGCTTGGCTTAACCTCGGAAGAATTGCTCGTTTTTTTAGAACAGCAGGAGCAACGTATTGAACAAAAAATCGCGCGCTTAAATGAAGTGAAGTACACTTTGCTTAAAACAAAGAAACAAATGCAAGAACAAATCGATATTCCAATTTTCGGAGATGTTTATGTTCAAGTAGAAGAGGAAATGCCTATTTTACAAGTTACGACTACTGAGCTAACACCTACATCTAGCACGAATACGTATTATGCAACACTTACGAAAATAATTGAACGTGAAGGAAGTGTCTTAAATAGTCGCTATGGTTGTATTTTTCCGCTAGCACGCTATACAGATGTTCATTCTATTATTTATGACGCTATCTTTACACCACTTTTAACGGAACGAACATTTTCTAAGCTTTCTCCAAATACCAAGCAAACAATAAAGCCAGCCGGTAAATATGTATGTATTGCCTTTATCTATCATCCTGATACATACTTTTCATATTATGAAAAACTAAGAGCATACGTAGAAGCACAACAAGAAGCCTATGAATCAATCGTCTATGAGCTTTATATGCCTGCTTCCTTCACCTTTGAGCATGAGAAAAAATTCATCGTTGAATTAAAGGTTAGACAAAAAATTAATTGTGTAAAAAATTTGATGTGAGCACCTGCATAACAACTCCCTCCCACTACCACACTTATCTAAAACGAAATTAAAAAAAGTAAACAAATCTTTTGACCCTATAGTTACTATAGGGTTTATTGTATTACTCATGGAAATATTCTAGTAGACTTTGTTCTCAAGTATTGTGAAAGATTAAAGGAGAAAAAATATGGATAAGAAACAAATTTTAACGTTAATAATTTTATTATCGAATCTATTCATTGCCTTTTTAGGCATTGGTTTAGTTATTCCAGTGCTACCTACTATTATGAATGAGTTACATATTTCAGGCTCAGTTGTAGGTTACATGGTGGCAGCCTTTGCCATTACGCAACTTATTGTCTCTCCTATTGCCGGTAAGCTAGTGGATAATATAGGTCGTAAAGTAATGATTGTGGTAGGTCTTTTTATTTTTGGGCTTTCCGAGCTATTATTTGGGATTGGGCGCACGATAGAAATTCTCTTTATCTCACGTATGCTAGGGGGCGTGAGTGCTGCCTTCATCATGCCAGCAGTAACAGCCTATATCGCTGACATTACTACATTATCACAGCGTTCAAAAGCACTAGGCTATATGAGTGCAGCTATAAGTACAGGCTTTATCATTGGTCCAGGAATTGGCGGATTTTTAGCTGAGTTCGGTACGCGGATACCGTTTTATGCTGCTGGTATACTTGGTTTTGTAGCGGCAATCCTGTCATTGATTATGTTAAAAGAACCGACACGTTCTTTAGACGACCAAGAAGCTGCACCATCCATTTTAGGCAGTGTAAGACGAGTATTTAGTCCGCTGTATTTCATACCATTTGTGTTAATTTTCGTGCTTTCCTTTGGTCTAGCGGCATTTGAATCGCTCTTTAGTTTATTTGTGGATCATAAATTTTCATTTACACCTTCAGATATCGCAATTATCATTACTGGGAGCGGGATAGTCGGTGCCCTTGCACAACTATTATTATTCGATTGGCTGACGAAAAAAATGGGTGAAATTAATGTTATTCGTTATTCACTCATCCTCTCTGCTGCTCTTACTTTTGCGATGACTGTTGTAAGTCATTATTTTGCAATCTTATTTGTAACATTCTTTATTTTCGTAGGCTTTGATTTAATACGTCCTGCCGCTACCTCTTATTTATCCAAAATTGCCGGAAACGAGCAAGGTTTTGTGGGTGGTATGAACTCCATGTTCACAAGCCTTGGTAATATATTTGGACCCATTTTAGGGGGCATCTTGTTTGATATTAATTTAAACTACCCCTACTATTTTGCAACAATCGTATTAACCCTTGGCGTTATCCTTGCTTTATTTTGGAGAAAGCCAAAGCATATTGAGCTATAATGTATTGCTAAAACATTTCCTATTTAATAGAAAAGGGCTGCCACTCTCGGCAACCCTTTTTTGCTATTCATGTACAGCAACCTCTTCTTTTTCAAAGTGAATGCCAGTAATGTGTACATTCACCTCTGCTGTTTCAAGTGCAGTCATATTAAAAATTGCCTGACGAATTTGACTTTGTACTTCCTTCGCTACCTTTGGAATAGCATGGCCATATTTCACAGAACAAAATACATCAATGGCAATTTCACCTGTTTCTGTCACACCCGATTTAATGCCTTTATTGTGCACTTTTTTACCGAAGCGCTCAACAACACCCGTTGCAATATTACCACGTGTTGCAGCAATGCCCTCAACCTCATTTACTGCAATCCCAGCCACAACTTCGATTACTTCTGCTGCTACTTCTATTTTCCCAAGTTCTTCTTTTCCAGAAGGTGTTGGTTGTACGAAAGATTGTCCTACTTTCTCAGCCATACAAATATCATCCTTTCCCTAACACATCACAAACCAATGCTGTTCTTACGCTTATTATACTATAAAAAGGAAGGTTTGGCTGTTGAAAGCCGCTTTAGCCGATAAATTTAAAAAGTTGGGCGATAAAGCTTAATTTTTTTCGATAACTATAAAAATTCTCTCGATATTAAAAATTTCTTCTCTATAAAATAAAAAGAAAGAAATCTTTGAGTATTTCTTCACTTTAAAAGTAGGAATTCTATAAATGCAGACGGAAAAACCTCCTAAATACCAATCCCTAATAATGATGAATTTTAACTAATAAAGATTTTTTTAGGTAGGATGTTATATCGAAGAGGCATACCTCATATAGTGGTTTGGTGAAAGCTTTGCTATCACAATTAAGTATAGGGGGAAGTACAGTGGAAAATGAACAAAATAGGTTATTGACAGCAACAGATTTACAAGATGGGGACAATACTCAAAGCTTTGCAGACAAGCTATATGAACAGATTACTTCCGTTATTGGTGGCAGTAATGCAAATCAATTTTTTTGTATGAGCCTTCCCGGGACGTTAATTAGTGCCTCGCAGTATGCCTATGACATTGACAATAACGAACCGAAGCCTGCCTTTGTTAGAGCCAATGAATCAAAGCTTGTCAATAAATTATTTGATGCCTGTCAGATGACAGCCTCTGATAATGGGCGTCACTTATCAACCCAGTATAAAACCGCACTGGATATGCTTACGCCTAAATTAAATAGTAAGCTTTTCGAGGCAAAAAACAAACTGCGAGAAGTACTAATGACGCCATATCCTTATAATTTTGGTGATGGCAAGCAGGATGTACTTACGCTTGAACAAGTATTCTACCGATTGTATAGCGATTATGTAGAGGCAAAGCAAGCATGGGCTGAAAAGCAGGTGGCAAAGAAAAATGAGCTTGCGAAAAAGTACCCAGAGCAGACAGCCGAAGACTACAAGCAACGTAATAATGAATTTTTAGATTGGTATGAGATAACAGCAGAGGCAGAAGTACTTGGAGTTGAGGAAAAACTCGGTAAAGTATTGAGTGTCTTTTCCCCAGGTGATATGGAAATTATTAATGGTATTTTAGATAGTGGTGTAGGGCGTGAGATTGCTGAGGCTCGTTCTACAATTGCCAATGTAGGGAAGATGAATCCTGATGGTGGACATGTTTATCCTGTACAGCTTTATCCAGAAAATTGGTTTACATTATTGAATACCTCCTTTACACCTGTTGACTTACTTGAAAGTCCTGCAGCGTTAGCACAGCAGTTGGCCCTATTAGTAGCTCAACGTAGCAATATTACAAGTAATATTAACTCATTTTTAGCAATTATTCCAGATGAAACAGAAGTACAAGCATTAAAAGAGGCTTATGAAAAAAGTGATACAGCGTTTAAAGCATCTCTTGAAGCACTGCAGAAAACGTATGCTAATACAACACTTGATATGTTAAAAACATTGGTCGATATAATGGCTTCCCAAGGATTACAGGAAGTCACAACCGTCCTACCTTCAACAGTTATGCGCATTTTTGGCGTTGAAAATGACAAAGTAAAAGACCTGCTTGACAAACTCAGTGCTAACTTTAAGGACTGTTTAACTGCACAAAATGATTTAATCGATAAGGCACAAAAGGCAACAAGCGCTGCGATGCAATATTTCGAAAAGAACAATAAGCTTCAATTCAAATCCATGCTCTCTCCATTACAGCAGCAGCTTGACAATACAAATCAAGACATTGAGGCATTAAAAGAGAAAATAAGACTTGCCACTGTTTTACAATCTTCAAAGGAGGCTAATAAGCAAGTGGATGAAAATGAAGTTGCACCAAATCATGTACCAGAAAACTTTACTCAAATTATTCTCACATCAAGCTTAAAAGAAGCAAATCAAGCTTCCTCTTCCTATGCTTCAGCATCTTCCTCTAACTACGGTGTATCCTTTTTCTTTGGAGGCTATTCCAGTAGCTCTAGCCATAAGGAAGCAATCAGTAATGCCTTCGCTAGTAGCTCAGAGATGTCGATCCAAATTGGACTATCTGTGGCAAAGGTACAAATTGGACGAGAATGGTTTAATCCTGGAGTCTTTTTATTGACAGAGGATATGTATAATACATCGAGCAAATCCATTGCGCCATCGAAAGATTATCAAGATTTTTCAAAGGAACGCTTTAAGGAAATGAATCAATGCGTTTTTCCATGCTTCCCTACGGCATTTGTTATTGCGCGAGATGTTACTATTAAATTTACTTCTGCAACCGCTATATCAAATTCATTTGCACAAAGTGTTGAGGATCATTCAGCAAGTGGCGGAGGTTTCTTTATTTTCGGGGGAAGCAGGTCTTCTTCCTCATCCTCAGCCCAAAGTAATTCCAGTGTGCAATCCTCTGCTAATAGCGTAACGGTACGCTTTACGAATCCACAAATTTTAGGCTATTATCTTGAAGCAACACCGGCGGATAAAAGTGTCAGTATTAACAATACAGAGGCAAGCAGTAATACTGATTTCATCTCTATTTTTGAGTTCGTCACGAAATTCCAAGAAATGCTAGATGATTACAATCAAAAATATAACAAACAGACTTTAAACTTATAGGAGGAATGAGAATGTTTGCTAATATGCCAACGACAGTTGAGGGTGCTAAATTGCAATTAACACAGGAGCAGGAAGCGAAATTCCGAGTAGTTTATCGTAAAACAAAGGATGAGCAAGGTGCTTATTTTACTGATTTATGGAACCCAGAGATCGACTATACAGATGAATTTATCATTGTCCCTTTAAGATCGGTATATGATGGTGTAACAGATCCTCTTGCTATCGGCACAAAGTTTGCTAATGTGGAGGGTAGTACTCATGATCCAAAGCCTGGAGTGTCATCTTGGATTCAATTAATAAAAGCCCGTTTGCAAGATGAGTATGATATCACTACTTGTTATGCGGAGCATAATAAAATTTATGTAGGAGATTCACAAGATGAAAGTGATGAAAAAACAAATGAATTTTCCTGCGGTGGCACATTAGTAGGCGGTCATGTGATTTTACAAGCAACCAACTCAAGTACAGTTGATGAAGGTGGTAATGTACACCTATTACCGATTTGTCACAAGCATAATACGTTTCGCTATACAGGTGGGACTGGCGCAGGCTACTATATGAAATTAGCACGCCAAATGAAAGCAGTAAAATTAAAATCGTATTTTCAACTATCTGCATTAGTAGAGGAATAATCATAATGATTAGATACGGTTGATATAAAGGCGTATCTAATAATAAAAAGTGAATCATAATATAAAAGACCTCCTAGCTACTAAAGGTTAGGAGGTTTGACAATTAAGAATGCTAACCTCACTTTTTCTGCTACAACCAAAACTATATTTTTTCAAGAAACTTACATTACTTAATTCCCGATGCATTAACCTTACAAATAGAGCCATCTCAGAATGCTATTGAATACTCCTCTCTCCACCCTTCCATAATTGACAGTCGCGAAAGAAAGTGAAAAAATTCTCATAATAAAATGGAATGCGACATGCTCCCTTCCTATAATATTTTTTGTTTTGCATTTCTACTTTTAATCTACATTTTTATGAAATCAGCCATTACCCCTTTTTTCCAAAAACCAAAAGACTACTGTCAACATTAATAAAAGAACAGGAATCAAACCAATATACTTCCAAGCATTGTTTGCTCCAAAAAAATAATAAGAGGCAACTGGTATGGATGAAATTGTACTTATAAGCATATAAACCCACGAAAGCTTAACTACTCCTAAAACGAAGGAAAAAATTACGATAACAAAGGAAACACTCCAAAGTATTAGCATTCACATCCTCCTTTCACTATTTAACGTAACCTAAACGGAAAAAATCTTTTTTATTGTTTGTTCCGAAATCTCATCCTGAGCACATTTTCTTGATTACCTGTTATGCTTGCCTAAAAAACACTAAATAATGGGGCATTTATTGGCTACTGTAATAGTGAATCTCACGTTTATATAATTACCACTTTTACCAATTTAGACTTTATAATGTTACAATAATCTATAGATAAAATTTTCAGCTAGTAAGGAAAAAGGCAGTTCTTAAAAGGGAGAAAATTTATGAAGATTATATTATTTAAATTATTTATAGTAGTAACGTTTATCTATTGTTGTGGATTTATTATATTCGATTTCCCTTCCGATACATTTGTTATGCGTGCGGTTAAAGGTGTAATGTCGATGGTTTTTTCTTGTAGTCTACTGTTCTTTTTAATTAAAATTCTTGATAAGAAACAGAAAAAAGAGCTGAAAGAATAATGTTTTTGGATAATTATTTCCTTTTCTAAATCAAAACCTTAGCCATCACATACCATTTTAGGGCTTTTGCATAAAAATACAAAGTCCTTTTGTTTAGGCTCTATAAATTTACAAGAACATTCCGTAAGCTTCATATGTAGCAACTGTTGGAAGTAACGGTGAATCTCATCCATTTCATTTTCACCCTTATTTTACCAATACATGATTTTCTATGTTACAATCTTAATGATGAAATTTTCAGTTAGATGAGGAGAGGCAGATGAAAAGGCATTGAAAAAAATTTTTTTAGTGTTTTTGTCAGTAATTTTATTAACATCATGTAATACATCAACGTTAAGTATTAGTGAAATTGAGATTGTTCCGGATAAAGTGCAAAAGGTAATTGATGATAAATATACGCTTCAAAAAATCAATGTAGTAGATAAGCATATTTCCTATATCGTTTTTCGCTCAAACGGAAAAGTTACAACAGATCTTGAAGCTCAAGGTGACACATTAATAGTAAAATTAGATGTTACGAATCAACAAGATAATGCAATAACACAGCATGTCTATAAATTAACGTTAGATCCTGATATTGATACCATTGATATTCACATCAATGGTAAATCTACAACTATTGATAATTTAATAGGTATATAAGATGGTAAATGAGGGATAAAATTGATTTTGGACAACAAAAAGCATGACTTAAACATTAGACGCCACTAGTATTTGACTCTATCGCTTGCTTCCTTGGCATTTTAACCGAGCATTTCGCTGGCGCCTTTCCTCTTTCCTGACACTCGTCTATCAATAGATGAACACGACAAAAAGTAGGCCCAAAATGTGCAGGTCTAGCTGCAAAAATTTCTTTATATAACAAAACACTACCTATCCCAAAATTTTTTGAACAAATTCAAATGGAGAATGCTGGAGAGAAACTATTCCTTGAGTAGATAAAAAAAGGAGCTACCTCAAAATGACTTTAAGGCAGCTTCAAGCAGGCTACGATTATAAAGAAGTAAACACATCATTAATGATGAATCAGCGTTTATAGGTGCAGTTGGGCATTAGCTGCACACTAGGATTTATGGCAATCCATGTAACCAAGTTCTGCGTAACATAATAAAGCACACTGACTTAATGATGAGCTATCGCAATCTCATCATAACTTTCTTTATAAGCTTACACTTTCCTACATTAATATTTGTAAATATGTTACAATATTTAACAAAACAGAAGGCTGATTATTCAGTTAAATGGGAAAATATTGGCGGTTTGATAGGAGGTTGAACATATGAATGATAAGAAGAAAGGGAAATTACAGGTCGCGATAATAGTTTTAATGTTATTAATATTGGTTGCGGCGTTTGTTTTATTCTTCTTAGGTCATTATACTATGGCGTTTGTTTTATTTGGAATTTTTATAGTGGGTATTAATTTTATTAGTAATTGGTTAAAAATTAATAATGAAGACTACGTTTATAGAAAAAATTATAATAATAATAGTAAGTGGTAGTTACACTTAGGTACTCCTAAGCTTTTAACATGGTCTTTAGATCAATAAGAATGGGACTTGTGTTAATGATTGAATACTATATAAACAAGTCCTATTGTTAATGCTTCCTCAATCTCTCCAGTAGCTCCCACACATGACTTTGTAGCTACAATTAAACAACCTGTGTAAATGCTCATTATCAATGCTCATCTGCTCGTTAAATGCCTCTAGTTCAACATATCGACTTTCAATGCTTTCTGATGGCACTAAGAAGTCATAAATCAAGTGACTGTTTTAAAACGCTTTTAAATGATTCCTGAATGTCTGATAAGTGTTTTTAGATAAGTGTAGCTTTACATAGTTTTCATCGTGCACGTTTGACCGTACCCTTAAAACTTGGTAACTGTATAGATTCTATCACATCTTCTAAATCAAAAATCCCTGTACGCTGACCTTTTCTAGCCAAATAAAAAACCTCCTAACAATTAAATGTTAGAAGGTAATTTTATTGCGATATTTGGAATGCATTCTATTCCTTAAATCTGCAAATCAATTACTTGCTTGTCCCCAAAACATCATTCTCTTCAAGGAACTTCGTATTGAATTGTGCTGATTTGAAGACGTCATTGTTCATCAATGCTTGGTGGAATGGAATTGTTGTATTGATCCCAGGACCAGATACTTCAAATTCGCTTAGCGCACGGTTCATTTTTGCAATTGCTTCTTCACGTGTGTCCGCATGAACAATTAGTTTTGCCACCATTGAATCATAATACGGTGGGATTGTGTAGCCTGCATATACTGCAGAGTCAATACGCACACCATAGCCACCTGGCGTTACATATGTATCGACAGTACCAGCTGAAGGCATGAAGTTTTTATAAGCATTTTCTGCATTGATACGGCATTCAATTGCCCAACCATTTAATTTTATATCATCTTGCGTGAAAGGAAGTTTTTCACCAGATGCGATTTTTAGTTGTTGTTGTACAAGATCTACACCAGAAATCATTTCTGTTACTGGGTGCTCAACTTGAATACGAGTATTCATTTCCATAAAGTAGAATTTATCTTCTTGGTAATCATAAATAAACTCGATTGTTCCAGCGCCTTCATAGTTACAAGCTTGTGCTGCTTTAACTGCAGCCGCTCCCATTTCAGCACGACGTTCAGAAGATAGAGCTGGAGATGGAGCTTCCTCTACTAATTTCTGCATACGACGTTGAACTGTACAGTCACGTTCACCTAAATGTACAACATTCCCATGGCCATCTGCTAATACTTGGATTTCACAGTGGCGGAAGTACTCGATGAATTTTTCTAAATATACGCCAGGGTTACCGAATGCTGCAGCAGCCTCTTTTTGCGTAATTTCGATGCCTTTTACAAGATCTTCTTCTGTACGAGCTACACGGATTCCTTTACCGCCACCACCAGCAGTTGCTTTGATGATCACTGGGTAACCGATTTTTGCAGCCCATTCTTTACCTGTTTCGATATCTGGAACAATACCAGTACCCGGAACAAGTGGAACACCTGCTGCTTCCATTGTTGTACGTGCAACGTCTTTAATACCCATAATTTTAATGGAATCAGATGAAGGACCAATAAATTTAATGCCAGCATTTTCACAGGCTTCAGCAAAGTCAGCGTTTTCAGATACAAAGCCGTATCCTGGGTGAATACCATCAGCACCCGTTTTTTCTGCTACACTCAGTAAAGCCGGGAAGCTAAGATAGGAATCTTTAGATAGCTTTGGCCCGATGCAATATGCTTCGTCTGCTAATTTCACATGTAATGCGTCTGCGTCTGCTTCAGAGTATACGGCAACTGATTGAATGCCTAACTCTTTACAAGCACGAATAATACGCACAGCGATTTCGCCGCGGTTTGCAATTAAAACTTTTTTCATGGTTTGCACTCCTTACTCAGCTTTTACAAGGAATAATGGTTGTCCGTATTCTACTAATTCGCCATCTTTAACAAGTACTTCAACGATTTCCCCTTGAACTTCTGCTTCAATTTCGTTGAATAGCTTCATAGCTTCTACGATACAAACGATTGTTTCGTTACCTACTTTGTCACCCACTTTAACATAAGCTGGTGAGTCTGGGTTTGGAGCTTGATAGAAAGTACCAACCATTGGTGATACAACTTTATGTAACGATGGGTCGTTAGCTGTTGGTGCTGCTGGTACTTCTTCAGCTTTTGCTGGAGCTACAGGTGCTACTGGTGCAGATTGTTGTATAACAGGGGCTACTACTTCTTTTTTCGGTGCTACAGTTTCAGTAACAACAACACCATTCTTTTTTAACTTAACTTTTGCGCCATCTACTTCATACACGAACTCGTCGATTGAAGAAGAATCTACTAATTTAATGATTTCACGAATTTCTTGAATTTTGAACATTTCTAACTCTCCTTATGAAATAAAATCTACTACAAGCACTATTTTATATTTTTTTCGAACAATTTGAAATAGTTTAATGAAAATTAAGTAAATATGAACAAAATAAAAGGCTTTCCTTTACTAAACGAAAGCCTTTTCATTGCACTGATATATAACAAAGACCTATAAATAAACAGAATATTCCTTTTTTTCTTTATCTTTTAATAGTTATTAGCATTGAATTTCACTTGAACATCATTTGCGCCTTCCCACTCGGTTTTTACTAAATAAATAATTTCATTTGCTTGAGATTTTGACAGCTCCTCCGCCATAACCGTAACAGATACTTTGTCACCGTCTGCTTTTACAAAAGCATCGGAATAGCCTAAAGATTTAATTAACATTTCTAGCATTGCTTCTGCCGACTCTTGTTTAATTAGACTATCAATGTCATTAAAGGCTTTATTTTTTTCATCTGCAGTGGCTTCTTGAGAAGCAATCTTCTGTGTTAATTGTTGACGAAGCTGACTTCTTTCATCACTCACTTGCATGCGCATTTCTTCAAACAAATGGCTCGGCGAGGAGACTTCCTGTGTCATACCCTCTTTCGTAGCCTCTTGATCTGTTACACCTGTAACGGCAGTTTGCTGTAAAGTATCATCAGTAAAAATAGTTAGTCCATTAAATTGTTTTGCTGGATCGACCAAATAATACACTGAAATTACTGCTACTAGACTTAATAATGTCATAAACCAAACTGTTCTTCTACGTACGCGCATTTACTTTTCCTCCTTATTTTCCATTGGAACAATAATTATTCGATGTATCGGTAACTGCATCACTTGACTGACAACCGCACGAATCTCATTTTTCACAAAGATATCTTTGGCACCTTCTGAAACAATGAGCAGCCCTGTTACTTCTTTCGTGCTTTGCTCAGTCCCTCGAAAATATTGGCTAAATAGTTTATTTTCGTCCTTCTCATCAGTCATCTCTCCGTAATAAAGATATACTTTAACCTCCCCAACACCTTGCATTGCCTTTAGTGTCTGTTCCAGTTTTTCTTCATTGGTCGTTGGTGTTACTTGATTATTTGTGGAACTCGTTTGATACATTGGTAAAATGATGAAAATTCCTACGGAGGCGGCAATAAGCATTAAAATCATAAATGACGTTGTTTTTTTTCGAGCCTTTTCCACATCACTTGTACATTGCCTCCTTTCATCTTCTCTTTTTCAAGTGTATGTACGCTTGTTTCTTCCTATGAATTGATAAATGGAATCTTTAATAGCAATTGCAAAAATACTAAAGTAATCACCAGTTTTGTCAGTGAAATTATTTCTTTATCATCTGTCAAAAAGACAAATATCTGACATACAAAGAGCAATGCCAATAAAAGAATCAATCTATCTCCCCCCGGCCATAACTTGTACAAAAACGATGAGGAAAAAACAAGAAAACATAAATGAAAAAGCAATTAAAAATGATACTGCACATAATGTAAATAGAGATTTACTAACGTGATCTAGTAATCTGCATATATCATCAAAAGCAATCGGCTCTAAAATAGCTGCCAGTAGCTTTAACGAGTAAGCACTGATAACAAGCTGTACTGTTGGAATAAATGACACAGTAATAACTGCTATAAAGGCACTAATGCTACTAATTGAAGAGGAAAATTGTGTCATATGCTGGAACATTGAAAAACTATCAACGATAAAAGAACCTACCACGGGGATATTTTCTTCAATTAATTTTTTAACAGGCTCTGCAACCGCTGCATTCACACTAAATGCTGCTACTCCACTTGCCGACATTAAAATAACGTAGCAAATGACAGATGCAGAGACGATGCTCATAATGGTAAAACGGATTAATTCAGCAATTCTTGTAAAGGAAATTTCTTTCACAATGACACTACAAACATCAAATACAATGGCAAATAACACACCCGGTATCAGCCACTTACTACTAACTATTGTTAGGACTTGTACAAAAAAGAGCAAGAACGGCTGCCAGGAAGCAATTGCCGTAATACTACTTGATAACAGAAAACTTGAAGTAAGGATAGGATAAAATGCTGTAAATATGTGGGCAAGTCCCTGTGCTATTTCATCAATCAGTTGAAATGACTTCACTACGACAGGTCCTATTGTTGCGAGCACAATCAGAAAGAATAGTATTCTTGTCCCTTTTTCAAATGTAGGTAATAGCATATTCACGATTAAAATTATGATGACATAGCCACATAGTGTGAGCGTCATCTTCAGCAAGAGAAAAAATGGATCAATTAAAAATGACAGTATCTGCTCCTGCATGACCTTCGCCCCTTAGTTTAGCCGTTGTAAAATAGCAGACACCTCCTGTAAAACAGCCAAAAATTCTTTAAACCAATACAACAAAATAACAATCTTAACCCCATCAATGACAATGTTTCCGAGTACTTTATAATTTTGCTCTACAAGTAACATCGACACCCATTGCCCCACATAAAAAAGACTGGCACTTATGACAATCGCTTTTGCATATGGCAAAATAGCTAACGTCTCTAGCAGCTGCTTGATGAACGGCAATAAGAGTGTCGAGAACAACATACCGAACAATAAAAATGAAAACATTACACTTATTAGCGCATGGAGTGGCTGTATGACTTCTTTTATAAGTAATAATAAAAGCAGCATGACAACAGCAACGATGACAATTTCCATCTACACTTACCCTGAAGAGGTCAGCCATTGAAAGAATGTAAGGATTTCGTTAAAAAATAGACGTAAAAATCTCAACAATTCCGCTGTCATGTATAGATAAGCAATGAAAAAGAGGAAAAACGAAAATTCCTTTTTCCCTGTTTGGTCAAAGAAAACATGAAGAAGCGCAACTACTAGTCCCACTCCAGCGACTCTTAATACGTCTTGTAATTCCATACATACGCCCCCTCGTGTACAGCAATATATGTTGCAATCAATAAAAAAAGACCTCTATACATTTGTATAGAGATCTACTATTTAAAGACGAGTCGTATGAAAAAAATAACATACAATTATAGTAATTTTTCAATAATGCTTTTCACAGTGCCTGTCTGTTTTACTAAATAGCTTTTTTCACCCATCCACATGGATAGATATTCAGGATTCCCCTGTTCTGCACTTTCTTTACGAATCGTAGTCGTTAATTGATTTTGCAAAGGATAGGGCGCTACAGGTGCATCTTTCATTCGTTTTGTAAAATCATTCGCTAAGCCTCTTGCTGGTTTTCCTGTAAATGCACGAGTAATTGTTGTTTGCTGTGCTTTTGATTGGAGTACGGCATTTTTATAGAGCGGTGAAATTTCACACTCATCTGCCACTAATAAAGCCGTGCCAATTTGAACAGCCTGTGCTCCACTGACTAAAGCTTTTTCTATATCTTCTTTCGAGACAATTCCCCCTGCAGCTATAATAGGAATAGAAATCTGTCCAACTACTTGCTGCAATAAGTCAGGTAATGTAATTAATTGCATAGGCTCTGTAAAGGAACCGCGATGACCTCCAGCTTCACCACTTTGAAGAACTACAGCATGCATCCCCTCCAGTTCCACACGCTTTGCCTCTTCTAATGTAGTGGCTGTACCGATAACAAATACCTTATTATCCTTTAAGCGTTGAATAACATCTGCTGAAGGTATGCCAAAAGTAAAGGAACAAACGGCGACATTTTCATCAAGAACGGCTTGTATTTGTCCTTCAAATACTTCCTTGGACATAACACTCTGTACAGGTGAAAGACCTAATTCATCATAAAATGGTTGTAATGCCATCCGAGCTTTTTGAAGGACTTCGATATCAATACGTGGATCTTCCTGCACAAATAAATTGACAGCAAAGGGCTTCTTTGTAAGCTTTTTTACTTCCTGGATAAAGTTTTTTGTTTGCTCTCCATCTAAATAACCCGCTCCTATTGAGCCTAAAATACCTTCCTCCGCACAGGCAGCAACAAATTTTGGTGATGTTACACCTGCCATCGGTGCTTGAATTATTGGATAAGGTATCCCTAATGTTGTTTGTAGCATAGCACTCACTCCTTACGTTTATTGTAACATTTCTGCCATGTATAACCATCAATCGGATGATAGAAACAATTGCTAAGCTAGTAAAAAAACATACAATGCCTCTATCGAATGGCACAAAAAACAGTTTTTTTTGCTTTATATGTATAAAAAACAAATAAAAACCTACTCTTTCGTTAAGAAAAGAGTAGGTTTTTTAAAGGCATTACGCACGAGAAACGTATGAGCCCTCTTCTGTATTGATAATTAACTTATCACCTTGGTTAACAAAGAATGGCACTTGTACAATAAGCCCTGTTTCAAGTGTAGCAGGTTTTGTACCACCTGAAGCTGTATCACCTTTGATACCAGGCTCTGTTTCTGTTACTTCTAGCTCAACAGTGTTTGGTAACTCAACACCTAGCATTTCACCTTGGTATGATTGGATATAAACTTCCATATTTTCTCTCAGGAATTTTAATTCATATTCAATAGCAGCTGAAGCTAGTTCAGTTTGCTCGTATGATTCTAAGTCCATAAACACATGCTCGTCACCTTGTGCATAAAGATATTGCATTTTACGGTTGTCAATTTGTGCCTTTTCAACTTTCTCACCAGCACGGAATGTTTTTTCATTCACTGAACCGTTACGCAGATTACGTAATTTAGAACGAACAAACGCAGCACCTTTACCTGGTTTAACGTGTTGGAAATCTAACACGCGATATAATTGGCCATCTACAATAATTGTAAGACCTGTACGAAAATCGTTTACTGAAATCATTTGTGTTCCTCCAAATTTTATAAAATAATAAGCTCTTTTGACGAATGTGTTAGCAGCTCATTACCAGTTTCTGTGATTAAGATATCATCCTCAATACGGACACCACCGATACCTGGTAAATAAACTCCTGGTTCAATCGTTACGGCCATCCCTGGCTCTAACACCGTATCTGAACGCATTGATAAGCCAGGACCTTCATGTACTTCAAGACCAATTCCATGTCCTAATGAATGACCAAATGCCTCACCATAGCCTTTTTCTTTAAGGTAATCACGTGCAATCGCATCTGCTTGGATGCCTGTTAGACCAGGACCTACCTTTTCAAGTGCTAATAGCTGAGAAGCAAGGACTGCATTATACATATCCACTAATTTTTCAGAGGGTTCGCCAACTGCTACAGTACGTGTAATATCCGAAATATAGCCATTATATAATGCGCCATAGTCTAATGTGACAAAGTCGCCTTTTTCAATCACTTTATTTGTTGCAACGCCGTGCGGTAGTGCTGAACGAAGACCAGATGCAACAATCGTATCAAATGAGGACTGGGTTGCTCCTTGTTTACGCATGAAAAATTCTAATTCATTCGAAACCTCAAGCTCTGTTTTACCAGGCTTGATAAAGTCTAAAATATGTGTAAATGCGTGATCAGCAATTTCACACGCAACCTTAATAATATTAATCTCTTGTTCCGTCTTAATCAAGCGAATTTTTTCAATTAGCCCAGAAATCGGCACTAAATCAGCTTGAATCTTACTTTTATACAGTTCAAATGTACCATAGCTGACAGTATCTTTCTCAAAGCCCAATAATTTAATACCCATATTTGTTACTTGCGTTGCAATTTCTTCAATAATCGTTGCCTCGTGCTGTACGATTCGGAAATCCTGTACTTGGGCAGCCGCTTGCTCTGTATAACGGAAATCTGTGATAAATACAGCATCATTTTGAGACACAATCGCTACGCCCGCTGTACCTGTAAAACCAGTCATATAACGACGGTTGTACCCGTTTGTAATTAAAATGCCATCGATGTTTTGTTCTTGAAGTGCCTTACGTAGCTTTTGCAATTTCAACATAATCAATTCTCCCTCTCAATAAATGTGCGTAGTGCCAGTTCATAGCCTTTCGTACCTAGTCCACAGATTTGGCCAAGGCATGCCGGAGCAAGATAGGAATGATGACGGAAAGCCTCACGTTTGTGGATATTTGAAATATGTACTTCGATAACTGGCACAGTGATTCCAGCAATGGCGTCATGTAACGCGATGCTTGTATGGGTATATGCACCGGGATTAAAGATAATACCATCATATTTTTCGTCCTCTGCTTCATGCACCCAATCGATTAGTACCCCTTCATGATTGGATTGACGAAATTCAACTGTAGCACCTAAAGAAGCCGCAAGATTTTGAACATTTTCTCTAACATCCTCTAATGTTTCATGTCCATAAATATGTGGCTCTCGTTTACCCAATCGATTTAAGTTCGGTCCATTCAAACATAATAACTTCACGCATCTTCGCCTCTTTCTATGTACTTGCCATTTATTTTATCATACACGACGTATACAGCAACTAATTTCATTTTTGAGCTGTATGTTCTTTCTGATGAAAATTCGCTGTTTCAAGCAAGAAACGCAGGAGACAAATAACGACCACCATAAAGGGAATCGATAATTTTTTAAAGGAGGAGAGCTGCATAGGCAAATCAAGAACGACCCACTCTAATGTAATCGTCACAAATAAACCAAGTAAAAATGAAGATAAAACAGCTGGAATAATATAGACATATCTCAACACAATAAATAATAAAAAGCCTATGATAAATAAACATAAAATAAGAAAACTCCAATGAAAGAGTTTTGAGCTTTCTTGAAAAAGCCCCAATTTCTTATAAAAACCTACTGGACTCCATTTAATAAGATGAAAGTAATGTAAGCCCTTTAAGCACAATGCTAAAACAAGGGCACTGACAAGGGAAGTTATACTAGCTATTTTCAAATAAAATCCTCCTAATTAGTATACTTAATTGATTTTTAAATTGTTCATTATTTCCTTAACTGTACGAATAGTG
>Ga0213828_1001081_pt1 | contig 23607 bp, 19 predicted proteins | sample MC6MC0897MG_FD_180664 | JGI IMG/M metagenome (GOLD analysis project Ga0213828, IMG submission 180664) | Enriched soil aggregate microbial communities from Iowa State University, Ames, United States - MC6-MC0897-MG | ecosystem: Environmental > Terrestrial > Soil > Unclassified | place: USA: Iowa... | reverse complement strand
GCTGACCCGTAGCTGGGATTCGGTCGCGTCGGATCTGCTGGACGCACTGGTGCCGCTGACCCAGGGTGATTCGCGCGGGGCAGCCAACGACTGGGCGACCACCACCTGAAACACACGCGCCGCCCGGATTTGCTAGCCGCGCGGCGCGCCAACCTTGTACAATGCCCGGCAATCCTGAGGAGCGTTGCGACGACCCTGCGGTCCCCCATGTGTCTTACCCATGCGGACCCCGGCTCGCCAGGCTCAGGAATCCTTGTTCAAGCGCCGCGCCCCGCGCGTCGCTACAGCAACGGCGCTCACCTTTGTCGCGTATGGCGGGAAAGGCGAGCACTCGACTGTCGTGGTGTATTCGCGTTGTCCGGCCATCTCGTGCGCCGTTCGTATTTCACGTGGAGCCTACACACCATGAACGCTGTGACTGATAAATCCTTTTCCGACTACCTCGTCGCCGACATGTCGCTGGCCGGCTGGGGCCGCCGCGAACTGGCCATCGCCGAAACCGAAATGCCCGGCCTGATGGCCATCCGCGAGGAATTCGCCGCATCGCAGCCGCTCAAGGGCGCGCGCATCGCCGGCAGCCTGCACATGACCATCCAGACCGGCGTGCTGATCGAAACGCTGGTGGCCTTGGGCGCCGAAGTGCGCTGGGCTTCCTGCAACATCTTCTCCACGCAAGACCACGCCGCCGCCGCCATCGCCGCGTCCGGCACCCCGGTCTTCGCCGTCAAGGGCGAGACGCTGGAAGAGTACTGGCAGTACACCCACAAGATCTTCGAATGGCCCAATGGCCAGAACGCCAACATGATCCTCGACGACGGCGGCGACGCCACGTTGATGCTGCATCTGGGCACCAAGGCTGAAAAGGACATCTCGGTCCTGGCCAACCCCGGCAGCGACGAAGAGCGCATTCTGTTCGCCGCCATCAAAGAAACCCTGAAGCGCGATCCCAAGTGGTACTCGACCCGCCTGGCGCTGATCAAGGGCGTGACCGAAGAAACCACCACCGGCGTGCATCGCCTGTACCAGATGTCGCAAAAGGGCGAGCTGGCCTTTGCCGCCATCAACGTCAACGACTCGGTCACCAAGTCCAAGTTCGACAACCTGTACGGCTGCCGCGAATCGCTGGTTGACGGCATCAAGCGCGCCACGGACGTGATGGTCGCGGGCAAGATCGCGGTTGTGGCCGGCTACGGCGACGTGGGCAAGGGCTGCGCCCAGGCGCTGGTCGCGCTGCGCGCGCAAGTGTGGGTCACCGAAATCGACCCGATCTGCGCCCTGCAGGCCGCCATGGAAGGCTTCAAGGTCGTGACGATGGAAGAAGCCGCCGCCCACGGCGACATCTTCGTCACCGCCACCGGCAACTACCATGTGATCACGCGTGAGCACATGAACGCCATGAAGGACCAGGCCATCGTCTGCAACATCGGCCACTTCGACAACGAAATCGACGTCGCCGCGCTGGCCGATTGCCAGTGGGAAGAGATCAAGCCGCAGGTCGATCACGTCATCTTCCCGGACGGCAAGCGCATCATCCTGCTGGCGCAGGGCCGTCTCGTGAACCTGGGCTGCGCCACCGGCCACCCCTCGTTCGTGATGTCGTCCTCGTTCGCCAACCAGACGATCGCCCAGATCGAACTGTTCACGCGCAACGACGCCTACAAGTCCGGCGAAGTCTACGTGCTGCCCAAGCACCTGGACGAGAAGGTCGCCCGCCTGCATCTGAAGAAGCTGGGTGTCAAGCTGACGACCCTGCGCAAGGACCAGGCCGACTACATCAGCGTGCCGGTCGAAGGCCCCTACAAGCCCAACCACTACCGCTATTGATGGATGTAGCACAATAGGAAAATTCCGCGCCATGTCGGCGCGGGTTTTCCGGTCTGCGGGTCACGCCCGTCGCCGCCCGGCGCCGACGGGTCCGCGGAGCGTCAATACAGGAGTTCGAACATGGTGACACTGATACTCGTCTGGATCCTGAACGCAGTGGCCTTGCTGGCCGTTGCCTACCTGCTGCCCGGCATCACGGTGGCCAGTTTCGGTTCGGCGCTGATCGCCGCGCTGGTGCTGGGTCTGGTGAACATGCTGGTCAAGCCGGTCCTGGTGCTGCTGACGCTGCCCATCACGATCGTTACCCTTGGGCTCTTCCTCATCGTCATCAACGCCTTGCTGTTCTGGTTCGTGGGCTCCGTGCTCAAGGGCTTCCAGGTCAACGGGTTCTGGTGGGCCGTGGGCGGCGCCATCCTCTACAGCATCATTTCCGGTCTCCTGACCAAGCTGATCCCGTAGAGGTAGAGGGCCCCCCCGAGCGCTGCGCGCTTCCCCCAGGGGCGTGCCTGCGGACCGGCGGAGCCCGGATCCGCGGCACCCCGCGGGGGCCGCACCTGCCCTAAGCGGCGCTTGGCGCCATAAAAAGATTGATATGTCCGAATCGAACTCTCCTGCTTTTAGTCTGGAATTCTTTCCTCCGCGTGATCTGGCCGGCCAGGAGCGTCTGGTGCGTGCGGCCAAGCAGATGCTGGCCATCCAGCCCAAGTACGTCAGCGTGACGTTCGGCGCGGGCGGTTCCACGCGCGCCGGCACGGCCGACGCGGTGCGCACGCTGCGCAATCTGGGCTGCGATGCGGCGCCGCACTTGTCGTGCGTGGGCGCGTCGCGCCAGGATCTGCGCGACATCCTGCAGGCCTACAAGAACGAGGGCGTGCGGCGCGTGGTGGCCCTGCGCGGCGACCTGCCCTCGGGCATGGGCGGCGACGCGGGCGAACTGCGCTACGCCAACGAACTGGTGTCGTTCATCCGCGAGGAAACCGGCGACTGGTTCCACATCGAAGTGGCCGCCTATCCCGAAATGCACCCCCAGGCCGCCAATCCGTCGGCCGACCTGGACCATTTCGTGACCAAGGTGAAGGCCGGCGCCGATGCCGCCATCACGCAGTATTTCTTCAACGCCGACGCCTATTTCGACTTCGTCGACCGCGCCCGCGCCAAGGGCGTGAACGTGCCGATCGTGCCGGGCATCATGCCCATCACGAACCACACGCAGCTGCTGCGGTTCTCGGAAATGTGCGGCGCCGAAGTGCCACGCTGGATCCGCCTGCGCCTGGCCGAATTCGGCGACGACAAGGCCTCCATCCGCGCGTTTGGCGTGGATGTGGTGACCGAGCTGTGCCAGACCCTGCTGGACAACGGCGCGCCGGGCGTGCATTTCTACACGCTGAACAGCTCCGAAGCGCCGCTGGCGATCTGGAAGGAACTGACGGTGTAAGCGGTCGGCGGCGCGGCGGCGGAATTACCGCTGACGGTTATGGCAAAGGGCCGGCGTCTTCCCCGGTCTCAATAAGTTGGTCAGATCGATCCCCACGAAGCGTTACGCGGCGTGGGGATTTTTTGCTGGTAACTCAGACCCGCGCCTCAGCAGTTTCGAAGTATTCATATGTCCAAGGGCGCGGCCCCGCCTTAGATTGAACGACTTTTCGTTCAATCAACGAGTGAAACTCACATGGCGGGAGCGGCGACTGATTTGACGGCCAAGGCGTCCAGATGGACGCGTCGGGTGGTAAGTACATTGCCATGTCCGGATTGGACCTCGCTGGAATACGGTATCCGCCCCTGGCTTTTTCTGGACGGTGCCCGCAGCGACACACTCGAAAGCGACGTTCTGCGAATCACAAGGGCATTCGAGCACCGGTGGGTGTGGCGCGACACGCCTCGGGAGTACCGCAACCCAGGCTATCGCCATGGTCCCCTGCTCGTGCCCCTCGACGAGGCCTTGTTCACTCACGCCCTTGACCATTGGTTCCGTCAGCAAACCGGGATCATCCTGCTCGCCTCTGACGATCACGACACCCTGGTCGCCCATCTGCAACAGTTGCATCAACTGACGGGTTCAGACGGACTTCCGATCAGCTTCAGCCTTAACGGCGCGCGGGCGCTTGAAGAGTTCTGTGAAGGCTTGAACGCGCAGGCCCTGGCCAGGCTGTTCGGCCCCAACCAACGCTTCATCTGGTACGCGGGCGACGAGCATCAGGGCGAATGGCTGGTTGCGGACTCTCCGGTATCGGGGCAAGCCATGCCTGCGCTGGACGCGCCCCTCGCCTTGACGAAAGCCGACGAGATCTCACTCGACCAGGCCAGCCTCGCGTGGTTCATGCGCGACTGCGTGCGTAGTGTCCGCCAGCGAATGCCGGCCTACGACGATCCAAAGAATGATCCGGCCTTGTGGCGGCACGCGGACCTGTTCGTTCGCGAGGCGGCGGATCAACTTGCACTCACGCTGGAACGCGACGTTCGCCGCTACGTCGATCTGCGCTTTCGCTACCCGCAAGCGTTTTTCTCCACAGACAACGCGCTTCGCGAAATGCTGACCAGCCGGCACATTCCGGGAAAACAGCGGTTGTTGGATGCCGAAGCACGGCTCTCGACCCTTGTGACGCGGTAAAGGAGCCCCATCAGGTGGACGACAAAGCGGAGAACTACAAAAAGGCACTGGGTTCCATTCGCCCGAATGAAAAACGCCTGGGCAAAGCCATCTCCCCACCGCCCTGCGAACGCGGTGTGCCCCTGTATCCGCTGCGCTATGGCATTGCCGATTACGCGTGGGACAGGGAGGTGTTTCCCCGCCTGAACGTTGAGGGCTATCCCACGCTCACGGCCGGCAAAGCGTACGGATTGCGCACATTGCGACCGGGCACCTACGTCTACCTCTTCTACTTCGAGCACGGGCGTATGTGGACGCAGCATTACCAAGTCACCGAGGACGTCCGATTCGCACGTATCTGGTGGAGTGATGCGGACGACGACGATGCAACGCCGGGCCGGCTCAGCCGGCCCGATACGGTGGGTGCTCAGACGTATCTCTTCGCGCCGGACGCAAAGACTGCCGAAACCGTTCACATCCTGGTGAGCGACACGCTGCTGTCCCACCGCACGTTGTGGGCCATCGAGGCCAATGACGGCGGCCTTCGCGACGCACTGAGCACACAGTGCAGGCCTGCGGGCAATGCGTATCAAGAACACATCTTCGACGCGACGCTGCTGGGCGAGGCCGCACCGGAACTTGTCTCGCCATCCGGACATGGCGCGCCCAAGCCGTTCGACTGGAGCGAAATCCAGTTCTCGGAAATGGCGCCCAACCACCACAACATTCAGGCCAACATGTACCTCGCGTTGCTGCCACGCAAGGACTTCACGCCCCTGGTGGTTGCGTTGCAGGATCCGATCGGGATTGCCAGCGAGCTTCATTACCGGATTACCCATTCCGTGACCCGCAAGACGGAATACGCCGGACGCAACGCGCACAAATTGCAGAGCGCAACGCTCATCCGCAATTACTTCGAGGCGATGAAGAAAGAGGCGGGTAGAAACCCAGACGTCGCCAACACGATCACGCGGCAGCAAAACTTGGTGAACTACAGCGGCGCCATGTCATTCCCCGGCGTCTACGCCAAGGAAATCGAAGCGTTTAACCGCACTATCGCAGCAGCGGTAGCGGATTCCGTTGCGTGGGTTCGCCTTATCGATCCCTCGCGGCTACTCGGCAAGACGCTGCGTTGCTTTGATCGCGGGGTGATCCACAACGCCCATGACTATGAGGACGCCGTCCTGCAGTGCATTGGCGGTCTGGTGCACGCGAAAGATGGAATACAGGTACTGAACGACCTGATCAATCTTCCCGTCGACAAAAGCCCTTATTGGCTCGCGCTGGCGAATGGCAGTGAACTGCTTCTTGCTCGTCTGAAGTCGAGCTCCGGCGAGATTGCCAAGAATCTTTTCAACGTCTTGGACAAGGTGTTGGAACAGCACCAGCTGACCACAGCGTCCAACGCGCTAATCGGGTTGTTGCAGGCGCTGCCGGAAACCAAGGTGGCGGATGTGCTGGTTCCACGTCTGCGGCATGTGATGGAGATTAGAGCGGGCTTCACCATCGTCCGATACGACGTCGGCATCGACGACCTGCAGCGAGCCGCTTATGAATTCCAAGGGTATCAAACGCTTGGCGAAGACGGGTTGCGTGGGTGGAAGATGCCGTCCCCGAAGATCAGTCAGGCAGATTCGGGCAAGAGGACATCGGTCTATGACTGGGTGAAGGTAGGTGAAACCACGTACCGCGAACTGGATGATGCGCCAACGGACAAGCCAGCGCTGCCGCCGCCCACGCCTATTCATGTGAAAGGCAATCCATTCATCAATATGTTGAATCGCCTGCGCGGTCCCGGTGGACATCTGTTCTCCGGGCTGGGTGGGTTTCTCGCGTTGAGGGGTCTTGCAGACGCTTGGAGCGAATTGCAAGGAGCCAACGATCGTGCTGTGACCATTGGCAGGTTGCTGGGCGCTGCGAGCGCAGTAATTGGCGCAGGTATAGAAATCTCTATGTCAATCACTGCGGTCCGAGCTGGACGGCAAGGTAATGCCGCATTGGCGCTTAGATTGAAAACACTTTCAGCGAAGCGAGGGGTCGCAGTCTTCGGCGCGTTAGGCACAGGACTTGTGGCTGCAACTGATTCGGTAAGAGCATTCAACGCCTTTAACGACAATAACCCTGAGCAAGGACGGATGCTGGTAGGTTCCGCGCTAGCCGGCGGAGCTCTAACAGTCGCGACTTGGGCAGGGGGAACGGCGACGGCGGCCACGCTTAATAGCGGGGCTGCTGTCGCTATGCTCGGGCTTAGTCCAGTCGGGTGGGTGATCGTCGCAGGTGTTGCCGCATTGCTCATCGTCGGATTTACCTTAGGCGCCGACAAGAGTAAGCACGAGCCGGCTGAAATTTGGCTAAAACACAGCGCCTGGGGCGTCAGTGGCCGACATTACGACAATCGCGAGGAATTAGACGCTGTTCACAGCTTTTACTATCGCCCGCGCCTGACCCCGAAATGGCATGGAGCCTCCAGCTTTCCCGTTGGCAACCTTCGCATTAGTTGCGAATTACCCGGAATAACTGACATTCCTACGGATAGCTTTCAAACAAAGATGACTTTCATGTTGCGTGGACAACAGCTGTCTCAGATCGTCGGATCCGTTATTCACTCCATTGGCACGAACCCTGTCGACTATCAACGCGAATGCCTGGTTACGCCTTTGGGCAGCACTGGAAGAGAATGCGGTTGGTCAATCCTGATGCATAAGGACGCGCGAGTTTTATTTGAATATCTGTACTTTCCTGATCCTGACGGGCAACCCGGAATTTCGTTGCAGCAGCCAGACGCGCCAATGCCGATGATTATTTCATCAAGCGGGTGGTTCACAGACTCTATTGACTCAGCCAAGCTCGAACCTGTGCGAGCGCCAAAATGAGTCGCGCAATCAAGCTCCTCCCAAAGAGCGTTCGGATCGGTGGAACCCCCCTCTGCAGAGGTTTCTCGACGACCGACACGCCAGAGCCAGATGGAGTTCGACGCGTCAGCAACTCGTGCGTTGAGCTCGAAACATACGCAAATTATGTCCAGCGCGGTGCGGCAGGCGCTATAGGCATGTCCATCACAATCAGCGTCACCACCTCCATTGCTGCAGTGCTCGGAATCGGCTTTGAAAACTTAGACAGGGAAACGTTGGTGGCCATATTTGCGTGGCTTCCCGCCCTGACCGTTCTGGCCTTCATTTTTTACTTGGCTGGGGGTGCGCACAAAAGTCGCGGCGCGTACATTCGCATCCATCGCAGCACTCGCAAACTCTATTTCATTTATCCAAGGGAAAAGCGTCTTCACGTCTTGGACTGGGATCGACTTGAGGCGTTAGCCGGCTACATCCCAACTGTTTCGGCAAGCGGCTACGCCAGCAGGCACCCGCTTTATTTGATCGGAATCGACCACGCGATGAGCCCACCGACCGAAATCTGTGCTGCGTGCGGCAACCTCGGTTTGTTTGACGGAGACCGATCAGCCAAGTCGCTGTGGGCTTACCTTCAGGCCTTTATGGCGCACGGTCCCGAAGGCTTACCCGAACCCGCGCCGCTGCCTACTCGACTAAGCCGAAAACAAGAAACCCTTGAACCCTATCGCGATTGGTATGCCGGCTTGCGCCGAAGGTTGGCCGAGCCCTATGGCATGTTGAAAGCGCCGCTCACAGTTCCCCTGTGGCTGGGGTGGCTTTTGATCAATGCCTTTCCGGACAGCGTGGAGGCCTTCATTCAGTACAACGTGCCTTACACGAAGTTTCCCAAGGAAATCGATCAATTGTGCGGGTTTGATGAAGTGAGCACCGAGCATTCGCGTTAACGGTACACGCGCTAAGGCGTGAGGCGTTACACAGCTATCCAAGCATGGCGTGGCTTGCCGGTTCAGTATATGTATTTCCGTGATTATGAACGTCAACCTAATCTCGCAGTCCGTCAACCGGATGCTCCGAAAGCGCTCGTCTTCTCGTCTGGGGGATGGTTCTCAGACCCTATCGATTCAGCCAAGCTTGAACCCGTCGAGGCTCCAAAGTGACGTTTGAAGTCAAGCGCCTTCCAAAGAATCTGCGTTTCGGCGCGACACCGCTAAGTGTCAGCAGTTGCGCCAGTCACAAGCCTCAGCCCGACGGGGTAAGACGGATCAACGAAAAATGTGTCGAGCTCGAAACATACCCAAATTACATTCGGAGCGGCACTGCGGGCTACATCGGAATGTCTGCGCTGGTTTCTGCCATTGCTTTTGCGTCAAGCTTGCTTGCTCTGGGGCCCGCCAAGGTGGACTTGGAAACAGTCCTAATCATGCTATCAGGACTCCCGATTTCGATCGGGCTTGCCTTTGTTTTTTACATTGCCAGTGGTACGCATCGAAGTCGGGGAGCTTTTATCCGAATTCACCGCGATACTCGGAAGCTGTACTTCGTGTCGCTGCCGCAGCAGCGCCTTCACACGCTCGATTGGGACCACATAGAGGCTTTGGCCGGCTATATCCCCATCATTTCCACAGGCGGCTACACCAGTCGAAAGCCGCTGTACTTAATTGGCGTCGACCGCGATATGAGCCCGCCGACGGAGATTTGCGTTGCATGCGGAAACCTCGGCCTGTTCGACGGAGACCGGTCAGCCAAGGCGCTGTGGGCTTATCTTCATGCCTTTATGGCCCAAGGCCCTGAAGGCTTGCCAGAACCCGCGCCGCTGCCTCCTCGCCTAAGCCGCAGACAGGAAACCCTTCAATCATACCGGAAGTGGTATGCCGAATTGCGCCGCAGGTTGGTCGAGCCCTATGGCATGTTGAAAGCACCTATCACCATCCCGCTCTGGATAATTCTGCTGTTGATAGAAGCGTATCCGGACAGTGTCGAGGCCTTTCTTCAATACCACGTGCCCTACACGCCATTCCCCCCGGACATTGACCAGCTATGCGGATTCGACGAAATCCAGTCGCCAGTCATTGGCGTCAGCGGCGACCGCATTCAACCGTAAAACATCTGCAAGCAGGGGCGTCATTGGCCTGGGATCTTGTGCCGGGCGCGACGCTCATCATGGGGTGGGAACCTGCCCCCAACCGACGCTGAACAGAGGTGAGAGAAGGCCCGATTTACGCCAATGCTTTCTTGGTGGAAAAATCGGGCTGATTATGGCTTTCGTCGGCGCATTGGGTGCGCCGAATCATCGCGGCGCCGGAACGGGCGCCGCAGGCCTCAATCCGCGTACACGCCCGCCTTGCGAATCACTCCGCCCCACTTGTCGACTTCAGACTTCAGCCACGTCTGGAGGCCCTCAGGCGTCTGCTTGGCCTCGGGCACGATTTCGGCGCCCAGCTCGGCCATCTTCTGTGTGAAAGCCGGGTCCTTCAGTGCGGCGCGCAGCGCGGCGTTGAACTTGTTGATGGCCTCGGGCGGCGTGCCCTTGGGGGCGTAGACACCGTGCCACACCTTGACCTCGAAATCCTTCAGGCCGCCTTCCTGCAGGGTGGGCGCATCGGGCAGGGTCTTGATGCGTTCCTGGGTCGTGACGCCGTACAGCTTGACGCGTTCGGCCTTGATCTGCGGGATGGTCTGCGTTGTCTGGTCGCACAGCACGTCCACCTGCCCGCCCAGCAGCGCGGTCATGGCCGGCGCGGTGCCCGCGTAGGGGACCGTCGTGAACTGCACGCCCAGCGACTCCTGCAGCAGCATGCCGCACAGCTGCGACACGGCACCCAAGCCGGCGTTGGCCAGGTTGATCTTGTTGCCGTTTTCCTTGGCGTACTTGATGAAGTTGGCCATGCCGTCGGCCGGCAGGTCCTTTCGGCCAAGCAGGGTCATCGGCACGTCGGCGACCTGGCCGACATACGAGAAGTCGGTCAGCGGATTGAACGACAGCTTGCGGTACAGCGCCGGAGCCGTGGCCATGCCGTTGTGGTGGATCAGGAAGGTGTAGCCGTCAGGTGCGGCGCGCGCCACGTGTTGCGAGGCCAGCGTGCCGCCAGCGCCGGTGCGGTTTTCGATGACGATGCTCTGGCCCAGCGTCTTGGCCATGGAGGCACCCAGGCTGCGGGCCACGACGTCGGTGGGACCGCCCGCGGCAAACGGCACGACCAGCGAAATCGGGTGATTCGGGTAGGTTCCCTGCGCGCCGGCATTGCCAAAGGCCAGGCACGACAGGGCCAGCATGGGCCAGGCTGCACGCTTGAGGGCGCGCGCGTAACGGTGGGACATGTCTCGCTCCTTGTAGTCTCTTGGCCCGCGATGCCGCGCATGGCGGGCAGGCATCGGCAGTGTGGCGCGACAAGGGCGAGGTTGGGAATTCGCGGTTTCGCAAGCCGGGCTTCGGCGTGCGGAAAGGAGGGTTTACGTGGACTTGCCGGCAGAAGCGCTAAAAAGCGTGCGTGTAGTGCCTCGGAGGGGCTGGATTTTGCCAGGGCCCGGGCTGGTGCGAACCGCGCGCACGGGTTCCAGACCGGGCCCGCGCCGGGCCATCACGGCTCCGGAATGTTTTCCCGGAAGATCACCTGCAGCCGCGGCAGGTAGCTGGGTTCGGGAGCACCCTTCACGGCCGCCACCAGGAGCTTGACGATCTCCCGTGCCTCGACGCGCGGGTTCTGGTCGATCACGGCGTCCATCGTGCGATCGAGCAGCAGGCGGCGCGTGGCTTCGGTGAGGTCGTGGCCGACGAAGACGATGCGAGGGGCGGAGGACGCCTTGTCCGGGCGGGCCGCGATCGGCCGGGCCGCGTCCGGCCACGCGTCGGCCGCCCATGCCTCGGCCGGCCGCGCCTCCTTCAGCGCCCGCGCGATGCCCTGATTGCCCGCGCCGATGTTGTAGATCGCGTGCGGCGGGTCTGTGCGCAGCAGATCCTGCGTGACGGCAAAGGCCCGGTCGCGGTCGTCGCCGATCTCGAGCGTGTGGGCGATGCGCAGGTGCGGAAACTCTTCGCTCAGCAGCGAGCGAAAGCCCATCTCGCGCTCTTCGTGGCCGCGATAGGCCAATGACCCCACGAACACCGCGACCTTGCGTTCGGTGTGCTGCGGCAGAAACCGGCCCAGCAACAGCGCGGCCAGGCGGCCTGCGGCGCGGTTGTCGATGCCCACGTACCCCAGGCGCGCCGAGATCGGAATGTCCGACACCAGGGTGCTCACGTGCACGCCGCTGTCGCGCAGTGCCATGATGGCGTCGCGCACCTGAGGATGGTCCAGCCCGACCAGGCCAACCGCCTGCGTCTGCTCGCGCAGTTCGTAGAGCTTTTTCGCGAGCTTGTTGGCGTCGAATCCCTCGATCAGATGCAGGCGGGCCTGCACGTCGGGGCGGGCAGCGGCTTCTTCGAGCAAGTGCCGGCCCAGCGCGGTCATGAAGCTGTTGGTGCCGGCGGGCAAGACGAAATCGACCCGCACGTCCTGACTGGCGGACTCGGCGCCCGGAACGAAGTAGCCCAGGCGATTGGCAATCGCCAACACGCGGTCGCGCGTCTTGCCGCGCACGCCGTCCCGGTCGTTCAGGACCCGGTCCACCGTCGCGGTGGACATGCCGGCTTCACGGGCAATGAGGGAAATGGTGGGGCGCATGGCGGATCAGGCTCTCAATACACCATCAGGACGATGGCAGCGCGGCCATCATAAGCCATCATTTGCAATCATTCGAGATCAAAAAGGTAACGCAGCAGCGCTATGAGCGCCGACCGTCTTTACCCCTGATTGTTTTGATGTGAATATCGCGGCTCAATACATCAAACACAGCACGGCAGGATGCCAGGCAGTCGACAGTGCATACCAGGCCGGCAGGAGGAGCACATGTCGAACCCTACCTTGGTGCCCGACCCCCCCGTCCGCGAACGGCGCTTTCGCATCGGCTGCATCGGCGCCGGCATGATCATGGCCGAGTGCCATCTGGCGGCCTATCAGCAGGCCGGCTTCACCGTGGCGGCGATCGCGTCACGCACCCGCAGCAAAGCGGCCGCGGTTGCAGAACGCTATGGCATCCCGTGTGTGCATGACGACCCCCTGGCCCTGATCGCGGATCCGCAGATCGAGATCGTGGACATCGCGTATCCGCCCGACCAGCAGCCCGCGCTGATCCGCGCCGCATTGCGCGCCCCGCACGTGCGCGGCGTGCTGGCGCAGAAGCCCCTCGCGCTGTCGCTGGATGAAGCCCGCGCCCTGCGCGACGAGGCCCGGGCCGCCGGCAAGATCCTGTCGGTGAACCAGAATATGCGCTACGACCAGTCGATGCGCACGCTCAAGCAGCTGCTCGACCAGGGCGTGCTGGGCACGCCAGTGTTCGCGCAGATAAACATGCACGCAATCCCGCACTGGCAGGACTTCCTGCGCGGCTACGACCGTCTGACGCTCTCGAACATGAGCGTGCATCACCTCGATGCCCTGCGCTATCTGTTTGGCGAGCCCACCGAGATCACCAGCATCACCCGTCCCGATCCGCGCACCGAGTTCGCGCATCAGGATGGGCTGGTGAGCACCACGCTGCGCTTTGGCAACGGCCTGCTCGCGCTGTCGCTCGAAGACGTGTGGTCGGGTCCGCGGGCCGAGGGATACCCCGACGACCAGCACATCCGCTGGCGCGTGGAAGGCACCGAGGGCGTCGCGCGCGGCACCATCGGCTGGCCCACCGGCGAGCCGTCGACCCTGAGCTACGCCTCGCGCGCGGCCAAGGGCCATACCGACGGGCGTTGGGTGACGCCCACGTGGGACACGATGTGGTTTCCGCATGCCTTCATCGGCGTGATGGAGCAGTTGCAGTACGCGCTGGCCAGCGGCACCGAGCCTGCGTTGAGCGTGACCGACAACGTACGCACGATGGCGCTGGTCGAGGCCGCGTACACGTCCATCGCCGAAGGCCGCACGGTACGGCTGCCGGCTGTTGAATAACCAGACAGAAAAACAGACGGAGACAACCATCATGATCCAGACCGGAATCTTCTCGGGCTACTTTCCCTATGAGCTGGAGCGCACCGCCAAGGTGATCCGCTCGCACGGCTTCAACACCGTGCAGCTGGACCTGCATTTCAAGGACATGGAACTCGGCCCGGGGCAACTGACCGCGCAGAAATGCACGCAGATCCGCGACACCTTCCGCAACTACAACCTGCCGGTGTCCTGCATCTCGGCCTACACCAACATCGTGCATCCCGATCCCGCCGAGCGCCAACGCCGCAACGGTTATCTGAAAGAGATCCTCACGCACGCACGCCAGTTGGGCTCGCCTTACGTGATCTCGGAAACCGGCACGTTCGACACCGAAAGCGACTGGGTGCATCACCCCAAGAACAAGACCGAGGAAGGCTGGGACCAGTGCCGCGCGGTGATCGCCGAGCTGTCGCAGCATGCCTACGACCATGGGGCGGTGTTCCTGCTGGAGACCTACGTGAACAACGTGGTGGGGTCGGTCGAGGAAACGCTGCGCATGTTCGCTGAAGTAGACCACCCGGGCCTGGGCCTTCTGATGGACCCGACGAACTTCTTCGAAGCGCACAACATTGACCAGATGGACCGCACGCTCAATCAGGTGTTTGACGCGCTCTCCGACAAGATCTGCATCGCGCATGCCAAGGACGTGAAGCGTTCGGGCGATGACAAGTCGGAAAAGCACAGCGACATCGGTGACGACAGCGCGGCGGAAAGCCATACGTTCCGTGGGGTCGGGGAGATCGAGTTGCCGGCGCCGGGCCTGGGCGCGCTCAATTACGACCTGTACCTGCAGCGCCTGGCCAAGAAGCACCCCAACATTCCCATCATCATCGAACACCTGACCGAAGACGACGTGCCGCGCGCCAAGCAATTCCTCGACGAGCGGCTGCGCGCGAACGGTCTGTAGGCCGGCGCTCCAAGCAGTACCGGCGCGCCGCGAAGCCATCAACGAACAGCGTCCGCGGCGCGCCTCTTGAACACGATTCCGAACACCGACACCGGTGGACGCGCGTCCGCGCATCCGCCAGGGAGAACTCATGCCTGACATTTACGGAACCTGGATGACGCGCCGCGACGTAGAGGCGCGCACCGGACAGCTTGCGCAGTTTGCCGGCGTACGCCTGATGACGCTGGACGACGGGCTGGAGCGCGGTATCCGCATGCTGGAGTTCCGCAGCGGCACGGGCCTGCGTTTTACGGTGCTGGTGGATCGGGCGATGGACATCGCCGACTGCGAATATCGCGGTATGGCCATGGGATGGCAATCGCCGTCGGGCTTTCGCCACCCCGGGCTGCACGACTACGAAGGCGAGGGCGGACTGGGCTGGATGCGGTCGTTTTCCGGGCTCATGATCACCTGCGGGCTGGACCACATCCTGTTCATGTACGACGCACCGGCCGACAACTACGTGTACGGCCCGCGCAAGACGGCCAGGCAATCGATCCATGGCCGCGTCGGCACCATTCCCGCGCGGCTGACCGGTTACGGCGAACGCTGGGACGGCGATCGCTGCGTGCTGTGGGCCGAGGGCGTGGTGAGCCAGGGCACGGTGTTCGGCGAGCATCTCGAGCTGCACCGCCGCATCGAGATCGAGGTGGGCACCAACGACATCAAGCTGTCGGATCGTGTCGTGAATGTTGGCTTCTACCGCACGCCCCATATGCTCTGCTACCACATCAACCTGGGCTATCCGGTGCTGGATGCAGACTCTCGCTATCTGGCGCCGATCCGCGAGGTGGTGTGGGCCGCGCACGAGCAGGACTACCGCAAGCAGGGCGTGGGCTACCGCCGCATGCCGGCGCCGCAACTGGGCTTTCATGAGCAGGTGTGGCAGCACGAGATGGCGGCCGCGGCCGACGGCAGCGTGCCGGTCGCCCTGGTGAACGACGCGTTGGGCCTGGGCATGCAGGTCAGCACCTACAAGCATCAATTCCCCTGCCAGTACCAATGGCAGAACCTGCAATCCGGCCAGTATGCGATGGGCATCGAGCCCTCCACCAACCATGTGCTGGGCCAGGGCGCGGCGCGCGAGCGCAACGAGCTCATCTGGCTCGAGCATGGCGACGAGCGCCGCTACGACACCACGTTCAGCGTGCTGGGCTCGGCCGCCGACATCGCGGCCTGCGAAGCTCGTATCCGCGCAATCGCGGTGCAGCCCGAGACCGACTTTCCGCCGTTGTCGGGACGCTTTGCGCCCATCGCGGGGCGCACATGAGCGCGCGCTTCTCGTTGCAAGGCCGTCGCGTGCTGTACACGGGCGCCGCGGGCGGCTTTGGCGTGGACACCACGATTGCGCTGCTGGAAGCGGGCGCACGTGTGATTGCGCTGGACAACCACGCCGGGCATATCGATCGCTTGCGCAGCACCGTGCCGGCACAGCTCGCCGGCCAGCTTCAGATCCTGCAGGCCGACCTTGCCGACGCCAGCGCGCTGCAATCGCACCTTGAGCGGCTGACGGCCGAGGGCACGATCGACGTGGTCATCAACAACGCGGCCATCTATCCGTCGCGCCCGTTCGAGGAATACAGCGATGCCGAGCTGGCGCGCGTGCACCGTGTCAACGTGGAGGCCGCCGTGCAGATCGTGCGCGCGGCACTGCCTGGCATGCGCGAACAGCAGTGGGGCCGCGTGATCAACATCTCGTCGATCACCCTATCGGGCGGCTGGGAAAACCTGCTGCCCTACGTGCAATCCAAGGGCGCGATGGTGGGCGCCACGCGCGCCTTCGCCCGCGAGTTCGGCAAGTGGGGCATCACGGTCAACGCCATTTCGCCGGGCGCGTTTCCGACCGACGCCGAGAAGATCCATCCCGATCCCGAGGGCTACAACCGCATGGTGCTCGAACGCCAATCGGTCAAGCGCCGGGGGCACGCCGGCGACATTGCCGCGGCCATCTTGTTCCTGGCCTCGGACGAGGCGGGTTTCATTTCCGGACAGACGCTGGCGGTGGACGGCGGCTGGGTCATGCACTGAGGCGCATCGGCGCCACGCAAAGGGTAGAAGCAATGAGCATTCTTTCTGGCTACAAGGTTCTGGACTGCTCCATCGCCATGGCGGGGCCGTTCGCGGCGCAGCGCCTGGGCGACCTGGGCGCCGACGTGATCAAGATCGAGCCGCCCACCGGCGAATGGCAGCGGCACGCGCCCGCCGGCGGCATCACGGGCAACAAGATCAACGTGTCGTTTCTTTCGCTGAACCGCAACAAGCGGTCGCTGGCGATCGATCTGAAGAGCGCCGGCGGCAAGGAGATCATCCAGAAGCTCGCGGCGCAGGCCGATGTGTTCATCCAGAACTATCGGCCTGGTGTGGCCGGCCGCCTGGGCGTGGATTACGAGACCCTGTCGGCCCTGAACCCGCGCCTGATTTATGTATCGATGTCCGGCTTCGGCGAAGACGGCCCCTATGCCACGCGCCCCGGGCAGGATCTGCTGTTGCAGGCGATGTCTGGCGCGATGCTGTCGTCGGGCCGGGCCGGCGAAGCGCCGCGTGCGGCGGGCCAGTATGTGGTCGACGCCGTCACCGCGTACTGCGCCTTCGAAGGCGTGCTGGCCGCGCTGCTGCACCGCGAGCGCACCGGCGAGGGCCAGAAGGTCGAGGTCAACATGCTGGACGCGATCACCACGATCCAGATGCAGGAGCTCTCGGTGTTTACCGTGGGGCACAAGCCGCAGGTGCGCAGCGCCGAGCCGCATGCCCACGTGTACATCCGCGCGCCCTATGGCACCTTCGCGACGACCGACGGCTATCTGGCGCTGGCCATGCCCGACATGAAGGTGCTGGCGCGCGTGACCGAAGAGCCGCGCCTGGCGGCGTACACCGAGCGCGACGGTTGGGAAAAACGCGACGAGATCTACGCGCTGGTGCGCGATACGCTGGCCAAGGCTTCGACCGCCGACTGGTTCGCCAAACTGGATGCCGCCGGCATCTGGTGCAGCCCCGTGTATGGCTATGCCGATCTGGTCGAAGATCCGCAGATCGCGCACAACGGCACGTTCGTCGAGTACGACCATCCGACCGAAGGCCGGATCAAGACGCCAGGCTTTCCGATCCGCTTTTCCAAGACGCCGAGCCAGGTGGTGCGCGGTGCGCCGCTCACCGGTCAGCACACCGACGAAGTGCTGCGTGATTTTGGCTTCAGCGACAACGAGATCGCCGCGCATGCGGCGTCGGGTGCGGTGTTGCGTGGAGCCTCGGAATGAGCCAGCTACCCTATCGTGGCCTGACCTGGGATCACCCGCGCGGCTTCAATGCGCTGCACGCGGCGACCGCCCACACGCCGCTGGTGCACTGGGACAAGCAGTCGCTCGAGGGGTTCGAGTCGGCGCCGATTGCCGAGCTCTGCGCCCGCTATGACCTGGTGGTGCTGGATCATCCGCATCTGGGCGAAGCCCTGGCGCACGATTGCCTGCAGCCGCTGGACACCGTGTTCGCGCCCGACGAGCTGGCGCGGATCGCACGCGACAGCATCGGGCTGTCGTACGACAGCTATCGCATGGCCGACCGCCAATGGGCGCTGCCGCTGGACGCTGCGACGCAGGTGATGGCCACGCGCGCGGATCGGCTCGACGGCCCCGCGCCGCGCACATGGCATGAGGTGATGACGCTGTCGCAACGCAGCGGCTCGGTCGCGCTCAGCTGGGGGGGACCGCATCCATTTCTGTCGCTGCTGTCGATCGCCGCCGCCATCGCGCCCGACACCGACCTGCGGCCGCACGGCGCCTGGCATGACGAAGCGACGCTCGCCGGCGCGTGCGATGCGCTCACCGAACTGGCGCGGCGCACGCCCGCGCACGCCCTGGCATACAACCCGATCGCCTTGCTTGGTCACATGAGCTCGCGTGATGACATCACGCTTTGCCCGCTGGTCTATGGCTACGTGAATTACGCCACCGCCGCCGTCGCCAAGCCGCTCACGTTCCGCGAAGCGCCCCAGGCCGACGCTGGCCGGCCCGGGTCGATCCTCGGCGGCACCGGCATTGCGATATCGCGGCGCTGCATCGTGGGACCAGAGCTACGCGCGCATCTGTTGTGGTTGCTGGCAGCCGAGACCCAAAGCCGCTTCATCCCGCAGCATGACGGACAGCCCAGCCATCGGGGCAGCTGGGCCGATGCAAACGTGAATGCGGCGAGCGGCAACTTCTACGCCAACACGGCCCGCACGCTGGAAGCGGCCTCGATCCGGCCGCGGCACGACGGCTACATCGCCTTTCAGAGCGAGGCCTCGCAGTTCCTGCGCGATGGCGTCGCCGCCGGCGCATCGTCCCATGCATTGGCGCGCGGCCTGACCGAGCGTTTCGAGGCCAGCCTGGCCGCCACCCCAAGCACTCCGCAATAAGGATGTCGACGTGAGCGCACTCGTCAATCTCAGTATCGATGGCCATGTCGCCATCATCGAACTCAACCGCCCAGAGAAGCTGAACGCGATGACGCCCGAGATGGCCGATTTGCTGATCGCGGCGGTGGAGCAATGCAATACCGACGCGCAGGTGCGCGCGGTGATCTTGACCGGTGCGGGTCCCAAGGCCTTCTGCGCCGGCTCGGACATTACCGAGCTGGACCGCTATGCGACGCCCTGGGATTTTCGCAACCGGCTCGACTACTGCGACTGCGTGCGCATGTTGAAAAAGCCCACGGTGGCTGCGATCAACGGCTACACCTTCGGCGGCGGCCTGGAGATGGCATTGGCCTGCGATATCCGCATCGCCGCCGACAACGCGCGCCTGGGCGCGCCAGAGATCAAGCTGGGCTGGATCGGCGGCGGCGGCATGACGGCGCAGCTTGTCCATGCGATCGGCCCGAGCAACGCCGCACTCATGGTGCTGACCGGCGACCCCATCCGCGCCGAGCAGGCGCTGGCCTGGGGCCTGGTGAGCGAGGTGGTGCCGCAAGAACAACTGCGCGAGCGCGCGCAGGCGCTCGCCGCCACCATCGCCTCGCGCGCGCCCATCGCGGCCGAGACGGCCCGCGTCAATCTGCGCGCCGCGCTGTCGATGCCGCTGGAGAAGGCCGTGGAATACGAGCGCGATCTGCAGGCGATCTGCTTTGCCACCGCCGACGCCAAGGAAGGCCGCAAGGCGTTTGAAGAAAAGCGCGCGCCGAAGTTCGAGCGGCGCTGATCCGATAGGTGCCGTCTTGGGCGGCACCTGACCGCTTCGCCATGCCGCATGCCGTTGCGATCACCCAACCTTGCGCTCCTCATCCATCCAGAATGCGTCCCGCATCTGCTTTCTTGCGACCTTGCCATTGGCGTTCTTCGGCAGTTCCGCCAACAGTTCGACGCTCCGCGGCTTCTTGAAGTCGGCCAGTTGCTTGCGGCAATGCTCGATCAGGTCGGCCGGGGTCGCCGTTTCGCCCGGCTTGAGGACGATCATCGCCTTGACTGACTCGCCCCACAGTTTGTCGGGCACGCCGAACACGCAGGCTTCGTAAACGGCGGGGTGCTGGTAGAGCGCCTGCTCGACTTCCGTCGGGTAGATGTTGAAGCCCCCCGAGATGATCATGTCCTTCTTCCGGTCGACGATGTACATGAAACCTTCGTCGTCGGTGCGCGCCAAGTCGCCCGTATGCAGCCAGCCGTCGCGCAGCGCCTGCGCCGACAGTTCCGGTTCTTGCCAGTAACCGGCAAAGACGTCCGGACCGTTGACGCTGATTTCGCCAATCTCGCCGGGAGGCACTTCCTGACCGCTTTCATCGACGAGCCGGACTTCGCTTTCGCCGAAAGGCCGGCCGCAGGACAGAAGGCGCTCCGGATGGCCCGCCATCGCATCGGCGTGATCCAACGCGCTTAGCAGAACGAGGCCGCCGGTCGTCTCGCCGGCGCCATATCCCTGGCTGAGCTTCGGTCCCAATGCTTCCCAGGCCTCGCGGATGCGCGCGGGTGCCATCGGCGCGCCGCCATAGGAAATCTGCCGCAGCGCAGACAGATCATGGCGATGCAGGTTCGGATGCGCGATCAGCATGTTGACCATCGTGGGCACCATGAAGCTGAAGGCGGCGCGGTGGCGGGCGGCTGACGCGAGAAAGGCCTCGGGCTCGAAGCGGTCGTGCAGCAGGATCGTGCCGCCCTGAAACAGGAACGGTTGCATGAACATGCCGCTGGCGTGCGTGATCGGCCCGGCCAACGCCAGCACTTCACCCGGATTCGCGCGCATTCGGCCCATGACCACCTTGCGCAGCGACGCCAGGCGGTTGCCGACCGTCTGCATGGCGGCCTTCAGCTTGCCGGTTGAACCCGATGTGAAATGCAGCACCGCCAGGTCTTGCGGCTGCATGGGTACATCCGGGTTGCGGTCGGCGGCGTCCTCCAGCAGACGTTCGTAGGACCGCCAGTCGCCCGCGTCCCGGCTTCCGGTCACGACGAGATGACGAACGGTCTCGAAGGCGTTGCGACGCGACTCGGCGTCCTCCAGATGCGCCGGATCTACGATAAATGCGGCGGCCTGCGCGTTGTTGACCGAGTCCACCATCTCCTGCGCAGACAAGCGGGCATTCAATGCCACCTTGACCAGTCCCGCCTTGTACAGGGCGCACTCTAGTTCGATGATTTCAGGGCAATTCCAGGCCTGGATGGCGACGCGGTCGCCTTTGACCAGGCCCAGCCCGAGCAGCGCATTGGCCAGCCGATTGGACCGGGTTTCCAGTTGACCAAAGCTTATTCTGCGGTCGCCGAAAATAATGGCGGGACGGTCGCGCCAGTAGCGCGCGTTGCGGGTGGTGTATCGGCCTTGGTTCATGACGGCTCCGTATCGAATTTGGCTTGCCGCTATGCTGCGCGGCGCAGCGCACGGCCGCATAACCGGGACGAAAAACCTCATGCCGCTGCGTTATCGCGTCTGCGCGATTCCCGTGCGTTATGAAGATCGCCGGGTGTGGCATGACGCGGCGCGGGGCGCCGGGTTACCTCTATTGCCAAAGGGGAGGCGACGGTCCAACCCCGATAAGAGACAGGAGACAGGCGTGGATAAACGAGATGTTCGGTGGGGAGTGAAGGCGGTCCGTCGCTTGGCCGAGGCGACCCTTGCGTTGGCGGGCCTGACCGCCATCGCGCCGGCGCAGGCCGCGGACGGGGTGGGCAAGTATCCGGAAAAGCCCATCCGCCTGATTGTTCCGTTCACGGCGGGCGGGCAGTTCGACTACATCGCCCGGTTGGTATCGGCGCCGCTGGGCAAGGAGCTGGGGCAGACCATCATTGTCGAGAACGTGGGAGGCGGCGGCGGAAATCTGGGCGGCGGTAAAGTCGCCAGTGCGGCGGCCGATGGCTATACCCTGCTTGAATATGGCGGCAACTTCGCGATCGCAAAGCATCTGTCGCCCAAGCTGACATACGATCCGATCGCCGACCTTGCGCCGGTATCGGGTTTGAGCATCGCGCCCCACGTGGTGCTGGTCAACAGTGCGTTGCCGATCAAAACATTCGCCGAACTGCAGGCGTACGCCAAGGCCCATCCGGGCAAGCTCAGCTATGGCAGCCCGGGCGTGGGCTCGTCCATGCACCTGACGTTCGAAACCATCAAGCAGCATTTCGGGCTGGATGCCGTTCACGTGCCGTACCGGGGCGGCAGCAACGCGCTGAACGACCTGGCCGGCGGACAGATAGATGTGGGCATTGTGGCCGTTGCGCCGGCCATGCCATTCATTACGTCGGGCAAAATCCGCGCGGTAGCCGTCACCAGCGAAGCGCGGGCTGCGTCCCTGCCTGACGTGCCGTCGATTGCCGAACTGGGTTACGCAGGCTTCGACAGCGGAAGCTGGGCGGGCATCGCCGTGCCGAAGGGCACGCCGCCAGCGGTGGTGGAACGCCTGAATGCGGCGATCCGCCGGGTCATGGCCGACCCGCAAGTCTTGCAGGCGCTTGAGTCGCAGTCGTTCAAATCCATCGCCGGCTCGCCGGCCGACATGGGCAAGCTCATCGATCAGGAGTCCGCTCGCTATGGACCGCTGATCCAGCGCCTTGGTCTGACGGCGGAATAGCGAATGCCACGCGGCGGGCCGGGCGTTACTTCGCCTGCGTGCGCCGCTGCGCGTGCTGGCGCAGGATCTCCAGCAGCCGCTCGGTCAGGGGCGACTGATAGCTATTGCGCCGCGTCAGCACGCCGATCTGGCGATGCCAGGTAAGGTCCTCCAGCGGCACAATCGCAAGGTCCTGGCCGGCGTGCGCCGACAGGGTCATTTCGCTGACCAGCGTCAGCAGGTCCGTGCCGTGCAGGATGCTCAGCAGGTTTGATACGGACGCGTTGGATTCGATGGTCACTTCGGGCGGGGGCAAGCCGTGCTGAGCAAATCTGGTTTCCAGCCAGCGGCGGGAGGCGGCTTGCGGACCGGGCAGCATCCATTTGTACGGAGCAAGGTCGGCAAAGCGAACTTTGCGGCCGCTCAGCAAGGGATGGCCCGGCCGCGCCGCGGCATATAGCCGGTCTGCAAACAACGGTTCGCAATCGAATTCGGCCGCGGTGGCGGATTCAAACAGCGAGCTGATCGCAAAGTCCAGGTCTCCCTGACGCAGGGCAGGAATCAACGCATCGTTCAGGCTGACCATGACCTGCACCTTGGCGGCGGGCCGCTGCGACAGCAATTCGATGCAAGCGGGATTGAAGAACGGCTCGGCCAACAGCGGCGTGACGCCGGCGCGCACCTGCCCGATGCTACCCCGATGCAAATCACCAGCTTCCTGCATCGCGTCGTCAAGCTCGCGTCGGGCCTGGACCGACCGTTGATAGAACGCGCGTCCGGGAACGGTCAGCTCCATGCCTTTGGGCGTGCGCAGGAACAACTGCAGCTTCAGTTCGTCTTCCAGTCGGCGGATTCCCTTGGTCAGCGCGGGCTGGCTGATGCCGATGCTGTCCGCGGCGCGCCCCACGTGTCCCAGGCGGGCGACGGCCAGAAAATAGTCCAGATCTTCCAGTCTCATGATTCCGCATGGTTATCAAGATCGAAGAAAAGATAATCATGAGGATGGCTGGCGCTGTCAAGCTGGGCACTACCTAGACAGGAGACATCATGCCCAACGACACACCGCTCACCCTGGCCGAACTGCGCGAGCGGCTGCGGCAGTATCTGCAGGACGAACTGCTTCCGCTGGAGCGCTCGCTCAACTTGAGTTACGAAGACAAGTTCGAGCGCAGTCTGGTGCAATCCGTATGGAAACGGTGCCGGACGCTCGGACTGTACGGTCCGCAGCTGCCGGTGGAACTGGGCGGGCAGGGCCTGTCCTATCGCGATCTGTGCGTACTGAAGGACGACGTCGCCGCTTCCGGCGCCATCCTGTTTCCGCACGTGCTGGGCGACTGGGGCGGGCCATCGCGTATCGGCAATCTGGTGCGCCATGCCACG
>Ga0213828_1001078_pt1 | contig 23703 bp, 16 predicted proteins | sample MC6MC0897MG_FD_180664 | JGI IMG/M metagenome (GOLD analysis project Ga0213828, IMG submission 180664) | Enriched soil aggregate microbial communities from Iowa State University, Ames, United States - MC6-MC0897-MG | ecosystem: Environmental > Terrestrial > Soil > Unclassified | place: USA: Iowa... | reverse complement strand
TACCTGGGCAAGGACGGCAAGCCGGCGGCCTTCGCGGCCGACAACGTGCCGTACCAGCCGAAGCATTTCCTGAAGTTCGCCGACCAGCCGCTGGGGGCCGACGACTTCGTGATGGTGGCCGGCTACCCGGGCCGCACCAACCGCTATGCGCTGGCCGGTGAGTTCAACGAAACCGCAGGCTGGACCTACCCGACCATCGCCCAGCATTACGCCGCGGTGCTGAAGATGATCGACGAGGCCGGCAAGGCCGACGCCGACATCAAGGTGAAGTACGCCGCCACCGCGGCCAGCATGAACAACGTGGCCAAGAACTACGTCGGCCAGCTGGAAGGCTTCAAGCGCATCGACGCGGCCGGCCAGAAGAAGGCCGAAGAAGCGGCCGTGCTGGCCTGGCTGAAGCAGCAGGGCGCGGCAGGCAAGCCGGCGCTGGCAGCGCACGCGCAGCTGATCAAGCACCTGGATACCAGCAAGGCCACGCGCGAGCGCGACCTGTTCGTAAGCCAGTTCAACAGCACCTCGGCGGTGGGCGCAGCCCTGTCGCTGTACCGCCTGTCGATCGAGCGCGCCAAGCCCGATGCCGAGCGCGAAGCGGGCTTCCAGGAGCGCGACCTGACCACCATCGAAGGCGGCCTGAAACAGATGGATCGCCGCTACGTGGCGAAGATGGACCAGCAGCTGCAGACCTACTGGCTGGACCAGTACGTCGCCCTGCCGGCCGATCAGCGCAGCAACGCGGTGCTCAACACGTGGCTGGCCGGCAGTGATGCCGCTGCAGTCAAGGCGCTGGTGGCCAGGCTGGGCGGCACCGAACTGGGCAGCCTGGACAAGCGCCTGAGCTGGTTCAAGGCCGACCGCGCCGCCTTCGAGGCCAGCACCGATCCGGCCATCCAGTACGCCGTGGCGGCGATGCCGGCGCTGCTCAAGCAGGAAGAGCAGAAGAAGATCCGCGAAGGCGAATCGCTGACCGCCCGCCCGCTGTACCTGCAGGCCGTGGCCGACTACAAGAAGAGCAAGGGCGGCTTCGTCTACCCCGATGCCAACCTGTCGCTGCGCATCACCTTCGGCAACGTCATGGGCTATGGCAAGGACGGCGTGAACTACACCCCGTTCACCACTCTGGAAGGCGTGGCCGCCAAGGAAACCGGCGTGGATCCGTTCGATTCGCCCAAGGCGCTGCTGGAGGCGGTCAAGGCCAAGCGCTACGGCGGCCTGGAAGACAAGCGGATCGGCTCGGTGCCGGTGAACTTCCTGTCCAACCTGGACATCACCGGCGGCAACTCCGGTTCGCCGGTGCTGGATGCGCACGGCAAGCTGGTGGGCCTGGCGTTCGACGGCAACTGGGAGTCGGTCAGCTCCAACTGGGTGTTCGACCCGGTGATGACCCGCATGATCGCGGTGGACAGCCGCTACATGCAGTGGATCATGCAGGAAGTGGCGCCCGCGCCGCAGCTGCTGAAAGAGCTGAACCTGGCGAAGTGACCCTCACAACCCCGCGGCGAAAGCCGCGGGGTTTTTCGTTGGGCAGAGGTCGACCGTGGGGCGGCAGCCGGTCGCTGCAGGGCCCGTGACCCGTGCCGACCAACGGTCGGCATCTACCGGGTATCATGCGGTGCTCGCGGTCATTCACATCATGTGAACGATTGCGACAGCATTCCTCCCCCCAAGGACTCCCAGTACGCATGCGCATCCTGCTTGCCCGCCACGGTGAAACGCCGTGGAATGCCGAAGGCCGTTACCAGGGCCAGATCGATATCCCGTTGTCGCCGATCGGCGAAGCCCAGGCCCAGGCCCTCGGGGAGCGCCTGAAGTCGGTGGACATCACCCGTGCGGTGGCATCGCCGCTGTCGCGTGCACAGCGCACCGCACAGCTGGCGCTGGGTGCCGAACGCGCGTCGATGCTGCTGACCGAACCGGAGCTGCAGGAGATCGCGCACGGTGAGTGGGAAGGCCTGCTGGCCAGTGAAATCCATGAAAAAGACCCGTCGCGCCTGCAGGCCTGGCGCGACGAGCCCGACACCGTGCTGATGCCCGGTGGCGAATCGCTGCGCCTGGTGCTGGAGCGCAGCTGGCGCGGCCTGGCGCGTGCCGCCGAAGGCCTGGGCGAGCACGACACCCTGTTGGTGGTCGCCCACGATGCGGTCAACCGGGTCATCCTGTGCCGCATCCTCGGCCTGCCGCTGTCGCGCCTGTGGACTTTCCGCCAGGCCCCGACCACGCTGAACCTGCTCGAAGGTGCCGACCTGGACCAGCTCGAACTGGTGCGCCTGAACGACTGCGCGCACCACACCCCGTTCTTCGGCGAAGCCAAGCACCGCGCGCTGTAACCGTCCCGCGTCCCATTCCGTCGTCCGCCCCACTGATCCAATGCCCATGACCACCGCACGCCCGCAGACCCTTTCCGCCTGGCTCAGCCATATCGAGCAGCAGCACCCGGCCACCATCGACATGGGCCTGGAGCGCGTGCGCAGCGTGGCGCAGGCACTGGGGTTGGCGCAGCCCGGCGCGTACACCGTGGTTGTGGGCGGCACCAACGGCAAGGGCTCCACGGTGGCCTTCATCGAGGCGATCGCGCGGGCGGCCGGCTGGAAAGTCGGTGCGTACACCTCGCCGCACCTGCTGCGTTACAACGAGCGCGTGCGCATCGATGGGCAGGACGTCACCGACGAGGCGCTGATCGCCGCGTTCAATGCCATCGAAGACGCACGCGGCAGCACCACGCTGACCTATTTCGAGTACGGCACGCTGGCCGCGCTGTATCTGTTCGGGCAGGCCGGGCTGGACCTGGCGGTACTCGAAGTCGGCCTGGGCGGGCGCCTGGATGCGGTCAACATCGTCGACGCCGATGTGGCGGTGATCACCACCGTGGACATCGATCACAGCGAGTGGCTGGGCGAGGATCGCGAAGCGATCGGCGTGGAGAAGGCCGGCATCATCCGCGGCTGGAAGCCGGTGATCCTGGGCGAAACCGATCCGCCGTCCAGCGTGCTGGCCCGTGCCTACCTGCTGGGCGCCAACGCGATCCGCGGCGGCAGCGATTTCTTCGCCGACGTCATCGATGCGCAGCACTGGCGCTGGCGCGATGTGGGGTTCAGCATCGAATTGCCCACCCCGGCCCTGCGCGGCCCGATCCAGCTGCGCAATGCCGCCTCGGCGATCGCCGCGCTGCGCACCCTGGACAAGCCGCTGTCGCGCGCGGCGATCACCGAAGGCGTGGCCACCGCGCGCATCCGTGGCCGGTTGCAGGCCGTGCAGCGCAACGGCGTGGACGTGCTGGTGGATGTGGGCCACAACCCGCAGGCCGCGCGCGAACTGGCGGCCGCACTGAAGGCCGCACCGGTGGCCGGGCGCACCCGGGCGGTGTTTGCCGCCCTGCAGGACAAGGATGCGGCCGGCGTGGTCGAGGCACTGGGCGGGCAGGTCGATGCGTGGCACCTGGCCGGCCTGGACGGTGCCCGCGCGCAGAGCGCGCAGGCGCTGCAGGTCCGCCTGCAGGACACCGCCGCCGCCGATGCCCGTCAGCACGCCACCGTTGCCGACGCGCTGGAGGCGGCATTGGCCGCCGCTGCCGCCGGGGACCGGGTGCTGGTGTTCGGTTCGTTCCATACCGCCGCACAGGCGCTGCAGTGGCTGGACGCAGCGGACTGACGCACGCGTTCATTGCGCTGCGGCCGTTCAGCCGCCACCGTCGCCGCTCACGCCGACACCCGTATAATCGCCGTGGCATTCCGCCGCGCCGCCCTGCCTGCCTTCCGTGGATACTCCTCTGAAACAGCGACTGATTGGTGCCATCGTTCTGGTGGCTTTGGCTGTGATCTTCCTGCCCATGCTGGTCAAAGGCCCTGCGCCTGACAGCGGCGTGGCCAGCGTACCCATCAGTGCACCGGCAGCGCCGTCGGACGGCCAGTTCGAAACCCGCGAACTGCCGCTGGTCGCGCCCACCGGCGCGGCAACCGGCCTGCAGGGGGCATCGACCACCCAGCCGCTGCAGGACGGCGTGGACACCACCCCCGCACCCGCCGCGACCGATACCTCGCCCACCGTGGCGGCCGGCAACTTCGCCGTCAGCTTTGGTGCCTATGGCAGCCAGGCCGACGCCGATGCGGTGATTGCCTATCTGAAAAAATCGCAGCTGCCCGGCTTTGCCGAACCGGCCACCATCAATGGCCGCCAGGCGTGGCGCGTGCGGGTTGGCCCGTATGCCGATCGTGCCCAGGCCGAAGCCGCCCGCCTGCAGGCGGTGAAGGTGCGCAACGACGTCAAGGCCGAAGTGGTCACGCTGGATGCGCGCGCCGACACGGCCGTGGCCGCTGCACCGGCGCCGTCGCCGGCCGCCGCCGCCCCGGCCACCGCCACTGCGTCCAGCGCTGCCGCTGCGCCGTCCAGTGCCGCGGTGAAGACCGAAGCGCTGCCGCCGGAGCCGGTCGCCGCCGCGAAGCCGGTGGCCCCCAAGCCCGAACCCAAGCCGGCCCCGGCCAAACCCGAACCGACCAAGCCGGAGCCGGCCGCGACCGCCGCTGCCAAGCCGGTGGCAACGCCGGCGGCCCCGGCCGCCAGCAGCATCGGCTTCGCCGTGCAGCTGGGCGCGTTCGGCCAGGCTGCCGAAGCCAATGCGCTGCGCGACAAGGTCCGCGCCGCCGGCTTCAGCGCGTTCGTGGAACAGGTACGCACCGACAAGGGCACGCTCAACCGCGTCCGCGTGGGTCCGGTCGCCAACCGCGCCGAGGCCGAAAACCTCAAGGCCCAGGTGGCGTCCAAGGTGGGCGTGGCAGGCATGGTCCGGCCGCATCCCTGATGCCGCACGCGTCCGCGCGCCCTGAGCCCGCACGGCCCCGGTGCCGGGGGCGCGCATGATCGACATCGCCCTGCTGGTGGTGATCGCGCTGTCGGCCCTGCTGGGCGTGCTGCGCGGCTTTGTCAGCATCGTCATCAGCCTGGCGTCGTGGGTGCTGGGCGCCTGGGCCGCGCTGGTGTTCGGGCAGGACGCGGCCACCTGGTGGGCCGGCTCGGCCGAACCCGGTACCGGCCATGTGATCGCCGGCTACGTCTCTGTGTTCCTGCTGGTGATGGTGGCGGTGTGGGCCATCGGCCTGGTGATCCGCCAGCTGGTGCGGGCCACCAGCCTCAACGGTGCCGACCGCCTGCTGGGCGGGGTGCTCGGCGTGGCACGCGGCGCGGTGATCGGCTGCGTGCTGTTGCTGGCGGCGTCCTACACCCCGATGGTCAATGCGCCCAGCTGGCGCGACTCTCAACTGCGGGGCGTGCTCGACCCTGGCGTGGCCTGGTTGCAGGCGCGCATGCCGGGCATGCCCGAGCTGCCGCAGCTGCCCGGCGTGGACGCGCTGCAGGGCCTGGCCGGCCTGCCGGCGGCGCTGCCGGAGGTGAATGCGGCGCAACTGCCTGGCGCGGAGTTGGGCAAGCCGGGCCTGACAGGCGATAATGGCGTGCTTGGCGGATTGCTGGCAGGGCGCGGATGGCCGCGACCACTGGATGAAACCCCGCAGCAGGCGGGAGACCCCACCGACGTGGGGGCGCGCAGCGGCAGCCCAGGTTCCTCGCAGCACAACGATCCGGCGCGCGTGCGCCCGGATCAGCCTGTTCCGGCACGGAACGGGTCCCCCGGCCAGGCACGGCCACCTTCACTGTAGATGGGCACAGCCCAGCGGAGATTCGCACCATGTGTGGCATCGTCGGAATCGTCGGCAACCAGAACGTCGCCGGGCAGTTGTATGACGGCCTGACCGTCCTCCAGCATCGTGGCCAGGACGCGGCCGGCATCGCCACCGCCGACGGCACGCGGCTGCGCGTGCAGAAGGCCAACGGGCTGGTCCGCGACGTGTTCGACGCCAAGCGGATGTCGACCCTGGAAGGCCGCGTCGGCATCGCCCACGTGCGCTACCCGACCGCCGGCTCCGAAGGCATGGACGAGGCGCAGCCGTTCTACGTGAACTCGCCGTACGGCATCGCGCTGGCCCACAACGGCAACCTGATCAATACCGAAGCCCTGCGCCAGCAGGTGTTCGAACAGGACCGCCGCAACGTCAACACCGACTCGGACAGCGAAGTGCTGCTGAACGTGTTCGCCTACGAACTGGACGCGCAGCGCCAGCTCACCCCGGAAGCGGCGATCCGCGCCGTGGCCGGCGTGCACCGCCGGGTCAAGGGCGGCTACGCGGTGATCAGCGTGGTGCTGGGCCTGGGCCTGGTGGCCTTCCGCGACCCGCACGGCATCCGCCCGCTGGTGCTGGGCAAGCGCGCCCACGCCGAAGGCGATGAATACATCGTGGCCTCCGAATCGGCCGCGCTGGACGTGCTGGGCTTCCAGCGCGTGCGCGACGTGCGCCCGGGCGAAGCGCTGGTGATCACCGCGCGTGGCGAACTGTTCTCCGAGGTCTGCGCCGAGCCGGCCGAGCACAGCCCGTGCATCTTCGAGTACGTGTATTTCGCACGTCCCGATTCGATGATCGACAACGTGTCGGTGCACAAGGCGCGCATGCGCATGGGCATCAAGCTGGGCGAGAAGATCCTGCGCCTGCGTCCGGACCACGACATCGACACCATCATCCCGATCCCGGACACCTCGCGCGACGCCGCGCTGGAGATCTCCAACACGCTCGGGGTGAAGTACCGCGAAGGCTTCATCAAGAACCGCTACATCGGCCGTACCTTCATCATGCCGGGGCAGGGCGAGCGCGTGAAATCGGTGCGCCGCAAGCTCAACCCGATCCACCTGGAGTTCCGCAACCGGGTGGTGCTGCTGGTGGACGACTCGATCGTGCGCGGCACCACCAGCCAGCAGATTGTGCAGATGGCGCGCGACGCCGGCGCGCGCAAGGTGTACCTGGCCAGCGCCGCGCCGCCGGTGCGCTACCCCAACATCTACGGCATCGACATGCCGGCCGCCGAAGAACTGGTGGCGCACAACCGCAGCATCGAAGACATCGAAAAGCACCTGGGCTGCGACTGGCTGATCTACCAGGACATCGAAGACATGGAAGCGGCGGTGCGCGAAGGCAACCCGGAGCTGAAGGCCTTCGATTCGTCGTGCTTCAACGGTGTCTACCCGACCGGCATCGAGCCGGGGTATTTCGAGCGCATCCAGCAGTTGCGCTCGGACGATGCCAAGCACAAGCGTCGCGCCTGAGGCTGCGCCGATGGCCGAGCAGTTGCCGCTGGACGCGGCCGGTGACCTGCTGCGTGCCGCGCAGCAGTGCCTGGCCGCAACGGACCCGCTGCAGAAGGTCGCGCTGACCCAGGCCTACGCGGTGCAGTTTCGTGCGGGCCAGCTCAAGGCCCGCGCCGATGCCGCGCCGCCCGCGCCGATCCGCATGCCGGGTCGGCCGCCCAGGCCGCACCTGGTGCACCCGCGCGACCTGCCCAAGCGCGGGCTGGGCAGTGCGGAGGGACGCGCCGCGTTCATCCATGCCATCGCGCATATCGAACTCAACGCCATCGATCTGGCCTGGGACGCGGTGTACCGCTTCCGTGGCCTGCCCGGTGCGTTCCATGCCGACTGGGTGAGCGTGGCCGACGACGAATCACGCCATTTCATGCTGCTGCACGGGCGGCTGCAGGCGCTGGGATTCGACTACGGGGATTTCGACGCCCACAACGGCCTGTGGGAAATGTGCGAGAAGACCGCGCACGATGGGTTGTCGCGGATGGCGCTGGTACCGCGCGTGCTGGAGGCCCGCGGGCTGGATGTCACCCCGGGCATGATCAACAAGCTGCGGTCGGCCAACGACCACGCCACCGCCGATGTGCTGGAGATCATCCTGCGCGAGGAAGTGGCGCACGTGGCCGCCGGGTCGCGCTGGTATCACTGGTACTGCAAGCGCGCCGGCGTCGAACCGCGCGAACGCTTCATCGCGCTGTTGAACGAGTATGCCGGCGGCTTCCTGTATGGCCCCTTCAACCTGGAGGCGCGCCTGCTGGCCGGGTTCGACGAAGAAGAACTGGCCAACCTGATCGAACAGGCCGGCCGCACCAGCGGCCCGGTGCGATAACACCACACCGCGTACAGCCACCCACGGGGTGGCTCTACCGCATCACGCCCGGGTAGAGCCGCCCCATGGGTGGCTGGCGGATCACCTCTGCTGGCTGCACGCACATCACGCGTTCGGCAGCACCACGCGTTTGCCATTCTCGGTGGGCCGGTTGATGTAGAACAGTCCCGGCCCGGGGCGATACGGCAATTCGCGGGTGCCTTCATCGGCGGCGTAGAGCAGCGCGGTATCGCCGAGCGCGTCGAAATTCCAGTGTGCCGACTGCATCAGGTAGTGCTGTCGCAGCAGCTGTTCCTGTGCCGCATCGAGCGCCTGGCCCGACAACAGCCGCGCGGCGATCGGCCGCAGCACGTCGGGCAGGGTGAGCTCGGCCACGTCGTCGGCATCGGCCAACCAGCGCACGCCCGCCGTGGCCGCACGCTGCTGCATCAGCCGCAATGCCACCCACTGGTAGCGCCCGTCGATGTCGCGCTTCAACACCACCGCCGCGTGCGCATACAGCACCCACTGCGGCAGCACGCTGGCACTGCCGGCCACCCGCTGCGCCTGCCAGCGGTGCCACACATCCACCCACACCGCGTCATCACCCAAGCCCAGCTCGGCTTGCCAACGCTGGCACGCCGCCAGCGCCTGCCGGTACACCTGCGTGCCTTGCAGCAGGTGCAGCGGCGGCACCTCGGTGTCGGCCAGGCCGTGCCCGGCAACGCGCTGGCCGAGCGGGCGGGTCAACAGCTTGGGCCCTTCGATGCGCTGGTCGTAGCCGCCGCCGATGTTGGCGTGCACGCCGGGCAGGGCGATCTCTTCGTGCTGCGGCGCCACCGAGGTCAGCGCGAAGTGGTAACGGTGTTCGTCGCGCGCGGCAATCTGTACCACCTTGGCGGCGCACCCGGCCGGCAGCGCCACAGCGGGCAGTTCGTCGCGCTGCTGCGGGTTGATCGCCACCACCGTATCGAACAGCCCGACAAAGCGTGCCGGCCGTGCGGATATGACCGCCTCGTTGGCCAGCTGCCAGCCGGTGCGGTGCAGCTGCTCACGCAGCCACGCGCGGCCGTCGGCGCGGTTGAGCCGGGTGAGCGCGTCGCGTGCGGACGCGGCACCGCGCGAGAAACCGAACAGGTCGATATGCAGCGTCTCCAGCACCGCCTGCGGATGGGTTCGCGCCAGCGCGCGCAGGGCCTCGGGCAGCAGTTCGTCCAGCGCCCGCCGCGACTTGGCACGCACCCCGGTGCGCCCGATGCCGAAGGCCAGGCCCATCAGGTCGTCGTCGCTTCCGGTGCGGGTGCCGGCCCCTTCGATGTAGATCGCCAGCGATGCCACCGGGCCGCGCGTCGGCTGCGCACGGTCGTCGGGATACAACGCATGCAGCCGCGCGATGTTGGTCAGCCCGTTGCTGTAGCTGCTGGTCAGCCGGCTCTGGTAGGGCGAGGCGTCATCGGCCACCAGTGGCGCCGGTGGCCGTGCGGTGGGGGTGGTGCTGCCGGGCGGGCGGGAGGCGTGCAGCAGGTTGTCGGCATTGTTGCGGGTGCCGTCGAAGAACAGGCCGATCTGCAGCGACAACGTTGCCGTGGGTGCCGGAGGGGGCTGTCCTGCCATGGCCATCTGTTCCCGAGAGATGCGCCGAAGGTAGCGCGAAAACGACACGAACGCGACGTGGCTGAACCAGCCGGTCGGCGGTCACAGTTCGGAAAAGTGATCGAGTTTGTCTATTGAATTCACGCGATCAAGTGGAGCCATATGGGCGGGCCCGCTCGCAGGGGCTGCACCGCAATCACGATGTCCACCCCGTTTTCCACTCAAAGAGAGACGACACGATGTCCAGATCGATGAGCAAGGCCGCAGGTGTGATCACGTTGTGCCTGGCGGCGGCCGGCGCGGCCAGCGCTGCCCCGCTGTTTGAACCGGTGACGGTGCTCAGCCGTGCCGGCAGCGCCAACCAGCCCGCTGCAGAGGCCGTGTTGTCGGCCGCCTCCACGGCCGCGGTGCAGGAGGTGCGGATCGATGCCGCCGCGGTCAGCGCCGGCCAGCGCCAGCTGGAGTTCGAGCTGCTGGGTGCGCCGGTGCAGGCGCTGCAGCAGCGCGTGGAGGCCCTGCCCGACGGCGGCAGCGTCTGGTACGGCCAGCTGCAGGCGCGCAGTGCCAAGCTGGGCGCGCGGGCAACGGCCAACGACCCGGCCAATTCGGTGATCCTGGTGCGCAACGGCGACACCGTGACCGGCTCCATCCGCAAGGACGGCCAGCTGTACCGGCTGCGCCCGCTCAGCGATGGTCGCCATGTGCTGGTGGAAGTGGACGAGTCGCGCATGCCTGCCGATCACCCGGCCGATTACAACAGCCTGCCGCGGATCGCCATGCCGGTCAGTGACCGCGCCGGCATCGCGGCGGCGTCATCGGGGACGCCGGCCACCATCCGCGTGCTGGTGGTGGCCACCAACGGCGCGGTGGCCGCGTACGGCGGCAACATGCAGTCGCTGGTGCAGCTGGCGGTGGCCGAATCCAACCAGGGCTACGTCAACAGCAACGTCGGCATCACCCTGCAGCTGGCCGGTTACGAGACCACGCCCTACGTGGAGTCGAGCAGCTTCTCCACCGACCTGGCGCGCTTCCGCAGCACCACCGATGGAGTGATGGACAGCATCCACACCAGCCGCAACACCACCCGCGCCGACGTCGCCGTGCTGGTGATCAACAACGCCAGCTCGTGCGGCCTGGCCTCCGGCATCGGCTCCACCGCGGCCACCGCGTTCGCGGCGGTGCACTGGGACTGCGCCACCGGCTACTACTCCTTCGCGCATGAAATCGGCCACCTGCAGAGTGCGCGCCACGACATCGCCACCGACCCCAGCACCTCGCCGTATGCCTATGGCCATGGCTATCGCTACGAGCCGGCCACCGGCGCGCGCTGGCGCACGATCATGGCCTACGCGTGCACGGCAGGCTGCCCGCGCCTGAACTTCTGGTCCAACCCGAACATCAACTACAACGGCGTGCCGATGGGCATTGCCAGCAGTGCCGACAACCAGCGCGTGCTGGTCAACACCAAGGCGGCGGTAGCCGCGTTCCGCTGAGCCTGGCCAACGCCCTGCCTGCGACCGCACGTTGCGTTCGCGGGCAGGGCAACCGGGTCAGGCAGGATCGGCCGCATCCGGGCGGCAGCGCCGCAGCGCGGTCTGGCCGTCGCCGGGCTCGATCCGGCCGGCAGGTAGGTCGCCGCCGGCGGAGGTGCTGTCGGCGTCGATGAAGAGCAGCAGATTCACGATCGCGCTGGTGGCCACATAGGCGGTGTCGCCCTCGGCCGTGGTCACACCGCGATACAGGCGCGGCGTCTTGCCACACACCACCAGTTCGTAGGCCATCGCGCCGACACCCTCGCCATCGCCGGCCTTCAGCTGCATGCGTTCGCCATAGGGACCGCTGCCGAAGCGCTCAAGCAGCACCCAGCCCTGCGCGGGAGGCGCCTGTTCGAACGCGAACACGGGCGTGCGTCCCTGTGCATCGGTGACGCCCTGGTAGACATCCTTCTCCGCCGCCACGAACGGCAGGTCGAACGCCGTGTGCGACAGCGCGAACGGCCGCAACGCGGCCGGGGCGCCGCTGACCGTATCGCGCAGCACGAACTGGTAGCGGTGTGGGCCGCTGCCCACCTGCGCGGCGTGCGGGTCGGGGGCGATCTGTTCCACCTGGGGGGATGCCGTGGCCGCGGCGGGGGCGTCGCTGGCTGCCGCAGCCGCGCCCAGCGAAAGCAGCGCGGCCAGCAGCAGGGCCGGTGTGGAGTCGATCATCCGTGATCCCTTATCGGCTCAGCGCGCCAGCGTATCCAGGCTCCAGCCCTGCGCGGTCACGCGCAGCACCGAGCCTTGTTCATACCAGTCGCCCAGGACGATCCGCGTGCACGGGCGACCGCCGACCTGCAGCGCATGGATCGCCGGGCGGTGGGTGTGGCCATGGATCATGGTGTCCACGCCGTGGCGCACGAAGGTGGCCTCCACGTCGGCCGGTGCCACGTCGGTGACGGTCTCGAAGCCGGCCCGGTCGTCCTGCTTCATTTCCGACTGGCGTGCCTGGCTGGCATCGCGCGCCTTCTGCGCGAAGGCGATGCGCGCGGCCAGCGGCTGCGACAGGAACTGCGCCTGGAACACCGGGTCACGGGTCTGCGCACGGAACTGCTGGTAGGCCACGTCGTCGGTGCACAGCAGGTCGCCGTGCTGCAGCAGTACCGGGCGACCGTACAGATCGATCACGCTGGGGTCGGGCAGGATGCGGAAGCCGGCGCGGCGCGCGTAGTCGTTGCCGACCAGGAAGTCGCGGTTGCCACGGATGAAGTACACCGGCACGCCGGCATCGGCCACCGCGTGCAGCGCGTCGGCCACGGCGTCGGCCGCGGCGGAGGGGGTGTCATCGCCGATCCAGGCTTCGAACAGGTCGCCCAGGATGTACAGCGCGTCGGCCTGCATCGCTTCATCGCGCAGGAACGCCAGGAACAGCTCGGTGATGGCTGGACGACTCGGGTCCAGGTGCAGATCGGAAATGAACAGCGTGGTCATGCGCGCATTGTAAAACGGGTCGGGCGGCTCTGCGGCGGCCCGCATCATCGGGTTACATCGGCAACGGGAGCCAGCAAAGGCTGGCACCGGCCAGCGCGGTGGCGATCGCCGTGGCGGCGAGCACGTCGCTGGGATAGTGCAGCCCCAGCACCACCCGCGACAGCCCCACCGCGGCGGTGAACGGCACCAGCAGCGGTGCCAGCCACGGGTAGTAGGCCAGGGCGACGATGGTGAACGACACCGCGTGCAGGGTGTGCCCGGACGGGAAACTGAATTCATCCAGCGGCGCCACCCAGGCGCGGATGCGCAGGTCGGCGGCATACGGGCGCGGGCGCCGGGTCCAGCGCTTGAGGCCCTTGTACAGCAGCAGCGCCATCAGCCCGGTGGCGGCCATGTGCAGCGAAGCCTGCAGCCCTTCGAACCCGTCCAGCAGCACCAGTGCGGCCATCAGCGCGTACCAGAACACGCCATCGCCCAGCCGGCTGACCACGGCGAACGCGCGGCGGACCCGGCGGCGCCGGCAGTAATGGTTGGCGCGGCGGCACCAGCGGGTTTCGTGCCCGCGCAGGGCCTCAAGCGGCGTGGTCGGCATGCGGCCTCCGGGCCTGGGCCAATTCGGACAACAGGGCATCGAATTCGGCCACCACCTGCTGCGGATGCAGCCGCTTCATCGCGGTGGCGGCGTTGCGGCCCAGGCGGGCCCGCAGCACATCGTCGCCGGCCAGCTGCAGCGCGGCGGCGACGAACTCACTGTCTTCGTTCACCGCGATGCCATTGTCGTCGGTGCGCAGGTATTCGCGTGCCGCGCCGTAATCGAAGGCCACTGTCGCCACGCCGCTGGCCATCGCTTCCAGGGTGACATTGCCGAAGGTTTCACTGCGGCTGGGAAACAGGAACAGGTCGCCGCTGGCGAAGTGGCGGGCCAGGGCGTCGCCCCGCTGCACGCCGCAGAAGATGAAGTCGGGGTTTTCATGCGCCAGTTTTTCGCGCGAGGGGCCATCGCCCACCCAGATGAAGCGCGCCTTGGGCCGGATCTGCTGCAGGCGGCGGAACGCCTTGACCGCCAGACCGAGGTTCTTCTCCGGCGCGATGCGGCCCACGTAGATCGCCGCAAAGCCGTTGCCGTCGATGCCCCATTCCTCGCGCAGGGCGGGGTCGCGCCGCTGCGGTCCGAACTGGCTGCTGTCCACCGCGCGGGCTAGCAGGCGTACCCGGTCAAAGCCCTGTTCGCCCAGGAACTGCTGCAGTTCCTGGGTGGGCACCAGGGTGGCATCGGCCTGGTTGTGGAAGCGCCGCATCCAGCGCAGCGCGGCGGCCTGCAGCCAGGCCACGCCGTAGTCGGGCAGATACTCGTCGAAGCGGGTATGGAAGCCGCTGGCCACGGGGATGCCCAGCCGGCGTGCGGTGCGCAGTGCCGACCAGCCCAGCGGGCCTTCGGTGGCGATGTAGATCGCATCCGGGCGTTGCAGCTGCCACTGGCGTGCCAGGCGCTTGGGCGCGGGCAGCCCGAAGCGCAGGCCGGGGTAGCGTGGGAGGCCGGCGCCGGCCACCAGCAGGGTGCCTTCTTCGGAGTCGGCTTCGGTGGCCTGGCGCGGGCGTACCAGGTCCACCTGGTGGCCGGCCGCGCGCAGTCCCTGTTCGAGCCCCTGCACGGTCAGGGCGACGCCGTTGACTTCAGGGGGGTACGTTTCAGTGACGATGGCATAGCGCATGGCGGGCCTCCGATATGCGGCCATGCTGGGCGCGCGCGATGTAGCGCCCATGACGCGCGCATGACCGGCCGATGACGCCCCCAGCTTCTGCACGCTCACTGCTTGATCAATCGGCCGTCGCAGACGGAGCACGACGCTACGCGGCAGGCGCTTGTGCCGGCGCAGATTGGATCGGCTGGCGTCTCCGATCGGGGCGTCGCGAGCGTGAGGGCCCCATGGCAGCCGGTAGGCCCCTGGTGCAAATGTCCGCCGGCCGCAGGCGCGGCCTCCTCCTTTATTTTGCCCACGGGCCTACCGGCTGCTACGGGGCTCGGCTCGCGGCAAGCAGAGTAAGCCAGGCTTTTCTGTCGCTGTCGCTGTCGCTGTCGCTGTCGGTGGGTTGGGCGCTGGGCCCCCCTGCCCTTGGAGGCGAAATAAAGGGGGAGGGGGCGGCCGCAGGCCGACGCCGGAGGACATTCGCCGGAAAGGGTAGGGGGGGCCAGCGCCCGACCCGCCGACGGCTGCGCCTGTCAAGGCACGTTTCTGCCTACCTCGCAGGAGAAGAACCAAAAAAAAACCACGGCCCCGAAGGGCCGTGGTTGGGTGTTGCGGTACTACCCGGCAACGATCAGAAGCGCTGCTGGTACTTCATGTAGACGAAACGACCGATGTCATAGCCGCCGTAGTACGAGAAGGCCGAGTTCGGCTTGCTGTACATGACCGGACCCAGCTTGTCGAACACGTTGTTGGCGCCGACCGACACGGTGGCATCCCACGGCAGGTTGTAGCGGAACTGCAGGTCGTGGAAGGTGACCGAACCACGCTCGTTGTAGTTGCGCGCGCCCTTGTACCAGGGAGCGTACACGCCCGGATCGGAGCACTCGCCCGGGTACCTGGTGATGTCCACGCACTGTTCCTTCACGCCGGAATAGTAACGCGCGGTCCAGGTCACGCCGAAGTTCTCCAGGTCCCAGCCCAGCGACAGGTTGGAGCGGATGCGGAAGCCGCTGCCGATGCCGTTGGTCGGGGTCGGAACCACCTTGCTGTCGTCGGTCGAACGGTAGATGTTCTCGCTGACGTAGGTGCTGGCCCAGTTGGCGCTCAGCTTGCCGTAGCCGGTGTCCACGCGGTAGCTCACGTCCAGGTCGTAACCTTCGGTCTGCAGGAAGCCGGCGTTGCGGTTGCCGAACTGCAGGTCGGTGACGATGCCGTTGGACGGGTCACGGGTGAAGCGGGTGCAACGCGAATCAATGCCCTGCTCGTAGCAGTCGATCAGGATCTGCGTCGGGGAATCGGCGATGATCGTGTTGTCGATGCGGATCTTCCACCAGTCCAACGCAATGTTGAAGTTGCTGATGAAGGTGGGGCTCCACACCACGCCCAGGGTCTTGCTGGTCGAGGTTTCCGGGGTCAGCAGCGGGTTGGAGCCGTTGGTGAACGGCACCGGGGTGGCGTCGGTCGCGGTGGCGACCGGCTGGTTGCCCTGGCGCAGCTGGCGGAACGTATCGGCGTTGGCGATGTCGCGGGCGCAGCGCGCGCGGACTTCGGCGCTGGTCTTGGACGCACCGAACTGGGTGTCGCACGGATCGCTGAACTGCGCGAAGGTCTGCGAACCACCACCGTACAGATCGTTGATGGTCGGCGCGCGGAAGCCCTCGGCCCAGGTACCACGGACCAGCAGCTGGTCGATCGGCTTCCACTTGAAGCCGAACTTGCTGTTGAGCGTGTTGCCGAAGGTGTCGTAATCCGAGAAGCGGGTGGCCGCATTCAAGGTCAGTTCCTTGGCACCCGGCAGGTCGGCCAGCACCGGAACGTTGACTTCCAGATAGGCTTCGTTGACCTGGTAGTCACCACCGGTCGGGCCAGCGGCCAGGTTGGTGGTGGCACCGGTCTGGGCCAGCGGATCGGGCACGTACTTGCCCACTTCCTTGCGGCTTTCAACGCCGAACGCGAAGCCCAGGTCGCCTGCCGGCAGGGTGACGATCGAACCGGCGATGTTGGCGAAGAAGTTCTTCGTCGTGGTCTGGCCCTTGGTCAGCTCCGGCGGGAACAGCCATTCCTGCAGTTCGGCATTGCCGTCCAGGCCGTTCGGGTCGATCGTGCCGTACGGCACCAGCGGGTTCCACGGCTTGCAGGTGGCGGGATCGATCGGCGCGCCCGGGGTACCGCACTGCACCTTGCCGGTGGCAGCGTTGTAGAACGACGGACCCACCGCAGCGGCGACACGGCCCTTGTGCAGGTTGCCGGTAGCCACCGACTCCAGCTCATTGCGGTTGTACTGGTAGCCCACTTCCCAATCGAAGTAGCGCTCGCCGATGTCGAACGAACCATCGAACGAGGCCACCGCACGGTAGGTCTTCAGCTCGCTGGTGGTGACGCGCGGCACTTCCCAGGTGCGGCGGTTCCACGCGACGGCCGTCGGCGTGGCGTAACCGTGCTGGCGACCGAACGGGTTGAAGTAGCTGTCGATCGACATCGAGCCGACGCCGGCAGTGCTGGACTGCAGCGGGTAACCGGCGATCTGGCGGTCCGAGGTGCGCTTGTTGTAGCCCAGCTCGGTGCGGAAGTTGATGTTGTCGGTGATCGCAAAGCGACCGTCGAAGTACACCGAATCGCGCTTGACCGGATAGCTGACGTGCATCTGGTCGTTGGAGTTGCTGACATCACCGGTGAACCCGGTCGGGTCGGTCAGGTGATAGTTGGCCGGGTTGGTCGGATCGGTGCCGCGGTTGAGCGAGTAGTTGCAGCCTGCGGTGGCGTTGGTGCAGCCCGGGCGACCCTTCAGGCCGGTGAACTGGCCGTACTGGCTGATGGTGGCCCAGTTGGTCAGGTTGTCGGCGTGGCGATCGGTCAGGCCGTAGGCGCTGAAGCCACGGTCGGCGGCCCACACGGCCTTTTCTTCGGAATGCTCGGCCGACAGCGTCAGCGAGACGCGGTCGTTGCTCCAGCCGGCAACCACGTCGAAGCGGTCACGCGCGCCGTCGCCTTCGCTGTACTGGCCGTGGTAGACGTTGGCGGTGACGCCGGTGACGTTGCTGCGGGTGATGATGTTGACCACGCCGGCCATGGCATCGGAGCCGTAGATGGCCGAGGCGCCGTCCTTCAGCACTTCGATGCGCTCCACCGCCGAGACCGGCAGCGTGGAGACGTCCTGGTAGCCGGAGGTGCTGATGCCTAGGCGCTTGCCGTTGACCAGCACCAGCGTGCGCTGGGTGCCCAGGTTGCGCATGTCGATGTAGGTGCCGCCGGCATTTTCACCGGCGGTCAGCGCGTTGGCGCGGCTGATCGTCGGGCTGCCCATCGCGGTGACGTTCTGCAGGATGTCGGCCACCGAGCTGAAGCCCTGGCGTTCGATATCGTTGCGGCTGATCGCAAACACCGGTTGTGCGGTTTCCACGTCAACCTGGCGGATGCGCGAACCGGTGATCTCGATGCGGTCAAGGTTGGTAGCGGCCGGCGCGTCCTGTGCCATCGCCGGGGCGGCCATCAGGCCTGCGGTGCCGGCGACCAGGGCGTAGCGGATTGCCTGCCCCAGTACGTTGGTGCGTGAATTCATGTGGCTCTCTCTCTCGGTTGGAACTGGATCAAAAAGAGTCGGCGGGCCCAAGTTCCCGCGTTCCCAAAAATCCGGCCGTGTGAAGGCCGGTTCCTTGATCATAGTCTCGGTCGTTAATACTTTGTAAATAGTCCGCAAAGAATTTCTCACGGCTTTGTAACGAGCGAGATAAAAGTGCAAGAGAAGCAATGACTTGTCGTGGCGGTTCAGTGGTCGCTGCGTATCGGTTTGTGTCGAAATGTAGCAATTTGCCGCAGTGCGGCATGGCCGGCGCGCAAATTCGCCCCTCGTCCGGCCGCGGGTACCGCCTGCAAACGGACACGACCCTGCCACCGCGCGTCGGGGGAGCCGGGCGGCGGAAGGGGGATAAGGTGGGTTCATACGCGCCCCGTACCGGAACGCGGTCCTGAATGGACAAGGGGCTGCCCGCGTCGGTGCGCGGGCCGGTAACTTCAGGCCACGAACGGCCGGAACTGCACGCCCAGCCCGGCCATGCCTTCGGTTTCACCGATCAGGTCGGCGCGCAGCAGCGGCCGCGCGTCGATGTAGGCCTGCGGCAGGATCAGCGAGAGGCGGGTGTCGTCGGCGGTGAGTTCCAGCGCCGGCATCGGGGTTTCTTCGTGGGCGCGGTTGAGCAGCACCGCCAGCCGCAGCAGCGCGGTCATGCGCCGTGCCGGCTGCAGCAGGCGCTCGGGCAAGGCCTCGAACGCCGACTTGGAGATGTTGCGGCGGTGGCTGCGCACCAGCGCGGCCAGCAGCTGCTGTTCCTGCCGGGAGAAGCCGGCGATGTCCGAGTTCTCCAGCACGTAGCTGCCGTGCACGTGGTAACCGCTGTGGGCGATCATCAGGCCGAGCTCGTGCAGGCGCGCGGCCCAGCCGAGCATGCGCGCGTCGTCGGGGTCCAGCCCCCAGCTGTCTTCGACCTGGGCCAGCAGGTTCATCGCGGTGTGCTCGACGCGGTCGGCCTGCACGATGTCGATGCCGTAGCGCAGGGTCAGCGCGGCCACCGATTCGTCGCGCAGGTCGTTTTCGCTGGCGCGGCCCAGGATGTCGTACAGGATGCCTTCGCGCATGGCCGCCTTGCTGACCAGAAGCTTCTGCAGGCCCAGCGCCTGGAAGGCCGCCTCCAGCACCAGGATGCCGCCGGCGATGATCGGCCGGCGGTCGGCCGACAGCCCGGGCAGGTTGATGTCTTCGATGCGCTTGGCCTTGAGCAGCTCGTCGCGCAGCTGTGGCAGGGCTTCGGCGGTGATCGCGCCCTTGCTCAGCTTCATGGTGGCGCAGATCTCGCTGATCGCCTTGTGCGTGCCCGACGAGCCCAGCGCTTCATGCCAGCCCAGCGCCCGGTACTTGTTGGCGAACTGCTGGAACTCGGCGCCGATCTCGGTGAGCGCGTCCTTCCAGCGCTTGCGGCTGAGCTTGCCGCCCGGGAAGAACCGGCGCGTGCTGGCGATGCAGCCGGCCTGCAGGCTTTCGCGCTCCAGGGTCTGCATGCCCTGGCCGATGATGAACTCGGTGGAGCCGCCGCCGATGTCGATCACCAGCCGGCGCTGGTCCGGCTTGGGCGGTTGCGCGTGGGCCACGCCCAGGTAGATCAGGCGGGCCTCTTCGCGGCCGCTGACCACTTCGATGGCGTGCCCGAGCGCGGTCTCGGCCGGCATCAGGAAGGCCTGCGGCGAGCGCAGCTGGCGCACGGTGTTGGTGGCCAGCGCGCGTACCCGGACCGAGGGAATGGCGCGGATGCGCTGGCCGAACCGCGCCAGGCATTCCAGCGCGCGCTGGCGCGCCTCGGCGGACAGGCCGCCCTTGCCGTCCAGGCCATCGGCCATGCGCACCGTTTCGCGCAGGCGGTCGACCACCCGCAGCTGCCCGAGCGTGTAGCGCGCGATGACCATGTGGAAACTGTTGGAACCCAGGTCGATGGCGGCGAGCAGGTCGCCATCCTGCAGGGCGGGCGGAGTCGTGGAGGTATGCGGCATTTGCGAATGTTAGCCGAAGGGTGGGTCGCGAAGTCACCGCGCGCCCTTCACATGGGCAGGCTGCGACGACCGGTCGCATCGAAGGGTACCGGTGCCGGCCGTTGGTCGGCACGCGGGCGGTCCGACCAACGTACTTGAGGCGTACCGACCAACGGTCGGTCCCTACAGCCCCTGCATCAACGCCATCTGCGCCGCGTGCGGCGGTTCGTCATGGCCCGGGGTGCACTTCAGGTAGCTGCCGTCGGCCTGCAGCTGCCAGGCGTTGAGGTTGTCGTCCAGGTAGTTCTGCAGCACGTCGCGGTACACCTTGCGTGCCAGCTCCGGGTCCAGGATCGGGAAGCAGGTTTCCACCCGGCGCAGCAGGTTGCGCTCCAGCCAGTCCGCGCTGGCGCAGTAGAGTTCGGCGGCGCCATCGTTGCCGAACCAGTACACCCGGCTGTGCTCCAGGAAGCGGCCGACGATCGAGCGCACCCGGATGTTGTCCGACACCCCGGGCACGCCCGGGCGCAGCGTGCAGGCGCCGCGCACGATCAGGTCGATCTGCACGCCGGCCTGCGAGGCGGCATACAGCGCACGGATCACCTGCGGCTCGTTGAGGGCGTTCATCTTGGCGATGATCCGGCCCGGACGACCGCTGGTGGCCAGGCGGGTCTCGCGTTCGATCCGCTGCAGCAGGCCCGGGTGCAGGGTGAACGGCGATTGCAGCAGGCACTTGAGCTTGGTCCGCGGCGCCAGGCCGGACAGCTGCTGGAACAGCAGGTGCACGTCGTTGCCGATGTCCGGGTCGGCGGTGATCAGGCTCAGGTCGGTATACGCGCGCGCGGTACCGCTGTGGTAATTGCCGGTGCCCAGGTGCACGTAGCGGCGCAGCTTGCGGCCCTCGCGGCGCACGATCAGCAGCATCTTGGCGTGGGTCTTGTAGCCCACCACGCCGTACACCACCTGTACGCCGGCTTCCTGCAGGCGGTCGGCCAGGCCCAGGTTGGCCTCTTCGTCGAAACGGGCGCGCAGTTCCACCACCACGGTGACGTCCTTGCCGTTGCGCGCGGCCTGGATCAACGCATCGACAATCTGCGAATCCTTGCCGGTGCGGTACAGCGTCTGCTTGATCGCCAGCGCGTTGGGGTCCACCGCAGCCTGCTTGATCAGGTCCAGTACCGGGGTGAACGCATCGAACGGATGGTGCAGCAGCACGTCCCTGCGCGCCACCACGTCGAAGATGCCGTCGCCGTCGCGCAGCACGCGCGGACTGAGCGGGGGATACTTCAGTTCGGGGCGGGCCAGCAGGTCGTACAACTGGATCACGCGGTTGAGGTTGACCGGTCCGTCGATGCGGTACACCGCGTTCTCGGTCAGGCCGAAGTTCTGCAGCAGGGTGCGCACGATGTCGCGCGGGCAGTCTTGGGCGATCTCCAGCCGCACCGCCGGCCGGTAGCCGCGGTCGACCAGCTCGTCGCGCAGTGCCAGCGCCAGGTTCTCGACCTCTTCCTCGTCCACCACCAGCTCGGAATTGCGGGTCACGCGGAACTGGTAGGCCCCCTGGACTTCCATGCCCGGGAACAGTTCATCGACGAAGGTCGACAGCACCGAGGACAGGAACACATAGGTCTGCGCGCCGCCGAGCTTTTCCGGCAGCTGGATGATGCGTGGCAGCGAGCGCGGCGCGCGCACGATGGCCAGGTGGCCGGCGCGGCCGAACGCATCGGTGCCCTTGAGCACCACCACGATGTTCAGCGACTTGTTGAGGATCTTCGGGAACGGGTGCGACGGATCCAGCCCCAGCGGCGACAGCACCGGCATGATCTCGTTGCGGAAATAGGCGCGCAGCCAGCGCTTCTGGCGGTGGTTCCAGGAGTGCCGGCCCAGCACGTCGATACCGGCCTCGTGCAGCGCCGGGCGCAGGGTTTCGTTCCAGCAGCGGTACTGCTGGTCCACCAGCTGTGCGGCACGGTCATGGATGGCGTTGAGGATCGCCTGCGGGGTCATGCCATCCGGGGCCGGCGGCAGGCCGAACTCCTGCGCATGGCGGACCGCGGCGGCGCGGATCTCGAAAAACTCGTCCAGGTTGGTGCAGGAAATGCACATGAAGCGCAGCCGCTCCAGCAGCGGCACCTGGGTGTCCATCGCCTGGGCCAGCACGCGGAAGTTGAAATCCAGCTGCGACAGCTCGCGGTTGATGTACAGCGCCGGGTCACGCAGTGGATCGTTGTCCACAGGCACGGCGATGGGAACGAGAGTGCTCATGCGGAAAGGTCTTCGGAAGAGGAAAGGGAGGCCGCGTCGGCGCGCTCGCGGACGTGGTCGGCATCGAAGTGGCACGCAAACACGCTGCCCTTGCCGACCTCGCTCTGGATCTCCAGGCGCGCATGGTGCAGGCCCAGGATGTGCTTGACGATCGACAGGCCCAGGCCGGTGCCGCCGCTTTCGCGCGAACGGCTGCTGGACACCCGGTAGAAGCGTTCGGTCAGGCGCGGCAGGTGGGTGGCGGGGATGCCATAGCCGGTGTCGCGCACGCTGAGCACCACGCCCTGGCCCTCGCGCGCCAGCTCGACTTCGACCCGGCCACCGGCCGGTGTGTAGCGCACCGCGTTGGTGACCAGGTTGGAGAAGGCGCTGTGCAGTTCCTTGTTGGAGCCCTGCAGGTCGACCCCGGCACTGTCGATCACGCTGATCTGGTGGCGGCCCTGGCTGTGCGCTTCGGCCTCGCGGCGCAGCGTGGCCAGCATCGGCGCCATCGCCACGGTTTCTTCTTCGGTATGTTCCTGCGATTCCAGCCGCGACAGGGTCAGCAGGTCTTCCACCAGCTGGGCCATGCGCTGGGACTGCTTGCGCATTTCTTCCAGCATCGGGCCGGTACCGGGGAAGTCCTCCGGCTCCATCATGTCCAGGTAGCCGTGCACCACGGTGAGCGGCGTGCGCAGTTCATGCGACACATTGGCCACGAAGTCGCGGCGCACCTGCTCCAGCCGCAGCAGCTTGCTCACATCGCGGGCGATCAGCAGCCAGTAGTCCGGCGAGTAGGGAATCAGCCGCAGGTTGAGCCGGATCGCCGGGTCGACCGGGGAGGGCACGTCCAGGATCGGTTCGGCATTGCGCCCGCCGGCCAGCCAGTGGGCCAGCGGCATCGGCTGCAGGCGCTCGACCAGGGCCTCGCCGAGGTCACCGGGATGGTGCAGGCCGAGCAGCGAGGTGGCCGCTTCGTTGAACCACTGCACGCGCTGGCTGTTGCGGTCCACCACCACCACCGCGTCCGGCAGGGCGGCGGCGGCCGCGCGGTAGCTGCGCAGCATGTCCAGCAGGCGCCGCTTGCGCGTGCGCATTTCCAGCTGGTTGCGGTACAGCAGGCGGTCCAGTTCGTTCCACACGCCGTTGCCACCGCCCATGTCCCAGCGCTGCCGGGCGGTCAGCCGGCGCAGCACCCGGCGCAGCCGCCAGTAATGCCAGGCCAGTGCGCCGATGGACGCCAGCGCGATGCACATCCACACATGGCCGGTGAGCAGCCCCAGCACGCCGGCGGCGAGCAGCAGCAGGGCGAGGGTGGCCAGTGTCTTCAACCAGGCAGAACGGATGTGGCGCGGCATTGCGGTCTCGCGGAAGGTGCGGTCCCCGGCGTGATCCGGGGGAGAGCGGGGCGCTGCTCCAGCGTAGAGCGGGGCTCTGCCCCGCCGAATCGTTGCCCGCCGAATCGTAGAGCGGGGCTCTGCCCCGCTGCTGGAGCAACCCGAGCGTAGCAGAAGGCAGGCGGTAATCAGGTCGAAGTGGAGAAGCGGTACCCGGCACCGCGCACGGTCTGCACCATGTTTTCCGCCGCGAACGGTTCCAGCGTCTTGCGCAGCCGGCGGATGTGCACGTCGATGGTGCGCTCCTCCACGTACACGCTGCCGCCCCACACATGGTCCAGCAACTGGGCGCGGGTATAGACGCGCTCGGGGT
>Ga0213828_1001077_pt1 | contig 23724 bp, 22 predicted proteins | sample MC6MC0897MG_FD_180664 | JGI IMG/M metagenome (GOLD analysis project Ga0213828, IMG submission 180664) | Enriched soil aggregate microbial communities from Iowa State University, Ames, United States - MC6-MC0897-MG | ecosystem: Environmental > Terrestrial > Soil > Unclassified | place: USA: Iowa... | reverse complement strand
CGATAGGTTTCCGTTTCCGATATGGAAAAAATATCAAGTCTGTTATAAAAGTCCGATATCCGGTATGTTCCTTTTTCTTCATCCACCAGAGACACAATTCCTCTTTTATAACTGTTCACCAAAAAGCCCTTAGGATCGGGAATGCCCATGGCTCTTACATCTTCTTTCGAAAAAACCTTCTGTTCCATCCGGCTTACAAAATCGATCTCCTCTGGTGTAAATAATTTATCTAAATTGGAATATGCAGCTTCCGGAATTTGAAATTTCTTTATGAATACAAGGTTCTTCATATCTTCTGCCTCCGCCCTTATTTAATGGAATCATAGAATTCCTTTCCTACTTCTTCATATTCCCTCTTGTTCACATCCACCTCGGCATTCAGTTCTGTTATGGTCTTGATATCGATTTTAGTGTTTACGGCATTGAGGATTTCCGCGATATCAGGATTTGCATCCAAAACCTCTTTTCTGACTACAGGAGCGATGTTGTAAGGAGGCCAGACTGCTTTGTCATCCTCAAGCAGAGTGAACTTAGGATCGATGAGATTTCCTTCTGTTGTTGATGCCGGGGCCACATCGGCTTCTCCTGCTGCCAGAACTTCATACTTCAGCGCGTTATCGTACACCTTGGAGGAAGCCCAGTCAAATTTACCATATGTGGCCTCCAGTGCAGGAATGCCGTCTTCCCTTACATCAAATTCTCCCTGAGAAGCGAATCTTAACTTGGTTGCATTCTTCTGAAGATCTGAAATGGTTTTGATCCCATATTTCTCCGAAGCTTCCGTGGTGATCACCAACCCCTGGCCATCATTCGCCTGTGCATAATTCAGCCAGACTACATTAAACTTTTTCGCATACTCTTCTTTTACGATGTCATATACCTTTTGAGGATCGGTTTCCAGCGGAAGCTTTAACACAGCTAATAAGCCGGTCCCCGTATACTCAGGGTAAAGATCTATATCACCATTTACCAAGGATGTATGTACCACAGAACTTGCAATATCGAATACCCGTTCCACTTTAAAGCCTTTGTCTTCCAATGCCAGTGCATAAATCTCGCCTAAAATTAAACTTTCCGTGAAATTCTTTGATCCTATTTTGATCGCCTTCTGATCAGCAGAACCGGCATCACCGGATTTCTGGGAAGAGCAGCCTGCAGCCATAGAGATGACGAATGCCAAAATTAAAAATAATGTTACCTTTTTAAAAATTGAATGTTTCATGATTGTTTCCTCCTAGTTTTTTACCGTTTTATATTTTGTGATCCTATGTTCCAATCGGTTAAGAAGATATCCCGAAAGCAGCGAAAGAATTCCCACAGAAACGCCACCGATCAGCAGCAGATCCGTCCTCATCAGTCCCAGACCTGTAAAAATCAAGCTTCCAAGTCCCCCCGCACCGATATAAGCAGCAAGGGTAGCACTTGCGATTACTTCGACAACAGCGGTTTTAACTCCTGCAAAAATAAGCGGAAAAGCCAGTGGTATCTTTACTATAAAAAAGGTCCGCCATGCTCCCATACCCATTCCCAGGGCTGTTTCCAGCACAGCTTCAGGCAGTGTACGAAAAGCCAGTGCAGTATTGATCAGGATGGGAGGAATAGCTAAAATTGTCAATGCCAGAACGGCAAGTTTCATTCCGGTTCCTACTATAGGTATGAACAGCACCAGAATGGCCAGGCTAGGTACAATGCGCAGAGTTCCGAAAAGCCCCTTGACTCCCTTGTATAGGAATTCGTACGAGGTGCATAAGATCCCGAGAGGAATGGCGATGATCATCGCCAGGATAACGGTACTGAGGCTAATTAAGATATGTTCCCTTACTAATAGGATATAGTCAGAGAAATGTTTGGAGAAATATGTTAGAACAAGCTGCAATAGCTTTCGCCCCCCTCTTTTTAATAACATACTAATTCTATATGTTTTATAAGTTTTGTTTATTATATTCTATGCTCCGCCTCTTTGTCAATAAAAATTTATCAAAGCAGAAAATTAATGACAACGCATATTTCTCGTAATATAACGGCGGCTTCGATTCCGTTTTCTGGAGAAGCCAGATTTCCCACTCCAGAGGTATTCGCAACCCGCTTTGCTACTTGCTCTTGATCTCATAGCTGCTGCTATCACAGCTTGTCAGAAGGGGCTTGCACCCCTTATGCCTTTCCGGCATTATAGCGGGAAAATTGCTTATCTTCAAAATAAAAGGGGTCAATCCATTATGAATTGACCCTAAAAGTTTCAATTATTCAGTGTTCCGTTTGATGGCAGCACACGTTTTTGTTTATTCATGTAATATCTCTTTTTATATTTCACACCGGCAAATTTGCTGATCTTACGAATGATGTTATAATTTACAAAGCCACCCACCGCCCCTACCAATGGGATCCCTTGTATGAATTTTGCGACTAATAACGACTCCGATAGGATTCCTGCTGTGGTTTTTATAAGTTCTTCCAAGTCAATTTCCTGAATTATCTTATCATCGATGTCCTCGCCTAATTTTTCAAGTTTTTGATAGAATTCTTTCTGCTGCTCCTGTTTTGCCATTGCAGTACAGATCAAAAGCAGGACATAAGCTTTTTCTTCCTCTGTTTCATAATGATATCCATAACTTAAAGCAATTTCATAAACAGATTTTATGACCAAGGATAAAAAAAGCGGGATATCTGGCAAGCCGATTCCCAATGCCCCCAAAACTCCTCCTTCCAGTACAGAAATGGAAGAATTAAACATCTGGGACTGCTTGGAATGCCGGTCCAGGCGTTTTAAATATTTTCTTTTGGTTACTTTGTCAATGGCATAATTATTTAAATCATATTCCAACTGTATCTTATCCTTATCATAAGTTTTCTCTATATAAATATACCCTTTTTCAAAAACCAGCCGGAAGCCTTTATAGAATGCCGTCTCCAGGGCGGTTTTTAGTTTGTTTGGAATATAACTTTGAATTTTATCAGCAACAGGCTCTATGGAAGCTTTTAATAATGGATTTTCCTTTTTGTTAAGCAATTTATTTTCTTCTTTTTTTATCTGCTTCACCTGCTTATCGAATTGCCGTTTCATATATGTCAGCCTACCCTTTCCGTGAGTCCTTGGTTTTAGATTACTTTAGCAAACATAGATCATACAAAAAGAGCTATGTTACCATTTTTTACGGTGGTTCATAGCTCTCTTATTGCCATATTTAAAACTTCCTGGTCCCTCCCACTTTCGCAAGATCTGCCTTAATCGCTTCAAAATCCATTCCGGCAGCCGCATCAATGGAGGCAACAACCGCGCCCTCTACTAATGGGCAATCTACCATTTCTACCTTTTTGTCCTCCAGCATTTCGATTACCATCTCAGTGGTCATGACAGCGCTGCCCATATCCATGAGTACCAGCACTCCGTCTTCGGTATACACAGATTCAATCGCAGCCTTGATTTTCTCAAAGCTGGTGCCAAAACTTCCGTCTTCGAGTCCGCCGGCCGAGGCAATCTGTGCATTGGACGCCATGATTTTTGTCAGTTCCACCACACTTTTTGCCAGCGAATCACTATGAGATACGATGACTAATCCAACCATACAATGTTACACCTCCCTTCAGCCTGCTACCTTAGAAATTTCTTCCAACATAAAAGAATAAGACGTAGCCCCCGGGTCCTGATGCCCCAGACCCCGTTCACCTACATAACTGGCCCGGCCTTTGGTGGCAATCAGATCCTTCGTATGCTCCGCTCCGGACCATGCCGCCTTGACTCCGGCGTTAAGAACTTCCTCTGCCGCTTTCCCTTCTTTGACAGCTTGTTCCATCGCCTGATAGGACGGTACCATGGCATCCAGCATGGTCGCCTCCTCTAGTACTGCCTTACCACGAAGTTCTACTGCTTCGATGGCAGTCTTTATGATCGTCAGAAAATCGGTGATGTCCGCATCTTCTTTTCCAGCCATGGCCTGTCCGGCCTTCATGAAAGCAGATCCGTATAACGGACCAGAAGCTCCGCCGACAGTGGAAACAAGGGTCATACCTACTGTCTTTAATATGGTCCCGATGTCCTTGCCTTCCAAACCGGAAAGCTTTTCATTTACCGCAGCAAAACCACGGGCCAGGTTAATACCATGATCGCTGTCACCAATCGGCTGATCCAGCTCCGTAAGATAATCCTTTTGTTCTTCCATTTTTAAACTGATTGCTTTAATGATCTCCAATACCTTTTTACTGTCTGCCATGGCAATCCACCTTTCCTGATACAAATTTACATTGACAAAGTCCCCGCAATAAGCGGGGACTGAAAAAATACATAAAAATATCCCTTTAATTCCAAGCCGGTGTATCTGCGGCCGCATCCAGCAGCTGCTTCATTTCATCATCCAGGCGAAGAAGGGAGATAGAAAAGCCCTGCATCTCGATGGAAGTCATATATTCTCCGACAAAGGTTTTATGTATCCGTATCCCTTTTTCTGCAAGAACATCAGAAACACGATTGTTAATGATATAAAGCTCCATTAACGGTGTTCCGCCGGCTCCATTAATCATAACTGCTACTTCGCTGCCGGAATAATCGATATCTTCAAGAATCTGGCTCAGCAGCATATCAACGATCTCATCCGCTTTCTTAACCGGCTCTCTATGGGTTCCCGGCTCTCCGTGGATACCAATTCCGATTTCCATCTCATCATCAGAAAGGGTAAAACCTGGTTTCCCCGCTGCCGGAACCGTACATGGTTCAATCGCCGCTCCCATGGTTCTTACATTATCAATTACTTTTTGGGCAGTTGCCTGCACTTTATCAAGATCTGCGCCGGTTTCAGCCATAGCACCTGCTATTTTATGCACAAAGACTGTCCCAGCCACTCCTCTGCGGCCGATTGTATAAAGACTGTCTTTTACTGCCACATCATCATTCGTGACAACATGCTTCACGGTGATGCCTTCCATCTCCGCCATCTCTGCTGCCATCTCAAAGTTCATGACATCACCGGTATAATTCTTAACGATCATAAGCACACCAGCATCCGTTGCGACTGCCTTAATGCCCTCATAGATCTGATCCGGAGTCGGGGAGGTAAAGACCGGTCCCGCAACTGCGGCATCCAACATTCCGGTTCCGACAAAACCGCCATGAGCCGGTTCATGCCCGCTTCCGCCGCCGCTGATTAAAGCCACCTTACCCTCTTTCTTCTCGGCCCGCACAACGACATTACCGCAATCCAGCTTTTTCAAATGCCGGGGATAAGCCTTCACCATCCCTAAAATCATCTGTTCTTCCACTAATACCGTATCGTTGATAAATTTTTTCATTGAGAACCCCCTTGTCCATACATTATATTATGAATTTATTCATCTTCACCCAGACAATTCATATCATTTAAGCCGCAAGTTTTATCCTCTTCTTCATCCTCTACGCAGTTCATATCATTTATACCGCAGGTTGTATCATCTTCTTCTCCAAGGCAATTCATGTCATTTAAGCCGCAGGTTGTATCTTCATCTTCGGTTATCCCGTTCATATTGTTGATATCCATTTTCTTGATCTTCATAGAAAGTCCTCCTTCGACTAATTATTTACAGCAACGCAGGGCCTCAAAAGGGCCCAAAGTTATCTACACCTCTTTTGTCGCTACGATATCTACTCCTGTTCCTGCCACATTAGACAAGATCACATCGCCGATCCGGACAGGTGCTTTCACCGTGATGCCTTTGAGTGCTTTTACACACTCAGAGATTTTATCTTTGGGTATATCCTCTCTGGTTTTTACCGAAACCATATCGGATTTTCCGCCTTCCACCTTCACGGTGGATGTGACGATTCTTGTGGGATTGGTAACTTCCTTTCGGCCATATACCTCACCTCGCTTACAGGTATATCCTGTAATGTTCACGATTTCCTGGCCTTCCAATTCCACGGTCAGAGGGCAGCCCATAGGACAGCTGATACAGATAAGTTCTCTTCTTTCCATGACCTAGGCCTCCTCTACCCTTATTGTAATCCTGTCAATATCCGGATGCAACAGTAACTTTTCTTTTTCCAGTTTTATTTCTTCCATTTCTCCTGGCGCCATCACCATCCGTTTCCGATGCAATACCCTCTCGTCATTAAAGTATACACCGATATAACAATTTTTATAAACATTTCCAACCCGGAAACGAACAATCTGAGTTGCCTCCATACGTTCTGGATTAATCGTGCTTGGAACCGTATAACGGACCCCATCAGTTCCTTCCAGGATGATTTCCCGGCCGTTCGGTTTTTGCGCCCCGATTTTCACATAATTTGATGCATTCTTTCCGGCAGCAGCGGCTTCTTCTGAAACAAAATCCACCAAATCATGTACATGAAGTACATTTCCGCAGGCGAAGACTCCTTCCACATTCGTTTCCAGACTTTCATTTACAATCGGGCCTGATGTAACCGGATTCATAACAACTCCCATGGCTCCTGAGAGCTCATTTTCCGGTATCAATCCTACCGATAAGAGCAAGGTATCACAGGAATATTCCTCTTCTGTTCCTGCAATTGGTTTTCCCCTGTCATCCACTGCCGCCAGAGTAATTCCCTCCAGCCGCTCCTTGCCTCTGATCTCGATTACCGTGTGGCTTAGTTTTAGCGGAATTCCATAATCATCCAGGCACTGCACAATATTCCTTTTCAGGCCTCCGGAATATGGCATGATCTCAGCCACTACTTTAACCTTGGCCCCTTCCAGAGTCAATCGTCTGGCCATAATCAGACCGATATCACCGGATCCAAGAATTACCACCTCGCGCCCGGGCATGAAGCCTTCCATATTAACCAGACGCTGTGCGGTACCGGCTGAAAAAATACCGGCCGGCCGATATCCAGGTATATTGAGAGCTCCCCGGGAACGTTCTCTGCATCCCATCGCCAGGATGATCGCCTTGGCCTGGATATCAAACAGTCCCTCCTCCCTGTTCATTGCCGTAACTACCTTTTCAGGGCTGATTTCAATAACCATTGTATTAAGAACATATTCAATCTTATATTTTTCCACTTGTTCCGTGAAACGAGCCGCGTATTCCGGTCCAGTCAATTCTTCCTTAAATGTGTGCAGTCCAAAGCCGTTATGAATGCACTGATTTAATATCCCTCCGAGCTCTTTATCCCTTTCCAGGATCAAGATACTCTCAGAGCCGTTATCCCGGGCCGCAATCGCTGCAGCAAGGCCAGCAGGACCGCCGCCAATTATCACAATATCATATTTTTTCATCCGAAGCGCGCCCCCTTTTTATATTCTGTCCTTGTTATATCCGACTAACAGCTGTGAGTCCCCGCCAGATTTCGTAATCTCTGTCATGGGAATGCCCAGTTCCCGGTGCAGGATCTCCATAGTTTTAGGCGTACAAAAACCCGCCTGACAGCGTCCTGCTCCCGCCCTGGTCCGACGTTTGATACCATCTAAGGTACGAGCACCTAAGGGCCGGTGAATGGCGTCTAAAAGCTCCCCTTCCGTTACCATCTCGCAACGGCAGATAATATTACCATATGCCGGCTCTTTCTCAATCAGAGCTGCCTTCTCCTCTTTTGACAGAGTATCCAGATCAATATTTCCTTTGCGGGTTCCGTTAAAATCAGGATTTACATCCAGATCCAGCTTTTCCCGTAAAATTTCTGCTACCATTTTGCCGATCGCCGGACTGCTTGTAAGACCCGGCGACTCAATACCAGCACAGTCCACAAAACCCGGTGCATCTTCCAGCTCCCGGATTATAAATTCATGATGATCTTCATGGGCTCTTAAACCTGCAAAAGAGGTAATCACTTGTCTCATCGGCAGATTCTTCACGTTCAAACTGGCCTTTGAAAGTTCATCAAGACCCTCCCTGACGGTCGCCGTGCCTTCCTTATCTTCAATATCAACAGCAGTTGGGCCGATGATAAGATTTCCATGTACCGTAGGAGTTACCAGTACCCCCTTTCCATACTTACTCGGCAATGCAAAAATTGTCCGATTCACATGCTTTCCTGCATTTTTATCCAGTAGAAAATAATCGCCGCGCCTGGGAGTGATATGGATCTTTGATTCACTGACCATATTATGAAAACGGTCTGCATAAACACCGGCCGCATTCACCACATACCGGGTCTCGTACACGCCCTGGCTGGTCTCCAGCTTCCAGCCACCCTCGATCGGCTCTATACTCTCTACCTCGGTATCAAATTTAAAGTCAATGCCATTCGTATAAGCATTTTCTGCCAATGCAATATTCAAATGAAAGGGACATACAATCCCCGCTGTCGGGGCAGATAAAACTGCAACCACCTCATCTGTCAGGTTTGGCTCCATTTCCCTGATTCTTGCCTTATCTGTAATTATCTCCAGATCCTCTACACCATTTTTAACGCCCCGGTCATAAAGGGCCTGCAAATTCGGCAGCGATGCTTCATCCAGGCATACAACCAAAGATCCGCACTGCTCAAAAGGAATATCAAGCTCCTTGGAAAGTTCTGGCATTATTTGATTTCCTTCTACATTCAGCTTGGCCATCAAGGATCCTTCTGCCGCATCATAGCCGGCATGGATGATGGCACTGTTGGCTTTAGAGGTGCCGCAGCACACATCCTCTTCTTTTTCCAGAACACAGGCATTCACCTTATATCGGGAAAGTTCACGTGCGACGGCACTGCCAGACACACCTGCTCCAATTATAATTACGTCATACATACTTTAAGTGTCCTCCCTTTCAGATATTGCCAAAAAACGGCGCAAACAAGACGTGTTTCCACGCCTATTTGCGCCGCTCCATTCTCCCGCAATCTATATATGATTATTATCGTTCAGAATGTTTGTATGATTATCTCAATATTATGCCCAGGGAATTGCCTGATACAGAAGTACTGCAGCAATTGCACCAATGACCGGACCGACAATAACAACTGGTGCATAACCCCAATTAGAATCGCCTTTGTCCTTAATCGGAAGAACACTGTGGGCAATACGCGGACCAAGGTCACGAGCCGGATTAATCGCATATCCGGTCAGTCCGCCAAGAGACATACCAACAGAAACGATAATACCAAATACCAGGAATTTATCCAGACCAGTAGCAATGCCGCCAACCTGTGCAATACCCTTAATACTAAACATCAGTACGAATGTACCGATAGCTTCACTTAAAATATTGCGTCCCATATTGGGAATGGAAGGCCCTGTTGAAAATACACCCAGCTTGGTAGCCGGAGATTCCGTTGCATCAAATTGATCCTTGAAGAGAAGATAAACAAGAACCGCCCCACAAAATGCACCGGCAAACTGAGCCACTATGTAACCGGGAACCAGACCCCAGGCCATGCTTCCATCCACGGCTAATGCAATTGTTATTGCAGGATTAAAATGAGCACCGGAAGCTGCGCCGAAGATAAAGGCCGGAATTAAAACAGCAAGACCCCATGCAAAGGTGATTTGGATTGAGCCAGCACCTTTCATACCAGACTTGTTTAATGTTACGTTCGCTACAACACCATCGCCTAAAAGAATCAGAATCATAGTTCCGATAAATTCTGCTATATATGGCAACATAATGTATCCCCCTAGTTTATTTTTGTACACCTGTCAATAGTTACAAAAATTATTTTTATTCATCCTTTGACCAGCCATAAGAATACTTAACAGCTTTATTCCAGCCATTTATCATTGTATTCCGCTTTTCTTCAGAGATCTCCGGTGTAAATGTTTTATCAATTGCCCAGTTCTTAATAACCTCTTCCTTATTTGCCCAGTAACCAACTGCAAGACCTGCCAGATATGCAGCGCCCATCGCAGTTGTCTCGACACACTGAGGACGGTTAACCGGTGCATCAATGATATCTGCCTGTGTCTGCATCAGATAATTGTTGGCACTTGCGCCACCATCTACTTTAAGAGCAGCCAGCTGAATGCCGGAGTCAGCTCTCATCGCCTGCAGTACATCGTTCACCTGATAGCAGAGGGAATCAAGAGTTGCCCGGATAATATGGTATTTGTTTACACCACGGGTAATTCCAACTAAAGTACCTCTGGCATACTGATCCCAATGAGGTGCACCAAGACCTGTAAACGCAGGAACCACATAACAGCCGTTGGTATCCTTAACCTTATTCGCCATATACTCGGAATCCTGAGCAGAATCGATCAGCTTTAATTCATCACGCAGCCATTGAATCGCAGCACCTGCCACAAAAATTGAACCTTCCAGTGCATAATTCACTTTGCCATCCAATCCCCAGGCGATTGTTGTTACGAGACCATTCTTAGAGAATACCGGCTTCTCACCAGTGTTCATCAACATAAAGCATCCGGTTCCATATGTATTCTTCGCCTCACCGGCATTAAAGCAAGTCTGGCCAAACAGCGCGGCCTGCTGATCGCCTGCGGCTCCGCCGATCGGAATGATGCCGCCGAAGAACTGCGGATCACTTTCCCCATATACGCAGCTTGATGGCTTAGCTTCCGGAAGCATTGACTTAGGAATATTAAGCTCTGCCAGAATTTCATCATCCCATGTTAACGTATTGATGTTAAACATCATGGTACGGGAAGCATTGGAGTAATCCGTTACATGAACCTTACCCTTAGTCAGCTTCCAAATCAGCCAGGTCTCTACTGTACCAAACAGTAATTCACCCCTTTCGGCACGTTCCCGGGCTCCTTCTACGTTATCAAGAATCCATTTTAACTTTGTTCCTGAAAAATAGGCATCAATTACTAAACCTGTTTTCGAACGGAAGGTGTCAACTAAGCCTTTTTCTTTCAAAGAGTCACAGTATTCGGCGGTTCTCCGGCACTGCCATACAATCGCATGATATACGGGCTCCCCAGTCTCCTTATCCCATACAATTGTTGTTTCACGCTGGTTTGTGATACCGATGGCTGCGATATCCTCTGCGCGTGCGCCGATCATTGATATAGCCTCAACTGCAACTCCCAGCTGTGTTGACCAGATTTCATTTGCATCATGCTCTACCCAGCCTGGCTTTGGAAAATACTGTGTGAACTCCTTTTGTGCCACACTGCACATCTCACCCTTTTCGTTAAAAAGGATACATCTGTTACTTGTAGTACCCGCGTCCAATGCCATTACATACTTAGCCATAAAAACCCTCCTTCTTAGTAGTTGATACCATTCTTCAGTGTCATTTATACTCAACTGCTTTCCTAAAAACAGCTCAGTTCCTACTTACATTTTCCATACCATCGGATTGGTTGTGGATACGGATATCGCACCTGCGGCGAGAGCCTCCATCACATCCTCTTTGTCCGATATCAGTCCCCCGGCTATCACCGGCACCTTGACCAGACTGCATACCCTCTTAATCACCTTCGGCATCAGACCTGGCAATATTTCAATAATATCCGGCCTGGCTATACTCATCAGCCTATCTATATTCTCAAAGGCCATAGAATCCAAAACAAATATTCTTAATGTTGTAAATAATGATAATTCTCTAGCCCGCTTAATCAGTGCCGGCTTCGTTGAGATAATGCCGTCTGCGTGCGTATTATCCTTGATGAAATCGACTGCAATTTCTCTTCCGCTTAATCCTGTAATCAGGTCAATATGTACCATAGCAACTTTATCCGCATCTTTTATCTGCTTAACAATCGAACTCAAGTTGCAGATATCTCCAAACAGGATAAATACCACCCGGATCTCCTCCATGCTACAGCAGTCGGCTAAGCCTTTCATATCTTTTACCGCCGCTATAACAGGATTGCTCTCAAACAAGTCATAAAATTTCTGGTCCATTGGAGCTCCTCTCTATTTCACATCAAAGCTGAAAAAGAGCATAGTTTAGAACCAACATTTCTGTTGTTCTGCTATGCTCTCATCATCTCCGCATGATTATTACCTTGAACTCAATATAGCACATTGTATATACTCTTTCAATAGTTCAAATTTTTTTCTACAAAACCAAACAGTTTTTCGGTGTAACAAACCATATTTTTGTGCACTTTGTATGCTATTTTAAGTTTTTTATTATTTTTTTAGTTATTTGTTTAACAATGTGACGATTTCCTCTATTGTCTTGTTCCCCATATGGATTTCTTTATCATTAAAAATGATCATGGGAACACGCTCAATATTATACTTTTCAACCAGATCCGTATAGAGTGCCGCGTCGATCATTTCCGCCTCGATAACCGGATTTAATATGGCAATCTGCTGACAGGCCGTCACTACCACAGGACAATGATGACATGACAAGGATACACATATCTTAATATTGGTTTTCTTTTTGAGCTTGGAAATCTTTTTTTTCAGGCCCCCGGATATCTTTTGTCCAGGGCCAGCCAGATTATAAATAGCCAAAATAAACGAATTAATTTCTTTCCCGCCCGGAATTCCGTGAAAAGCACATCGGCCATAGCTTCCCGCCTTGTAAAGACCGGTAACCGGCAGAAAAGCCGTATCCAACTCCGAAACCTGATTCCCCTCCTCTGGAGAGTAAAGCTCCAGTTGCAGTTTTTCACAGAGAGAAACAATCGTTTTCAGAAATGAAGCCATCTGCAGATCTTTCTCCCGGGAAATATCCACCACCGCTTTGATCGTCACCGGGTCTTCCATTTTTTTTAATATGTCAGACAGCTGTACTTTCAGCTCCTGATCAATCAGATCACTTTCCGCCGATATTGTTGTAATATCAAGCATAACAGGACACCTCCTCATATGTTGTTCGTTTCTATACCTCATTGTATGAGATACAATGAATATTCTTCTGTATGCCTATTTTATCGAAAAAAATGCTGACTATCAATAGTAAAATTTTAATTTGTCTCACAATAATTATTATTGAAGAAAAAAATGCCATTCAGATTCTAATTATATCATACATAGTACCATCTTTGTCCGCAAAAAAAACATGTATCTTAAATATATTTATGCATATATTATAAAAATTAGTAAAATCCTTAAGAGGCCACGAATGCGCATATGTAATTTAGGTACAATCACGCTAGTTGGACGAATACTGCAAGTCCATAATGCAGTGGTTAAAGAGGTTTTTCTTATTGATAGCACTACCGGATATCTGGATATTATCTATGCCAACTATGAGCAAAATGAAGCCATATCCGAATCCTTAAGACTTAACGTAGACATCAACACTGTCATTCTCAATTCATTTGGCTATCATATATCCTTATCCGACATCGAAGTAGGCATGCTGGTAGATTCCTTATTTTCACCAATTAAGCAAGGACTCACTCCGCCACAGGCTGATGCAGATTTAATTGTTGCAAGAACATACGATCAGCCGCCACTGAGTTTTATTATAGATCGAATTGCAAAAGTAGATATCGATAACTCTCTTCTCTTTACAGGCGATCCAAATAATGCAGATAATCAAATTAAATTTAACATCAGCGATATCACTACGATTCGAGACAAAGATGGCAACCCTGTTCCTCTTCGTTCACTTCATCCTGGTTTATTGGTAGATGTGCTTGTCGCTCATACCAATTTTCAAAATGCGGTGATTCCGAATGAAGCTGATGCACTGCATGTCCAAATATTATAAATATAATTAAAAAAGACTACTAAATAATATTACTTTTAGTAGTCTTATCATCTAATTCATAGTTTTTCACTTTCGTCTTCTTTCACAAACTTTTCACAGTTTCTTCAAAATCCCGTCACACTTTACAGGTATATTAATAAATGTAAAGAGGCTAATAACCCTTATAAATAAAACTTTTTTTCATACAGCCGGCAGGATTCCCCCCATCTTGCCGGCTCCTCCCTTTTTATCGGGTATAATCCAACTTATTGGCTTGAACAATGCTAATTCATTCCTGACTTTGGGCAGATTTCTGAAGCATCTCCTTTATCTGAGGTATAGTTTTGCCATCTTGGCGCATATCCCTTATTTCCTCAATTCGGGTTATTGCTTCTATACGTTTGAATCTCCTGGTCAGATTCGTTTCTGCCTGTTCAAAAGGAAGCATTCCCTCTTCCGTATAGAACTTAAGGGTACTGTATCTGGTATTGGTCAGCCGCACCAATTCTCCGATTGATACATATTCCGATTCCATTATTTTTTCAAGTGTTCGTTGCCTCGACATATCCAGCTCCTCACAGATTGTAACGACGTAATCTCACACCATGGATTGGCATTTTACCGCTAATAGCTCCAGGGATTAATTCATATTTAATATTATCAATTTTTACAACCGGTACTGCACCATCTCGAAGTACCTCATATACATGCCCCTGTGAAGATATTCGATCCAGTACATTCTTCAATCGCAACTGTGCGTTTGGAAAATATTCTTCTGTATCGATAAAGATAGATTGTCTTCTTTCAAAGAAAGGGAATATGAAATTAAATCCTTTTCCTGTCTCGGTAGCAGCTGCCTGGCTTTTTATACGTAAAAAACCAACGACTACAGTACTCCATAAAGAACGTACCGTAATGGGATAAAGTGCTCTTGCCAAGGTGCTTTCACTGCGAAGACCTGTCAACCTCTCTGTAATTTTATTTTGTTCATAGACAGAGAAAACCTCAAAGAAGCATAGGGACTCCTGCAGTAGCCATACCAAAATAATACTTTCCTCTGAGATAGGTCCTTCTTCTAAAAACTCAGCTCTTAATAAATCTAATTGGCACTCAAATTCCCTTGTATCGCTAACATAGGTTTTTAGTTTAATATTTTCATCATAAAATAAATCACAGCCTAACAAACTAGAAACCTTAGAAAGAAGCTGTTTACTTTGTAACCGATCAGCGTAAGTTCGCTCCAATGCCTTTTTATTTGCTTTTTTAATAGCATCTTTTATTCCTTCTTCATTAAAATTCCATTTATCTGTCGCTGGATCGTAGTTTTCCTCTAAAAATACAGCAACAGCTAATACCTTTAATACATTCTGCTTAGCAGTTTCTCTATGCTCACTCTCTTTACCGTTAAAACTAATTAGTGCAAAACGTTCTGATAATGTTAAATCCATAATAATCCTCCTTTAGCTGTATTAATAACGGGTCCACCTACTATTCACTTAGCCACTTACTACTTACTACTTACTACTTACTACTTATGATTTATATTACCACTTTGTGAATAAAATTACAATACCTAACGTTGTTAATTCTAGATGATCATTTGAATTATTGGATCAAATACTTTTCTCGTTAGAACGTTACCCACTAGGAAAACCGAAAAAAGCAGCCCCCATATAAATGGGGGCTAACATTATTTCCCTATTACTTATCTGATCTCCTTGACAAATTCCCAGCTGATTCCTTTATCTTCTGATTGGTACAGTACCTCCTGTGCACCATCAGCCCCCTGTCCTATCACCATTTTCAGAATCCCATCTTCTTCATACGGCATTTGTGGGAAATCAAACGGGGAATCCTGATCCGGTTCTTTCTCCATAACGGAATACGGAAGCTGTACTAGCTCTGTCGTTTTACCTCCATCATCTGTCCGGAATAGTTCTGCCTCATCGCCGCCATTATGGGATAGACAGAAAAATCCCAGTTTATCGTTGATAAAGGTAATGCCTGCGGCCACTCCGGTACGACCTAAAAACGGATCTTGATTCTCAACCCGCCAACTTTTTCCACCATCATCACTACACTCCAGGGCATAATAGCGACTGCCAAGAGCGGCATCTACTACATTCAGGCGGTACCGGCCACCATTTTCAAATTGAAATTCTTCATCAGGATTGATTACAACAGGCTTATCCTCATCCAATGTCTCGCTGCCAGATTGGTCTTCCCCTTCTGCTGCTGCAAGATAGCGTATTGGCGTAATTTCATTTTCTTTTCCTGGTACAAATACAGAAACTGTATACCCTCGAATATTGGATCCTGTCTCAGCACTCGACTGACTGCCCTCATTCAATTTCACCCGAATGATTCCCGTCGAATCACTTCCCCAGTCCCGCACTCCATAATAAATGATACCATATTCTTCTTCCCCCCACTGCTGCACGGAATCTTCCAAGTTAACTTGTTTTAGGATATCGAGCATCGGCTGCAATTTCTTACGGCCTTTCTCCTGCTCCAATACTGATCCATCCAGATAAACAGTCGCACGTTTTGACTTGCTCTTATCATAGCTAATTAAATAGGATTTTACATTTCCTCTATCATCTTGTCCATACAAATAGGTTTCCAACGAAGTTATGGTCCCATCTGGTTTGAAATGAAGATTAAAACTGGTGGCAACATAGAGTTCTTCCGGCATTTGAAATTTCTGATCCAATTCCGCTATCATTTTATCTATTCCATCTGAAAAAACATTATCATGAGCAATCTCTACCGTCCTTTTATGGGTTCTTTCATATAAAAACCATGATAATTTTCCATTAAAATGACTGGCGCTAAGTAAAATTTTCTCTCCATAAAATAATGTAGTTCCTATATAAAATAACAGAAGCACTGACATATAACCTCTATATAGCCATCTGCTTTTATTCTTCTTTCGTAATACAGTTTCTTTCAGATTATTCGTTTGTTCTTGTGCTCTTCTCCCTTCTTTTACTGCCGCAGTAATCGCTATCAAAAGCATCACACAGAAAAATACCGTACAGCCTGCTAATATCGGTATATTCCTTCGCTTTCCTCCAAACTGGCATAATTGGTATAAACGCTGCAAAAACACAAGATATACCGCAGCCGTCAGAGGATTGATCAAGAAAAGCCAAAATACTTTCCAATTCATTTTTCCTTTATTCTCTTGCATGGGATACGTCCCCCTACTCCATTTTTTTCTGCTGTGCATCAATCAATCGGATATTGAAACGCTCTGTCTCATTCAACAAATTTTCTTCAAACTCTCTTGGGTCAATCATTCCTTCATACCAGCTGCATTGATTAAAATACCTCTGCAATTCTTCATCAGCAAACCGTCTGCCATGTCTTGCATAAATCTCATTTTTTGCAATCCGCAGCTGACTGGCGGAAAGATTCCATAAATCCGGCTCCTGCAACAGACTATCGCTGCTGTTAGGAAATACAAATTCAGATCCATCATATTTTGCCGTATCAGACTGAATACGGAAAGTGTCTTGTATTTGACTGATCTCATTATGCATTTTATTGTATTCCTCCATTATCGCATTGTCTTCCGTATAAAACGTCACATCTGTAGGCTCTGACATTACATAAACATAAGGACCATCATATCCCCATATATGATAGTCTGGCAGATTAACATAGCTGCAGTCTGAATATGCCTGAATATAGAATAAAACCCCATCCCCTATCAAGTCATAGGATCTTTTTTGATGGTAGCTGCACCCTCCTTTAAACTCATTTCTGACTGCCAGGCTATTCCATTCTTTCGGCAAATCCATCTCAAAGCCCGGCGCCTGAGTATTAGAAGCCTGAAAAGTCGGCTCTCCCTCCGTTTCCGATATCTCTGTTTCCATCTGCTCATCTTCTGCCTTCTCTGCAGCAGTTGTTTGTTGTATGTGTTCTTCGGCTTTCGTCTCTTCATATGTTATCGTTTTACTTGTTTCCCAATGATGTGGTTCCATTAACATAAGAATTCCAAACAGCACCATGTAAATGCCAAGTACTCCGGTTAAAACAATCCGACATACAAGGCCGGTCTTATCTTTGAGAAAGCCTGGAGATTCTACATAGGTACAAGGTCCATGTTCCATTGCCTGCCTGACTGTTATATTTTCAGGGCTGTATGAAAGAAGATTGCCACGGATATATTTTGCCTTCTCCATTTCACCTGCTTGTTCATAAACTTTCATCTGAATGGGCATAAGCGGTAAGCGACGATATGAATCTGGATAACGATCACAGTATACATTTACATAGGCCTCCACCTGTCCAAATTTCTGTTCAATATAAGCCTTCCTGATTTCAGATAAAAGAAGAATCGCCTCCCCCATCCTTTTTAGTCCGGGATATTTTTTTACAAGCTGCTTCTGGTACGAATATTCTGCTTCAGCATCTTCAAGCCTTCCCAACCCCATAAAGCATACGTAGCATAGATTACTATGAGCCAGCTGCATCAGTTTCTTCTCCTGAACTCCTTTCCAGCCGTAATCTGCCAGCTTCAAAGCCTGCACATATCTTCCGGCCCTGGAAAGTCCGACGGCAGCATTATGTACTTGTTTCTTAAAGTTAGACTGATGACGATAAGGACCATAGGCTGCCTCCATAAGAAAAGCTACTGCTGCAGTAAGAGGCCGGTTTTCTTTTGTAAGTACCTCCATATACATTTTTGCCCAATAAATTTTCAAAGTACCACCTAAGCCTAAAATCACCAGAGTTAAAATAAAAACAATTCCTATATAGTCTAATGATTTCAGAATGACCCATTTGTATAAATATTCCTGGAACATGTAAAAACCTGATCCACAAGCAAAAAATAATATCAGACAACGGTTCCAGTATCGTCTTCTGTCATGAATCAAAAACCATCGCTTTCCGGCCTCAAATGCTGCCTGATCCTCAGGGTCATCCATAAATTCCAACAAACTTTCTTTTGCATAACTTCTATTTTCACCATTGTTTCTAAAAAGCAGAAATACACTCAGTATCCCAAATATGGCAACGACATACAGGTAAAGGTATATCCGAATATTTGTCATCTCTCCTTGACTAAAGTGAATCGAAGTCACCCCCACAGAACTTAACATTTCCCATTGCCAATTATCTGTATTGTCAAGGCCAAACAGCAAAAGATGGATTGGCGTGCTGTCTGATATTTTACCCTTGATATTTCCCCCTATTGTTAGTCTCATTTGCTGCTCATCCAACTTCCCTGTATAATAGATCGCAGCATGAACGCCTTTTTCCGCAGCAAAAATATCGACATCCTTACTATTTGCCCCGATATTGACAGCAAAATTCTGCTTTGCAGGCATAATTTCTATCTCTAAAAAGTGCAGCCTCTTTCCTTCACTAAAAGAAATCCACAATAAGAAGCAACTGATCAAAATACCCAACCCATAATACAAGAGCCGCATTCTACTTAACTTTACTCCACCTTTTCTATTCATTGTTCCTCCCCCATAAAACATTTAGAATGTTTTAATGATAGCATAAAAACGAATGAAAAGAATAACAAAATCATAAATATTTCCAAACGAATTACTTTAAAAACAGGCAGGTAACCGATGGATTTGTCCTAGAATCCATGTGACATACAAAAAACAAGGTACAGATTATTATTCCTGTACCTTGTTTTCTACTATTGGCTGATGAACAAATCATAAGCATAATTTTTGTATAAAATTTGTGACAAACATCATACTTCATTTTCATAATACAACTGTCCGCATGCAGCACTAATTTCAGAACCAAATTGCGTTCTAATGGTTACACTTATACCGGCTTTCTTTAGAGTACTGCAAAATTGTCTGATAGCATTTGAAGATTGAAATCTAATTGTTGTTTTATCAGTAGAATTATAAGGGATTAAATCAATGTGATATAAATGTCCCCACGAACCACGACTTTTCAGCAAACCTGCAACTGCTTCTGCATGATCTTTGGAATCATTAATTCCACCAAGCATGATATAAGCAATAAACACCCGCCGGCCCGTATGAATGATATGTTCATCCAATGCTTTCATCACTTCATTCAATGGAAATCTTTTATTTACAGGCATTAAATCGCTTCGTTGTTTATCAAATGGTGAATGAAGGGAAAAGGCCAGATTCACTTGTGGGAACTCTTTGGTCAATCGTTGAATTCCCGGAATAATGCCAACTGTTGAAATAGTAACTCTTCGCTGACCTAATCCAAATAATTTCTGATCCGTTAAAATTTTTATTGCATCAAATAACTCTGGATTTGCAAAAGCCTCCCCCATTCCCATAAACGAAACACTACTTAGTCTATGGTTGTTAAAAAGGAAATAAAGTAATTGGTCCGTTATCTCATCAGCAGTAAGATTGCGTTTAAATCCAGCACTTCCTGTTGCACAAAAACGACATCCAAAACCACATCCACATTGGGTAGATATACAAAACGATTCCCACCCCTGTTTATATTTTAGTCCAACAGCTTCTATTTTTTCTCCATCAGTTAATTCGAAGAGTAATTTTTCAGCTTGTTTGGAATCTTGTAAAAAAACAGATTTTACACTTGATACACGATTTCCAAACTCATTTGCTAAAGCCTTCCTTAACGCTTTTGGCAGTGTCTGCATATTATCAAATTGATCGATTCTTTGATGAAAAATAGCATTTGTGAGCTGATCGTATCTATAATCAGGTAATTTCAAATCTGATACTATTTGATTCATTTTATTATATTTTGTTTTAGTCTGTTTCACGCAGGCTTCCTCCTCACTTTTAATCGTTAGGAAGCAAAGCCAGTATGATCAGCGACTTATACTACTCCATGCAAGCGTCGCCCAAACCATCCGGCTTTGCATGGAGCCTATTGTGTGTTGCAATTAATAACTCCTTAATCATATTACTTTCCTTTTCTACTTTACAATTTAATTGTTTTTGTTGCTACATTTTCACAAAATATTCTGTCATGTTCGACAAACAAAATTGTAAGTTCCTGCTCCGTTAATAACTTCTCAATCTGCATACGGGAAATGACATCAATAAAGTTCAATGGTTCATCCCAAATATATAAATGTGCCCGTTCACACAGACTTTTCGCAAGCAGTACCTTTTTCTTCTGCCCACCGCTAAAATCTTCGATATGCTTTTCAAACTGTTCCCTTGAAAAATCAAGTTTTCTAAGCATGGATTTAAATAAGCTTTCATCAATACCGTTTTTATCTGCATACTCAGATAAATCACCATACAAATCTGAAGTATCTTGTGAGACATACGAGATGATTAGCTTGTTGTTCTTACTTACAATTCCACTATGTGGGATGTCATCTCCATAAATCAATTTCAATATACTTGATTTTCCACTGCCGTTCTTTCCTTGAACAGCAATCTTATCACCTTGCTCGATCGTGAAACTTATTCCTTCACAGACTATTTTATCGTCATATTTAATTGCAACATCTGTAAGCTCTGCAAGTCTCTTATCATGGAACGAAGACGGTGCTAATTTTAAGCTTTCATTTGATTCAATATTTTTAAGAAGCTTTGACTTTTCCTCTATCATGTTTTGTTGTCTGGCTTCAATATTTTTGGCACGCTTCATCATTTTAGCAGCTTTATGTCCAACATATCCTCTGTCTAATTTGCTTCCGGAATTAGTGGTTCCATACTTACTGCTTTCAACACTATCTGACCAGGTGGAAGTCCGTTTCGCAGCGCTGGAAAGTCTGGTAATATCCCTTTTTAATTTCTCATTTTCTGCCAGCTCGAAACGATCCTGTAACTCTTTGTTACTCCACCATGAAGAAAAATTTCCCTTTTGTATTTCAATATTAGTTTTATTAATGGATAAGATATGATCGATACAATTATCCAAAAAAGACCTGTCATGGGAAATAAGAATAAATCCTTTCTTTTTCTTCAAGTAATCACTCAGCTTTTGTCTGGCTTCCGCATCCAGATGATTGGTTGGCTCATCGATCAGTAAGAAGGATTTCTCCTTCAAAAACATAGCAGCCAGTAGTGCTTTGGTCTGCTCCCCTTTCGATAGTGTGTAAAACTGCCTGTATAACGTGTCATAGTCCATATCTAATAATGATAATTCTTTAACTATCTCCCAATCCTCCGAATTTGGACTGATTTCCTTTATAACGTCCATGGTGAAATTACTTTGTTCCTGCACTTCATAAGGAAAATATTCAAACGTTACATTCGCTGAAATGCTTCCGCTATATTCGTATTTACCCAGCAAAAGATTTAAAAACGTTGTCTTTCCTCTGCCATTTCTTCCGGTAAACCCTAATTTCCAATCGGTATCAATCTGAAAGCTTACATTTTCAAAAATATTATCATAACTACCTTCATAAGCAAAGGTAAGGTTTGCAACATTTATTAAAGACATATATTTGTCCTCCTCTGAATTTAATAATTTAAATAACAAAGTCGGAACAATAGGCGACCTTATTATTACTCCATATAAATGCCGCCTGCAGTATCCGACTCTATATGGATAGAAACATGTGTTAGTAACGTGTCTTTATTTATCATAATATAATTAATCCTCCTTTTCGAGTCAATTGGATATTCGCAATCCGCTTCGCTACTTGCTCATAACCTCATAGCTGCTTTCGCAGCTTCTCAGGAGGGACTTGCACCCCTTCTGTCACAAGTAAGTCCCCACCCTCCACTTATGCCTTTTCGGCATTGAAGTGGGGGACTTACTTGATGAGGTTAAATAAAAATAGAGCTGCAAGAATTAATTATTCTTACAGCTCATAAATATACGTAGTTAAGCTAAACATGATAGCACAACAAAAATGTATAAATTAAGAGAAAAAAAGAATATTTTTCTTGCATGAGTACAACAAAACAAACAGGATAACCCTGTTTCGCTTCGTATTAATTGTACTGGAAAAATTAGCAAGAAAAATTAAACATCTTTTCACCTCAAATTATTTTTTATCATTGTACTATCAATTACTTGAAAAGTCAATAACGAGTTTACTTACAAACACCGTCTGAATCAAGCAAATATCCATCCACAGTTTTATTCACCTGCATTACTCCACTTTTCAGGTCGAAATAATACCATTTTCCATCCATATCCTGGAACCACCCCTTATTCATATAGCCATTTTCATCAAAGTGATACCACTCGCCATCTGCCGGATTCTTTATCCAGCATGATATGGCATATGTATCATCATTCCGCCGATATTTCCATTCCCCACTGTCTAATAACCACTGTCCCTGAGCTAATTCCGGCGAAAGCTGTGTTGCTGCTTCTCCCTCATAGGCGGCTAAGATAATCATAATACTGGTACCTTGTTTGTAATATCCTACTCTAGTGTACCAGAGATTTAACAAAACATCCTCTGCGCCGCTTGTAAGAAACAAACTATATCCCTTAGCAGAAGCCCCACATTGAATATAAGCAACGTGAATAACATTATTCTGAGTCTGGTTCGCTGTTAACGAATACACTTTATTAAGTGTTATGCTGTCTTGATTTGCAGTAGCAAAATCAAATGCCTGTTTTGCAACTATATTCAGATTATTATCATGGATTAATGGGGTAATACCTTTTTCCTTACGGGTAAAGTTAATATAATCCAATTGATTTTTACTGTTGTAACGATAATCAGTTCCGGCATATTTGTCGTCTCCTGAATAAATAATCCTTCCCTGCTCATCAAATGTATATAACAATCCTTCTCTTGTAATACTCTCATTCCTATAAATAGTACCATGAAGATTGAACATATAGTAAAAACCATCAATCTCCTGAATCAAACTATCACCAATTATAGCACTACCATCCGACTGCAGGTAAAACCAATCATTATCAAAAAACAACCAGCCTATTTGCATGACTCCGCTTTCGTTAAAATAATACCATTTCCTTACTTCTTTATTTCCTTCTTTTTTATTAATTAAAACCCACTGCCCTGTAAACTGCTTCCCATCTCGGTTGTAACTGCAAGTCCACCCCTGATTAGTCTGCGTCCATGTAACATTCTCCGATTTAAATACCGTTCCTGCACTATTCTTTGGTGAATACGGCTTGCCTGCTTCAGCAAATGATGAAAAAACCAACATAATTGAAAAAATAGCAACAAGAACTACTCCTTTTATTTTCTTCATCATACTCCTCCTCTAAATAACTTCAAAATAAAGTGCTATATAACACTATTATATTGTATTTATCTGGCAATTACAATACTCTTTTCCCTTGATTTTCCGCAGGTTTATCCA
>Ga0213828_1001075_pt1 | contig 23736 bp, 15 predicted proteins | sample MC6MC0897MG_FD_180664 | JGI IMG/M metagenome (GOLD analysis project Ga0213828, IMG submission 180664) | Enriched soil aggregate microbial communities from Iowa State University, Ames, United States - MC6-MC0897-MG | ecosystem: Environmental > Terrestrial > Soil > Unclassified | place: USA: Iowa... | reverse complement strand
ATCCCCTAAAGTAACAAGAACTTCCAGGTTTCGATGATGGGACTAGTCACTCGAGGAGGCGTTGATTTGGATCAACCGGGTTGCGACGCCTTGGACATCGCTGCATAACCGCAACGCTATTAGGGGTATCGGGCCGTGAAAAGACCTGGCCGATGCGCTGCGGCGGGGTCCGCAGAGGCGCATCGGCGGCGGTAATTTGCGCCCCGGCGATCAGCGGCGGCCGGCGGGGCCGCTGTCGTCGTCGCGCAGGATGGCCGTGCCGGCGCTGTCGGTGTCGTCGTACTGACCGTTGAAGACGGCCCACCACAGCGATACGCCGATCGCCAGCACGAAAAGCAGCGACAGCGGCAGTAGCAGGTAGAGGATGGTCATGGCGCGGCTCCCAGTGCGGCGCCAGCGGCCAGACGGCCCGACCAGTCGCGGCGGCACAGGCGCCAGGAGTTGTAGGCTACGGCCAGCGACGACACCAGCATGGTGATGGCGGCAAGCCAGGGCGTGACCCAGCCCACCAGGGCCAGCGGCGTCATCAGCAGATGCCAGACGAGCGAGCCGTAAAGATTCTGCCGCGCCTTGCGCCGGGCTTCGGCAAGCAGCGCGTCAAGCGCGGCCTCGGGCATGTCCGGATGCGCCGCCAGCGCGCTGTGCGCGGAAGCCATGGCGGTGGGGACGGCCATGGACATGGCACAGGGACAGCTCATGACCAGCAGCGCCACCATGACGGGAATGCTGTGGGCGGGATCGATGTAGGCCCAGCCCGCCGCGGCGGCCAATGCCAGCGCGACCTGCACCATGACGAAACGCGACGCCACGCGGTCGGCGCGTGTGCCGAGCAACAGGCGCTGGTCTTCGACGCGGGCATGGCGGCGGCCGGCGGAACCCGCGCCGCCGAAGGATTGTCGGGCGCACAGTTCCAGATAACGTGCGGTTAGCAGAAACGCGACGAACATCGTGACCGAGTCGAAATAGACTTCGCCCCGCCCCGTATACGTGGCGTGGACGCTGGGGATGAAGGCGGCAATGATGCCTAGCGCCACCGGCACATCCATGCCGGCGCGGCCCTGCCGCAGATTGGCGCCAGCGTGACGCCAGATGGGCCATGCCGAATACAGGACGACGGGCACGGTCAGCGCGAAGCTGGCCCAGTTCATGAGGACGATGGCCCAGTCCAGGGTTTCCAGCGCGTCGGCGGGCATGGATTCATGGCGCAGATAGCCGGGCCAGGCGAACATCATGACCTGCATCATTGCCAGCCAGGCGAGCGACAGACGCACCAGCGCATGGCGGCGTTGCTGGCGGTCGGCATCGGGCAGGCTGGCCGGGACGGCGAAAATCGATTTGGCACGCATGTTGCCGATGGTAGTCAGGCCTGTCCCCGACCGCCTTGATCTGAATCAAGACGCCAAAGACGATTTGCCACTGCCCCGCCGCCCCGCCGCCCCGCCGCCCCGCCGCCTCCCCGCCTCGCCTCCCCGCCTCCCCATCATGCCTCCCGCCCATCCTCCGGCACTGATCTATGTGACGGGTGGCGCGCGGACGGGGCAACTGATAAAACGGTGCTCTGGCCGCTGCGGTTGTCCATTGCGCTGCCGCAGCCGCCTCCCCTACGCCCGCGGCACGTCCGCAGGTTCCGGCGCTGTCCGGCCGCGCTCGACCAACATGGGGCCGTGGTGACCATTCACCTGGCTTGCGGTATGCAGAAGACATCGACGCGGCGCCCCGTCGGGGTTTTTGTAACCGGCACCGATACCGGTATCGGCAAGACGCTGGTGTCGGCCATCCTCGCCCGCGCCTGGAACGCCGACTACTGGAAACCCGTGCAGACGGGTGTCGCCGAGGATCCGGGCGATACCGACACCGTGGCGCAGCTGGCGCAGTTGCCGCCCCACCGCCTGCATTTACCTGCCTACGTCCTCCAGGCGCCGCTATCGCCATGGGCGGCAGCCACGCTGGAAGAGACCGTGGTCGATGCCACCAGCATCGTGCCGCCCCCGACACGCGCGCCGCTGATCGTGGAAGGCGCGGGCGGCCTGTATGTGCCGATCGACGATACGCACATGATGATCGACCTGATCGCGCGCCTGGGCATGCCGGTGGTGTTGGCGGCGCGCAGCGGACTGGGCACCATCAACCACACCTTGCTCAGCCTCGCGGCGCTGCAGCGGCGCGGCATTCCGGTGCTTGGCGTGGTCATGAGCGGACCGCCCTCCGCGGGCAACAAGGAAGCCATCGAACGCTTTGGCGGCGTGCGGGTGCTGGCCGAGATACCGCCGCTGCCGCGTGTGGACGCTGCCGCGGTCGACGAACTAGCCAAGGGCATTGCGCCGCTGACCGAATGTCTGGCGTCGCTGTACGGCGCCGAGGCCGAAGCGGACTAGCCGGGCCAGCGGCTTCGTGCGCGGCGCGTCACTGCCGCGCCATGTCGATGAACGCCCGCAGCGCCGATGACACACGGCGCTGGCGGGGGTAATACAACATGAATCCGGGGATCGTCGGGCACCAGTCCTCCAGCAGCCGCACCAGCTTGCCGGATGCCAACAGCCCCGCAACGTAGTTTTCCGGCACGTAGCCGATGCCGATACCGTCGGCGGCCGCCCGCACCTCGGCGTGCACGTCGCTCAGGGCCAGACGCCCCGGCACGTCGAACTCCAGCACCTCGCCGTCCCGCTTGAATTCCCACTTGAAGTACCGGCCACTGGGGAAACGATAGCGGACGCATTCGTGCCTCATCAGGTCAGCCGGATGCCGTGGCGGCTCGCGCTCCCGCAGGTAATCCGGCGAGGCCACCACCACGGAGCGCAGCGCCGGGCCGATGGGAACGGCCACCATGTCCTCGGGCACCGCTTCGAGCAGACGCACACCTGCGTCGAAGCCGGACTTCACGATGTCGACAAAGCTGTCGTCTTCGCCGATCTCCAGGCGGATGTCCGGGTAGGCGGCCAGGAACTGAGCCGCCATCGGCATCAGCAGCAGGTACGACGCCGCGCGCGACGTATTGATGCGCAGCGTGCCGGCGGCGGAGCCGCGAAAGTGGTTCATTTCGTCCAGCGCGTCGTCCAGCCCGTGCAGCACCGGCTGCAAACGCTCGGCCAGGCGCTGGCCCGCGTCGGTCAGTGCCACGCTGCGCGTCGTGCGGTTAAAGAGATTCACGCCCAGCCGCTCTTCCAGTTTGCGGATCGCGTAGCTGACCGCCGATGTGGACAGGCTGAGCTCTTCGCCCGCCTTGCGGAAACTGCCCAGGCGGGCCACTGCTGAGAACGCGGCAAGATGGGACAGGTTGTCGAGCGGCATGATTATGCAAATTCATTCAATAAATCATGCCGAAATTCTAGCTTGAATGGGGTCCTTACCCGGAATATTGTGAACGCCTGCTCAACAAATACCCCAAGAGGCCGTCATGATCCAAGCCCAAGGCTACGCCGCCCACAGCGCCGACACCCCGCTCGTCCCCTTCAGCTTCACGCGCCGTGAACCCGGCGATGACGATGTGCTGATCGACATCCTGTATAGCGGCATCTGCCACTCCGACCTGCACCAGGCGCGCGGCGACTGGGGCAATTCCATGTACCCCATGGTGCCCGGCCACGAGATCATCGGCCGCGTCGCGCAAGTGGGCAAGAACGTGTCGAAGTTCAAGGTGGGCGATTACGCCGGCGTGGGTTGCATGGTGGACTCGTGCCGCCATTGCAAGGCATGCCAACTGAACCTCGAACAGTACTGCGAGGAAAACGCCACGCTGACCTACAACGACAAGGAACGCGGCAGCGACCAGCTGACGTTTGGCGGGTATTCCGATCGCATCGTGGTCCGCGAGCATTTTGTCGTGAAGGTGTCCGACAAGCTCGACCTGAAGGCCGTCGCGCCGCTGCTGTGCGCCGGCATCACCACCTACTCTCCGCTGCGCCACTGGAAGGTCGGCCCCGGCAAGAAGGTGGGCGTCATCGGTCTGGGCGGCCTGGGCCACATGGGCGTCAAGTTTGCACACGCGATGGGCGCTCACGTGGTGATGATCACGACGTCTGCCGACAAGGCGCGCGACGCCAAGCGTCTGGGCGCGGATGAAGTGCTGGTGTCGCGCGATGCCGACGCCATGGCGGCGCACGCCGGCACGTTCGACTTTCTGTTGAACACCGTTCCCGTCAGCCACGACGTCAATCCCTACATGGCGCTGCTGGCGCTGGACGGCACCATGGCGCTGGTGGGCGCATTGACGCCGTTGGATCCGATCCCCGGCGCCAACCTCATCATGGGCCGCAAGTCCCTGGCGGGCTCGGCGATCGGCGGCATGGAAGAGACCCAGGAGATGATGGACTTCTGCGCCGAACACAACATCGTCAGCGATGTCGAAATGGTGCCGATCCAGGCCGTCAACGAGGCCTACGAGCGGCTGGTGAAGAACGACGTCAAATATCGCTTCGTGATCGACATGGCTTCGCTGAAGGAAGAACGCGCCGCCGCGTAGGTCAACACACACGCAAGGCAAAGCGGGGCCGGGTTCGTTACGGACGCAAACAAAAAAAGCGGACCCGGATTCACGTCGTCAATTGGGATGGCGGCCGACCTGCGCGCCGCAGACCTACGCCGCATCGCTTAGAACAAAAGGTTGAGATTTCACTTCAACCGTTCCTCTGGCGTCATCCTTCCTACAACCTTCGTTTACATCCATCCGGCTTTTCCGGACGTTGCTGCGGTCGCTCGTGGAATCGTGTGCGGCCGCAGCCGGGGCACGCGCGGCCTCCCGTCACGACATTGACGGCAGACGCGGCGGGCGGATAGATTTTCGCCACTTGCACCGTTCGATTCAGATCGGGCAAATCAAGCAGTCCGACATTCAAGCAGTTCGCTGTGCGCAGTTCGATTCGCAGGTAGCTGGACCATCGCCCGTACACGGGCATGGGCAGGGATTTGTTTCCCGGGTTCCTTGTTTGGAGAACTGGCATGGCCACGAAAAAGCCTCGTCCGGCTGCGAAGACCGACACCGTGAAACGCCGCGAACCTGCGGCAGGCGAACCTGCGGCTGGCGGACTCGCCGCAGGCGGACCAAGGGTGGTGATCGATGGCGGCGTTGTCCGCATCCCGCCCATCCTTCCCCTCTTTCCGCCCGATCACAACCGCAACTTTTTCGACGGCTCGCGTCCCGGCCATCCGGTATTGCGCGCCGACGATCTGCTGGCCTTGCGCATCGAACTGCGCAACCTGACCATCACGCCGGGACAGCCGCCGCGGCTGCAAAAAACCGCCAGCGGCGCCGCGACGTTGATCCTGCACTTTCCGCCGCAGTCCATCGCCGAGGAAACGTTCTTCGAGACTGCGGCCGCCGGCACGAAGAACCCCGACCCGCCGCGTCCCGGCACGCCCGCCAAGCCCGAGCCGTCCGGCGGCGGCGCCGAACCGCCGACCGGCCCGCCGGTGCGCGCCCGCATCGCCAACGAGTCCCGGCTGGCCTTTACCGTGCCGGACGGCTTTGACGTGCCGTACACGCTGGAAGGGGTGCTGCAGGCCGTCGAGTCGCTGCCGTTAGCCGTGCCCGCCAACGCACGGCCGCCCACGGCCAAGGCGCCGCGCCCCCCGCTTCGCTGGCACGACCTGCTGGAGATCGGTTTTGACAAGCGCGTGGCCAAGCTGCCCCCGGCGCAGCGCGCGGCGCTGTCGAGCTTTGCCTTGCGCAACGCGCGCATCGCCATGCAGCCCGACGCCCCCGGCGCCAATCTGCTGCTGCGGCAGGCAAGCGGCAGTCCGGGACTGCGGGCCTACCGCCTGCCGGCCGTCCGGACCGACGTACCGCCGCTGCGCGCCGGCGACATCGCCATCCCCGTGCCGCGGGGGCCGCGCCCCGCGCCGCCAACGGCGCAGCAGACGGCGATCGAACTGCCGTGGCGGCTGATCCTCAGCCCATGTGCACAGGAGCGCTGGCGCCACGCCAAATCCCCCGCCACGTCAGCAGCCACGCTGCATACGGAGCTATGGCATTCGCGGCTGCTGGCGCCCGCGTCGGCCGATCCCGACGTCGAACCGCCGCAGGCCGACGCCCAGCGCACCGTGCGCGCGGTCTGGGCATTGGGCGGCGAAGGCACCACGAAGCCCATGCAATCGGCCTTTCCCGTGCCGGCCAGCACGTATCTGCCCGCCCCCGGCATCAGTCCCTTCCGCATGCCGATGGACGACTTCGACCGGTTCCAGATCGCGCATCTGTCTTCCAATTTCTCGGTGGCCAATTACGCGCCGCAGGCCATCGGCACAAACCTGCTGATGTTGTCCGCGCTGGGCGCATGGCTGGATTCTCGCGGCAACTGGGATGCGCCCGGGCTGTCGCTGGAAGAATGGACGCATCGCGGCACGATGGGCCGCGACCACTATGTGCGCGTGGTCTACAAAGGCCTGCTGTTTCCGTTCGGCCATCGCGTCTCGCTCATCAAGGTCAGCGAACGCAAGTTCCATCGCGACCGCAGCGGGAATCCGGCGTACCTGCGCCAACGTCTTTTCATCGTCGTGCGCGAGCGCGAAAAGGTCTTTGCGCATCCCGACTACGTGACGCGCGATCCGGCGGGCAACACCGTGTTCCTGCACCGTCAGATGCCGTTGACCAGCGTGCGCATCCTGACCTCGTCCACGCCCAACCTGGATTCGCCGCTGGCATCGCCCGGCGGCATCTTGGGCCAACTGTTGTTCTGGCCCTACGTGGGCGGCGCGCCCTTCCGCTTCGCGTGCGCGGCCACGGACATCGACGGGCGCGTCATGCAGTTCGACCTGCCCATGATCTTCATGGACGGCGGCGAGGCCTGCCCGCGCAAGCAATCCGGGCAATGGCTGACGCCCATGTTCGACAAGGCGGAGGACTTTGCCGAAACCGCCCGGACCGCGTGGCGAAACGCCCCGCTGTCGCAGCGCAGCGCACCCATGAACCAGCAGCAGGTAACGCTGGCGTCCAGCCAGAAGGCGGGCGACACCGCTGCGCAGGCCGACTCGCTGGAATTCGACGCGGTCGTCGACAAGGGCAATGTGCAGTTGCGGGCCTACAGCGACGACCTGACCGGCCCCGTCTTCTATCCGTACATCCGGCGCGCCGCCATCCGCATCGCCGCGCTGGCCAAGCTGACCGGCAGCGCAAAGAACAGCACGCTGACATGGAATCCGTACTACCTGGCGCACGGCTTTGACGGCAATGCCGGACAGGTGTTCGGCGACATCGATGCGGAGCCCGGCTACCAGGGCGGCGCGTCCCTGGACTTCTCGGCGCAGGGCGACCGCTCGGGCGGCTTCGTGCAGCCGAATCTGCGGCCCACGGCGCTGTCGCGGCTGGCGGGCCCGATCAGCGGCAAGGCCGACGACTTCATCGCCGGGCGCATGATCGGCGCCGACGTGTTCCCCGCGTCGGGCGGCGGGCTGCCGTTGCCGCTGTTGTTTGGCTGCATTCCGCTGGGCGACGTGATCCAGGTCGTGGAGGACGTGGCCGGGCAGGCGGACAAGGTGCCGCGCTTCGTGGCCGAGGCCTGCTCGCAGCTCGAAAGCCTGGTGAACGACGCGGGCCGGCTGTACGGGCTGGTGGCGGGCATGGTGAAGGAACCGGGCCGCATCGCGCAAGGCGCCCTCACCGCGCTGGACGACACGCTGGACGACCTGCAGGCGCAGGCCGAGGCGTACGCGCAACCCCTGGTGCAGAACGCGCGCGACCAGGTGGACGCGCTGGCGGCGGCGGCCACGGCGATCAGCGCCCAGGTGGCGCAGCTGGCCGGCATGTCCTTCGACACGGCGCCCGCCCTGCCCGGCCTGCCAGCAGCGTTGACCACGGCGCAAGGCGCCATCACCAACTTGCGGGGCGCGGCGGATGCCAAGGTCGGCGGCGTCTCGCTGCCATCCGGTCTGCGCCAGTCGCTGCTGGAAGCGGCACGGACAGCCGAAATCCTGGTCAACGGCCTGGGCGTCGTGCCCGTGCTGCTGACGCAAGGCAAGACGCTGTATGACGCGCTGGATGCGCTGGTCGGGCAGCCCGATCAACTGGGCGCGATCTTCTCGGACCCCACGGTGCTCAAGCCCCGGCTGCAGGCCGTCTCCGCGGCGGTGCAACCGCTGGCCGACACGATTGCCGCTTCCGTACTGCTGGACGGCGCGCCGCGCCAATTGCTGACCACCGCGCTGCGCGCCGTGAAAACCGCCATGGACGCGGTGCTGGCCAGCGCCGAGCTGCTGGAGATGCTGACCGGCGACGAATTGACACTGCGCTTTGACTGGAACCCCGCGATCAAGAGCTGGTCGCTGGTCGCGGGCGAACCGCCGCTCTTTCGCGTCAATGACCCGCAGGGCTTTCGCGTGGCCGTGGAAGCCAATGTGCGCAAGAACGGCCAGAGCGCGCCCAAGCTGTCGGTGACGTGTTCGCTCAAGAGCTTTGACCTGGTGCTGATCGCGCCGGCCAGCTTTCTGGAACTGAATTTCGAGAAGATCGAGTTTCGCGTGGACACCGCGTCCAAGATGAACGTGGACGTGCTGCTGACGGGCATCAAGTTCGTCGGGCCGCTGTCGTTCGTGGAAACGCTGCGCGACCTGATTCCGCTGGACGGCTTCTCCGATCCGCCGCATCTGGACATCACGCCGCAAGGCATCGACGCGGGCTACAACGTGGCGCTGCCGGCCATCGCCATCGGCGTGTTCAACCTGTCCAACCTGAGCCTGGGCGCGGGCTTCACGGTGCCCTTCATCGGCCAGCCGCTGTCGGTGCGCTTCAACTTCTGCACGCGCGAGCAACCCTTCAACCTGTCCGTCTGCATGTTCGGCGGCGGGGGCTTTTTCGGCATCACGCTGGATCCGAAGGGCGTTCAGATCATGGAGGCGGCGTTCGAGTTCGGCGCCAGCGTGTCCGTGAACCTGGGCGTGGCCTCGGGCGGTGTGCACGTCATGGCCGGCATCTACTTCCGCATGGAGCAGACCGCGTGCTCGCTGACCGGGTACTTCCGCATGGGCGGGTACGTCAGCGTGCTGGGCCTGATCAGCGTGTCGATCGAGCTGTACCTGGAGATGCGCTACGAGTTCGAAAGCGGCAAGTGCGCCGGACGCGCCACGCTGACGATCGAGATCGAGATCTTCATGTTTTCCAAGACCGTGGAGATCAGTTGCGAGCGCAAGTTCGCGGGCGCCAACGGCGACCCGGGATTCCGCGACCTGATGGGCCCGCGTCCCGACCTGCCGCTGGACGAGGAACTGGCGCTTATCGACGACGACAGCCGCTACGCCTGGCGCGAATACGCCGAAGCCTTTGCCTGAGGACTGCCCATGCCCAAGCAAACCATCCTGTGGACCGTCATTCCCAACGGCCGCGTGCCGGACGGTGAATTCGCCGGCCGTCTGCGCGTGTCCATCGTGGCGTCGCCCCGGCTCACGCCGCAGGCCGCCGACGAGCAGCGGCTGGATGCCTACGCGGACTGGGTCGACTGGCCCGCCACGCTTGCCCGCGCGCGCTTCACGCTGAACGCCGATGGCGAGGAGATCCCGCTGGAAACGCTGCCGCAGGCCGATTCGCAGCTCTGGACGCGGCTCCTGCCGCCCGCGACGCCCGTGGCGGGCTTTGTGTTCCGCGACATGAGCCGCGTGAACCTGTTTTCGTTTTCCGTCGCCAGCGTACTGAGCCTGACGCGCGAGCATTATGGAAACCTGGCGCTCAACGCCACCACCACGCACCCGACGCTGCTGCCATGGCGCAACGCGCATCCCGGGTTGCGCGGCCTGCTGGAAGCCTGCGGCGCCCGGACCGAACACGTGCGCGGCGACGGCCGCGAGCGCGTCGAACAGCTGGTGCCGGGCCTGGACCGGTTCTTCGGCGATCGCGAAGGCGGCATCGACCGCGCGCTGCGCGGACAGGTCTATGGCGAGCACAGCGTGTATCCCGGCAAGACCACTGCCCCCGGCAGCGAGGCCGATGGCAAGCCGCAGGCCGGCCCCACGTTTGCGCTGCGCGCCATGCCGGGCCGGTGGCAGGACCCGGCGCATCAAGGTGTGGACCAGAGCCTGATGGCGAGCTGGCGCTCGCAGGGCGAGTACACGCTCTTCATGGCCAACCGCTTCTATCGCCGCGATCCGCCCACTGCCGCCCAGCGCGCGATCCGGCGGCCCGACGGCAAGAACGTGCCGCCTCCGCCCAAGCAGCCCGAGATGGATTTCCACGCCATCGTGGCCTCGTATGGCGATTACCCGGCGCTGATGCGGCGGCTGGGGCTGGTGATCGACTGCGTGCTGCCTGCCGATTCGCCGCTGGACAAGCGGATTGCCGCCGGGCAGCAAACCCAGTGCCGAATCTTTTTGGTGCCGCGCTGGGACGGCGGGCAGCCCGAGGGTGGCGCCTTTCCCGCGACGGCCTGGCGGGGCGATGCGGAGCGCTTCACGACGCGGCCGCGCAGCCCCGACCACGAGCGCGGCATGCTGCGGCTGCGCAGCGCCGACGACCGGTGGAATCTTACTGAGCCGCGCAATCCGCTGTTCGACGTCTACCAGCTGGATCCGGACGGCGCCGCGCTCAAGACGGTCGACTTCGTTTTGACGGCACAGAACCTGATCGGCCGCAGCCTGAAGCACGGCGCCGACGGTGAGGTGACCTACAGCACCGGAGACAAGCAGCCCGTGGCGGCGCTGCGTTCCGGCGGCCTGGGCATTTCGCGCCGCGACCGTGCGCGCGAAGTCGCGCAGAATGCGGCCTCGGCGGCGCTCAAGAATGCGGCGCTGGAGGGCGCCCCCGGCAGCATGCTGCTCTACACGGAAGACCTGCTGCGCGGCTACCGTATCGACGTACAGCCCTACCCGGCCAATGACCCGCAAAAGTGGCAATCGCTCTGTCATCGCCACGGCGTGTACCGCTGCACCGACGGCGGCCCGGACCTGGATCTGCCGGACGACGAAGGCTACGTCAAAGGCGCGTCCGCCACGGGCGGCGGGCAGCCCGACGATCACTACCTGCACGAATCGCTGTTCCGATGGACGGGCTGGAGCCTTGTCGCCCCGCGCCCCGGGCGCACGCTGCGCGACCAGACGGACCCGGCAAGCGGCGTGCAGGGCGAACGGCCCGAGGACGTGCAGGACACGGTCACGGACAAGGGCAACGGCCTGGCGGTGACGTTCAGCGCGATCAAGGGCAGCCTGCCGCGGCTGCGCTACGGCATGCCTTACCGGCTGCGCGCGCGTCTGGTCGACCTGGCGGGCAACAGCCTGGCGCCGGATGATCCGTCGCTGGAGAAGGACGACAATGTCACGCAGCCGGTGACCTACTGGCGCTTCGAACCCGTGGACCCGCCCGCGCTGGTGCATCGCACGCGCACCAGCGAAGGCGAGTCGCTGGAACGCCTGGTGATCCGCAGCAACCGCGGCCAGGATCCGCAGGCCTATCTGTCCAGCCCGGATTTCCTGGCGTCGGTGACCACCACCGATTTCACCTACAGTCCGGTCAACGAACGGCATGTGGTGCCGCCGAAAGCCGCCCAGCTGCAATGCGAAACGCATGGGCTGTTCGACAGCATGTTCGGCACCGCTGACGGCATCAAGAAGGCGTACGAGATTTCGGCACGCGACATCGGCACGCTGTTCGACAAGCTGCCCGGTTCGCAGGTGGAGCTGATCACCCCGCAAGCGCTTGCCGAGGTCGCCCGGACGGACCAGGTGCCGCCGCAGCAGCCCAGCGCCGAGGAACCCACGGGCCAGCGCCTGGCCGCGGGCCAATACGTGATCCACGGCGAGGCGCAGGTCCGCACGCCCTATCTGCCCGACGCGGCCGCCTGGGGCATCTGCCTGCGCGCGCAACCCGGCTACAGCCTGCCGGGCGTCACGGGACCGGCATTACTGGGTGAAGGCGTCGCCGTGCTGGCCACGCCGTCCGCCGGTGAACTGGTGCTGCTGGTCACCTATGCGGGCCAATGGCCCGACACGCAGGGCTTGCGCATTGCGCTGGCCGAACGCCCCGCGACCCTGACCGATCCGCCCTGCTCCGAAAGCTATCCGGACGACGGCATGCCCAAGTGGGACAAGGACAACCGTATCCTGACGTTCTTCCTGCCCAAGGGCATGATTGCGCGGCTGCGCTACTCCAGCTTCGTGCACCACGGACTGCTCAACGCGTTCGGCCTGCCGGAATGGACCGGCACCGACGCTGGCCGCAAGACCTTGCAGACCGCCGCCATCCTGGGCAACTGCTGGATGCTGACGCCGTACCGCCCGCTCGTGCTGGTGCATGCCACCCAGCAGCCCGTCTGCGACCCGCTCCTGCTGCTGCCCGGCCAACCGCAGCGCGAATCCGGCGCGGCGCATGTCGATCTGGAAGCGCGCGTGCGGCTGCACGGGCCGACGACCGGCAAGATCGAGATCGAGGCCGACTGGCACGAATGGGAAGACGATCCGGCGCGGCCGCGTCCAAGACGGCTCGATGGTCACGGCGTGCTGGCCGAAATGCCGCTGGCCGAGAACTATCCCAACCTCTTCAGCCTGAGCCACATCATCGCGGAACAGTCGTTCAACGGCACACGCCAGCGCGCGCCGGGCAACCGCCACGAATTCGGCGATACGCGCTTCCGGCTGATCCGGTACCGGCTGCGCGCCACCACGCGGTTCCGCGAGTACCTGCCGCCCGCGCTGTACGACCAGACGGATAAGGTGACCGTGTTGGGGCCCGTCGCGCAGGGGCCGCTGGTGCAGGAAGGCGCCCCGGACGACCCCGGCGCGCCCGTGCTGGCGCAGGCCGGCGAAGCGCCCAACACCATCGTGCCGGCCAGCGCACCGCCCGATGCGCCGCGCCTCATGTACGTGCTCCCCACCTTCCGCTGGCAGCAGACCGCGGGCGACGGCACGCTGGACATCACGCGCCTGGGCAACGGGCTGCGCGTGTGGCTGGAGCGCCCGTGGTTCTCGTCGGGCGACGGCGAACTGTTGGGCGTGGTGATCTACGGTGAAAACAAGAACTTCACCGACGTGCCCGACGCCTTGACGCCGCTGGTCACGCAGTGGGGCATGGATCCGCTGTGGGACGCGCCGCTGCCCAAGCACCGCACCCGCGCCGCCGACTTTCCGGCGCGCGTCATCGACGATGACGTGCCGTTGCAGGAAATGCCCGGCCAGCGCGTGCGCGTGGTCGGTCACCGCGTGCGATGGGACGACGAGCGTGCGCGCTGGTACTGCGACATCGAGCTGGACCCGGGCCGCAGCTATATGCCGTTTGCGCGGCTGGCGCTGGCGCGGTATCAGCCCAACGCCATCGACAGCGCCAAGCTCTCGCGCGTCGTGCTGGCCGAGTTCTCGCAGGTGCTGCCGCGCCGCCGCGCCGTCTTCACGCGCCAGCGCGGCCGGCTGGCGTTCACGCTGCGCGGCGTGGTTCCGGCGCACGGGCCGATGCAGTTCCCGATGGAGTCCGAGTATCTGGACATCTCGTTCATCCCCGGCCCCGGGCAAACGGGCGAAACCGGCCGCAACCGGGTCGAGCTGGTACTGCAGACCCGCGATCCGGCGCTCGACACCGACCTGGCGTGGACCGATGCCAGCGTGCTGGCCTCCAGCCTGCTCAGTCCGGCCAGCGGCGGCATCGCGCAGACGATCAGTCCGGCGGTCAACGACGTGGCGCGCCGGTTGACCCCGCGCGACGTGTCGTTGCACGAAGCGCCGGCCCGGCTGGGCGAGATCGTTGCCGGTCCGGTGGTGCGTTTTCCGCCGGTGTTCGAAGGCCCCGTGCTGGGCGAGCTGCTGGACCCCGTCATCTGGAGCGCGGGCGTCCCCCTGCCCGAGCTTGGCGGCAAACCGGCACGGGTCGCGGTGCGCGAGTACGAGCGCTACTACACCGACAGCACCGTGCCCGAGCAGCGCGCAGGCGCCGTGCGCCAGCGGCGCGTGGTGGAGGAGCGGCTGGTGTATTCGGCCGTGTTCGATCTGTGAGTTCGATCTGTGAGTTCGATCTGTGAGTTCGATCTGTAATGCGGCGGCGCGGACGGGTGGCGCGGGCAAAAAAAGAGGGTGCCCGCAGGCACCCTTGAATCCACCCTACAACAGCACCTGCAACTACACACCTGCGCGCGGCGTCCGGCATCCCATGTGGGAACCGGGCGCCGCCGGTCGACACCGCCGCGTTATGCGGCCTTCTGCGTCTTGCCGTGTTCGAACTGCGCTTCTTCGGTCGAGCCGGTCAGCGCGGTAGTGGACGACTTGCCGCCCTCGATCGTCTGCGTCACGGCGTCGAAGTAGCCCGTACCCACTTCGCGCTGGTGCTTCACGGCGGTGAAGCCCATTTCGGCAGCGGCGAATTCCTTCTGCTGCAGTTCCACGAAGGCGCTCATCTGGCGGCGGGCGTAGCCGTGGGCCAGCTCGAACATGCCGTAGTTCAGCGCGTGGAAGCCGGCCAGCGTGATGAACTGGAACTTATAGCCCATGGCGCCCAGTTCGCGCTGGAACTTGGCGATGGTGCCGTCGTCCAGGTTCTTCTTCCAGTTGAAGGACGGCGAGCAGTTGTAGGCCAGCAGCTTGCCCGGGAATTGGCGATGGATGGCGTCCGCGAACTTGCGGGCGTATTCCAGGTTGGGCGTGGACGTTTCGCACCAGATCAGGTCGGCGTACGGCGCGTAGGCCAGGCCGCGCGAAATGGCCTGATCGATGCCGGCGCGGGTGCGGAAGAAGCCTTCCACCGTGCGATCGCCCGTGATGAAGGGACGGTCGTTTTCGTCGACGTCGCTGGTCACCAGGTCGGCGGCGTCGGCATCGGTGCGCGCCAGCAGCAGCGTGGGCGTGCCCATCGTGTCGGCGGCCAGGCGGGCCGACACCAGCTTGGCCACGGCTTCGCGGGTCGGCACCAGCACCTTGCCGCCCATGTGGCCGCACTTCTTGACAGAAGCGAGCTGGTCTTCGAAGTGGACGCCCGACGCGCCGGCCTCGATCATGGCCTTCATCAGTTCATACGCGTTGAGCACGCCGCCGAAACCGGCCTCGGCGTCCGCCACGATGGGCGCGAAGAAATCGATGTAGCCCTCGTCGCCGGGGTTCTTGCCTTCCATCCACTGAATCTGGTCGCAGCGCGTCAGCGAATTGTTGATGCGGCGAACCACTTGCGGCACGGAGTTGGCGGGGTAAAGCGACTGGTCGGGATACATTTCACCGGCCAGGTTGGCGTCGCCGGCGACCTGCCAGCCCGACAGATAGATGGCCTTCAGGCCGGCCTTGACCTGCTGCATGGCCTGGTTGCCGGTCAGGGCGCCCAGCGAATTGACAAACGGCTCGCTGTGCAGGAGTTCCCAAAGACGCGTGGCGCCGCGGCGGGCAAGCGTGTGTTCGACGCTGATCGAGCCACGCAGGCGGATGACGTCTTCGGCGCTGTAGTCGCGCTTGATGCCCTGCCAGCGGCTGTTTTCGGCCCAATCTTTCTGGAGATTGCGGATTTCGGTTTCGCGATTGCTCATTGTGATGCTCCTGGTCAGTGATAAGAGACTTCAAAAGATTCGCGTCTGGCTTTGCGTGAATCGATGGGAGAAAGTCTATGCCTGTGCTGCGGAGCAATGTGACGCCGGGTCTTATACAAGAGGAAAAATCTTAGTCAGTTAAATCAACGGGTTATAGAAGGGATTTTGTATAATGAAACGCCATTGTCGTTTGTGAAATGCCGTCCCGCTGCTGCGCAGCACGGACTTTCACATGCCGAGAATTACGTTTCACATTGCGGAAAATCGGCCGCTTTTTAAGCGCCTACAATGCCGCCATTCCCCGTTCTATTTGTCTCTGCTATGACCCTGTCTCACGGCCCGCTTGGGCAGAGCGTGGCCTACGCCTCGCAATACGATCCCTCGCTGCTGTTTCCCATTGCGCGTTCGCACAACCGCGCAGCGCTCAATCTGACCGCCGCCAACCTGCCGTTCACGGGCGTGGACCTGTGGAACGCCTATGAGCTGTCGTGGCTGGATGCCAAGGGCAAGCCGCGGGTGGCGATGGCAACGTTTTCGGTGCCGGCCGACAGCCCCAACATCATCGAATCCAAGTCGTTCAAGCTGTACCTGAATTCGTTCAACCAGACCCGCCTGGTCAATTCGGCAGCCCTGCGCGGCCGGCTGGAACGCGACCTGAGCGCAGCCGCGGGCGCGCCGGTCGGCCTGGACTTCTTCCTGCCGCAGCGGTTTTCCGAGCTGCAGATGGGCGAGCTGGACGGCATCTATATAGACAAGCTGGATATCGAGATCGACACCTACGAGCCCGCGCCCGAACTGCTGCGTACCCGGGCGGGCGATGTGGTCGAAGAGACGCTGGCGTCGCGCCTGTTGAAGTCGAACTGCCCGGTGACCGGCCAGCCCGATTGGGCGACGGTGCAGATCCGCTACCGGGGCAAGCCGATCGATCGCGAATCCCTGCTGCGGTATGTGGTGTCGTTCCGCCAGCACGCGGAGTTCCACGAGCACTGCGTCGAGCGCATCTTCAGCGACATCATGCAGGCCTGCGGGCCGGAGCAGTTGACGGTGTATGCGCGGTATACCCGGCGCGGCGGGCTGGACATCAATCCGTGGCGCAGCAACTTTGAAGCGGCGCCACCCGCGGACGTGCGCACGGTTCGGCAGTAAGCATTCCAGCGAGCAGATACGCGCCGATATCGGTTATCGATAGCCGGCGCTTACCGCAAACGGCCTTCCCGGGAACTGACCCGGGAAGGCCGTTTTGTTTTACCGCGGTTGCTTCACCGCTTTTCCTTCACCGTTTTCGCATCACTTCACGAACGGCTCGGGTCGCGGCGTATCGTCTTCGGACGGCGGCAGGAACGGGTACTGAATGACCGGCTGGTCGCCCGTCAGCGTCTTCAGGAACGCGACGATCTGGCCGTTTTCCTCGGCCGTGAACGTGCGGCCCAGTTGGAGGCGGCCCATCACGTCGACGGCCTGCGTCAGCGTCGCCGCTTCGCCGTCGTGGAAGTACGGATAGGTCAGCGCCACATTGCGCAGCGTCGGCACCTTGAAGTTGAAGCGGTCCGCGTCCTTGCCCGTGACCGCGGCGCGGCCTTCGGCCTTGTTCTCGGTGACGTAGGGCGTGACCAGACCCATCTTCTGGAACGAGTTGCCGCCCACCGCCACGCCGTTGTGGCAGGCCACGCAGCCGCTGTTTTTGAAGAGCTCATAGCCCGCCAGCTCGCGCACCGTCAGCGCGTTCTTGTCGCCCTTGAGCCATTGGTCGAAGCGCGAATTCGGCGTGACCAGCGTTTCTTCAAACGCGGCCAGCGCGCTGGTGACCTCGTCAATGGTGATCTTGTCCTTGCCGAAGACTTGTTTGAATTCGGCTCGGTAACCGGGGATGGAATTGAGCACCTGTACCGCCAGCTCGTGCGTGGAGGCCATTTCCATCGGGTTTTCGATCGGGCCGCCGGCTTGCTCGCGCAGGTCCTTCGCGCGGCCGTCCCAGAATTGGGCAATGTTCAGGCTGGAATTGAGCACGGTGGGCGAGTTGATGCCGCCCTGCTGCCACTTGTGTCCGATGGAGGCCTTCAGGTTGTCCGAACCGCCCATGGCCAGGTTGTGGCACGAATTACAGGAGATTGCGCCGGAGCGCGACAGTCGGGGATCGAAGAAGAGTTTCTTGCCCAGTTCGACCTTGGCCGGCTCTTTGATAGCCGCCGGTTCGACGGGCTGGATGGGCTCTTGCGATGCGCTCCAGACCTGCCCTGCCCACAGTCCGAGTACCAGCCCCGCAGCCAGCAACGTTGTTTTCTTTCTCATTTGCTTCTCCTGTGAATAACCAGACCAACCATGTGGTTATTACAGCGAGGAAGCCATGCAGTGACCTTGCGAGGCGTCAATCGGCGCCGGCCGGCGCCAGAGACCGAAACCGAAGCTTGACGGCGCGCAACGTGGCGTCGGCGCCGTCAAGGCGGATCAAGGGTGTCCAGCGGTCAGGGGCGCGCGGCGGCCACCGCGGCGGGCGGTTCGGCGCGGCGCGCCTGCACCGCGATCCACTGCGCCAGGAAGGCGGCCACGGCGAACGCCACGCCCGCGCCCACCCATGGCCCCTGCCGCAAGCCGGCGTCCAGCAGCAGACCGAAGGCCAGCGGCCCCAGGGCCGAGCCGACGTCCATCCCCGAATACACCAGGCCGTACACCGACCCCGTCGAGCCTTTGGGCGTCACGCGGCGGATCAGCATGTCGCGCGACGGCGCGGCCACGCCCGAGCAGAAGCCCGCCAGCCCCACGACCGGCGCGGCCAGCACGGCGGGCACAAGGCCCAGCGCCAGCACGACCAGCGTCAGACCGGCCAGGATGAGCGCGACCATGACGGTGCGCTCGGTACGCGGATTGGCCGACACCAGGAAGCCGCCCGCCGCCATGCCGACGGCCGAGGCGACCATGTAACCGGACAACGCCGAGCTGGCCGTGACCTTGGACAGGTCGTACAGCTGACCCAGCAGCGGAATCGTGTAGTTCTGCACCGAGGACAGCGCAATGGACGTGCAGGCAAAGAACAGGAATGCGCCCCACAGCGCGGGCTTGGCAAGCAGCGCGGACAGGGTCGCGAGCACGCCTTCCTGCGGCTTGGCGGCAGGCTTGGGCGCATTGCCGGCGTCCTTGGCGTCGCCGCCCGCCTCCACCGGTGACGGGCCGCCCAGCAGATCGCGTCCCAGCACCGTCAGCAACAGCACCAGCGCCACCAGACCGGCGGCGCTGTAAGCCGCAACGCGCCAATTGGCGAGCAGCGTGATGGTGGTGATGAACACGGGCGTCAGCGCCCAGCCCAGGTTACCGGTCAAACCATGCGTCGAGAAGGCGTGGCCCAGCCGCGGCGCGGTAATGCGGTGATTGATGATGGAATAGTCCGCCGGATGGAACACCGAATTGCCGATGCCCCCCACGACCGCCGCAGCCATCAGCATGACGTAGCCGTTCGCCGAGCCGATCAGCACACCCGACAGCACAAAGCACGCCAGCCCGAACCACAGCACGGGACGCGCCCCGATGCGGTCCACGACGAAGCCCGACGACGCCTGGCCGATGCCGGACACCACATAGAAGGTGGACACCAGGAGGCCTAGCCGCGCGAAGTCCAGTCCGAATTCCTGGCCCAGCGCGACGTACAGCGACGGCAGGACCAACTGGAAGAAGTGGGACGAGGCATGCGCCACGCCGATGAGCAGGATGATTTTCCAGTCGCGCCGGCGTACGGCGGCGTCCGAGAGCAAGGGGGTGGCGGCGGTAGCGGTGTTCATTGCACAAGGCCGCGCATGGGCGGCAGGTTGCGGGCCGCCTTGGGCGGCTCGCGGGTTGTCTCCGGCGTCGCGCAGACTTGTGTCCGGGCGACGTATTCATGGCGATTGCGGCGCGCGTGCCGTGCCGGATCGAGCCGGCGTATCGCTCTTGAAGTGACACGGCGGCCGTCTTGCGCGAGCCGGGCCGCCGTGCGGTGTTGCAACTGCACCGGGCCGGCTGTTGCGCAGCCGGCCCGGCAAATCGGTCACATGGCCTTTTCGCGAATCGCGGGCCAGGCGCGCTGCAGGTAATACAGCATCGACCAGACCGTCAGCACCGCGGCCACGATGATCAGGATGTCACCCAGCAGCTTGGTGTTGATGCCGTAGATGGACTGGTTATACAGCAGGCACGGAATTGCGATCATCTGCGCGGCGGTCTTGAACTTGCCCAAGCGGTGCACGGCCACGCTGGCGCTGGCGCCGATCTTGGCCATCCATTCGCGCAGTGCGGAAATGGTGATTTCGCGGCCGATGATGATGAGGGAGATGAAGGCATCGACGCGGCTCAGGTCGAGCAGCACGATGAGGGCGGCGCAGACCATCAGCTTGTCGGCGACGGGATCCAGGAAGGCGCCAAATGCCGATGTCTGGTTCCAGCGCCGGGCGAGCCAGCCGTCAAACCAGTCGGTCAGCGCGGCAATGATGAATGCCCATGCCGCCAGCGTGTCGCGCATGGGAACAGACATCCAGCTTTCGGGCAGATAGAACAGCCCGACCACCAGCGGAATCATGGCGATACGCAGCCACGTCAGAATAATGGGAACGTTAATTGGCATAGTGTCCGTATCCTAACAGAGGGCGGTCCCCCCCGAAGCGCCTTTGGCGCCTCCCCCAGGGGCGCCGCAGCGGACTGGCGGAGCCGGATCCGCGCGGCCCGGATTGCTCGTCGGGGCGGGTGGTTGAAATTTGGGGGCGGGTTGATGAGTTGGGCTTGAATTGAAGCGTTCGCTCTGGCACGTCGTCGAGCTTATCGGCGAGGCTGAACGCTCTGGCGTCTTGTTGGCCGGCGGCGAGGGTGACACAGGTTCGTGACATCTGGGCGATTCCCTGGGCTTCAGCGCAGCGCCTCGTAGATGCGGATTGCCAGGTCTTGCGAGATGCCGTCTACCGACGCCAGGTCCTCGATGCTGGCGCGGGCGACGCCGGAGAAGCCGCCGAAGCGGGCCAGGAGGCGTTGGCGGCGGCGGGCGCCTACGCCTTCTATTTCTTCCAGGCGCGAGACGTTGCGCGTCTTGGCGCGGCGGGCGCGCATGCCGGTGATTGCGAAGCGGTGGGCTTCGTCGCGGACCTGGGCGATCAGCATCAGGGCGGCGGATTCGCCGCCTAGCGCGACGGGCGGGCGGCCGTCGGCGAAGACCAGGGTTTCCAGGCCGACCTTGCGCCCTTCTCCCTTTGCCACGCCGACCAGGGTCTGGATGTCCAGGCCCAGTTCCGCGAAGACCTTGCGTGCGACCTCGACCTGGCCCTTGCCGCCGTCGATGAGGACGAGGCCCGGCATCTGCGCGTCGCCGTCGGCGACCTTGGCAAAGCGGCGGGTCAGCACCTGGCGCATCGCGGCGTAGTCGTCGCCGGGCGTGATGCCGGCGATGTTGTAGCGGCGGTACAGCGAGGGCTGCATGTCGTGGTGTTCAAACACCACACAGGACGCCTGGGTGGCTTCGCCGGCAGTGTGGCTGATGTCGAAGCATTCGATGCGCAGGGCGTCCAGCGCGGCTTCGTCCGTGTCCAGATCCAGGGCTTCGGCCAGCGCCAGCGTTCGGGCGGCGCGGGCGCCGGATTCGGTCAGCGCGCGGGCGAGCGCCATCTCGGCGTTCTTGGAGGCCTGTTCCAGCCAGGACCGGCGAGTGCCTTGCGGACGCGTCAGCACGCGGGACGGCCGGCCGCCGGATTGCTCGACCAGCAGCGTAATCAGCTCAGGATCTGGCAAGGTATGCGAACAGACCAGGATGGGGGGCATCGCGTTGTCGGTGTAATGCTGAGCCACAAAGGCCTCCAGCACCTGGGGCGCGGCCTCGCCCTCGGCGTGCGACGGAAAGAACGGTTTGTCGCCCAGATGGCGGCCGCCGCGGACCATGGCCAGGTTCACGCAGACCTTGCCGCCAGCAATGGCCACCGCAATGATGTCGGTGTCCTCGCCGCTGACGTTTTCCATGGTCTGCTGGTGCAGCACGCGCGCCAGCGACCCCATCTGGTCGCGCAGCGCCGCGGCTTCCTCGAAGCGCAGTTCCATGGAGGCCTGCAGCATGCGGGCCTCGATCTCGCCCATGACGTCCTTGGCCTCGCCGTTCAGAAAGCGCACGGCGCGATGCACGTCGCGGTCGTATTCGGCCTCCTCGATCGCGCCAACGCACGGCGCGGAGCAGCGCCCGATCTGATGCAGCAGACAGGGGCGCGAGCGGTTCGCAAAGACGCTGTCTTCGCAGGTGCGCAGGCGAAACACCTTCTGCAGGATCTGAATGGTTTCGCGCACCGCCCAGGCGTTGGGGAACGGGCCGAAGAATTGCCCGCGCTTGTTGGTGGCGCCGCGGTAATACGCGATGCGCGGCCAGTCATGCCCGGTGATGTGCAGGTACGGATAGGACTTGTCGTCGCGGAACAGAATGTTGTAGCGCGGCTTCAAGCTCTTGATGAGGTTGTTTTCCAGGATCAGCGCTTCGGCTTCCGAGCGCGTCACCGTGACCTCAAGCCGCGCCACCTTCGCCACCATCTGGGCGATGCGCGGGCTGGACAGCGTCTTCTGGAAATACGACGAGACGCGCTTCTTCAAGTCGCGCGCCTTGCCGACATACATGACCTCGCCGGCCGCATCCAGGTGCCGGTAGACACCCGGCAGATGCGGCAGGTCAGACAGGAATGATTTGAGATTGAAGTCGTCGGGCATTCTGGTAACGGCTTTCGGCGTGCAGGGTGTCCCAATCGGGCGCATCGAAACGCGGCATCAGGCGCCGGATGCGCGCCACGGACTCGGGCGCATGGTCGAACTCCAGGCGCGCCAGCAGGTCGTCGGCCAGGTCCGGACGGTTGCACACCAGCACCATGTCGCAGCCGGCGCGCAGCGCGGCGTTGGCGCGGTCCAGGATGTCGCCCGCGACCGAGGCGCCTTCCATGGTGAGGTCGTCGGAGAACACGACGCCATCGTAGCCCAGGCGCTTGCGCAGGATGTCCTGCACCCAGCGCTTGGAAAAACCGGCGGGATGCTTGTCCACCTTGGGGTAGATGACGTGTGCGGGCATGACGGACGGCAGCACGGCGTCGCCCAGCCATGCATAGGGCGCGGCGTCGTCCTTCAGGATTTCATCGAGCGTGCGCGGATCGACCGGAATCTCGTGGTGCGAGTCGGCGCCCACGTAACCGTGGCCGGGGAAGTGCTTGCCGCAGGACGACATGCCGGCCAGCGCCAAGCCCTGAACCAAGGCGCGCGACAGCATCGTCACCACGCGGGGATCATGGTGGAAGGCGCGGTTGCCGATCACCTTGCTGACGCCGTAGTCCAGGTCCAGGACCGGGGTGAAGCTCATGTCCACGCCGCAGGCGCGCAGTTCGGCGGCCAGGACGTAACCGGCCTCGGTCGCCAGGCGCATGGCCTGCAGGGGATCGGTGTCCCACAATTCGCCCAGCGCGCGCATCGGGGGCAAGGGCGTGAAGCCGTCCTCGCGGAAGCGCTGCACGCGGCCGCCTTCGTGATCCACCAGGATCAGCAGCGGCTCCTTGCGGGCCTTGTGGATCTGGCGCGTCAGCGCGGTGAGCTGGGCGCGGTTCTCGAAATTGCGGGCAAAAAGGATGACGCCGCCCACCAGCGGGTGGCGCAGGCGCTTCTTTTCCGCCTTGGTGAGCGAATATCCCGCCACATCGACCATCACGGGGCCGGGGGGCAGGACCGCCTTGGATTTTTTCTTGGCCATGGAGGCTGTCCTTGTAACTGGGTGCGGCAAGCCGGCGGGGATGGCCCCGAGTGCAGGGCTTAGGGCTTGCGCTCGACCACCACATACGCGGCGGCCATGTCGGATTCATCGGTAATGGAAACGTGGGCCGCGCCAAACCGGTCAGCGTACCAGCTCAGCAGTTCGGGTGCGATCACCAGCACGGGGCGGCCGCCCGGCGCGTTAAGTGTCTGCACGCGCCGCCACGTCATCGGCATGCGCATGCCCAACCCGATCGCCTTGGAAAACGCTTCCTTGGCGGCAAAGCGGGTGGCCAGAAAGCGAAGCCCGCGCACCGGGTCGCGGGCGCGGCGGGCGTGGAATTTCAGGAGTTCCTCGGGGCCGAGGATCTTTTCGGCAAACCGGTCGCCGTGGCGGGCAAGCGCGCGCTCGATGCGGTCGATGCGCAGGAGGTCCATGCCGATGCCGGCAATGGCGCCGGCGGGCGTGGCGGAAGAAGAGTCGGACATCGGCATCGCCTGGCTAGCGGTCAAAACGCGTCATCGGCCCGCGTTCAAAGCCCGCGCAGCGCGTGCAGGCGCGCCTGCACCATCAGCGCCTTCATGTCGCGCACGGCCTTTTCCCAGCCGTCGAAGATAGCCTGCG
>Ga0213828_1001072_pt1 | contig 23755 bp, 29 predicted proteins | sample MC6MC0897MG_FD_180664 | JGI IMG/M metagenome (GOLD analysis project Ga0213828, IMG submission 180664) | Enriched soil aggregate microbial communities from Iowa State University, Ames, United States - MC6-MC0897-MG | ecosystem: Environmental > Terrestrial > Soil > Unclassified | place: USA: Iowa... | reverse complement strand
TGTTCGTCTTGCGGGCCCGCCGCTGAGTGCATAGGGTGTGCGGCACATGGCGTGCGGCGTACGAGTGCGGCGGGCCGGTGATGCGGGTTCAGCGTGATGCCGTCCAACGTGATACTCAGTCCAGCGTGATGCCCAGATCCTTGATCAGCTTCTGCCAGCGGGCACGTTCGGCCGTCAGCATCTCGGCGTACTGCGCGGGCGTGTTGCCGATAGGCTCGATGCCGAACTCGACCAGCCGCTGGCGCGTGGCCGGATCATTGATGGTCGCGACCACCTGCTTGTTCAGGGCCTCGATCACCGGCTTGGGTGTCGCGGCGGGCACCACCACGCCGACCTGCGCGGCGGCTTCCACGTTCTTCAGGCCGATCTCGGCGAATGTCGGCACGTCGGGCAATTGCGGCAGACGCGTCGGATTGGCGACCGCCAGCGCCTTGACTTTGCCGCCGTTGATGAAGCCGGCGCCCGCAGCCAGGTCCACCATCATCGCGGGCACCTGACCGCCGGCGACATCCGCCAGGGCCGGCGAGGCGCCACGGTACGGCACGTGGGTCATCGTCAGCCCCGCCTCGACCTTCAGCAACTCCATCGCCAGGTGGTGCGGACTGCCCGCGCCGGCCGACGCGTAGTCCAGGCCTTCCTTGCGCGCCTTGGCTTCGGCCAGGAATTCCTTGGCCGAGTTGACCTTCATCGCCGGACCGGCGACCAGGATCATCGGAAACCGCCCCATCAGCGTGACGGGCGCCAGATCCTTTGCCGGGTCATACGACAGCTTCTTGTAGAGCGCCGGGTTGAACACCAGCGTGCCGTTGTCCGCGGACAGCATCGTGTAGCCGTCGGCCGGGGCGCGCGCCGTCTCAGACGCCGCAATCGACGTGTTCCCGCCCGGCTTGTTCTCGATCACCACCGGCTGGTGCAGGCGCCCGGTTAATCCCTGCCCGATGCTGCGCGCCAGGAAATCCGACCCGCCGCCCGCGGCGTACGGCACGATCCAGCGCACGGGTTTGGACGGGTAGTCCGCCGCCGCCTGTTGTGCGGACGCGCTGGCACAAGCCAGCAGGGGCAGGGCCATCAGGCCGGCCAGGATGTGGTGTTTAACACTGCGCATGGACAAGTCTCCTCGTTGTGGAATGTCAAAAGTGCATTCCTTATTTGCGTAAAGCATATACGCAATGCGTAATTTTTGAAGAAGGGTTAACCTTAGTGCCGCTCCAGGCTTTCGGACCCTCGTTTGCCGGCGAGCGTCTGCCCCGGAGCTGTATTTCCCTATGAGCAAAGCCGCCTTGCCGCCTGAATCCGACCTCGAATCCGAACAGGATCCGGCCGCCCGGCCGCGCGAGCGACGTCAGCGGGTACAGGCGGCGGAAACCGGCATGTCGGTGCTGAAAGGGCTCGCTCGCCTGGGTGGCCGCGCCAGCCTCACGGCCTTGGCGGCCCACGTCGGCGAAAGCCCCGCCAAGGTCCACCGCTACCTGATGAGCCTCATCGCCGAAGGCCTGGTCGACCAGGAAGTGGCGACGCAGCAATATCACCTGGGCCTGGAAGCGCTTTACGTAGGGGTAGCCGCCATGCGCCAGGCCGACCCCCTACGCATCGGCGAACCCGCGCTCGTGCGCCTGCGCGAAAGCCTGGCCGTCACGTGCTTCATCGCCGTCATGGGCAACAAAGGTCCGACCATCGTGCGATTCGAGGAACCTGGTCTGCCGGTCACTGTGAACGTGCGCGTGGGGTCGGTGCTGTCGATGCTGTGGTCGGCGACGGGCCGGGCATTTCTGGGCCTGCTGGACGAGGCGCCGGTGCGGGCGCTGGCGGAAGCCGAACTGGCCGGCGCGCCCGCAGAGCAGCGCGCGCTGCTGGATCGCGATGATCCTATCGGCGTCTTGCGACGCGACGTGCGGGCGGCGGGGTGCGCCACGGTGAAAGACACCAATCTGCGCGGCATCAGCGCCGTGTCCGCGCCGCTGTATGACCACACCGGACGGGTCTGCGCGGTACTGACCGCGCTGGGCGCGACGGGCGGATTTGATGTGTCCGAGGGTGGGGCGGTGGTGGCCGCGGTAAAGCGCGAGGCGCTGGCGGCCAGTGTGGCGTTGGGGTACGTGGCGGGATAATTTTTTTCGCAACACCCCTAAACCGAATTGTGGACAGGCGGATAACTTAGGAATGTAGCGGCGCGAAAGGCGCGCCGCCCAACTGCCTCTGTTTATTCCATGTCCCGCGAAATTCAATGGTTATGGCCCACTCCGATCATGCACTACAACCTGCGCGAAAGCGGACAGGTAGGCGCGGAGTTGCATGAAGCGCTGCAGACGTATTCTGAGCAGAATCAGAGTCGGCTACTAAACGACGAGCGGCGTTCTGCTACGGTCCAAACGTTGTACACACGCTACGACACCGGCGTTTTCAAACGTACTCGTAATCCCCAATTAAAAACAATTCGTGAACTGCTGTTGGCGGAGTGCGACAACTACGCCCAGCAAGTTTATGGGGAACAGATATCCCAGGCACAGCGTCACCACACGATGTGGTTTGTGGTTCAACGCTCAGGTCAGGCAAAAGACGCGGTGCATGCCCATTATCACGAAGGTTCCGATATGGCATTCGTCTACTACTTGACCATGCCGACGGACGGCAGCGGCCAGCTCGTGCTGATGGATCCCAGAGGGACGGTCGGACGGGGCGGATTTGTCGTCCCCCGTCACGCGTTGGTGAACATCATTCAGCCGAAAGAAGGCGATCTGATTATGTTTCCCCGATATCTCATGCATTACACGACTCCAAATTCCGACACCGTGACAAGGCGAGTTATAGCGGGCAGCGTGAAATACGAAATGTCCGTTTAATACTTCGAAAAAATCGAACTAGTCCGCCTAACGCTTCGAATTTTTTTTCGAATTCGAATGAAATGTTTGGCCGCTTCTAGTTTCTTCTTGTAATTTGTATTGGCCGAACCTAAACTCCGCCGATTTTCCACCGTCACGCTCCGGCTTTAATTCGGCGCTTCCATGTATTACCTGTTCCGCCCGATCAAGCATTTGACGCCCATTCGCGAATGGGCGCTCGCGCGTGGAGCCGATTTATTGATCGCGCCTGAAACATTCGAGCTGACTATTATTTTCTCGGGGCGGCGTGTCGTGATGATCCCGCGTTTTGTACGCGAATACGACGGTCGTACGATTTATCAGCGGGATTTCGCCGAGGACGGTGATTTTATTGGATGGATGCCCTATCCCGTTAAATCGTGGCCCTTGTCCACCGACAAGACGCTGTTCAAGGAATACGCGCTGAATAACGGGTTGAGGGTGACGGCGAGCTGGTCAAACGGTGAACCGTTGTCCCCGGATTTCATCATCAAACCGGCCATTGGATCTTTTGGCGTCGGTATTCGGGGGCCCTTCGGGCCTCTCGCCCCGTTGAACGACGAGATAGCACTACGGGAAGGGGAATTCTGCGAACAGTTCATTCGTGGCCGCAGCGCCAAGGCCTGGTTCTGGAACGGGGAGCCCGTGGCGTTGGAAATACTCAGCCCGCCGCAGATAACTGGAGATGGTCGGCGGACGCTGCGCGAAATTGCCACCCAGCCCCGCGGCAACTTTGACTTGGTCATGAATCTGGACGACTCGGTGCAGATTTTGGCTTGGCAGGGGTACCAGCTCGACGATGTCATCCCGCAAGGTGTCCACGTCATGCTGGATTTTCGCTACCTGACGCCGCATGACCGCGTCACGCTGAAGAATCGGGATGTTTGGGATAAGACTTCGCCGCAGATTGCGGCGCAGTTTTGCTATGCAGGGCCTGTTCTGCAGCGGGGCATCAGCGAGAGCGTGCGTCCAAACTCCGTATTCACGCTGGATGCCGTGATTGACGAAGACGACAAGGTATGGCTGCTGGAAATGAACAGCCATCCGATGATTCACCCGAATGTCTACCCCAGAATGCTGGCGTCGATATTCGACGGTGCCGAAACGCCCGACCATGAGTCGAGCGAAATGGCAGAAATCGAGGCGGCGGCCGAGTCTGAACACGAGGTGATGAAAGACCATGCGGCCTGATCTAGCCATTCAGTTGATGAGTGATCTGTTCTGGACAGGTCTGTTGATCTGCGCCCCAGTACTGCTGCTTTTGCTGGCCGTAGGCGTGGTCATCAGCATTCTGCAGGTTGTGACGCAGGTCCAGGAAATGTCGCTGACCTTCATTCCCAAGATCGTTGCAGCAGTTATCGCAATGGTGATGTTCGGCCCCTGGATGCTGCGAACGCTCATGCAGTATGCAACGACGCTGCTGCGAGATGTCCCGGGCTTGAGGTGAGACTTTGACTATCACTCCCGAGCTTTCCGCCATCACGGTTGTCGTCTTGATTTCGATCCGAATTGGAACGATGTTGGCTTTTACGCCCGTGTTCACCATGTTTCCCATCCCAGCCACCGCGAGGGTCCTCCTCGTGGCGATGCTGTCCGTCGCAACCGCGGCAGCGCTGCCGGCCACAGCCCATCCTGGGCCGTCTTCGGCGGGAACATTCATTCAAAGCGCGGCTTTGGAATTTTCGTTTGGTCTGTTGCTTGCCTGCGGGATTTTCTGCGCATTTTCCGCGATTGCGTTTGCGGGCCGAGCCCTGGATATCCAGATTGGCTTCGGCATAGGCCAGGTATTCGACCCTGTCAGCCGTACGCAAGTACCAATCATTACGTCCATCTTCCTTTACGCCAGCGTATTGCTCTTTTTCCTGCTGGACGGGCATCACGCCCTGTTGCGAGGAATTGCCCACACGCTAAGTGTGGTCCCGGTCGGAGGATTCTCATTGCAGGATGTGAATCTTCGCGCCGTGCTGGGCGCTTGGGGCAACGCGTACGCGTTCGGCTTCATGCTGGTCGCACCTGTGGCCGCGATCTTGTTGTTGGTTGAGCTTGGCTTGGGCGTGTTGGCGCGCGGGCTGCCGCAAATGAACGTCTTCGTGATCGCCTTGCCCATCAAGATCATTGTGGGGCTCGCCGCCCTGGCGGTCTGGGTCAAACTCATGCCGTCTGGACTGTCGCGCATTTTCGGGCTGACTTCAGATGTGTGGAATGGGGCGGTGCGCTGATGCAGGAATTCGACAAGAGCGAAGCAGCTACCCCCTACAAGCTGCAGCAGGCGCGCCGACGTGGCCAGGTTGCGCGCAGCCCCGATCTCACGGGTGCCGTCGCACTTCTGACTGCGGCCGCGGCCTTGTACGCGTGGGGACGGGAAGCCATGCATGGGATGACTGCCCTCGCGCGCGCGGCCCTGATACAAGGCCTGGCGATGGACCTGAACGCGGTCTCTGTCCTGTCGCTGGTAGGACGCGTTGGGGCGGGCGCCCTCCAAATCGTCGCGCCATTTGCATTGACAGTCGGCGCAGCCGCATTATTGACCAGCCTGGCGCAAACGGGTCTGGTCTGGAGCACGTTTCCGCTCAAGCCGGACCTGACGCGCCTCAACCCTGTCACTGGCCTCAAACGACTGTTCTCGATCCGCACGATCTACGATGCGTTCAAGAGCGTCATCAAGGTTTGCATATTAGGCTGGGTGCTGTATGTCGTCGTTCGGGACCTGTTGCCGTCGCTATATCTTCTAGGCGAGCGGGCTCCATTCGACGCCTTGAGCGATCTGATGGCGATGCTGGGTTCGATGGCGTTGAAGCTGGCGTTTGTTGCCTTGCTGTTGGCAATGCTGGATCTGGGTTACACGCGATTCGAGTTCAAACGCAAGATGCGTATGAGCCGCCGCGACGTCAAAGATGAGGTGAAGCATCGCGAGGGCGATCCTCGGGTGCGGTCTCGTCTGCGCGGTCTGCGGGTCGAAATGCTGCAGAAAGCCGCATCTGTGCGTCATGTCGGCCAAGCAGATGTGTTGGTCGTCAATCCTACCCATCTGGCCGTCGCGCTGGAATACAAGCGTGGAGAAATGGCGGCGCCTGTGATGCTTGCGAAGGGCGCCGGCTCGCTGGCCGCGCGTATGCGGGCAGAGGCTGCGCGCTGCGGGGTCACGATCGTAAGAAATCCACCGCTCGCTCGTGCCCTGTACTTTCAAGGAGACATGGGACAAACGATTCCCGCAGCGCTCTATGCGGACGTTGCCCGCGTCATGGTGTGGCTGCTGGCGCAGCGAAACGCCCGGTCTGCACTGCGGGGTGCGCGATGAACCGCCTGTCAGTCTGGCTGGCAAGCAACCGCGACGTCATCATGGTGCTCGTGGTGATGGGCGTTTTGATCGTCCTGTTCTTGCCGATCCCTCCTTGGGCGCTCGACTTCCTGATTCTGGCCAACTTCAGCTTCGCATTTCTTATCTTGCTGCTGACGTTCTACATGACGCGTCCGGTGGAATTCTCCACGTTCCCGTCGTTGCTGCTGATCGCTACGCTGTTTCGCCTGTCGCTGAATGTGGCGGCGACGCGGCTCATCCTTTCCGAGGCGAACGCCGGCAGCGTGATTTCGGCAATTGGCGGCTATGTCGTTGGCGGAAACTATGTGATCGGCCTGATCGTATTCCTGATCTTGATCGTTGTGCAGTTCGTGGTGGTGACCAGCGGCGCACAGCGGGTGTCGGAGGTCGCGGCGCGTTTCACGCTGGACAGCATGCCCGGCCAGCAAATGAGCATCGACGCAGATCTGAACATGGGATTCATCACCCAGGAGCAGGCTCAAGTTCGCCGAAAGACACTCGAGAAAGAGGCCGCGTTCTATGGCGCGATGGACGGCGCGTCCAAGTTCGTGAAGGGCGATGCCATCGCTGGCATCCTGATCATGGCCATCAACATTGTCGGAGGGTTGGTGATCGGCGTGATGCAGCTGGGGATACCCTGGAGTGAAGCGATACGGATCTACACCCTGCTGACGATCGGCGATGGCATTGTGACGCAGGTGCCGGCGCTGGTAATCGCAGTAGCCACCGGAATTATCGTTACCCGTTCAGCGTCCGATGGAAACTTTAGCCAGGAAGTCGCTCGCCAGATCACGCTGTTCCCCAAAACCCTGTTCCTCGTTTGCGCAGCACTGTTTGCGTTGATGGCGCTCCCCGGCATTCCAGCATTGCCGGCATTCGTACTCGCCGTCACGGTCCTGGGTCTGGGCTGGGCGGCAAAACGGTCCATGCGAATAGCGGATGACGCGGATGGCACAGCAGATGGATCTGAATCGTTGCCCGCTGCGCCCGCTTCCGGCGATCCGTATGAGGCCCTGAAAGTAGAACCCATCGAGATCCAGGCCGGCGCGCGCCTGTTGCCGTCGGTGGTGGACCACAGCGGATTCTCGGATCGCGTAACTGTCTTCCGAAATCAATATGTGCTGGAAATGGGCTTGGTGCTGCCAGCCGTACGCTTCCGTGCCAGCACGCGCCTGGCGCCCGATGAATACGAAATCTTGATTCATGGGGTGCCTGTCGGCAAAGGTCAGGCCATGGCAGATCGCTGGCTCGCCATTCATCCTGCGGGCGTTACCAAGACCGTGCGCGGGATTGAGACACGCGATCCCACCTATGGCCTGCCGGCAGTCTGGATTGAGGAATCCGAGAAAGCGAATGCCCAGCAGGGACGCTATACGCTCATCGACGGGCTTACCGTGTTGATGACGCATCTGACTGAGGTCTTACGCCGGGAGTCCGCCACACTGCTGACGCGTGGCGAAACAGACAAGTTGCTGGAGAGGGTGCGCCAGACCCAACCGGGCCTGGTCGAAGAGTTGATCCCGGGCATCTTATCGACAACCGAAGTGCAGAAAGTTCTGCAGTCGCTGGTGCGCGAAAAAGTCAGCGTGCGCAATCTGGAAGCGGTCCTGGAGGTGCTTGCGGACGCAGGCAGACATCAACACGACAGCGGACTCCTGGCGGAGCAGGTGCGGCAGCGTCTTGGCAATGCTATCTGCCGCTCGCTTTCTGGCGATACCAGCACCTTGCATGTGATCATGCTGGATCCGCTGACGGAAGCGCACCTAGGCCATGCCTTGAGGGCGTCTTCCGAAACCGGCGGGCGGTTGGCGATTGAGCCGCGCTTCGCGGACCAATTGATCGGTGGTTTGGTGCAGCAGGCTGAAGGGATGATGAAGGCGAATCTGCTTCCCGTGCTGTTGTGCTCGCCGGACTTGCGCCGGCACATGCGTATGTTGACGGAGCGCGTGCTGCCTCATCTGCGCGTGCTGTCGATGTCCGAGGTTCCCAACAGCATCGACCTCAAGGCCTTTTCGGCCGTTTCCGTCGCCGCAGTACACGAAGCCGCAGCTGCGTGACGGGCAATGTCGCGAACTAGTCAGTCTGAATCGGAGAGCCAATCTTGGAAATCATGAGTGTGATTGCGCAGGGCATGGGCGTGGACCAGACGCGTTTGAACGCGATCGCCGTCAACCTGGCCAATGTCCGTACCCCTGCCTATAAGCGGGAACTGGTGAATGGGATCGACTTCGACGCTCAGATGAAGGCACTGGAGCAGCGTGGCTCAGCGGGGAGTCCGGCTTCCGCGGCGGCTGCGTCCTATTCGGATATGCGCCTGGGCGGAGTTCAGTACACCGGCCGTCCCTTGGATGTGGCGCTGACCGGCGTGAACGTTTTCCTGGAGTTGTCCCGGGATGGAAAGACGCTCTATGGCCGACAGGGTGCGATGCACACGGACAGCCAGGGACGTCTGGTGAATGCACAAGGTGATCTGGTGATGGGGCTAGGGGGAGAAATTCGGCTGGTATCGAGTTCGCCGCGGATCGATCACCTGGGGAACGTCTATGACCAGGGACGCTTCGTGGACAAGCTGAGCCTGATGTCGTTCAAACAACCAGAAAAATTGGAGCGACTGGGCGCCGGCATCTACCGCGCCGAGAGCGAGGGAGGCTCGGCGGCGCAGGACGGCGAATTCTCGGTGCTGCAAGGATATCTGGAGGGATCCAACGTGGATCCTGCGCGAGAGATGGTCGGAATGATTGACGTGATGCGTCATTTCGAGAGCCTGCAAAAGACTGCCCAGTTCGTGGACGAGATGACGGGCCGCGCGGTGCAGAAGCTCGGTGAATTCTAAAAGGACAGAAATGATCGATTCCCTGTATATCGGCGCAACCGGCATGCACGCCCAGCAGACTGGCGTCGATGTGGTGGCCCAAAACTTGGCCAACATGAACACGACCGGCTACAAAAAATCCTACGTCGTGTTCGAGGACCTGATGACACGCGCGGCGATGCCTGGGCTTCCCGCCGGAGTGTTGGGTATGGACCCCTCGGCCAACTTGGGGCTGGGCGTGGCAATTTCGCGCAACGCGAAATCCTTCGTCGCCGGGGAGATCAAACCCACCGGCAAACCTCTCGACCTCGCGATTCGCGGAGAAGGGTTGCTGGAAGTTGCGATGCCGGATGGCAGCGTGGCCTACACGCGGGGCGGCACGTTGAAGGTCGACCCGGATGGTCTGCTCACAACGCAGGCTGGATTGCCCCTGAATGCCATGATCTCGGTCCCCGCGGACAGCGAACAACTCACGATTCTGCCTGACGGCCGCGTCACGGCATGGCGTAATGGCGGCCGCGATTCGGACGAACTAGGCAAGCTGGATATTGTCCGCTTCAACGCGCCCGAAGACCTGGCAGTGCTGGGTGACGGCCTCTATCAAGCGACGGAACGTTCAGGCGATCCCATCCTGGGACGCCCGGGTGAGGACGGCATGGGGCTTTATGCCCAGGGCTATCTTGAAGCGTCCAACGTGCAATTGAACGAAGAGATCGTCAATCTGATGGTCGCGCAGCGTGCGTATGAGGCCAATGCCAAGATTGTCCAGGCGTCGGATGACATGCTCGGCTTGGTCAATAACCTCAGGCGCTAGGCGGCGGACGTGCGAAAGCAGCTTTTCTTCCTTCTTCTCTTGTTGCCGATGACGGTGGCCGCGCACTCTCCTGCCGCCCCTGAGGTGTTTCTCCGCAAAGCGGTTCAGGTGCACAAGGCGAACTTGACGTTGGGCGACGTTGCCGCAATTGAAGGGGCGTCGGATCGGGTGAGCCACCTGGGTAGGCTACCGATCGGCCCCGCGCCGACAACCCAATCGGTGCGGGAGATTGGAAGAGAGGAGCTGCAGCGCTGGATAGACACGGCGCCCGGCGAGCTGGGCTCGGTGGTGTGGCGAGGGAATGCGTCTGTGCGCGTCACGCGCAAGCAGGCCGCCCTGGATCAGGACGCCGTTGCCGAAGTCGCACAGGCAACGGCCGCACGAGCGTTACGCCAGAAGTTCCAAAGGTTCGAGGTCGAGCTGGCGGGAAGCCCGCTGCCGGAGCTGATTGCCGCCGGCCAATACGAATTGCGGGCCCGTCCCGTTGAACTTGGCGCGGAAATCCCGTCGCGCTTGGTGGTGTGGATAGAACTCTGGCGAGAAAAGCGCCTGTATCGCGCGTTGCCCGTAGCACTCAATGTTCGCGCGATCGCGCCCGTTTTTCGCTTGAACGCGAGCCTTCCCGCGGGCGCATCGCTGTCGCCACAGGACGTGACCATCGAGGAGCGCGATGTCGCGGCGTTGGGAGCCGCATATTGGCCGGCGGAAGAGCCGCTGAGTGCAGTGCGCACCAAACACGCGGTAGCAGCGGGATCCGTCCTGCTGCGATCGCAATTGCAAGCGCTGCCCGACGTTGAGCGCGGCGACCAGGTGGCGTTACGCGTGCGTTCGGGCACCGTCATGATCGAGACCACGGCGCTTGCGATGCAAGATGGTTGGGCCAGCAGGACCGTTCGGGTGCGTCCGGCGCAGGGGACCGAAACCGTGCTGGCGCGCGTGGTACGCAACGGGTTGGTGGAGATACAGGAATGATCAACCCTCGGTTGCTAGGCCGTCACCGTACGCGTGCGAGTGTGTTCTTGTTGACTATGGTCATCATGGTCGCCGGTGCCGGCGCCGAAAGCCTGTACGACCCTTCTCTGTATCGCTCGCTGGGGACTGACCGCAAGGCCAGCCGTGTCGGCGACGTGTTGACGATTCAGGTGGTGGAAACCTCTTCAGCGACGAGTTCGGCCGATACCTCGACGGGCCGCAGGGCAGGAATCGACGCGGAGTTCAGCTTGTCGCGTCACCCGACGACCGCGGCAAGCGTGAACGTGGACGGAGATTTTGAGGGCGGCGGGAAGACCCAGCGGTCTGGGCGGCTGCTTGCGCAGCTGTCTGTCAGCGTGGTCGACATCGCGCCCAACGGCGATTTGTATGTAAAGGGCGACCAGCTGCTGACCGTTAATGATGAACAGCAGAAGATTCATGTCAGAGGTCGGGTGCGTCCGCAGGATATTTCGCCGGCCAACGTGGTGGTATCGACCCGCCTGAGCGATGCAGAGATCACATATGTTGGCGAAGGTGAACTGGCGGGAAGGCAACGACCTGCCTGGTGGAACCGCTTTCTCAATTGGCTGGGATTCTGATGCGTGGATTGATCGCGATTTTGACGCTGAGTATGTTGGCGTGGGCGGGCGAAGGTCTGGCGGCAAGGTCTGCCGCCTCGGACGTAGTCCGTATCAAAGACCTTGGAAAGCTCAAGGGCTGGCGTGAGAACTCGCTCGTGGGCTACGGCATCGTCGCGGGCCTGGCCGGCACGGGTGACTCTCCGTCCAACAAGACCACGCGGCAGGCGATGGCGAACGTGTATTCGCAGTTTGATCTGACCGTCGCGCCAGAACAGGTGCAGAGCCGAAACGTGGCGGTTGTGATGGTGAGCGCGATGCTGCCGCCATTCGCCCGGCCGGGCGACGCCGTAGACGTAGTGGTGACTTCCGCAGGTGATGCCCGAAGTCTGGTCGGCGGAAACTTGCTGGTCACTGCGCTAAAGGCTGCCAACGGAAAGATCTATGCGCTGGCGCAAGGGCCATTGTCCGTGGGCGGGTACCGATACGACATGAATGGCAACGTGGTGCAGAAGAATCACCCCACCGCAGGTTCGATCCCCAGCGGTGCGCTGGTCGAGGTGGGAGTCAGTGCGCAAATGATCAACGAAGAAGGCGTGCTCACGTTCCTGCTGGCCAACCCTGACTACACGACCGCGGGCCGGGTGGCGGCGGAGATCAATCGCGCCTTGGGCAGGCAAGTGGCCAGGGCTCGCGACGCGGCCGGGGTCGATATTCACGTGCCGGAATTCGAGCGGAACGACCTGGTGGCGTTCGTCTCGCGAATCGAAGCGCTTTCCGTTGCGCCGGATCAGCGTGCAAGGGTGATTTTGGACGAGCGAACCGGTACGGTCGTGTCCGGCGGCGACGTACGCCTGTCCAAGGTCGCGATTTCGCACGGCGACCTGCGGATTTCGATCGTGACTGACAACCAGGTTTCTCAACCGATTTTCGTTCGCCAGGCGGGCGGAGGCATTCGCACCGAGGTCGTATCCAATTCAAGCGTGGACGTGCGCGAGGGCGAGGGTAATGCGTTTGTCATGTCGGAAGGCAGCACCGTTGCCGAGCTGGTGCAAGCCCTGACGAAAATCCGTACCAGCACGCGGGACATTATTTCCATCCTGCGCGCCATCAAGACATCTGGCGCACTGCACGCCGATCTCATCATCCAGTAGTCCGCTATTCCTTTTGTGAGTGTTCATCGACATGATTGATCCTGTCACATTAAGTGCGCTCGGCGCCGCCCTCGACGCAGCCAGTCTTAGGCAACGCGTGGGCGCCGCGAACATTGCCAACGTCCATACGGCGGGTTATGTCCCCGTTCGCGTGCAATTTGAATCGTTGATGCCCTCGGCGGCCGCCGCCCTGGATCGAGGCGGCAGGCTTGATCCACGGTTTCTGGCCGCAGCGCGTCTGACCAATGCGCCGTCGGAAACTCCGGTTCCCTATGGCGCAAATGCGGTGTCGATTGACCAGGAAGTCGCGGGGCTTGCGCGCAATGCGCTGCACTTCCAGGCGCTAGTCAAATCTTTGAATGGTCAGGTCGCGCTGATCGATTCGGCGTTGACGGACGGGAGGCGATGACCATGGACTACCAAAGTGCATTCGCCATTAGCGCCGCCGGCATGAGTGCCGAGAAGTTGCGCGTAGATGTCGCAGCCTTGAATCTTGCCAACGCAAACTCCCCCTTGGCCGCAAACGGCGCCGGCTATCAGCCGTTGCGCGTGCAGGCTTCGGTTCGAGCCGCACCGGGAGCGCGCAGCTTCGAGACGCTGATGGACCAAGGCATGGAGGCGGCCCGGACCTTGAGCGTGGCGCCATACCGCGCACCTGCGCGACGTGTTCATGAGCCCGGCCATCCACAGGCAAACAAGGATGGTTTCGTCTTGTACCCGGGCGTGGACTCTCTGACCGAAATGATGACGTTGATGGTGGCAAGCCGCGCATATGAGGCAGACGTGGCGGCGTTCAATGCCGCCAAAAGCATGGCCATGAAAGCGTTGGAGATCGGAGGCCGCTCATGAGCATTCCGGCGATTGAAGCCGTAGAGGCGATCTCGGTACCTGTGGCTTCTGCATGGTCGCAGACGCCCAAGGGTCCGCAATTTGATGCACTGGTTAGCGCGGGTCTGGACAACGTCAATCATGCCCTGCTTCGCACAGAGACAGACGCGCAACGCCTGGCAGTAGGGGACGTCCAGAATCTGCATCAGGTCATGATCAACATGGAAGAAGCAAAGGCCAGCTTCCAACTCCTCCTGCAAGTGCGCAACCGTTTGTTGGACGCATATCAGGAAGTTATGCGCATGCAAATCTGAAACAGGATTTATCGTAAATGTCTCTCTCGGAGTTTTGGACGCGCCTGGACAGGCGTAACCGCTATACGCTGGCTTTCGGTGCCGTCGCGATCGTAGCCGCGGTTGCGATTGCCGGCTATTGGCTAACGCGCGGCAATTATCAGGTGCTGTTCTCGAGCGTAAAGCCGCAAGACGCCTCGGTGATGCTCAGCGAACTGGACAAGCAGAAGATCCCCTATCGGCTGGAGGCGGACGGTACTGCCATTCTGGTTCCGCAGGAACTGGTTCACAAGACCCGCATCGGACTGCTCGGTCAGGACCTGCCGCTGCATGGTGCCGTCGGGTTCGAGCTATTCAACAATGCCGACTTCGGCATGACCGAGTTCGCGCAGCGGATCAACTATCAGCGCGCACTGCAGGGGGAAATCACCCGCACCATTCTTTCCCTGTCGAACATCGACTCCGCGCGGGTGCTGATCGCCTTGCCAGAGCAAGGACTGTTTCACCGCACGGGCGGTGTGCCGACGGCGTCGATTGCCGTCGCGCTGCGGGACGGACGTAGCTTGACGCCGGAGCAGGTGCTAGGTATCCAGCGCCTGGTGTCGGCGTCGATTCCCGATATCGAGTCCCGCAACGTAACCATCGTCAATCAGAACGGGGTGGCGCTGACAGCATCGGGCGACGACGGGGAGGTTGCAAGCGCGGCGGATGCGCGGCTTGCGTTGAAGCGCTCGACCGAGGAGTACCTGACGCGGAAGGTCTCCGGCATGCTGGATCAGACGTTCGGGCCGGGGGCTGTCGTGGCGAGCGTGGACGTGTTGCTGAACATGAATCGGATGCGCACCACGACGGAAGACATCTTGCCCTATTCTCCTGCCGGCAAGGGACAGCCGACAGGCGTTGTCGTGCGCGAGCGGCGCTCAATTCGAGAGGGAGAGTCGGCTTCCGGAAATGGCAACCGAAGGGCCGGGGGCGATACGGAAAGTGAGACCGACTACCAACCGGGCAGAAAGGTGGAGGAAGTCGTCTCGACACCCGGCGTAATCATGAAGATGGGCGTCACGGCCGTTGTGCGCGGTCCGATGGACGGCGGCGCCCTGGACCGGTTGAAAATGCTCGTGGGGAACGCTGCGGGGGCGCAGCCAGAGCGCGGTGACACCGTCGTCGTCTACAGCACCGACCAAATGGCCGCTCGCGGCGGCGATCCCGTGGCCCAAAAGAGTGCTCTGTCGGCTGCTGCGGCACCTCCGCCAGCCTTGAGGACGGAGTTCGAGTGGACGCCTCGCTTGGCCATTGCGCTGCTGTTGGCGGCAGGTGGCGTACTGGTCGTGCTGCTGTTGCTGTTGAGCTGCCGGCGTCAGCGGGCGCCGCGCTTGTCGGTGGAGCAGCGCGAATTGCTGTTGCAACAGCTACGCGGCTGGCTCACGCCGTCCCCGTCCGACACAAAGGCGGAAAAGCCATGATGGACGGTTTGCGCCTGAGCGCATTGGCTTTGCATGCGGTCGCGGACCGTGACCGCGCTTGGCTGCTCTCGCGGTTGCCTGCGGATCATCGCAGGCAGCTATCCTCGCTGTTGAGAGAGCTGCGCGGTACGGGTATCCCCGCCGATCAGGAACTGCTGAACCAGCTCGTGCGCGAAAAAGAAGCGCTTGCGAGTAATCCGATGCCCGACGCTCCCGCGGCAACGGTGCTGCGCGCGCAAGCGCAAGATATCTGGGCACTGCTGCGCGGTGAGCCTGACATGATGGTTGCACGTATCGTACGGCTCAACGACTGGCCCTGGAAGACGGCGTTCCTGGAGCTTTGCGGTGCTGTGCGAGCCAAACGCGTCGAGGAGCTGTCGGCGCGACTGGCCTCTGCCGCAGCGCTGGATAGGGCGCTGATCGAAGAACTCGAACAGCGCTTGGCAGTTCGTCAGTCCTCCGCAGTCCGTATGCAACCGGCGCGATGGCAGTTCCTGCGGCGCGGCAGGAGCCTGACATGAAGACAGCGCCCATTCTGCGGCAAATGCCGGTGGCGCCCTCATCGCGCTTGGTGGGCCAGGCGTCACCGCTGCCGCAGCGAACTTCGGCTCTGGCTGCTGGCACTCGCTCGCACCCTGAACCGGCTGCCAGTGCGCCGGTGTTGCCCCCAGCCGCGTCGAACGCAATGAGCGAGTTGGAAATAGAACAGCGCAGTCTGGCTATTGCTCAGCGCATGATCCAGGCTGAGGCAGAGAAGGTGCGCAAGGCTGCGCATGAAGAGGGGTTCCGATCAGGAATGGAGGAAGGGCTGCGCGCCGCGCAGACGCAGGTGGCTGAACAGTTGCGGGACCAGCAAACCAGATTCGTTGCCGTTGGGGATGCGTTGGTGCAGGCGCTCCAGCGCGAGCGCGGCGCTACCGAGGATGCTGCGTTGGAGCTGACGATGGCTGCCCTGGCCAGAATCCTGGGAGAGGCCCCGGACGCTGAGCGCGTCGCCAACATCATCCGGAAGGCAGGTGAGCAGTTGCGGGATCCCTCGCATGTACGCGTCAGGCTGGCGCCTGCAGACATGGAGCTCTTGCGCGCCGCCAGCGTCGACGTGGCGCTGCTGGTGCCTCAGGCAGCCGACGTTCAATGGGTGTCGGACCCGACGATTGAAGGCGGCTGCGTGCTGCAGACCGCATCGGGCAGTCTCGACGCCAGGCTGCAGAAGCAGGTGGTCGTGTTGGCCGAGGCCTTGTCGCGGACTTATCGCTCGCGAGGAGTTCACGCGTGAGCGACGCATCCATGACCCCCTATCTGAAGGCGCTTGACGCCGCTGTGCTTTACGCGCGGGAGGGGTCTGTTCGTCAGGTCGCCGGCTTGGTTGTAACGTGTTCAGGTCCGGACGCCAGCCTGGGTGAGTTGTGCCGCATCACGCCCCAGAATGGTGGCGCGGACATTCTTGCGGAAGTGGTGGGCGTCAAACCTGACGGCGTGGTTCTCATGCCTTACGGCAGGCTGGATGGCGTATCCGCGGGCTGCCGTGTCACCGTTGCCGGAAGTCTTGCTGGCGTGCCCGTCAGCGCTGCGCTGTTGGGCCGGGTGGTCAATGCCTTCTGCGAACCGCTTGATGACGGACCGCCCGTGGAGTCGGCATCCTACGCGCCGCTCAAGGCCGCGCCGATCAATCCGCTGCACCGAAAGCCAATCGACACGCCCCTCGAAACCGGTGTCAGAGCTATCGACGCCATGCTTCCGTTGGGGCAGGGCCAGCGTGTGGGGATTTTCGCGGGCAGCGGCGTTGGAAAAAGCACGCTGTTGGGTATGTTGGCGCGAAGCGTAAAAGCGGACGTGAATGTAATAGCGCTGATCGGCGAACGTGGACGGGAAGTCCGTGATTTCATCGAGCAGCAGTTGGGGCGGGATGCGCTTGCGCGATCCGTCGTCGTGGTTGCGACATCCGACGAGCCAGCGCTGATGCGCGCCCGAGCCACCTATGCCGCGTTGGCCATTTCAGAATACTTCCGCGACCAGGGCAAGAGTGTATTTTTGACCATGGATTCGGTGACGCGATACGCAATGGCGCGGCGCGAGATCGGCCTGGCTGCGGGAGAGCCGCCGACCGCCCGAGGATATACGCCCTCGGTCTTCTCGGAGATCCCGGAGTTGTGCGAGCGTTGTGGCCGGCTGGACGGCGGAGGCTCCATCAGCGCAATTTTCACCGTGCTGGTCGAAGGCGACGATTTCAACGAGCCGATTGCGGACAGCCTGCGCGCGACGCTGGACGGCCACATCATCCTGAGCCGCGATCTGGCCCATCGCGGACATTACCCAGCCATTGATGTGCTGCGCAGTGCCAGCCGCCTGGTCAGCGAGCTGACCACAAAGGAAGAACGCGCAGCGATGGTTCAGGCATCCGCGTGTCTCGCACTGCTCGACAGAAACCGCCAGATGGTCGATATCGGCGCGTATCAGGCCGGATCGAATCCAGTGTTGGACGCCGCCCTAGCCGTCGCACCCGAGCTCGACAAGTGGCTGAGGCAGGACACGGACGCACCGGACACCCGAGCCGGCGCGTTCGCAGCGCTGGCCGATGTTATTCAACCGCTCCGAAGGGGTGTGGAATGACGGCCACCCGAGCACGCTATCGATATCCACTGGTGACATTGGAAGCGCTCTACGCCCATCGGCTGGAGCAGGCCCGGTTGTCGCTCGCTGCCGCGCAGCGGCGCCTCGACCAGCACCAGGGACAAATCGAACAGTTGCGGTCAGCGCTTGGCCGCAGCCTGAAAGATTGGACCGCTGCAAGTGAACGCGCCACGCGCTTCGACCCCGCGAGTCATGCTGCTGTGCGCGAGTCCCTTGCCGTGCACCATTCGAAGCTGAGAGTTGCCTTGGCACATGAGCGGGAATTAAGGGCAGAGGTCAAGCGGTCCCAGGAACAGACGGCGCAGGCGTATCGTCGTACACAGATCGTGGCGCGCCACAAGGAACTGTCGAAGCGCGAGTTCGAACTCGAAGTGGTGCGGTCCGATCAGCGTGAGGCCGATGCGGCGTGGCCATCATGGAGAGAACTGCTGTGACAGCATTTGATGCATTGATGCCCGGTGCGCAAGGGTCCGCACCGGTGGGAGCAAATTCCGGGCGGCGCGCCGCCTCGGGTGACTGGCGCCAAGCGGTGGAACACGCTCAGTTGCGATCGTGGCTGGAAGGACGAAACACGGAAAGTGGTCCTGGGCCGCAGCCAGGCTTGATCGATCCGCGTACTGTGGACTTGAAGGGTCGAAGAGATGTTCAGGCACCCATCGTCGGACAGCATGACCGTGTTCAGAATTCGCGACATTCAAGTCGACAGGCGGACGTCGGCAGCGTCGGACCCGCGCCCGAGGCAATCAGAGCCTTGCCCGCTCCTGCACGCATCCCTCTGCCCGTGACTACCGCCTCTGTCGCGGTGTCTTTGGCGACGCCGACGTCCTCCAGTCGAACCTCTTCCGCCCAAGGCTTAGATCAGGCTGCCGTGCTGACCCAATTGGCGAGCGCGCTGGGCGTGCGAACACGCAAGCAATCGGTGTATATCGAACGCGGTGAGCAGGGCGTCTCGGTGTGGGTGCGGGATACCCGCTTGAACAGCCAGCAAGTGAACCATCTCGCGGCATCAATTGCCGCCAGCCTGGGCGATGGCTCGCAACGCCTGGCAGCGCTTTACCTGAACGGGCTGCCGGTCTCGGATTCCCGCACGTCTCATTCACACTCGTTGTCTACACCCTCTCTGTCGGAGTAAGAAAAATGGCAATCGATTCGACCGGGGCGGCAGCCTCGACGCAGCTTGGCATGCAGGATCTGCTCAAGGTGCTGTTGGCCCAGCTCACCAACCAAAACCCCCTCAAGCCGATGGAGAACCAGGACTTCATCGGACAGATAGCCCAGTTTTCGTCCCTGGAGCAAAGCCGTCAGACCTACTCCAAGCTGGATGAACTGGTCGGGTTGCAGGCGACCCTGCAATCGGTCGGCTTGATCGGAAAGACTGTCGACGTGACATCGCAGACCGGCAGCCTTACAGGTACGGTGACTGCGCTGAGCTTTGCTTCCGGATCGCCCATGTTGAGTATCCGTACGACGAGCGGCTCGGTCGTCAGCGATCTGAGCCTGGGTGCCGTGACGGCCATACGCTAAGGAGCGAACATGCTGGACAGTATCTGGTTGAGCCTCGCGGGGATGAACGGCTTTTCGAAGGGCCTGCGCACCATCAGCAACAACGTGGCGAACATGAACACGCCGGGATTCAAGAAGTCCCAGGTGCTGTTTGAAGAGCAGTTCAGCGCCAACGTGCCGTACAAGCACGACCGGCAAGGACCCGGCAACAATGGGGCGGGCGGCGGCGTCAATACGTTTGGCACGCGGATAGATTTCAGTCCGGGCGAGGCGCGCCAGACAGGAAGCAGTCTCGATCTGGCGCTGGATGGCGGCGGCTACTTCATGTTGAGGGGTGACGACGGAGAGTTCAGGTACACGCGGGCCGGCCAGTTCGATTTTGGCGACGACGGGATCCTGCGAAACAAAAGTGATGGCTCGTTGGTGTTGGGCTCGGACCGGGACGGAAAGGGGGCGCTGGGAGAGATATCGTTGGCTGGCCTGATGACGTCACCTGCAAGCCCAACGTCGTCGATACAGTTCTCTGGATATCTTTCTTCGACCGGCACAGATCATGAGCTGACGGCCGTCAAGATCTACGACAGGACCGGCGCCGAGCATCTGCTTAAGGTGACGTTCGTCAATCAGGGCGCAACCCAGCCGGGCACTTGGAAAGTGACGATCGCCGATGGTCCAACCAACTTGGGCGAAGGAACGCTGGTGTTCAAGGATGGCCGGATAGACCCCAATTCCGCCAGGATTACGGTGAACTATCTGCTGCCGTCTCAAGGGGCCCAGGCCATCACCTTGGACTTCAGCGACGGGGTGACGTCTTTCGCGTCAGGTACGACGTCGACGCTGACAGTTCAAACGCAGGATGGATATGCGGCCGGTAGCGCGACGGGTGTGGCCTTTGACGCGTCGGGTGTGTTGTCCATCAGCTACTCGAATGGGCAGTCGGTCCAGGGCAGACGGATCGCGCTTGCGCGATTCTCATCCGAAGATCTGCTATCGCCGGTCGGCGGGAGCCAGTTTGTGCTGACGAACCCCGACGCGCGCGTCCTGGGCAATCCTCGAGGGGATGGATTCGGGCGGCTGGAAAGCGGCAAGGTAGAGGGATCGAACGTTGACCTGTCGCAGGAATTCAGCGATCTGGTCGTCATGCAGCGAGGATATCAAGCGGCATCTCAGACAATTTCCACGGCGAACGATTTGATCCAGTCGCTGTTCGACATGAAGGGCAGGCGTTGATGACGGTTTGGACGATTGCCTGGTGGACCCATGCGGAAATGGAGAGAACGGCAGACTCCGTAAGGACGGCTCTCCTCGGTTGGTGTGGACAATGGGGTGTCGCCGCGGACTCTCTGCGTGTGGAACCCGCGTCCTTGCCCGACACGGCCAGCTCGGCCAGTTGGCAGTGCGTGGCGGGTGCTAGTGACGAGGATGGGGTCTGGGTGTCGCATCCTGAAACTGCGGCGCGCGCGCTGGCGCTTGCCGTGTGCGATGACGACCGGAACGTTTCGTCGATGACGCGTCACGCTGGCCCGATGTCGCTGTCTGTCGCGCGCCAAGCGGGACGCGCGCTGGTGGAGACGTTATGCGCACATTTCTCGTGGATAGCGAGGGACGAAGCGCAAGCTTCGTCCCTGCCTCCGAGGCTTGAACGCGGGAGCCTGAGCGTGTCGGTGAGGATCGGCGATGCGGCATTGTGGATTGTTTTAAGCGCCGGCGTGGCCAGGTCGATTGCCGGCCGCGTGCCGTTCTCTCCTTCCTCGCCGTTGGTCCCCATACAGGATGTCCTGGGCGCGCGAGCGATTGCGCTCGCCGTGGCACTGCGTCCGGTTCGGCTTGAAATCGGCAGCTTATGTTCGCTGGCGGTGGGCGACGTGATCGCGCTCGACCACAAGCTCGATGAACCCACGACCTTGTACGCGGAAGACGCGTCCCCGGTCGCGCAAGCGCATTTGTCTCGGATCGGACCTCAAAAGGCAATTCGTCTGGACCGTGCGGCGTCCTGATACCGCCCACGATTCTTCTTCGACTTAATTAGGAGTACAGCGTTGACCATCAACCATGGCGATCTTGCAGGCGCAATGGCTCAGCCCCTCGATTTCCCGGAAAACGTGGAAGCTTCGGCTGATCTGACCCCCTTGGCCATTCGCAACCTCAACCCGATTCACAGTGTCAAGGCGACGTTGTCCGTGCGCGTAGGCGAGGTTGAGTTGACGGTCGGTGACTTGATCAACGCGAAGTCGGCTCAGGTGTTCGCCCTGAACCGCAAGGTGGATGAACCCGTGGATCTGATGCTGGAAGGCAGCGTCGTGGCGCGGGGCGAGCTTGTGGCCGTCGGTGATCATTTCGGTATCCGGGTGACTGAATTGCCCTTGGACCTGCGTTCGCTGGCATGAGCCCGGGCACACCGTTGGCTTGGGCGCGCGATGGCGCCCTGACGTCCGGGCTGCAATCATGGTCCTGGGCGCTGGCTATCCTGCTTGCGCTGTTGGCTTGCGTATCGGTGCTTTGGTGCCGCAAGCGCGGCGTACGGAGCTGGACCAAGCCAGGCATTCCGCCGGTGCGGCGCCTGGGCGGAACGCGCCTGAACCAGAATGTCAGACTGGAGGTGGTGGAGTTCGGCGGGCAGCGGATCCTGCTTTCCGTCAGCGAAACGGAAGCTCGTGAGATTTCGCGTGAAGCCGTGCCCGGCGAGGCTGAGGGGAGCGCTTCATGAGGCCTGCAGTCCGTACGTTGACAGCGTTGTCCGGCGTGGCGATGCTCGTGTTCGCCGGCGGTGTGCTTGCCGCCACGACGGGCGGACCGGTGGCAGAGTTGAACGCCGCGACGGGCTTGGCAGCCGGTTCCAGCCCGGAAACCGCCACGGCGCTTCGAATCGCTATTGGGCTGACGGTCCTTAGCTTGCTGCCTGCCATGCTCGTATGCATGACCGCGTTTCTGCGCATCATCATTGTGTTGTCGATGTTGCGCCACGCGTTCGGCATGCAAGAGACTCCTCCGAACGCCGCACTCCTTGGACTTGCTCTGTTCCTGACGCTATTTGTCATGTCGCCGGTAATTCAAGAGGTGAACCAGCACGCGCTGCAGCCATTCATGCAGGGAACCCTTTCTGCCGAGGACGCGTATGACCGTGCGTTGCATCCGATGCGGGCCTTTATGGTCAAACAGACTAGGGAAGAAGACCTGGCGTTGATGCTGGAGCTTTCAGGAGCAGCAAAGCCAGAAACGCTTGAGCAGGTCAGCAACGTGCAGCTCATTCCGGCCTTCATGTTGTCGGAACTCAGAGTGGCGTTCCAGATCGGCTTCGTAATTTTTCTCCCATTCCTGCTGATCGATTTGATCGTCTCCAGCGTGCTCATGGGCCTGGGAATGATGATGATGCCGCCAGTAACCGTGTCCTTGCCGATCAAGATTCTGTTGTTTGTGCTGATTGACGGTTGGGGGCTGGTGCTCCGGGCGACGATAGGATCCTTCCATTGAGCGCCGAGGCCACCATGACAGCTACCCTTCATGATCCGGAATGGCCTGTTCCTACGGACGATGATGCGCTGTGGCGGACTTATCGTGCGCAGCCCAATCAAGCGACGCGCGACCGGTTGGTCACCCGCTATCTGCCCTACGCGCGGGCGATCGCGGCGCGCATGTACGCCCGCCGAGGGGGGCAGGACTTCGAGTTCGATGACTATTTGCAGTACGCGTCGCTCGGGCTTATGGAATGCGTGGATCGTTATCAGCCAGGCTTGGGCGCTTCTTTCAAGACCTATGCGACGACACGTATGACCGGCTCCATCCTGAACGGGTTGGAAAAACTGACGGAACGACAGCAGCAAGTGGCCATTCAGCGCCGGCTGGCAAATCACGAAGATCGCGCGGCGTCACTTGCTGAAGTTGATGATGACGCCGCGGCAGGAGAGTCCGCCGAAGACCTCTTCCGGCGGCTCGCCGCCGTAGGGGTTGGCGTGGCGCTTGGCGTGCTGCTGGAGGGCTCCGGCCTGATTGAATGGCAGCAGTCGGAAACTGGGAACGGTTTGGGCGCCTACGAGCAGGTCGAGCTCAAGCAGTTGAGGGACCGCGTCATTGCATTGGTATCCGCTTTACCCGAACGCGAGCGCCACATCGTGCGGGCGCATTACATGCAAGATGTCGCCTTCCAGGATATCGCTGCCGAAATGGGCCTGACGAAGGGAAGAATCTCGCAGTTGCATAAGCGCGCACTGGAAATGCTTCGCCAGGAGCTAGCGCGATATCAGCAATCCTCCGTTGATTTTTAGCGTCGCGGATCGCGTTACGCTTGATCGTTGAATGAACCTTGCTGCATAGGAAGCCGCATCATGTCGAATCCCGTTGACCGTCTGGACCGCTACGACGGATACCTACAGCAAGATCCGGACAACACATCGCTGGCTGTAGAAGCTTTTGAACTGGCGTTGACTCTGGGGCTGCACGAACGGGCGGAGGGTTACTTGGACCAAGCGCAGGCTGCAGCGGGCGAAGATCCCTATCTGCAATACCGGCGCGCTTCGCTGAGGGCAGCCCAAG